>Ga0268262_10000835_pt1 | contig 39915 bp, 34 predicted proteins | sample TergutNc150P3_FD_190354 | JGI IMG/M metagenome (GOLD analysis project Ga0268262, IMG submission 190354) | Nasutitermes corniger P3 segment gut microbial community from laboratory colony in Florida, USA - Nc150 P3 (SPAdes) (version 2) | ecosystem: Host-associated > Arthropoda: Insects >...
GAATTGCTGTATGCCCTTATGAGGGATGGGACGAGCTACGAAGTGAGGAAATTTAAACTGGGAAGCGAAGAGGGGAAAAAGCTGGCCCTGGAAGCGGTGAGCGCATAGCAGGGCCGGGAGCGGCCAAGGGGAGAAAGAATTTTGAAAAAAATTCGGAACTTCCCTTGACAAAAAACATAGGAGGTCACGGAGTTACACGGAGTTTTAATTAGATTCATTATTCCTACGTGAAACTCCAAGCTGTTCGGCGAAGACGAACAGCAGTACTCCGTGGTTAAATTCTTCTGTATAGCGCACCAGCCCTGAAAATTGCTACCTTAAAACTTCCTCCTCCGCTTCTTCCTCAAACTGGCGGGTGTAAAGGCCGTAGTAATGCCCCCTCAAATCCATGAGCTCGTTGTGGGTCCCCCGCTCAATGATTTTCCCGCCATCTACCACGAGGATAATGTCCGCGTTCCTGATGGTTGAAAGCCTGTGCGCTATGACAAAACTGGTCCGGCCCTCCAGAAGCGTGTGAATGGCCTCTTGCAAAAGCATTTCCATTTCCGTGTCCACCGAGCTTGTAGCCTCGTCGAGAATAAAAAGCCTGGGATCCGCAAGAACCGCCCTGGCAAACGAGACGAGCTGTTTTTCCCCGGTGGAAAGTCGGTCGCCGCCTTCGCCAACTTCGGTGTCAAAGCCCTTCTCCAGTTTGTTGATTATCCTGTCCGCGTGAACGATCCTGGCGGCGGCTTCCACTTCCTCGTCGCTTGCCTCAAGACGGCCGTAGCGTATGTTGTCCCTGATGGTGCCGGTAAAAAGGTGGGGACTCTGGAGCACGTAGCCCAGGGCGCTGTGAAGCCAGAGCTGGCTCCGCTCCCGGTAGTCCCGGCCATCAACGAGGATTTCACCTGAGTTTGGCTCAAAGAAGCGGCAGACCAGATTCACCAGGGTGGACTTGCCCGCGCCGGTTTCTCCCACAATGGCGATGTAGGTTCCGGCGGGCACATGGAGGCTGAAATGCTCAAGCACGTTTTCAGTCCCGTCCGGATACATAAAGGTAACGTCCTTGAATTCTATGTCGCCTGTGATAGGCTCCCAATTTTCCCTTTTGCCGGAAAAATTATCGCCGTATTGTGTGATCACTTCCGGCTTGTCAATAATGAGCGGAGTCTGCTCAAGAAGCCCGGTTACCCGCTCAATGTTGGCCTGGGTAGAAACGAATTCCGTAAGGATGGTGGCGATGTTCTGTATGGGATCGAAGAAACCTCCGGCGTACTGCAGAAAGATCGCCAGGATCGCCAGGTCAGCGCCCATGAATGCAATCTCGTATCCGCCGTAACCAAGAACCGATGCAGTCGCGGCAGACCCGATAAAGAGGACAAGCGGGATGAAGATTGAGCGGAGACGCGCCATGTGTGCGGCGTGATGCCTGTAATCCCCGGTAATGGCGGAATATTCGGCCAGGCTCTGCTCTTCCGCGACCAGTACCTTGATCGTTCTGGAGCCGGTGATCCCCTCGTTCATCGCGCCTGTCATTTTGGAATTCAGCTTCCTCATGACGCGGTTCACCGCGAGTATCCTTTTCTGGAAGAACCAGGTGATGAGCGAGAGCAGCGGAATGGTGGCGCAGACGATAAGGGCAAGCCGCCAATGCACAAGGAACATGGCAATTATCACACCGGCGCAGTAGAAAAGCGACCATGAAAAATCAATGATCCCCCATGCTACCAGGTCGCCGATCCTGCCTGTGTCGGAGTTTGTCCGGGCCATCATGTAACCTACAGGAGTCTTGTTGTAATAGGAAAGGCTCAGTTTCTGGAGATGGTAAAAAACCGCGTTCCTGATGTCCCGGCTGATGCCGGTTTCCACTTTGAGTCCCAGGGCAACGAAAAAGCGGACGATAAGGCCCTGGGTCGATACGAGAAAAACTGCCGCGGCTAAAAGCCAGCCTACGCCCTCAGTGCTGCGGGGTTCTATATTGTTCTTAATCGCGTAGCCCAATATTAAGGGATAAAACACATCCACCATTGCTACGGCGAACATTAAAAAGGCGACGCGTATTAGGTCCTTTTTTTGCGGCGATATAAACGGAAGCATCTTCTTCCAGACGCCAAGCGATATTGGTTTGTTGTAATCAAAATCTTCAAAATCAGCCATGATTATTCTTTTTCCTCCATAACAACATCGCGCTGGACAACTCCACGTTGTAGTTCAAAAATGCGGCGGTAACTGCCTCCCCGTTCCAGAAGCTCTTCGTGGGAACCGATGTCTTCCACGGTCCCGTCTTTCAGCACGAGGATCTTGTCCGCCTGCATTATGCTTGATATGCGGTGGGAAATGATGATCACCGCCGCATCGGCGACGCGGCTGCGCAGGGCAGCGCGGATCCTCGCGTCAGTCTCGGTGTCAACGGCGGAGAGGCTGTCGTCGAAGATCATCACCGGCGCGTTGCCGGCGAGCATGCGCGCGATGGCGACCCTCTGTTTCTGCCCGCCGGAAAGGGTAACTCCCCTCTCCCCGACAACCGTGTCGTAGCCCTCGGCGAAATCCTCGATGGTTTCGTCCACCATAGCCACCGCTGCGGCGGCCCGCAGTTCCCCGAGCTCCATTTCCGGCCTCGCGATGGAAATGTTTTCACGCAGGGTCTTTGAAAAGAGAAAAGGCTCTTGCAGGCAAAGCCCGATGTGGCGTCGAAGGTGCGGGCGGGCGATTCGGCGTATGTCGATCCCGTCGATAGTGATGAGGCCGTCAGAGTCTTTGAGATCGTAAAGCCTGCTCAGAAGGTGAACCATGGTCGATTTCCCGGAGCCGGTAGAGCCCAGTATGGCCAGGCTTTCGCCTGGCTCCAGCGCAAAGGAAACATCACGCAGTACAGGCTCGCCCTTGCCGTAGTTGAAAGAGACGTTTTGGAAACAGATCTCCCCTTTTATTTCCGGCTTTAGCGCATCGCCCGGATCCGTTTCAGGCTCCGTCTGAAGTATGTCCCTTACCCTTCCGGCAGAAACGAGGGCCTTGGAAAGATCCGAAAGTATGCGGCCCAACTGCCTTACCGGCCAGATCATCCAGTTGCAGTAGGTATAGAACGCCAGAAAAGTGCCGGGGGAGAGCAGGCCCTGCACGCTCCGCCAGATTCCGGCACCCACGATGATGGAGAGCTGGAGCCCCGCCAAAAAATCCCCTGTGCCCCAGAAAAGGCCCAGCATCTTTCCTATACGAATCCAGATATCCTGATAGTTCTTTGTTTTTTCGGAAAACTTCTCCATCTCGTAGAATTCCCGGCCAAAGGCGCGTACCACCCTGACACCGGTGTAGTTCTCCTGGGCTGCGGCCTGCATGATCCCTTCGGCCACGTCGGCTTTGGTAAATTCCTTGCTTACCTTACGGAAGTAGAGAAGGGAAAAAACGAAGATGACCGGAATGAGGGCCAGGGCCATCAGGGACATAAAAACATCCATGGAGAACATCATAAAAAGGGCAAGCACCATGACAAAGAAAACACGCATAAGCTCGCTTAGCTGGTTCTGGATGAAGTTACGAATCGTGTCCACGTCCGAGGTACAGCGTTGGATAATATCCCCCGTCTGGCAGTTCACGTGCCAGTCGTATGACAGTTTCTGAATGTGCGCGTAGAGGGAGTTTCGGAGCCTCCAGGCCACGGTTTCGCCCAGATCGATGCCGGTGTAGCGCCTGACCGAGTTGAAGAGCGCGGAAAACAGAGCCGCTCCCAAAATAAAGAGGGCGCAGATCCAGATATTCCGGCGAAGAAAAAGAACTCCCCCCAATCGCTCCACAAGGGCTTGTACAAAAGCCGGAGCGTTAAGCGGAGAATTCCCGATTACCGAATCAATGGTAAAACGTATTATCTGCGGGTTTAAAAAAGAAAACCCCACGGTTCCCATAGTTGCCGCGAAACAAAGGAAGAGCCGAAAACGGCGGTCTTCCGCGGCGGATGCGACCAGCGTCAGCCGGCCGCCTTTCCAGGGTAGCTTCATTCTGAAATTCCTATTACAGTAAGAAAGTTATAATGAATTGATTTACTCTACAGAGCAGATCCCGAATGTTTACATAAATGCTGACATGTTGACGCGAAGGTCAGAGAACAATGGCCGTATTTTTCATAAATTTACCCCCTTAATGCCGCAAACAAAAGAACACATCATCGGGCAAAGATGAAGTATCTAAGGTAGATTTTCCAAAAACTGAAGTTTTGGAAAATCCTCATCTCACAAATCTTTTGTAAATCTATCGAATTTTTTTAAGTGTGTAAACCACCCGCATTGCCAATTTTGCGAAAATGCGTTAAATTTAAACAGGGCTGGAATAATTCACAGAAAGTGAAAAAGCCCTGAACCGCTCGTTGGAGGGTTCAATCTTGGCCGGGCCTTAAGGCCGGCAAAATATCCGCCAATCAATTTTTGGGCGGATTAAGGAGTGTCCTATGAAAGGAACAAGAGGTTTTGGTCCCATGGATTTGGGAACCATTTTCGATGAGATTTTCGAAGCGGCGCGGGATTTTCAGGACGAATTCCGCAAGAATTTCAACGGCAATGGCCAGGGCTATCCCCACACCCACCCGCATGGCGAAGGCCCCTGGTGTTTTGACGAGAACACCGATTATTACCCCAACTACTCTTATCCCCCCATGAATATATACATGACGGGCGACAGGAGCCTCATTTTCGAATTTGCCCTTGCTGGCTTTGAAGAAAACGATATAAGCCTTTCTTTCCAGGGGGACTACATGGTCTTTCAGGCGGCCATGGGCGGAACCGTCGACGGGCAGAACAATGTACCGGACGAGAGTATCCGCTATTTTAAGCGACGGCTTAAGATGAAGCCCATCGACAAGCAAAAATACTTTGTCCCCATGGACAAGTACGCGCAGGAAAAGGTAAAGGCGGTCTTCCGCAACGGCATTCTAAAAGTGACTGTTCCTCCCAAGGAGGAGCCTGAACAGAACGGCGGGATTAAGATAGAAATTATTACTTAGCGAAAAACCCTAATTTGTCGCCGAGTTCACTGCAACAATTAGCTAAAACAAAAACTGGAAACGGGCGGGCGTGGGCAGTGCTGGGCATTCTCTTTGCTCCAATTCTTTATTGGACGCCTTCGTGAAGACACGAAGGCGGGGGTTTGTCCAACCCCCATTTTCTCGCCTGTCGCAAAAGGTCATGCCCAGCCCTGTCCACGCCCGCCCAAAAGCAGTTTTATTCCGTCTATTTTTACGATGTACGCATGACAAATAAGGTTTTTGCAGTATATGGAAAATGTAAATTCTGCATTTCACCCTGCTAACGCAGGCAAAACCATTTTGCTCGGTGAGATGCAGACTATCTTTACTAGAAAACACTAACTTGTCGTTGCGTTATCAAATTATTAGCGGCATTGAGCTTGCAAAGGAAAGCGGGCTGTTCCAGTTATGTAAGGCTGGAATGAGGGAAACCGACCGTTCAGAATGAATGGGCGGCTTTCCCGGACCAGCCTTACTTTACTACCATAGCCCGCTTTCCTTTGCAGGACCATTTACAGGTTATTAGTTGATGAACTCAATGACAAATTATAGTTTTTGTTTAAGCTCTTAATCAATAATTCTTGTGATGGTAAATACTTTGCTTATAGGGTATCTTTTTCTTACCGTATAGACAATAAAAGCCACAGCAAAAAGGAAGATAACCCCAACGGCAGCATAAGCGCCTTCGCTGGCTGACGGGAAAAAAAGGCGGGTAAGTAAAAAACCTCCTGCAAAGCCAAGGGCTGGGGGAACAAGCGCCGACAGGGCCTGGCGGAAGACGGACGCTACCGGGGCGCTTACTTCCACTGTTTGCCCGGCTTTAAGGGAAAGGGACAGGCGGTTTTCGGCGGTTATGCTTCCGCAAGCCTTACATTCCTCTTTCATGCAGCCGAAGCAGGCGTCAAGCGAATCCGGCTTTATTATGATGGTTTTTCCGTTTATTTCCCGGATTTTTCCCGTTTCAGTCATGGATGTTCCCGGCGTTGGCGGCGTCGTCTTCCGGTATGTCATTCCCGCTTTCAGCAACAGGCGGCGCGCTGACGCGAATGCGCTCAATCGAAAGGGCCTTTCCGTTTTCGGCTATTTCGATAAAAACTCCTTGCAACTCCGGCTTCTCCCAGGCGTCTTTGGTCCAGTCAGGAATTCCGGAAAGGTACTCGTTTATCCGGCTGTCCCTGTTGTTTCCCCCGACCGACTCGATACTGCCGGTGCGTCCCGCGTCGGTAATGACGGCTGTTCCCCCTGGGAGAACGCGCTCGTCGGCGGTTTGAACACGGGTATGCGAGCCGATAACCGCAGAGCAGAGGCCGTCGGCCATGGCAAAAAACATCTGCTTTTCTGCGGTTGCCTGGGAATGGAAATCAAGAATCACAAAGGGAGTTTCCTGGCGGAGTCTTTCCAAAAGGGCGGGGAGGGACGAAAAAGGGTTGTTGCTGTGAAGCCTGCCGAAACTGCTCTGGCCCAAAAGGACGGCTACCGCCGCTTTTGGGGAGGCTGGATTTTCCTTTGATGTTGTGTAAATTCGCGAGCCAAGCCCCGGGGCTTCGAGGTTTAGGTTGTCCGGCCTTAAGACATAGGGAATTTTAGCAAAATTTTCGGTCAAATCTTTTTTGTAAAAGCAACATTCTCCGGTTGTTATTACCTGTACTCCAAGCTTACGGATGTAAGCGGCATGATTTCTTCCCAGACCGCTTCCGCCCGTGGCGCTGTCGGCGCAGGCAATGACAAAATCGGGTTTCTTTGTGTTTTTCAGTTCAGGCAGACACTTTTTTAGGGCGTAAATCCCTGTTTTTCCAACGATTTCGGCAACGTAAAGGATTTTCAATTCTTTTTGGATTTTCATTAAATGAGGAACCAATGGCGTGGAAGGGCGCTCAGTGCAATCCCCCTTCGCGGCCCAATCCATGCAAAATGCGCTCAAATTCCGCCGCCGCCCTGTAATCTGACAATTCCCTGCACGTATCGCGCAGGTTAAAAAGAGCGTCATAATACATGGGCAAGAGACTTAAAGCCCTCTCAAAACAGCGGCGGGCAGCCTCAAAATCCTTTTGGGAAAAGTACAAAACCCCAAGGTTATTCCATATTTTCGGAGAATCGCAGTCCCGTCCCAGAGCGTTTTGATAGCATTTTTCGGCGGCGTCAAACTGCTCAAGTTCATAATAAATCAGGCCCATGGCGCCCCACGATTCTGGCATTTCATCGTCTATTAAAACAGATCGCTGGTAACATTCCAGAGCCTTCTGGTAATCCCCTGTCTTTTGCTGGGCAATGCCCAAATTCAGCCAGAGAAGAGGGTTTTCGGGCTCAATGCGCAAAGCTTTGTGGAACAGGGGAATGGCCTCATAAGGCCGGTTGGCTTCGGTTAAGGCAATGCCGGAATCGTTTAATTTTGCAGCAGTTTCCATAAGCCCTCTGTTTTAAGTATAACGCAAATCTTGTCTTTTTTCCATTATTATTTTATAGTGTATACAATTACATTAAGGGGCGCTAAATGTGAAGGACTTAACTGAGTATACGGAAAGCACTTCTGAATATGAATTGTTTTCTTTTCTAAGCGATAAAGTGATTTCAAAGGAAGTAGTCAAATTTTCTCAACTAAAAGAGTTTGCTGAACCCATACTGAGAAGCCAAAGAACCCACCCTATTATTATGAAGGTCTTTGAGTTAATCAGAAAGCTCTATTGGGGATTCTTTTCGGAAATGACAAAAGAAACCCACTTGAGGCTTTGGAAAGAATTGGTGATACCTGACCAAAAGTTCCCTGACGCGGGAGACCTCAAGGATACCCTTCAGATATCGAACCTGTATATCGCCATGCTGGACATTCACGGCTATACCCAGTTTTGTATGGACTCCCGCAAGAACCTTTCAATGATGCACACCCTGGATTGGGCAATGAACAGCGGTGTTCGCCGCATATCTACCGCCTGCCAGGCTGTAAGCCAGCGGGAGCGCGGCGACGAGATGGTAATTGTAGCCGCCTCGGCTACCGACGCTCTTGTCGTTTCCCTGGCCATCATTGACTATTTCGGCAAGACAAACGTGGTAAACGATCCAAAGATTCCCACAAAGCGGGAGGGAAATGTCGACGCTTTGCCGCTTTTTAAAATTTCAGCCGGCATTACCGGGGGCAATACCCAGAGCCCGTTGATTATTACCGAAAAAGGCAACCTTTCGGGCTTCCTCTTAAATTCCGGCGCAAGGCTTCAGACCCGCGCAAACGAATTATCCGGCAAAGAATCCCGCATCATGGTGGCAAAACAGGTCTACATGAATTATATGAAAGAAAACGAAAAGGATCCATGTCCGCTTTTCAGAGCAAACACTGTGTATTTTCTCGATACCGGTCAGATCGAATTCAAGGGAGTTCAAATACCTTCCTGCGAGGCCGTGTTTAAGGCCGAGGACAAGTACAAGGAAAAGTTCAGCGAAGAGATGATTCAACTTTTTGGTTCTATAAAAGAGAATCTATGGGAACAGAGGATATACCAGGACATGATGTCCCTGATTGCCAAAGCTTCCTACGCGATGCCTAAATTTTCTGTAATTCCCCCCGCGCCAATACATGGAATGCAGACCATAACCAATGAATCCTTTCAGCAGCTTTGCCGCATTGGCCTGAAGGCCTATAACCATGACGAGGACTACTTCGCCGCTGTAAATGTTCTGAAAACCTTTATTGAGCTCATTGAGGGAATTCCGAAATTCGAGCGGTTAATTCTGGACTATCTGAAAGGGGTATACGAAAAATACAATATGCTTTTGGAGTCATATCTGGCAACCATTGACAAGGAAATTGAAAACCGGGCGCCGCAGATTTTCCACGGCAATTACATAAAAGCCTGGCAAGCGGCAAAGAACGCCGTTACGGTTTACGAGAAGTTAAAAGCCATGGGCCGTAAAAGCAACGAGATTCCCAAGAAAAAAGCCCTTTGGTTCAATCTAATTAAGCAGAATGCCGAACAGATGGAATTTGTTCTCCACTCTGGTAAGAAGTAAGTAACCTTAATTTTGAATAAACCAGACCAAGCTCGAAGCCGCCGCGCAAGGCCTTACCCTAAACTTGACCCACCGATTTGCAAAAATCCGGTAAAGGGAGGGCAACGGTACGGCAAAAAAGCTGGAGGAATCTATCTCCACAGCCCCGTCCGGCTTTTTTTCTGCAACAGGGCATTTTCTAATTTCATAGATCAGCGACATCTTCATGTTTCTCATGCCGGACGCCCTTATTCCACTTTAAGTTTTTGCTTTTTTCCCTGGTCTGTTCCGATAGGGAACTCCAGAAATTTTTTGCGTCCCGCTGCCCTCCCTTTGCCAGGTTATTTCGAAAAATTGTGGGTCAAGTTTAAAACTCTGCTTTGCACGGTGACTTAAGACAAACCAAGAGTTATTCGAATAGAAAAGGTTTTATTTTTTACATTCAGCAATATTTGCATTTGGCCAAGCCATGTTGTTTACCCGCTTTGGTGGTGTGAAATGTATAATTTGCCTGCAATTCTTGCTTTTATCGCCGCAAACGGCGGTTGTCAAGCATATCACACAGGTGTGGGGCGGGGATAACCGCAGATAGCATTTTGGCGTGGAAGAATAATGACCATGACCATTATGGCAGGTTTAGACTGTCATGCGTAAAAAAAAATCACGCCAATAGCTAGCTGCGGGGATACCCGCCCTACACCTGTGTGTTATAGTTAGTGCCGTTTGTGGCAAAGGAAGCGCTAAACATTGCCTTATTGTAGCATTTCCGCTATATTGGCGATATGCAGATTCTGACTCTTGAAAACGAAAGTTTGCGGCAAAAGGCGAATCCAATAAAAAAAATAGGCCCTGAATATGTGCAGATTGCGAAAGAACTCGTTGAAACCCTTCACGCGGGGGAAGGCATAGGCCTTGCGGGGCCCCAGGTTGGGCTTCAGGAAAGGATATTTGCGGTTCATGTGGAAGGGGATATTCCACGCATTTTTATCAATCCTTCAATTATAGAGACGTCCCAGGAAACGGTGAAATTTGAAGAAGGATGCCTTTCCGTTCCGGGGGTTTATACGAATGTGATAAGGTCAAAGGCCGTAAAAGTCCAGGCCTGGAATGAAAAAGGCAGGCCCTTTACCATTGAGGCGGACGGGATTCTGGCCAGGGTGATCCTCCATGAATACGATCACCTTGACGGCATACTTTTTATTGACAGGATTCCCGAACAAAAAAGAGACCGCATTCTGGCAAAAATGGATAAAGCAGCCCAGAAAAAAAGGGCTTAGCATTTTGAGGATCCTTTTTGCCGGTTCTCCGGCTATTGCTGTTCCTTGCCTGCGTTCCCTCTCCGAAATGGAACTTGAAGGAAAAGGCGTAACTCTGGTTGGCGTTCTTACCAACCCGGATCGCCAGCGCCGCCACGGACATGCGGAACCAACGGATGTATCCGCCGCCGCCTGCGCGCTTGACGTTATACGAAAGGAAAAGGGATTTCCACCAATAACTCAGCTCAAGTCTGAAAAACTGGATGCCAAGGCGCGGGAAGATGTTGCCGCCCTGGCCCCGGAACTGCTTGTGTCGTTTGCCTACGGGCGCATCTTTGGCCCCCGCTTTTTGGCCCTTTTTCCACTTGGCGGAATAAACATCCACCCAAGCCTTCTGCCCAAATACCGTGGGGCGTCTCCCATTCCGGCGGCTATTTTAAACAGGGAAAAAGAAACAGGCGTTTGCATTCAAAAGCTGGCGGCGGAGATGGACAGCGGGGACATAATTGCCTCTATAAAAATCGGGCTTTCGGGGCATGAAACAACCGCATCGCTAACTGAAACGGTGAGCGAAAAAGCCGCGCTTCTTCTGCGGGAGTTGCTACTGGATTATGCCCACATGGCCGCAGCCGCGAAACCGCAGACAGGTGAAGTGGTCTACTGCCGCGAGATAAAAAAAGAGGCGGGGATTACTGACTGGGGCAAAAGCGCAGCTGAAATTGACGCGCAGATACGCGCCTTTACGCCCTGGCCGCTCTCTTTTACCCGGCGGGGAAAGGATACGCTAATCATTCTTGAGGCCGAAATTGCGGCAATGCAGGTGGAAGCAAAAACAAACGCGCCGCCTGGCACTGTGCTTGGCACTAACAGCCGGGGAATACTCGTCCAAACCGGAGACGGCATCCTGGCGGTTACAAGGCTCCAGTGGCAGACGAAAAAGGCGCTGGACTGGAAAGCGTTCTGTAACGGAGAGCGGGGTTTTGTAGGCACTAAGCTGGAGTAGGTTAATTATTTGCTATCGTTGTTATGGACATTACTCAGCCTTAAATTGCGAAACTTCCCTTATTACGACATCAATGGCTTCGCGGTTCCTGCCGCTTATCTCGTTGACATGGTTTACTGCGGAATTGATATGTTCCGCCCCGGTTGCCATCTCGTTCATGCCTGATGAAATTTCCGCAGTCGCTTTGTCAAGGTTTTCGCTTTCACGGATAACTTCCTTCGCGCCCTCGTGCATTTCATTGGAGCCGTCCCTTACCTGCCGGGTTATTTCGTTCAATCTGCCGATGCCTTCAAGTATCTGCTTGCTCCCCGTTCCCTGTTCTTCCATTGCGTTACGTATGTTTTCTTCCTGCTGCGCGACAGTCATGACGCTTGAGTCAATGGCTTCGAACTTGTTGAGTACGTTTTCTGTTGAATGTTTTATCTTGTCGATGGAGCCTTTTATCTTTTTGAGTACCGTGCCAATAGTTTTGGATTGCTCGCCTGAGTTTTCAGCAAGTTTGCGGATTTCATCGGCAACTACAGCGAAGCCCTTGCCCGTTTCTCCGGCGTGAGCCGCCTCTATCGCGGCGTTCATCGAAAGCAGGTTGGTCTGGCTGGCGATGTTTGCCATGACCGAGTTGATTTCCAAAAGCCCTTCGGACTCGCGCGCGATTTCCTGAATGTCGGAGGCTACTTCCTGCAATCCGGCGCGGCCTACTTCCGAGGCGTCCTGTAAGGTTTTTACATTATCGGCGTTGCTGACAAGGGTTCCGGTAACGGAGTCTATGTTGGCGATCATTTCTTCAATAGAGGACGAGACCTGGGATATGTCGCCGCTCTGGTTCTCGACATGGCTGTTGAGTTTGTTGATGTTGAGTACAAGCTGTTCCATTGTGGCGTGGGTTTCGCTTACGCTGGCGCTTTGGTTTATTATACGGCTTTTGATGCTTTGTACATTGGCGGTAATCTGGTTCACCGCTGCGGCGGTACTATTCATGTTGGAAGAAAGGTCATTGCCAATGCCGGATAAAACATCCGTTTCGTTCCTGATATTTTTTATTCCGCCGCCCAGATGCTTGCAAAAAGCGTTCACCATGCCGGCGATTGTGCCAAGTTCATCCACAGAACAAATTGAAATTCTCTTTGTAAGGTCTTTCTGCTCGGAGGAAAGATTTTCCAGCTGCGCGATTACCGAAGTGTAGACCGCCCCTGAGTTCTTTTTGAGGGTAAATGCCATGAAAAAAATCCCGATGAAAAAAACAATCAGCGGGATCAATATGGAGGCCACGGCATTTCCTTTCAGTACGTCCAGAGACCCGCCGAGGCGGTGAATAGCGAGCAGGGTAACTGAACAGGTAAAAAGAAGAGTGTCCAGGACTGCGGCTATGGGGATGATCCATGCTTTGGCTTCCTGCCGCTTTTCCCGGCAGTCGTGGGGGTAGCCGGTAAAATTATGGGCAAGCAGGGTGCTGGAGACCAGGCTGTCTCCCGCCACATAAATAAATGTCCCCACCAACATTCCAAATGATAGTAATGCCAGAAAAAGCAGCCCTTTTACAGAAGGATCAATTCCCAAATAATTGCCTGAAAAAACAATCCCCAAAAAAACGGCATGACTCACCACGTTAAGGGCAATCCTTTTAATCGGCACAGCCCCGATTTTTTTAAGCCATAACAGATAGTGCTCTCCGTCCAGTTTGGTAAACCAGGTGTAATCAAAGTACCGTGCGCCCTGTCCTAAAATAAGGCAGTAAAGGGCGAGGAAGAGCAGAGCCGGAACACCGAAACGGAAGCGAAGCTGAGAAAATGTATTCTCAAAAAAGAGGAGTATCAGAAAATCAGCCGCAACCATGGCAAGCCCTGTTCCAATAATAAGGGCAAGAAACGTGTATTTTTTGTTATTCATATGAAACCTTTATATTATAATTGAAATATTTTAAAGAGTGGGCTGCAGTATTTCTATTGCATTTTTTACTAATTCGTCTGCACTTTCTACGAATTCGGGCTACTTTTTTACTATTTGAGGGATCATTCCCCTTTTATCAGCGAGTAAAGGGCGAAGCGGTTAGGTGCTCCAGTTTTTTTATAGACGTTTTGGAGATATGTCCCGACCGTCCTGATTGAAATGAGCAGGGTATCGGCGATTTCTTTGTTGCTCTTGCCGTGCATCATTACTTCAACTATATCCTTTTCCCTGTCAGTCAGTTGGTAGCGTTTGCAGAAATTATCAGCCAGGCCATTCTCAAGCGTCCAGATCGGCTTCACGTCGGAGATTGCTATTGTAAAGCGTTGAGCATCGGAAATAATCAGTTGGCGGGTATAGAGGTAGAGTATCCCAATATTCAGCAATATGCAAAATAGCCCGAAGCAGAAACCGGGGCCGTAGATGTTGATGCCCTGTTCCATCAGAAGCGGATCGGCGACATGGGTGTAATAAGTCAGAACCGCCCACAGAATTATAGGCGGGATAATGATGAGTATCCAACTGGTAAGCGGCAGTTTGCCCGAATACCGTCTCATTATCAAATAATAGCAACAGCATAAGCCGAACACGACGAGGTATTGCAGATTGTACTGTAAATATTGGCTGGGTGAGTGGGAAGGGAAAAACCGGTTAAACAGCAGGGCAATCAGAGCGGAGCGGGTGTTGTCGATGGATGCCTCCATGCCGATGTAGAAAAACGCAGTAAAAAGGGAACGGCGCAAATCCCCGCAGATGAAGGCAAAGACTACGGTAATGATCGCCCATGAAACGGCGTTGGCAACGATGCTCATTGGCATGAGTATCCAGAAAGCGTAAGCCGCCGGCATGGCGACAAGCAGGACAATGCGCCGCCAGAGCGATTCGGGCCGATGGAGGCGGTAAAACAGCACCCACCACGCGGCAATGCTCACCGCAGCGCGGGTAATGTCCCACAGGATTTGCGGTTGGTACTGGTTCATATTTACGAAAGTATATCAATTTAAGTGAAAATCACAAGTGATAGAAAAAATGCGGCAATAATGCTTTTTTTGGGGGGTGGGGACCCTTGCTACTGGAGTTTTTTCCATCTAATATAGCAGGCATGGGCTTAATCAATCTGGACCTTGATGCTATAGAAGGCTATGTTTCTAACCATTTGCGGCTTTTTATTTCAATGGCGGCGGGGCTTATTGTGCTGGTTGGAATTGTGGCTGTGTCCGTGTTTTTTATCAATGTGCAGGGAGCAGAAAAGACCATGGTTCCCGATGTCCAGGGACGGGATCTGACAGCCGCCCTTCTTGAGCTTCAGGTGAAAGAACTTTACCCCAGAATCAGCCTTCGTTACAGCCAAAGCTCTACGGACAAAGGGCTTGTTCTGGAACAAACCCCACAGCCTGGAACTATCGTTAAGGCAGGCAGGAGGATACAGCTCGTTGTAAGCCAGGGGGTGATGGTCAATACCATTGAAAATTACATTGGGAGAAACATTGACGAAGTCCGCATGGACATCCAGACCCTTTTGTCAACCCAGAGCGTGGGGGGGACCGTCCAGCCGGTTACCATAAAAGACCCTGTAATGTACCAATATTCCACGGAACCTGCGGGAACGGTTTTGCAGCAAAAGCCTGAAGCGGGTACGGCTATTTCCGGCCCAACCATGATGGAGCTGGTTGTGAGCCGGGGCAACGAAAATGTTATGACGAAACTGCCGAATCTTCTTGGGCTTGGCCTTGATAACGCGCTTGAACAGATTGGCCTGGCGGGAATTGATTTTGAGTTCTCAATCAGGGAGAGCCGGAACGGCGAAAAAGCCGGAACTGTGGTTTACCAGAACCCGGGCGGAGGCGCCCTTGCCGCTTCAAGCACGAGGGTTGAAATTGTTATGACCATACCGGACAGCCTGCCGCAAAACCAGGTTTTCGGCCTTTTTACCTACGAAATGGCGCAAAATCCCTACCCACTGTTGGTGACACTGGAAAGCATACTCCCAGGCGGCGCAAGGCAGCGGCTTTTGTCGGTGCAGTACCCCGGAGGCCGGCTTTCGGTTCCGTACCTTCAGCCTTCCGGGGCGGTGCTGGTACTCTCAATGCTTAACCGGGAAATTCACCGGGAAACTGTCGCGCTTCCTGTCGAAAATCTGCGGTTCTAAAATGGCAAAAATATGCATCTGCCTTACAGGGAAAACTTTAGCCAAGGATTTGGAGCTGCTTGAAAGCAACAGAAAATACGTAGACCTTGCCGAGCTTCGCGTTGACTGCCTTGATCCGGATGAAAGGTTTCATATAAGGCGCTTCCCGGAAATGGCGGGCTTGCCTGTGATCCTTACCGTAAGGAGAGGCCTTGAAGGCGGCCATTATGTGGGCGGTGAAGGTTCCAGGATTTCCCTGTTGGCGAAGGGCCTGGCCTACGCCGCCGCCGATCAAAGGCGGAATTTTGCCTATGTAGACCTTGAAGAAGACCTGAATGTGCCAAGCCTCGAAGAAGCCGCACGCACTTTTGGAACCCGCATAATCCGATCATGGCACAACATGGAAGGGGTCGATCAGGATCTTTCCGGAAAGATAAAGAAACTCAGAAGGGTAGGGGACGAGCTTGTTAAAGTATCGGTGACGGCCGGCTCTTTGGCGGATGTAGTCAAGGTGTACAAGGCCGCAAAGGAAACTGTCGGCATAGACAAGATACTTATATGCATGGGCGAATACGGCGTAAACACAAGGATATTGTCCGAGTTCCTGGGTTCCCGCATTAGCTACACATCCCAGGCGTGTGACGGCTTAAATTCCGCCGCGCCGGGACAGCTTGAGCCTAAGGTATTGGCGGAGCTTTATCGCTTTCGGGAAATCACCACCAAAACAAAGATTTTCGCGATAGCAGGCTTCCCGCTTAAGGTTGCCAATAGCCCGCTCTTTTTCAACACAGTGTTCAGGATGGAGCAAACCGACGCGGTTTTTATCCCCATAGTTGCCGATTCCATAGAATCGCTTTTTATTCTGGCCGAAGAAATAGGCATTTCCGGTCTTTCAATTTCAGTGCCATATAAAGAAAAGATACTTCCTTGCCTGGCCAGCAGGTCGGAAAAGGTAGCTTCAATTGGCGCTTGCAACACTTTGGTAAGAACTCCTCACGGCTGGATGGGCTACAACACGGACGCGGCGGGATTTTCCGACAGCCTTTTGTCTTTCATTGGCAAAAATGACCTCAAGGGCAGGAAAATCACCATAATCGGCGCGGGGGGAGCGGCGAAGGCGGCGGCCTTTGAGGTGAGTCGATTGAGGGGGAAGGCCCTTATCCTTAACCGCACTCCCTCAAGGGCGCGCAATCTGGCCGAGCCCTATCGTTTTGCCTGGGCTGCATTTGACAGCCGTGGCGCTGTTCTAATGGAAAAGTATTCCGACATTATTATTCAGGCAAGCACGGTAGGAATGGCGCCGGACACAGATAATGACCCGATAGAATTCTATAAATTTTCAGGCAGGGAGATCGTTATGGACTTTATCTATGAGCCGCAAAAAACCAATTGCCTGAAGCGGGCAGAGCAGGCAGGATGCAAAATCCTGAACGGCAGCGATTTGCTCCACAGGCATGTCCGCTACCAGTATGGTTTTTTTATGAATCGGGAATTTCCGCCATCTCTTGTAAAGCGCGTAAAGTTTTAGGAAGTGAATATGGAACAAACTGAGATTAAACAAATTGCTGGTAGGGCGGCGGTGGATGCCCTTGTTAAAAGCGGCATGAAGCTGGGACTTGGAACCGGTTCCACTGCAATTACGGCGGTAAGGTACATAGGCGCGCTTTTAAAAGAAGGAAAGCTCTGCGGCATACGGGCGGTTTCCACAAGTTTTCAAACTTCAATAGAGTGTGAAACATTGGGCATCCCGCTTTTCACTTTGAATTCGAGGGAGATAAACGCGAAGCTCGATCTAACCATTGATGGCGCTGACGAGGTTGACGGCGAAAACAGGCTTATAAAAGGCGGCGGCGGCGCTTTGTTGGTAGAAAAAATCGCAGCCTACGCTTCGGCTTCTTACGCTATCGTGGTTGATGAATCGAAAGCCGTCGAGCGCCTGGGCGTAAATTGTACCGTGCCGGTAGAGGTAGTCGGCGAGGCGAGGGTAAGCGTAACGCTGGCCCTTGAAAAGCTGGGCGCGGAGGTAACGCTCAGGCAAGCCCTGCGCAAGGCCGGCCCGGTCGTTACTGACCACGGCAACCTTCTTTTGGATATACGCTTCGCAAAAGCCCCCGATCCGGTTCTTATGGAAAGGGAAATCAACCGCATCCCCGGCGTGGTAGAAAACGGTTTCTTCACCGGCCCGCTCGACAGGCCCCTGCGCCCGGTTGTTTTTATCGCCCACGCTGACGGCAGTGTTGAGAAGCGGGCGTAAAAGAAAAGAATTTTACCACGGAGTTTCACGGAGAAGCACAAACACCAAACAAAACTTTCGTAAAAAAATAAGACAATATACTCACGACACCATGGGCCAACTAGAACATTAAAAACCCAATCGTGGTCTTTTAGAAGCTTCTCTATGTTATTTCCCGCCCGGTTCGCAGGATTTCTTTTACAAAGGGATTGTCATTGGCCAATTCTGACAAGGGAAACGCATTAGGCTCCAGGCATATATATTTGTTATAACGGCGTTTTAACTCATAAAGCCGTCCTATTACCTGCATAATGTCCTGCGTGGTAAAACTGTCTGAAAAAAAACATAGGTCAACATCGCTGTCCCATTGAGCTGTTCCGTTTATATAGGAACCATACAGATACACTTTGTCGATAGGTAATGCTGCCTTCACATCGGAAATATATTGATCGATAATCTGGTTTACGGTTTCATAGTCAACATCCATTGAAAGGCTCCTTTACTTTTTTCATAAATGGATTGCGCTGTTTCGTTTGTCGTAAGTGATGCCAATGCAGAGGTATAATCAGGATACCTGCTTCGCAAATAGAACTTTGAAAGGGTATCAAATAACACCACATGGTCATCGCTCAATGGTTCAGACAGTTTATCCCTAAAACGGTCAAAAATGCTATTAATATCATACAACCGGGGGACATTATCATCAACATAAAGGATGTATAAGCCCTTTACCAGTTTCTCAATGGCTTGCTGGCACATAAAAACCGTATAAAACCATCGTCCACTCTGTAACATAACCTCAGCAGAATCCATATCGTTTTGAGCATAAGAAAGCCAATATTGATACTTTTCTTCCTCTGTTAACGCCATAATGTAAATTTATAGATAATTGCTCCATGGAACAAGGGGGTGACGCCATCCGCGCATCCACCCTATTACTGCGGGGGATGCAGTTTACTTTGGTTTTACGGAAAAAGTAGAAAGTAAATTTTACCAACGAGCGCCAAAGGAAAATATCATGTAAGCTTTCTATTCTTTATATAATCAGAAAGATAATCCCCTATAAAACAATCGTTTCTCCCGGCTCAAGTACCAGTTCCCGCCGTTCTCTTCCTGAATAAATTGAGATAGGCACCGCTTTTCCGTAGTTGCGCATAACAAGCGAATCTAGCTGTCCGTCCCGCCATTTAAGATCGAGTTCAAGGTTTCCTTTGATACGCAGCCCCTTCAAGCGGCCTGTCATCCAGCTTTTCGGCAGGGCGGGGAGCAGGTCTAACAAAACACAAAAACTTGCGGCCAACTTATTATCGTAACGTATGCGGCTCTGAACGAGCATTTGCGACATTCCCGACATTGCGCCGAAGTTGCCGTCTATCTGAAAGGGAGGGCCGTTGTTCAAAAGGTTTGGCAGAGTAAATTCGCTAAACAGGGCGTTCAGGTTTTCAAGAGCCGCGTCTCCGTCTCGTAGCCGCGCCAAAAAATTGACCAGCCATGCGCGGCTCCAGCCGGTATGTCCTCCACTGTGGGCAATGCGGCGTTCCAGCGTTTTGCGAGCGGCCTGGGCCAGTTCCGGCGTTTCATCAGTGGTAATAGCGTCTCCGGGCCAAAGCGCCCACAGATGGGAAAAATGACGATGACCGGGTTCGGCTTCTTCGTATTCTTCATTCCATTCGCGGATAGTCCCGTCAGCGCTGACTACCGTGGCGGATATGCGCCTCTGAATAGAGCGGAATAATTCTATATCATTATCAACAAATCCCAGAATTTCTGCCGAGCGGATACTCGCATCAAACAGTTTGCGCAAAATCTGGTTATCCATTTCGCAACCCGCGCACAAACTGGCGGTATCTCCGTCAAGCAGGTAACTGTTTTCCGGTGACGATGACGGGGAAACTATCAGGTAAGGCTCACCTTTCGCATTTGTATGTTTGCCAGGAACCAGAAAATCCGCAAAAAATATACAGGATTCTTTTAGCAGATAAAAATATTTTTTAAGAAAATTTCTGTCCTGCGTATATTCATAATGTTCCCAAATATGCAGAGCTAACCATGCCGCGCCTAAAGCCCAATAGGATGCCGGGATCCAGTAATCGCGGGGATCGGTATCTCCCCAAATATCAGTATTGTGGTGGGCAGTAAAGCCCCGGCAGCCGTACATAACTTCCGCCGTCTTTTTCCCGTTGGAGTACATCCGCTCCAGCAGATCAAAGAGCGATTCTTTGGTTTCCGCCAGATTGCACATACAAGCCGGCCAGTAGTTCATTTGGGTATTTATGTTGATCGTATAGCCCGATCCCCAGGGCGGGTCTATATGAGGATTCCACAAGCCCTGCAAATTCGCAGGCAAAGTGCCGGGCCTGCTGCACGATATTAGCAGATAACGGCAAAAATGATAGTATCTGGCGGCATTTTCACAGCCGCTTATCTCAAGCTCTAAACGGTCATACCATGAACGGTATTCGCTAATATGTTCCGCCAGCAAATTTTCCCAGATATGGGCCAGACTGCCGTCCGAAGCCGTCGCGCTTGCGGCGGCACGGTTTATATTGGCGTAACAGGTGGCGGTGTAATCCGCTTCTCGAAAACCGGTACGGATGTCCACAAAGAGAAGGGCTTCATCAGCCTGTTCCACCATAATAAAACCGCCCAGGCTCCGCTTCGTTCCTCCTTTCTGAATAACCTTGATCATAACGCAAAAGGGAATAGCCTCCTCACGGCTTATATAGGCGGCATCTTCAATGTTTCCTTTCCGGTCATAAAAAACGCCGCGCCCAAGACCGGCGCGAAAAGCGATTTTACCGGGCTGTGGTTTACCGTCCGTACCGATGGCGCTGAACCTGAGTACCAGCAGGTCGGCGGGCGCTGAAATAAAACATTCCCGTGTAAACACCGCACCGTTATATTCAAAGGAAAGGGTGTGCAGGGCCTTGCTTATATCCAATTCCCGGCGGTATTGGCGGACGTTATATAGAAGCGGGCCACTACGAGTCCCCGACCAGGGAAGGCCGAAACAGCCTTCCGGTGAAAAGCCGATCTGCAGTTCACCGGCGGTTTGGTACACCCGCTGGGCAGGAGGGATGCCGCTAAAACTCTCAAGGCATATTTCTTCTGCTTCACGTATACGACCTTCATCAATGAACCGCCTTACTTTTGATAGCGCGTTTTTTGCGGCGGGATTATTGCGATCACGGTAGGGGCCGGACCAGACAGAATCTTCGTTTAACTGAATTCTTTCCCGGTCCGGCGAACCAAAAATCATTGCTCCCAGCCTGCCGTTTCCCAATGGCAATGCGTCTTCCCATTGGGTGGCAGGGGTTTCAAAAACTATGCGGTTCTTTATAAAAACTACCTCCAGGCAGGATTGTTTCTTGCCAGAGCGGTCCTTTCGTCTATTACTTCCTTACCACCTGAAGCAAGCCAGTCTGCGTAACCCGCGTCCCAGACACGATCAAAGTTCGCCACGGATGCTGTTACAGCCTGGGCAATCAAGGCGTCGGCCTTATCCGACAGGGTCTGGCTATAAAGTGGATATTTTGTTTGACTCACAACATATACCGGATAGGCCTTTCCGTTGGCGGAGGAGGCGGCCATAGCGTCCACAATGAGTTGCGCCGGTGTGTTACCGTATTGCATAGCGATAACCCTGGAGTTCTTGTCATTGTCGAGCAATTCAATTCCGTTCATTGGCATTGTAAGGTCGATGTTTTGGGGGGAATTCATGAACCAGGGACTTCCGGCCGGAGCGGCAATTGACCGCGGAATGCCGTTCACCATTTCATGCGTTACGCCCAAATTTCCGAGCTGCAGGAAGTTGAAATTTTCATACTTGGCAAGCCAGTTAAGGTACCTAAGGGCCGCTTCAGGATTTTTGGACGCGGCTGGCACGAAAACCCGGCGGTCCGGCTTGTCAGTGACATATTTGCGGTTAACCCCGTCTGGGGCCTGTATGCAGTCTATGGCCACAAATACCGCGCCCGGTACGTTCTTAGCCAGCTCTTCATTAAGCCTGTCATCTACTCTAAAGGGTGAATCCCAGTTGCCGGCAAAAGCGCCTGCTACGCCTGACTTTAGAATGTTACCGTTGTCTTCCGCAACCGTCATAAGCGGGAAATCCTTGAATATAAGGCCCTCGTTGTACCACGCGTTGATCACCCGCAAGCCATCCTTATAGCCGGGCATGCTGATTGGCCGACTACCTTCGAAAGCGTTTATCCATTCGTCCCTGGGGCTAATTTTTGGATCAAAGTAAGCATGTACTATGGGCGAGAAACCCCAGCGGGCGTCAGAACCCTGGTAAAACGGAATTACTCTGTTTCTGCCTACATTGCCGGGATCCCTGTCACGGAAAGCTACCAGTGCGTCATGGAATTCCTTGGTGGTCTTGGGCAGGGGGAGCCCGAGCTTATCAAGCCAGTCCTTGCGGATAAAGATGGCTTTTTGCCCTTGGCGCACATCAATAACATAAGTTGCTAAGGTGTACATCTTATTTGCTTCAACACGGCCCCTGTCCCTGTAAATAAAATCCTGGCCCGGTATCGCGGGATCCTTTCCCAGCAGTTTCTTAAAGTCGGGCAGAAGCCTGTCAATGTACGGCGTCAATTCCAGAATACCGCCCTGTTTCGCGAAATTGTCTATCATATCTACAGCATAGGTGATGCACAGGTCCGGAGCGGTGTTTGCGGCCAACAGGTTCACGATATCCGTGGTTTCCGACCAGCGTCCAACCGGCTGGAAAGTAACGTCAATGTTGAGATCCTTTTTGACTTTTTCCTGAATCCATTTGGTATAATTGTTATCGGCCGCTAGGGTTCTTCCGCCGTCAGTACCGCGGTCAAAGACTTCCACGACAATTGCCCCAGTACCCCCAGTACCGGATGACTGGCTTCCGCCGGCGGCAAACAACCCTACAGCCACTACCAGCACCAAAAGGACGCATAGTAACTTCTTCTTCATTCTCTTCCTCCATAAGTTTTATTTATTTCAAGGCATACACAAAACGTGAGCCTGTGAAACCAAAAGAATTTATCCCTTATAAGTCTTAGCGTTTATTATTGTTACCGGAAGACGGATAATCTGCTCTTCGGGTTTTTTGTATTCAATATTTATTGCCTTCTTCATCCGGATTTTTTCAATGATTCTTTGGCCGGCCTTTCTGCCTATTCCTGCCGCGTCCTGGGAAGCTATGTAACGGCACGCGGGCAAAAACGGCGTATAGCGGGATTCGTCAAAGCCCGCGATAACCACAGACGGTTTTGAGCCGTTAATGTCCAGCAAACAGCGTTCCATTCCCAAATGAACCAAAAGGTTCACCGCCACCATTGCCTCAAGCGGATCCGGTTTATTCAGGAGGTTCCCCATCAACCGGTATCCGTCTTCTACTTCCATGCCTCCCAGACAGATCCAGGAAGGCTCCGGTTTTATTCCCGCTTCCGCCAAAGCCCTGGCATAGCCCGAAAGCCGTTCACGTGCTGTGGAAAGGGTGATCTCCCCGCCCACGAAGGCTATCCGCTTAAAGCCGTCGCTCAAAAGGGCTTTGGTCAAACGAAAAGTTCCTTCCTCGTTGTCGGAAGTTACCCCGTCAAGTTTTGTCCCCTCAACAATCCTGTCCACAAGGACAATCGGCATTCCCTTATCCGACAGGGACTGTAGGTGCTCGCCCTGTGAACCGGAGGGAATGATAACCATGCCGTCAACCATCCGCTCAGTCAGCATGGATAGCCGCTTTTTTTCTTCTTCAACAGAGTTAAGGGATGAGGAAAGGAGCATGGTGTATCCTTCTGCAAGGAGTTCCTTCTCAATCCCTTCAGCAACATCCATAAAGAAGTCGTTGGCCAGTTCAGGAAAAACCACCGCAATCGTCATTGTGGACTGGCGCTTTAGGCTCCGGGCAGTGTAATTCATCCGGTAATCCAATTTACTTGCGGCTGCTATAACCCGGTTTCGGGTTTTTTCCGCCACAGGCCTGGAATTTTCCGGCGCCAACACCCTTGAAACCGTCGCGGTTGAGACTCCCGCCACTGCTGCTACATCCCTTATAGTTTTACCCATGATTCTCCCATAAAATGTAAACGATTACATTATATTCCAAGCGGAATAACCCCTTTATTCAAAATAATATTCCCATATTTTGCTGTTTCTCCTGTCACAACCACGGCAAAAGCCTTCCTTGTGCGTTCATAGAAGGCAAAACGCCCTATAAGTTTAATTGCCGGAGTCTCAGGCCACCGTTTTTCTATAATCATCCTGTATGATTTTTCAACATTTTCGTCTAAACTGTCTCCGGCAACAGGTGCCATCATGATAACCGGGTGTGAAACATAGGAATCAAGGTTCATCAGGGCTAAAATTCCGTCCAAAAGAGCGGGAATTCTTATTCCATCCGCCCTGATCACACGGGAATTCATTGAATTGCCGGGGAAAAAGGCATCCACCAGCACAATTACGTCCCCATGCCCCATTCTGAACAAAACGTCAAGGAGTTCGGGACTTATTAAAGGATCAATCCCAATTAGCATATTTCTCCCTTTTTTCCTAATAATACACCAAATTTTCCGGTTGTCAACAAAAAAATGCAAACGATTACATTATTTTACCAAATTTTTATGCTTAAAACATTTACAGATTTTAAAAATAATTATATTCTAACGGTTAATAATGTCAGAATTACTCTGAAAACATTCAAAATTATTTTTTACGCATGAGGGTATAATTGTGAATCGTTTCAAAGGCGAATATCCAAAAATTGGTATAAGGCCGACTATTGACGGACGGCAGGGTGCGCTTAAAGTACGGGAATCTCTTGAACAGCAGACCATGAATATGGCGAAAGCGGCCAAGGCGCTGCTTGAAAAAAACCTGCGCTATTCCAACGGCGAGCCGGTACAGGTGGTGATAGCCGATACGACCATCGGCAGGGTAGCGGAAGCCGCCGCCTGCGCCGCCAAGTTCCGGCGGGAAGGCGTGGATATTACGCTGACGGTAACGCCCTGCTGGTGTTACGGCTCGGAAACCATGGACATGGAACCTTCCACAATAAAAGGCGTTTGGGGCTTTAACGGTACCGAGAGACCCGGGGCGGTTTATCTGGCATCGGTATTGGCGGGCCACGCGCAAAAAGGACTGCCCGCCTTTGGGATTTACGGACGCAACGTGCAGGATCTTAGCGACACGGAGATTCCGGCGGACGTGCAGGAAAAGCTGTTGCGCTTCGGCAGGGCGGCGCTGGCGGCGGCTACCATGAGGGGCAAGAGCTATTTGCAGATCGGTTCAATCTGCATGGGCATCGCGGGTTCCATCATCAATCCCGAATTTTTTGAGGAGTACCTTGGAATGCGGGTCGAGAGCGTTGACGAAGTTGAAATTATCCGCCGCATGGAGAAAGGCATTTACGACGAGAAGGAATATCAAAAAGCCCTGGCCTGGACTAAGCAGTACTGCAAGGAAGGCTTTGACAAGAATCCGCCGGAGTTGCAGCGCTCACGCGCCGAGCAGGACAAGGCCTGGGAATTCGTGGTCAAGATGATGTGCATCATCAAAGACCTCTTCAACGGCAACCCCAACCTGCCGGCAGGCTGCGAGGAAGAGAGGCTTGGCCACAACGCCATCGCAGGCGGTTTTCAGGGTCAGCGCCAGTGGACCGACTTCTATCCAAATTGCGACTTTCCCGAATCGCTTATGTGTTCATCGTTTGACTGGGAAGGCGCACGGGAACCCTATGTGCTTGCGACCGAGAACGACACCCTCAACGGCGTTGGGATGCTGTTTGGGAAACTCCTGACAGGCACCGCGCAAATTTTCGCCGATGTGCGTACCTACTGGAGCCCGGAAGCGGTCAAGCGCGTTACAGGCTACGACCTTATGGACGATCTTACGGGCGCGGCAAAGGAGGCGGGCGGTTTTATTCACCTGATTAATTCCGGCGCGGCTTGCGTGGACGCATCGGGCGAAATGAAGGATGCGAATGGCAGGGGAGTGATGAAGCCCTTCTGGGAAGTGAGCGACGCGGACTGGAAAGCCTGTCTTGCGGCGACCACATGGAACGCGGCGGACTTTGGCTATTTCAGGGGCGGCGGCTTTTCGTCGCGTTTTATCACAAAGGTAGAAATGCCCGTAACCATGTCGCGGCTCAACATTGTGAAAGGCGTGGGCCCTGTGATTCAGATCGCCGAAGGCTGGACGGTGAACCTGCCGGATAATGTGTCGGACATACTTTGGAAACGCACTGACTACACCTGGCCCTGCACCTGGTTCGCACCAAGGGTTACCGGCTCAGGCGTGTTTAAATCCGCATACGACGTGATGAACAACTGGGGCGCCAACCACGGTTCCATTTCTTACGGCCACATCGGCGCTGACCTTATTTCGCTTTGTTCGATACTGCGGATTCCTGTGTGCATGCACAATGTACCGGAAGGGCAGATTTTCCGGCCAAGTTACTGGAATGCTTTTGGCATGGACAAGGAAAGCGCCGATTACCGGGCGTGTTCGGCCTTGGGGCCAATGTATAAATAGTTATTCCCTGGTAAGATCACAGCGAAACCTTGCTCAATAATTCCCTGGCCGCGCCGTAATCAAAATCCCTGAACGCCTCCGCCGCGCTTTCCAACAGCGCGTTATTCTCTCCGCCAAAATCGTATGTCAGTAAATCGTTGACGGCTTTAAAACCGGAATCCCCGTCAAAATCATCCGCCGCCAGAAGCGCCTTGTTGATATTGTCGTACAGAAAGGCGGCATCTCCTTTTTTTGGGAGGGAGCCGGTTTTCTTTTCCGGGAAAACGGCTGAAAGCCGTTCATACAGGGAGAGGAGTTTTTCCATAAAAGCCGGAAACCGCGTCATGCAGTATTCGATGTCTTTGTTCCTGGCGGCTGCTTCCAATTTTGCCGCCGTTTCGGATAAGTTCATCGCCCCGATGGTTGAAAGCGCCGATTTCATGGCGTGTACCGAAATCGCGAAACTTTGCGTATCTCCGTATGCCAGGCTGTCCGACATGGCAATACAGTTTGAAAGCATGTCTTTGGTGAAAGCCTCCAATGTTTCGCTGTACATATTTTCCATTCCGGAGAAGCGGTTCAAGCCGATCCCTGAGTTGATCTCGTCAATTTTTTCAAGGGCGCTCATGAAACCGCTGACTGTTTCATCATCCTGACTTTCAGCGTTAAAATCCGCCTGGGCTTTTTCCTCTATTTTTTCAGGCGGCAGCCATTCCCTTAAAATATCATTCAATTCCTGCATCTCAATGGGTTTTGAAATAAACCCGTTAAAGCCGTTTGCCAGGAACATTTCCTTTGCTCCCTGAATCGCGTTGGCTGTTAAAGCTACAATCGGCAGGCTTGCGTATTGGGCGCCGAGTTTCCTTATTTCCCTTACTGCTTCAACTCCATCCATCTCCGGCATCATGTGATCCATAAAGACAAGATCAAATTCGTTCTTCTGAACCATGTCTATGGCTTTCCTGCCGGAAGACGCGCTCTTCGGTTTTATCTTAAATAAGCCGAGCAGGCCTTCCGCTACCCTGATGTTAAACTCGTTGTCGTCTACTACCAGAATATCGGCGTTAGGCGCAAATAGAGTCTGTTCTTTTTTTAAATTTTTCGCGGCCTTTACTTCGGCCTTGTTACCCAAAACAGCCGGAATAATAATCGTAAAAACACTGCCCTGCTCATACTCGCTGTCAACCAGTATATAGCCGCCCATCATTTCCACAAAAGACTTGCAGATGGAAAGTCCCAAACCGGTCCCGACTATGCCCCTGTTCTTGTCCGTTTCGGCGCGCTCAAAAGCGTTGAATAACTTTATTATGTCTTCTTTACGGATTCCCATTCCGGTATCCGAGACCTCAAATACCAGATTGCTGCCTGAGACAGATATTTTCAGTCTAATGTGTCCTTTTTCGGTATATTTAACAGCGTTTCCGCAGATGTTCGTTAGGATCTGTCTGAGCTTTAAATCGTCGCCATAAAGGTATTCAGGTAAATCCCCCGAGCTTTCAAACTTGAATTCGAGGCCTTTCTTTTTCGCCACATAGCCGAACATGGATTTGATATTGCCTATGAGTTCATGGAAATTGTAATTTACCGGGTTAAGCGTCAATTTTCCGGATTCGATTTTAGAAAGATCCAGTATATCGTTGATAATGGATAGGAGTGAATGAGCGGAAAAATTAATGTCGTCGATGTAACCCATCTGGCGCTTGCTGAGCGATTCGTGGGTCAACAGATTCGTCATGCCGATGATGGCGTTCATTGGAGTGCGTATCTCGTGGCTCATGTTCGACAGAAAAGCGGACTTTGATGCCGAGGCCGCTTCGGCGGCGCGCTTCGCGAAAAGCAGGGTGTCCTCGTATTCCCTTTTCATTGTTACATCGGTTAAATAGTGAAACAGCACAGGCGAGCCATCCGTCCAGCGGATAATCGCGACCTTGCCGCTAAGCCACTTGTTGGTTTTTTCTTCCCACATATATTCTATGTCTTCGGCATAGGTGTAATTGCCTTCCATAAGGACGTATGGTAAAACACAGTCCGCACACGGCCATTTAAGGTTTCTTAAATGCTCATAGCATCTTTTATTGACGCTGCTTTCCCTTCTTACGGCAAAGGTTTCCGCCATTTTGTTATTTATGTAAATTATCCTATAGTCCATATCAACGATATATATCATGCAGTCCAGATAGTCTATGACGGCCATTGTTTTGTTCATCTCCGCGATGGTATCAACCATGCTGGCTATGCTGTTTGAAAGCATCCCCAATTCGTCCTTGTATTCGCTCCTTATGGGATATGAAAGATTCCCTTTGGATATTTCCGCCATTGCCTTTTGCATTCGTATAACGGGGTTCCTAATCGTTGCCGAAATAATGAGCGCTAAAAAGATTGAGATAGCGATAAAGAAACCGGTAATGCCCAACACCATATTTATCGCGTTTATGTTACGGGTTGCGATTATTATCGAATCATTTTTGACCTTTTCAATGGCTACATTGTTGAGTTCATCAAGTTTAACGCTTGTTTCATTTCCCATGGTAAGAATTTGCCGAATTATTTCTTCCGATCTTTGCACGTCCGCGCTTTTTATAGCCGCGTCAATTTCGTTGGAAAAATAAACATAAGTATTGGTGAACGAATCGATTATTTGATTCCAGATGTCCAGGCGGAACTGCTTTTCTTCTTCGGTTAATGCTGAATCGGCATTCACGCTGGTATTATAGCTGTTCATGTTTCTTAAAAACGAGTCGAACAATTTATTGCGATCATAGTATTGTCGGGAAAAATTTCCCGTGGATATTTCTTCCGTGGAAATTTTTTCTGCGGAAGTTCCTTCCGAATTAACGCTGTCGGCCAATAAATACATCATGGAGAGGTTATAATACCGTAACTTCATCATATCGGTTTCCGCGTCAAGCAGATAAATTTGCCGCTGGATAGTGTCGTTGATCAGGGAGTTGTAACTGCGGCTGGTTTTAACGAACTGTGTTATTGTAAAGGTGTTGGAGATAGCCATCAGCAATACAAGCATTCCCGATGCGATAAGGAGCTTGCTTCGCATTTTTAAATTTTTATGCCAGTCCATTTTTTACCTCTGTTTTTAAACAATGTAAAGGAGAAAGAAGCTTATATGTATCGTTCGATTTTGGCGAGGACTTCTCCTTTGTTTACCGGCTTTACAATGAAATCCGCCGCTCCCGCCTCTACCGCTCTTACCACGTTCTCTTTTTTGGCATTGCCCGTCAAAAAAACAATAAGCGCCTTTTCTCCTCTTTTCCTTATTTGCGCGGCAAGTTCGTAGCCGTTCATCTCGGGCATTTCAATGTCCAGAAGAACAAGATCGGGATGATGCTTTTCAAGAGCCTTCAGCGCGTCGCTGCCTGAAGTGAGGCAAAGTAATTTATAGTCAGTGTCTTGAAGTATTTTTTTTAGCGTGGTCAGGAAAAACGGGGTGTCGTCAACAGCCAAAATGATTTTTTTCTCTTTCGATTGATTCCAGGTTGCGGCAGGCTTACGTTCGGAAGACGCGGTTGCGGTTGCCCCGTTTTCCTGCTCCTTAAGCTCCGCCATCTGAATATCAATGGACAGCATGGACAGGCTTGTCAGAAAATATGCCATAAACGCTTCGAGTTTTTCATGCTTGATGGATTTTAAATCCTTAATCTGTTTTGTACATTCATCCGCCATATCGGTCGCGTGAATTGCCGCCAATAAATCGCGGACATCGGCCAGGCATTTTGATAAAGAAGCGAGGTCTTTTGCCTCCAAAGCGGCTTTGATTCTTTCATCAAGCACGGGCAGTCCCTCAGTGAAGGCGTTCAGGGACTTTACGTAAATGTCCAGTTTGTTTTCGTCCATCTTTTGAATTTCAGCCAGTTTTAATTCTGAAACTGCAACCAGTCTTTCTTTACAGATCATTTTTCTTCTCCTTTTTTGCAATAATTTTGAATATAGGCCAAAGCTCTTTCTACATTTTGATAGAAACAGCCACTTTAGAGATTTTGACGGTTTTACATAAAAAAGATTCATGGGTAATGTTTTTTAAATGCCGCAACAATACTCATTCTTTAAAGCATTTTTGTCCTCCGTATTTCTATTGTTGTGTATTTTAATTGTAAAGTCAAATATATTGCGCCTAACGTTCTCCAGACACTAAGTCTCAGGCGTCCTCTTCTTCCTGTATCTTGAAGGCTTCCGCCGCCTTGATTACGTCTTCGGCAATGCGGCCCGCAATCGGCGCGTAGTGATCGAGGGATACGCCGAAGGAACCTGTACCCGAAGTTATCGCGCGCAAGCCGATGGAATAGCTCAGCAGTTCCGCCTGCGGTACTTCGGCGCGAATTTCCGCTATGCCGCCTGAGGAATCCTGCCCAAGGATTTTGCCCCGCTTGCTTGAAAGATCGCTCATAACGTCGCCAAGGTACTTGTCTTCCACGAAGACCGTAAGGCTCATAATGGGCTCAAGCAGGGTTGGGTTCGCCTGGCGCATGGCCTCGCGGAAGGCGTTTCTGGAGGCAAGCTTAAAGGAAAGCTCGGAAGAATCCACAGGGTGGTATTTGCCGTCCACGATGGCTACTTCTACGTCCACGACGGGGTACTGGGCCATAGTGCCGTGCGCCATGCCTTCCGCGACGCCCTTCTCCACGCCGGGAATGTAGTTCTTTGGAACCGCCCCGCCGAAGATTTTGTTTTCAAACTTGTAGCCTTCGCCGCGGGCAAGGGGGCCGATGTCCAAAACCACCTTGCCGTACTGGCCGTGGCCGCCGGTCTGCTTCTTGTGGGTGTATTCGGCGGAAGCCTTCTTTGTAATTGTTTCGCGGTAAGCGACACGGGGTATGTGGGTTTCTACTTCTATCTTTTGGTTCGCCTTGATTTTGTCCAGGATGATCTTGATCTGAAGCTCGCCCATTCCGGAAATAACCGTTTCCTTGGTCTCCGCGTTAAACACATACCTGAAGGTTTTGTCTTCGTCGGCGGCGCGAACGAGGAACTCGCCAAGCTTGTCGTCGTCCTTTTTGGAGACCGCGTTAACAGCAACAGAGTGAACCGGCTCGGGCAATCTTAATGGCCTGAAATTAATCCCCGTCTCCCCCGCGCTGATGGTGTCGTTGGTCTTAAGGGTCGCGGACTTGGTGATGATCCCAACGTCCCCTGCAAAAAGCTCCCTTACCTCTTCCAGCTTCTTTCCCTGGCAGATGTAGAATTTCCCAACCCTTTCTTTTTTATTTTCTGTAACGTTTAAAATTTCCGAATCCGCCGTGAGCTTTCCGCCGATTATTTTAACCCAGCTTAACTTTCCGGAAAATTGATCATAAGAGGTTTTTATCACCAGGGCGGACAGGGGTTTTGAAGAATCAATGAGAACATCGCTTTCTTTCCCTTCCTTGTCAACGGAAATGTCTTTTGCGGTTCCGGGGTTCGGGCCGATGCTTGCCATAAAGTCCAGGAAGGGAAGCAGGCCGGAATTTTTTACAGCCGTCCCGGCAAAAGCCGGAAGGAACTTGTTTTTCGCCAGAGCCAGCACCAGGCCTCTCTGCATTTCCTCTGCCGTTAGGGAGCTTTTTTCGAGGTATTGATCCATCAGGGCGTCGTCCCCCTCGGCGGCAGCTTCAAAGAGCTTTTCCTTGGCGGCGTCAACCGCCTGCTGCATTTCCGCAGGGATTGGGCCTTCTTTTTCAGGCGCTTCCCCCTGGGCAAACCAGGCCTTACCGTTGATAACGTCGATAACGCCCTTAAAGCCCGCCCCGCTCCCTATGGGAATCGTGACCGGCACAGGCTCGATTTTGCACTTTTCTTTTATATCCGCCAGGGCCTTGTTAAAATCGGCGCGTTCTCCGTCAAGGCGCGTAATGAAGACCCCCCTGGGTTTGTTCCTTTCCTGAAGGTTCCGCCACAGTTTTATGGTTTCGATCTGCACGCCTGTCTGGCCTTCAACAGTAAGAAGGACGAATTCCGAAGCCCGTATCGCGAGAATTACGTCCCCGGTAAAGTCCGAAGACCCCGGCGTGTCAAAGATGTTGATCTTTTTGCCGTTCCATTCCACATGGGCCAGCGAGGTATGAATGGAAATCTTCCGTTCAATCTCCTCCGGCGTACAATCGCTGACCGTTTTGCCGGAGTCCACGGTTTCCGCCTTGGGAATGACCCCGGCGGAAAAGAGCAGCCGCTCAAAGAGAGTTGTTTTACCGGTACCTCCGTGCCCAGCTATCGCGACATTTCTGATTAAATCGGTGGTAAAACTCATATAATCTCCTTAAAGCGTAGAATTCAGGTCTTTCTATAATGAATCAGGATTGGCGGATTGTCAATTCTTTGGCGCGGGAATTGCTTTTAGCCATAGTTTTATTCAGTTTTATTCAATTGAAGTTTTTGCAGCTTCCATGGTATTATTATAAGTGAGCTGGAATAAGCCGGATTATGAAATATTTTGAATCGGTTTTTTACAATATTGGGTTTTTTACGCGCATGTTAAAGGGGATTAAGGGGTTTATCCAGGCGCGGGGGGCACGCAAAACCCTGATAATGCAGATATACTTTACTTTTGTGGAAGCCCTGATCATTTCTTCGTTTCTGGCGTTGGGCATTGGGGCGGCGGTGAATATAATCGGCATTCCCTTTCTGGCATCGCTTTCCAGGGAACGCCTTATCTACACCCTGCTTATCACAATTATTTCAAGGGAATTGGGCCCCCTGCTGACGGCCTTTATCATCATTGCCAGATCGGCTACCGCAATCGCTACGGAAATGGCCGGGATGGTGATCTCACACGAAATTGAAGCGCATATTTCCATTGGGGCTGATCCGATTGAATACCTGGCGGTTCCACGGTTTTTGGGAGTAACGATTTCGCTTTTTATGCTGAACATCTTTTTCAATATATTTGGCCTTGCCGGTTCCTATGCGGTAGCCCGCTTCTTTACCCCCCTGCCGGCTTCGGTTTATTTCGGTTACCTTCTTGAAAGCTTAACCTTGCCGGATTTGCTCATTTCCATTATAAAAAGCATAGGGTTCGGGATCATCATATCCCTGATGGCCATAACCTGCGGCCTTTCCGTGGAGCGGGCCAGTACGGAAATACCCGTTGCCGGGCTTAGAGCCGTAGGGGCGTCTTTCGGATGGTGCATAATTCTGGATGTGTTATTTTCGGGCATTTATTACCTTTTGGCCGGGCTATAGGGCGGGAAACATGGCTGGGATTATCGAGCTTAAAAACGCGTCTTTTGCCGCGCAGGACAGGCTTATTGTTAACAATTTTTCCTACGTGTTTCAGGAGGGAAAAACCACTGCCCTGATAGGGCCGTCCGGCAGCGGTAAGAGCACGGTTTTAAAGCTTGCGGCGGGTCTTTTGGTCCCCACTGAAGGTGAGGCGGATTTTAGGGGCAGGGATATACACGATATGAACCGCCAGGAAAATCTGGCCTTCCGCCAGGAGACGGCGGTGGTTTTTCAGGATTCCGCCCTTTTGGCGAACCAAAGCATTCTTCAGATGTTGGAACTGCCCCTGTGGATTCATTTTCCTGAAATGTCCGCCAACGACAGGAAACGCCGAATTCAGGAAGTGATGCAGGAAGTTGGGTATAAGAGGAGCATTACTATCAGGCCTTCGGAGCTATCAATGGGCGAGCAAAAACTCATCGCCTTCGCGTGGGCGCTGATGTGCAGACCGAACCTGCTTTTTCTTGACGAGTGGACAGAGTCGCTGGACGATGTCGGGGCAAACCGCCTTATCAGAATTGTTGAGCGCTTTCAGGACGAAAAAAAAACGGTGATTTTTGTGAACCATGATTTCAAGATTATTACACGCCTTTCCGATTATATTGTGATGATCATAGACGGGAAATTATCGTCCCTTTTTTCCCGTGAACAGATTGAAAAGGATGCGAATCTGGCCCATCTAATAGAAGAAGGTATCACGTCATGAAATTCAAAATGCGGCTTTTTGCGGATCAAGTTGTCGGGGTTTTTATTATCGTCTCTCTTGTTGCCATTGCCTTTGTCATTGTTGTGTTGGGAAAATCACAGAGATGGTTTGCCAAGGATGTTTCCTTCTCTACAGTTTTCCCCACCGCCGGAGGGTTAAGCAAAAATATGGCGGTTCAGTACAAGGGTTTTACCATTGGGAGTGTAAAGGAATTTCATCTCACGCCTGATAACGATGTAGAGGTAATTTTTTCCATTCAGGAAGAATACAGAAACAGGGTTAAAAGGGGTTCCGTTGTAGAATTGCAGGCCAGCCCTATCGGGCTGGGCAACCAGTTTATGTTCTATGCGGGAAAAGGCCAGGTGCTTGATGAGGGGGCCTTTATCCCGCCGTTCGGTTCCGCCCAGGCCAGGGAATTAATCCGCCAGGGCATGACAGAAGAAGTTCAGCGGGATGACAGCATCAGCGTGCTGCTGAGCAGGGTAAGTTCCATTATGGGCCAGCTGGACGTAGCCCTGGGAGAAGGAACAGACGACACCGAAATCGGCAAAATGTTACGCAGCCTGAATAATACGCTGGCGGGGGTCGAAGCCCTTCCCCATTCCCTGGACAATACAATCAGCGCCCTGAACGCTACCATTAACGGGATTCGCCTCCAGCTAAATCCCATCCTTGCAAACATCAATTCGTTAACCGGCGAATTAAACGATCCTGACGGCCTTATTTACACGGTGCTGGATACGGACAAGGATTTTTATACTGGCCTTGTAGGGATACTCGGCTCGGTTACGTCCATGCTCGATAGCCTGGACAGAACCGTAGCCTTCATTCCCAGTCAGCTTCCCCAAGTTGCGGGGCTTTTAATGGATCTTCGTGTTACCATGAAGACTGCCGAAGATGTTCTTGTTTCGCTGACAAATAATCCCCTGCTCAGAGGCGGCGTACCCGAAAGGGTGGAGAGCCAGAGCTCGGATATAAGTCCCCGTGGCATTCGGTTTTAAGGATGATAATTATGAAAAGGGCGATTTTTTTCTTTTCCATTGTCTTTTCTGTCGTAGTTTTTTCGGGATGTTCATCCGCTCCTAAAAAAGCGACGGAAATTTTTGCCGATCGGAACACGGCAAGCAAACAACTGGATTTGGCAAACTACAACGCCAACCGAGGACAATACGAGGGGGCACTTGTCATTCTTGAGGGAGCACGGAAGCTTGCGCTTAGTACGGATGATCCGTCCCTGCGAATAAGAACTTCCATAAGCCGGGGGAACTTCCTTTTTGCCCTTGGCCGCAACGCAGAAGCCTTCGCGGAGTGGGAAAGCGCCGCGAGTGAGGGGGACGCTTCGGGGGAACCGGTTCTTGCGGCTTTGGCGCGGATTTATTCGATCAGGGCAAAAATTGTGCTTCTTGACACCGACACCGGAACGGCGAATGTGCAGGAATTAACGCAGCAATTAAACCGCGAAATGACGGCGGCAAAATCCGATGCCAATGCGACCGCTGTCGGGAACATTACCCTTGGCTTTGCCGAGAAGCAAATGGGGCACTGGGCTGACGCGGAAAGCGCGGTCAAAAAGGCCCTTTCTTACCACGAAGGCGGGCTTTTTCTTGAGGAAGCGGCCTATGACTGGTTTTTAATCGCGTCGATTCGCTCTTTGGCCGGAAACAGCAACGCATCCCTTGAAGCGCTTGAAACGGCAATCCGCTTTGACCGCCGGGCGGAAAACGGCTTCGGTCTTGCCTCGAGCTGGCAGGCAATGGGAGATGTGCTTAAAAAAGCGGGCCGCGACGGGGAAGCCCAGGCGGCTTGGCGCCGCGCCGCGGATATTTACAGGGCTATCGGTTTGAACAACCTTGCGGAAAATGTGGAAGGGAAATATAAATGACTGTGAGCGATCCCAGGGTGAATGAGAATCTGGCGGATTTGGCGCGGCTTCTTTCCGGAGCCGGCGGGAGTCTTCTTATAGAAGACTTTTTGCGCTGCCTTTTGACTCCCGCCGAAATCGCCGACATTGCCGGGCGCTGGGCGCTGGTCAAGGCGCTGCAGCAAAAAATCCCCCAGCGCGAAATTGCCAAAGACCTGGGCGTTTCGCTTTGCAAAATTACCAGGGGCTCGCGCGAACTAAAAAAACCAAATTCCGCCTTCGTACGTATGCTGGAAATAAAAGCTTGTCCCTAATTTATAGAATTCAAGATGAGCCATGTGGCGCAAAAAATGAGCCATGTGGTATCAAAAAATGAGCCACGTGGTGCAAAAAAATGAGCCAAGTGGTATCAAAAATAGAGCCATCTGGCATCTTCCTTTTATTAATAAATGCTGTTACAATTTCTACGAATAACTTCAAGAAATGAAAAAAATGCTTATGGAAAAATTTGACAGGATTTTTCGGTGTCATAAGTATGTAAAACCGTGCGGTCATTCGAGCGCGCCAATATATAGGTTATAATGGAATGTATGTTCCATTGAATATTTAAGGAGGTCTTTATGAAAAAGATCGTAGTTTGTGTTGTTCTTCTGTTTTGCCTTGGGGCAGGGAGCTTGTTCGCGCAGGACGTGTTAAGCTGGCCTGAGCCCATATCGCCTGTCCATCCCATTATTAACGTCGGGGTTGGCTTTGGTGGGGCGTATATGTTTATAGGCATGGGTGTCCCGCCTCTGTCATTAACCGTGGATTTTCCCCTTAATGCGGGAATCCCGTTAAGCGTAGGAGGGGGAGTAGCCTTTGCGTCATATGCAAACATATTAAGTGAGCTTTTCATTACCGGACGAGTTGCCTTGCACTTAAATTTTGGGGTGCGCGGCCTGGATATTTATCCGGTAATTTCATTAGGTCCTGCTATATTGTGGGGGGATTGGCTAGGAACGTATAATTATTGGACGGGTAAATATGAAGGCAACACCACCTATGTCACTTTTGGCTTTGGAACAGCCGCCGGCATCCGTTATTTCTTTAACGACAACGTCGGCATTTGGGCGGAAGCGGGCTATTCGCACATTTCCTATATCAGCGCCGGCGTGACATTTACTTTTGGCGGCGGTGGCGGCGGCGGCGGCTCAAGCGGTTCCTCATCATCATCAGGACGGTATGTTGTAAATTCTGACACACTGAATGTCAGGAGCGGGCCCTCCGCTGATAATGCCGTTGTTGGAGTACTAACGCGCGGTACTGCTGTCCAGGTACTTGACAGCTCAGGTACGTGGTGGAGAATCAGGGCCGGAAATATTACAGGGTATGTAAATTCCTCATTCCTCGCGCGAAATTAATACGTCAATTTAAGCGGACCCATAAAAAGCCCCGAATGCCGGCTATGCCCGGCGTATCGGGGATTGGGCCGCATGGCGGTTCATAATACTATTAAAGGAGAAATACAATGAAAAAGAGTATTGCTATTTTGGCTCTCCTGGCAATCGTAGCAACAGGGGCTTTTGCGCAGGGGTTTCCTCTTTCCATGTCGGCGGGCGGCGGCCTGCTTTTTGACTTGAGCGTCGGCAACGGTGCTAAAATGAAATTTGATGTTATGGGAATGAGTGGTGATATGGAAGCAAGTCTGCAGAACCTCTCCTTTGGCGCCTTCGGTTTTTTCGACGCTACCTACGCGGAAGTGGATGTCAACTTTGCCTATGGAATGTTAACCTATAAATCTGAGTCTAGTGGTTTTTTGGGGGGAGGGAGTGGGCCTTCCGGAGATGCAAACGCGATGCAGCTCGGCTTCACGCTCCTGGGCAAGTACCCCTTCGATTTGGGCGGCTTTACCCTTTTCCCCCTCCTCGGACTCGACTACAACGTGGTGCTTTCAGTGTGGGACAAAGATAGTTCTACTGATAAACCCGGGGATTCCAGCCAGTTAGGCTTCCTCGCCGGCGTCGGGCTTGATTTTCCTTTCTCAGACGCTCTCTTCCTCAGGGCCGAAGCCATGTTCCACCTCCGCTTACCCAGTAAGTGGGCAAGTGACCTGAAATCCGGTATGGGTAGTGTGGGTAGTTATGGTAGTGTAGATACCACTCTTGGCATGGGCCCCCGTATCAAGGTCGGCTTGGGCTACAAGTTCGGCGGCGGCAGCGGAAGCTCAAGTTCCGGTTCCTCATCATCGTCCAGGTCAGGACGGTATATGCTGGTAAATGCCGACTCGCTGAATGTCAGAAGCGGACCGTCCGCCGATACTGCCCTTGTCGGATCGCTGCCGCGCAATACTCGTGTTGAAGTACTTGACAGATCAGGCACGTGGTGGAGGATCAGGTCCGGAAATATTACCGGGTATGTCAATTCCTCATACCTTAAAGCGGAATAGGAATCCGTCAATTTTCCTGAGCGCGAAGCTGAAGGTGCCTGCTTCGTTCTTAAGACACCATACTAAGGAGAGGTTAATTTATGAAGAAATGCGGTGTTTTTTTGGTTGCGCTGGCAATCCTGCTGGTATTCGGAATGGCGGTTGTCAGTTGCGCTACTACTACTCCTACTACCGGCGGGGAGGATTCCAGCCTCAATGGAACATGGGTTTCCGGTGTAGATCAACAAAGATTCGATAGAGGATCATTTGTATTTTCAAGTAACGGACAATTGTTGCAGAAAGGGAATTATAAAACAAGCGGCTCAAATATAACACTTACACCAACCCACGCGTATGTTGCTCAACAGTGGTATACAAGATCCGAACTGTCATCAATGGGGGGTGTTAGTACCAGTGATTTGAATACTTTATTTGGCACCTGGACAGGAACAGTAAACAGCAATGGCAACACACTCACTCTAAGGTATGCCGGGTTAACAGAGGTATTTACCAATACCAGCAGACCCGCAAGTTCCGCTTCCTCAGCTCCCAGCCAAACAGCACGGTATATGCTGGTAAATGCCGACTCGCTGAATGTCAGAAGCGGGCCGTCCGCTGATACTGCCCTTGTCGGATCGCTACCGCGCAATACCCGGGTTGAAGTACTTGAGAGGCCAGGTACGTGGTGGAGAATCAGGTCAGGAAATATTACCGGGTATGTCAATTCCTCATACCTTAAAGCGGAATAGGAATCCGTCATTTTAAGCGGACAGGTAAAAAACCCCGAATGCCGGCTATGTCCGGCGTATCGGGTGGCGGGCTGCATAGCGGTTCGTAATATTATTTAAGGAGAAATACAGTGAAAAAAGGTATTTCAATTTTGGTTCTCCTCGCAATCGTAGCAACAGGTGCTTTTGCGCAGGGATTTTCTGTGGGCGTCGGCGGGCTTTTTGACATGAGCGTCGGCAACGGTTTAAAAGCAGAGGCTCAAGGAATAAAACTGACCGAAGATGTAAACAACATGTCGTTCGGCGGCTTCGTCTTTTTCGACGCTACTTACGCGGAACTGGATGCCAACTTTGCCTATGGATTGGCAACTTTGAAGATGGAGCAAGGCAATCAAAAAGAAGACGCTGATGCCACCGCACTCCAGCTCGGCTTCACGCTCCTGGGTAAGTACCCAATAGGTTTGGGCGGCTTTGCCATTTTCCCCCTCCTCGGAGCCGACTACAACCTGGTGCTTTCGTTCAAGAACAAAGATGGGGGTTGAGGATGATAAACCCGGGGATTGGAGCCAGATAGGCTTCCTCGCCGGCCTCGGGCTTGATCTTCCTTTCTCAAGCGCGCTATTCCTCAGGGCCGAAGCCCTGTTCCACCTCCGCCTCCCTAGTAAGTTTATGAGTGATTTGGTGGATAAAAATAAGGCCACTTTTAATAATTACGGGGGTAGTATTGATACCACTTTTGGCATGGGGCCCCGTGTCAAGATCGGTATAGGCTACAGGTTCTAGGAAAACGTCTATTTCCGTGGTGTCAGTCACTGTTAAAGGTGCCTGACACCATGAGTGTTAAGTTAAGAAATCTAAACCACAGAGAATCTATGATTTAGGTTGTCGGGGAAAAGTGGTATTCTGGCCTGACGGGGCCAGAGGGCCGGTGGCAGGTTGTTACGTGGCGTAAGGAAACCGGAGCAGTCCGGGGAACCTTGGCACA
>Ga0268262_10000836_pt1 | contig 39892 bp, 29 predicted proteins | sample TergutNc150P3_FD_190354 | JGI IMG/M metagenome (GOLD analysis project Ga0268262, IMG submission 190354) | Nasutitermes corniger P3 segment gut microbial community from laboratory colony in Florida, USA - Nc150 P3 (SPAdes) (version 2) | ecosystem: Host-associated > Arthropoda: Insects >...
ACTTAAGCGGCGCGGAAGACATTTTAGAGTTATTTTCCGGCAATATTGATTTGGACGGAAAACTGATCGAGCCGTTATTTTGCAAAGGCGGCTGTATCGGCGGACCTTGCTACGGCAATAACGAAGAAAAATCCGCCGCTCAAAATCTTTTTACAAGACGGGAGAGCGTGATACGTTACGCCGAAGCGGCGAAAAAAGACGACAAGAAATTTCCTTCGCGGGAAATTAATTATCAACCTGCTTTTGCGTTAGATGATCAAAAACAGGCTGAGGTTACGGAAAATCAAATCCACAAAGTACTGGAGCTTACGGGAAAAATCGATCCTGAACTCCAGCTTAACTGCGGCGCATGCGGTTACAAAACCTGTCTTGAAAACGCCGCCGCAGTTGTCCGCGGCATGGCTGAACCTGAGATGTGTATTCCCTACATGCGCCGCCTTGCCCAGCAGCGCACCGACAGAGTTATAGACACAACGCCTAACGGGGTTGTGGTTTTAGACAGCGAATTGTGCATAGTGAAAATGAATCCCGCTTTTCAAAAAATGTTTACGTGTAACAACGGTATTTTGGGGAGACGTATTTCCTATCTTGTGAACGCGGACGGTTTTGAAACATTACATTCCGGCGCTTCGGAAAAATGCGAGTCCATTCAAACAAAGTACGGCATTAAGTACCATGAAATTCTCTATGCGTTACGCGAAGAAAACCAGTATGTCGGTATTTATTCGGATATTTCCAGACTAAAATACGACGCCGGGCAGTTGGATACGATAAAATCGCAAACTTTAATGCACGCGCGGGAATTTTTGGATCATCAGGTGCGTTTTGCGCAGGAGATGGCGCATTATCTGGGCAAAAGCACAGCCCAAAGCGAAGAAATCGCAAAACGTCTGATTGGATTGTACGAAGAAGAAGACAATTCGGCTGCGCCGAATTGATAAGGTGAAACGGCATGAAATTCTTTGATGATTTTCTTTGTCAAAAAAATAAAAAAAATCATGGTGTCTGCGGAGACTACTGTCTTTATGATCGCACCGCCGCCGGCATGGTTTACGTGTTATGCGACGGAGTCGGTTCAGGAATTTACGCGAATATTTCCGCCATCACCTGCGCCAACCGTATTCTGGAACTGGTTCGGTGCGGAATGTCTATCAGAATAACCTGCGAAATGGTGGCGGCGTCAATGCACCGCGCGCGGAAAGAAGATATCCCGTTCGCCGCTTTTTCGGCGGTTTCAATTTCACCTGACGGGCAATATACAGTTTACTCATACGAATCGCCGAATCCGATTTTATTAAAAAATAATCACGCGACGGTTCTTACCCCGCGTTTTTACACAACCGGCTTTGAAGTAATCGGAGAAACTACCGGCATACTTAACATGGGAGATTCTCTTTTAATGTTTTCCGACGGCGTAAGCCAAGCCGGACTGGGACACGGGCACGGCTTGGGTATCGGCTCGGACGGAGTTTCTTCTTATATAAATCTTAACTACAAACCAAACGATATTATCAGCAACCTGCCGTGGCGGATTGTAGAGATGTGCAAAACCGTATCGGGCGGAAATGCCGAGGACGACACTACCCTCGCGCTGCTTTACTGCCGCGAGGCGAAAGAGTTAACACTGCTGACGGGACCGCCTTCCAATCGTTCCATGAATCATACTTACGCGCTTAATTTTATGAATATGTCGGGCAAGAAAGCTATATGCGGTTCTACAACTACGGATATTGTGGCGGAGGAATTAGGATTAAAAGTAGAAACAATATCTATGGGTAAAACTTACGGACAACTGCCGGAATATCATATTGAAGGAATTGATTTGGTTTCGGAAGGCGCAATCACGCTGAATCAAGTTAATAATATTTTGGACGAACCTGTAGAACGGTTAACCGATAATTCCGTAGCGGAACGCCTTTGCTTTATGCTGCACTCTGCGGATATTATCAATTTGATGATTGGAAACGCGGCAAATTCCGCGCATGAAGATTTAATCTTTAAACAGTCGGGCGTTAAAGTCCGCAAACATGTAGTCCGCCGTATTGCAGAAAAATTAAAAAACATGGGCAAACTGGTTATTGAGCATAACTATTAATCCGCCTTGACATTCAAGTTAATATTTAATACATTGAATTAATTACCGGGAGGGTTGATACCATTTGCGGAATTATCGGCTATGTAGGGAATGAGGACGCTGTTCCCATTATTATTGACGGGCTTAAAAAACTTGAATACCGGGGATACGACTCCGCCGGTATAGCGGTTTACGGAAACAACGGCTTTGAAGTAATAAAACAAAAAGGACGCCTTACCGCCCTTGAATCAAGGCTTTCGGAGCGTCCGCTTTCAGGACATCTGGGAATCGGTCATACAAGGTGGGCGACGCACGGAGAGCCGTCGGATACAAACTCCCACCCGCACATCGGGAGTAAAAATAAAATCGCCGTTGTTCATAACGGTATAATAGAAAATTATAAACTTATAAAAGAACGCCTTGAACACAGCGGGGTAAAATTCGCCTCGCAAACGGACAGCGAAGTAATCGCGCAATACGCGGAGTATCACTACAAAGACGATTTGCTTGATACGGTAATCCATACCGTAAACACTCTGGAAGGCTCTTACGCGCTTGGGGTCATGTGCGCTGACGAACCGGATATTCTTATCGCCATAAAAAAAGACAACCCGCTTATTATCGGAGTGTCAGATAACGGGAACTTCATCGCGTCCGATGTGCCGGCTGTGTTAAAACACACAAACAAGGTTTTCTATCTTAACGATAAAGAAATCGCGGTACTGCGGAAAAACAGCATACAATTTTATAACATTGACAAAGAGCCGATTGAAAAAACACCGGAAACAATAACATGGGATCTTAACAGCGCGGAAAAAGGCGGCCACGCGCATTTTATGTACAAAGAAATTATGGAACAGCCGAAAGTTTTACGCGAAACAATTAATTCGGCGTTAAATAATTATAAGAGCGTTATTGATAAACTTGACATTTCAAAATTTACCAAAATTATAATAACTGCCTGCGGTTCCGCGTACAACGCCGGAGTTACCGCTAAATATGTGTTTGAGCGTTTGTGCAGATTCCAGTCCGTAGAAACCGAGCTTGCGAGCGAGTTCCGTTACAGGGACGCGGTAATTAACGATAAAACGCTTGTCATCCTGATAAGCCAGTCCGGCGAAACGGCGGACACAATAGCGGCTCTGCGCGAGGCAAAATCAAAGGGAGCGGTAACGCTCTCGATCGTCAATGTGCTAGGCAGTACAATAGCCAAAGAAACGGATTACTGTATGTTTACGTCCGCGGGACCGGAAATCGCCGTGGCGACTACAAAAGTGTTTTCCGCCCAGCTTGTTTTGTTATATATTTTGGCTATCTGGTTTGCCGTTAAGCTGGGAAAATTATCTAAGGAAGAAGAACAAAAATTAATGACGGAGATTAACGCCCTGCCGGAAAAAACGGAATATATAATCAATCATAATATGGGTTCAATTCAAATGAACGCTTCCACGACTGTCCTTTACACAAGTATTTTCTTTATAGGCAGAAACATTGATTACGCGATCTCTCTTGAAGGCTCGCTTAAACTTAAAGAAATTTCCTATATTCACTCGGAAGCGTACGCGGGCGGAGAATTAAAACACGGCACTATTTCGCTCATAGAAGAGGATACGCTGGTTGTCGCGCTTTCAAACTGCGAATCGCTCTACGGAAAAATTATGAGCAATGTGGAACAGGTCATCAGCCGCGGCGCAAAGGTGCTGCTTATCGGCAGTTGTCCGACTGACGCTTTAAAGGCGGATAAAAGTTTACATGATAAACTCGATATTATCAAACTTCCTGAATGTTTCGATTTATTCTCTCCTTCCCTATCGGTTATTGTTTTACAGCTTTTAGCTTATTATGCCGCGATACACAGAGGAAATGATATCGATAAGCCGCGCAATCTTGCGAAAAGCGTCACTGTTGAATAACGAAAGGCGGTAAAATGGAAAGCGCTTTAATAGTATCAACCTCGGAAAAAGACTCCTCCCTTTTTACCGCGTTGTTAAACGAGGCTGAAATTTCCGTAATTAAAAACGCACAATCATGCGAGAGCGCCAATAAAATTATTTTAAAACAAAATTTCGATCTGGTAATTATCGACTCTCCTCTTTCAGACGAATCCGGAGAAAATTTTTCGCGGTATATTGCCGGCAAGGGAGTATCTCAGGTTATTCTCATTGTAAAGGAAGAATCTTTGGATTATGTTTTCGCGGAATATGAGAAAGACGGTATTTTGACAATTTCCAAACCAATTGATAAAATCGGTTTTAGAGCGGCGTTGTCTATCATAAAAGCCGTTCAAAGCAGGGTAAGGCGTGTACAGGAAGAAAACGCGCAGTTAAAGCAAAAAATTGAGGACATCCGCGTAATTGACCGCGCAAAATGTTTGTTAATTTCCTGCATGAAAATGACCGAGCAGGAATCTCACAGGTATATTGAAAAACAGGCTATGGATATGCGATCATCAAAGAAGAGCGTCGCGGAGGGGATATTAAAAAGATATGAGAACTTTTAGAAAGCTAAACGAGGAATGCGCTGTCTTCGGGGTCAGTTTAAAAACTGACGAAGCCGCCGGTATTACATATAACGGCTTGCTTTCGCTTCAACACCGGGGACAGGAGGGCGCGGGGATAGCCGTGTCATTTAACCGCAGTATTGTATGCCATAAAGACATAGGTTTGGTAAACGAAGTTTTTTCAGGCGAAGAATTTATAAAACTGCCTAAGGGGAACGTCGCCGTAGGGCATACGCGTTATTCGACAACAGGACACAACACAAAAGAAAACGTAGGTCCGTTTGTTACGGAATATTTAACGGGCAGAATCGCGACGGCGCATAACGGCAATGTTACAAACGCTTCCGAGATACGCAAAGAATTGACAAACTTGGGAATTCATTTCGGCGCGACAAGCGACAGCGAAGTTGTCTCTTCCTTAATTGCGTATTTTATAACAAAGGAAAAAAGCTCCGTTGCGGGAGTTACCGCCGCCGCAGGTCATCTAAAGGGCGCTTTTTGCCTTCTCATAGCGACAAGCAAAAATAAATTGATAGCTGTCCGCGATCCAAACGGCTTCCGTCCCCTTTGCATCGGGAAAAATTCAACGGGCTGCGTTGTCGCATCCGAGTCCTGCGCTATTGACGCCTGCGGCTTTGAATTTGTGCGCGACGTTCTTCCCGGCGAAGTTGTAGTTATGGAAAGGGGCGAGATAACGCAGGAAGGCGTAAAACTGGAAAAAAAAGAAAGCGATCACGGGCTTTGCATTTTTGAGTATGTCTATTTCGCGCGTCCCGATTCCGTAATTGACGGGTTAAGCGTTTACAACGCGCGTTACAACATGGGGCTCGCTCTGGCGCAGGAATACCCTGTGCAAGCCGACGTTGTCTGCGGCGTTCCCGACTCAGGACTTGAAGCCGCGTACGGTTACAGCGCAGCGAGCGGTATTCCGCTGGTCTCCGGCTTCGTAAAAAACAGGTACATTGGACGGAGTTTTATTTACCCGACTCAGACTCAACGCGACAGCGCGGTAAGGTTAAAACTCAATCCGCTGTCCGCCATTATTCGCGGAAAAAAGATTGTCCTTGTAGACGATTCCATTGTGCGCGGAACAACGAGCGAAAAAATCGTTAAGAGTCTTAAAACCGCCGGAGCGCAGGAAGTTCATGTGCGTATTTCCTCGCCGCCTTTCCGCCATAGCTGCCATTACGGAACCGATATTGACAACGAGGAAAACTTAATCGCGAATAAAATCAGTCTTGATGAAATATGCCAAAAGATAGGCGCGGACAGTCTTGGATACATCAGCATAGAGGGCTTAAAAAAAGCGTGCGATAAATGCGCTCTGCCCTTCTGCACCGCCTGTTTTACCGGCAATGGCGATTATGTTCGGTCTAAGAAAGATGTCTTTGAGTGATTTTTACCACGAACCACACGAACCAGCACGAACGGAAGAAAAGAGAGAGGGGGTTTGTAATTCTGTCTCTAAAAACAATAAAAAAATACAATTTTATGTCTGTTTATTATTGATTTTTTTTTATTTTTAAATTATATTATTTTTGGAGGATAAAATTATGAAGAACTTTTTTAAATTATTAGGTGTGGTCTTGGTAGCGACATTCCTGCTGGTCACGATCTCATGCAATCAAGATGATCAACTCATTAAAAAGGGCGGAACTATTGAGGTAACCAACGGGTTGACTGATGGAACCGGATTTACCTATGTTGTCATTGTCGAAGGAACAGACTATCAACAAGCGCTTGCCGATGTTGCTTCTTTTCAAGGAACACCGATAAATCCCGGAGAGACACAAACATTTGCTTATGATAAAGACAATTTTTATACTGTTGTCGCCGCACCGCCGGCTGGTTTTTTTAAAACAGTTTATCTGGCGTTAGGCAGCGTTCAAAAAGTAGTAATAACAAAATAACCTATATCACCCTATAAACCCCGCACTTTAGGTACAGCGATTCGTCGTAGCCGACAAGCGCGGGGTGATCCTGCGACTGAAAACGAAAATCAAGCTGTATAAGGCGGCGTTCTGCGTCTGCGGCGGCGTCTTTAATCATCTGTTTAAAAATTATTTCGTCCGCCGCCTGACTGCATGAACAAGTTATAAGAACGCCGCCACAGCGGATAAGCCGTATCGCCCGCAAATTTATTTCCTTGTAGCCGCGCAACGCTTCTTCAAGAGAGCCGCGCGATTTAGCGAACGCCGGCGGGTCGAGAATCACCATATCAAATTGTTCTTTGCGCTTTACCATATTACGCAATTCGTCAAAAACGTTGGCTTCTATTGCCGTTACGCGATCTGCTGCGCCGCACAGCGCGGCGTTTTTTCGCGCCGTTTCAAGAGCCGGCGCGGAGGAGTCAAGCAGGGTAAGTTTTCCGGGAACCGTAAGCGTGTGAAGACCAAAGCCGCCGGTATACGAGCAGGCGTCAAGGATACGCAATTCTTTACCTGTTTCTTTTTGAAGCATTTCTGCGTATTTGCCGCAGAGAATATGATTGTCTCTTTGATCCAGAAAAAAACCTGTTTTTTGCCCCTGCGCGCAATCCACGATAAAAGGCAGGTCTCCTTCAAAAATTACAATACCGCTTTCGGGGAAGGAACCCTGCAGTACGCCCTCGCGCAGGGGAAGCCCTTCCAACTCACGTACATGCGCGGCGGATTTTTCGATAATGCCGCAAAGAGCGCCTTCCGGGACAAACGCCGCGGGATATACCGCGCCCTCTTGCGTATCCGCCGTTTTAGCGATTGTTATCACTTCCTGCAATGCTTCGATTATCATGTCGCGGCGGCTGTCCATTCCCCAGACTAGGAATTGCGCGGAGAGCCAGAAGCGCGGAGGTCCAAGCGCGGATTGCACAAGGTCAAAGGCGAGGGGACGCCGCGTTACGGCGGATTCAATTTCAGCTAACGACCAGCCTGCGAAACAGTCGATTATGAGACCGGGTAAAAAATCCGCTTCGGCGAAAACAAGCCGCGCGGATTCTGCGGAAAGGTTGCGGAAAAATTTGCGTTTAAGGACGGCTTCGCGGATACGGCGTTTAAAAAAACCTTTATCGAGTCCTTCTTTGGAAGGGCTGTACAGGCGCGCGGTAATTTTTGAATTGGGGTTTACAATCGCTCTGCCGAGATATTTTTTGCGAGAGCTTTCTACGTCGGCGCATTCGCCGGGAACAAGCTGCGACTGTTCCTTGCCTTCCAGCACGCTGTCAATTTCATTGCCGTAGACCCAAGGGTGTCCGAGCAGGATACGATCCTCCTCCCCCTGTCTTAAAATTATCCGTTTCAATATACATACAGATTACCACTATTAGCGCTGTTATGCCATAGCGTTGACTTAAAATTGTAATTTGCATAGTATAAAAATTAAACAATGAAACCTATCACCGGACGCAGTTTTATTCCTTCTTACGCGCTCACCTTTACGGTTTTTGCGGTTGTTACTCCCTACCTCGCAATCATGGTGCGAGGGTTGGGGTATAGTCCGCTTTGGGTTGGGATTTTGCTCGGTATCTTTGAGGGCTCCGCGATTGCGGGTCCTTTTTTATTCGGCTATTGGGCGGATAAAGCCGGTAATTACCGCGCGCCGATTTTTGTTTCCTGCGTTCTGCCGGTACTCGCCGCGATTCCGCTTGTGCGGTTTATTCACCCTATTATCAGCGCGCTTTTGCTCGCGGCGCTGGCGTTCGGGTTTCGTTCAACAGCGTCTTTGTTGGACGCGATAACTACTATCAGAATCGGGAAAAGCGGTGACTACGGAAAGATACGAGCATACGGATCGATCAGCTTTATTATTTTTGTGCTTTTTCTTCAGTGGACTCCGTTTTTAAAACCCAATAACGCAAAAAATATCGCTTTCTGGATTGTCGCAACTTCGCTTGCGGTTATTATCTATCTGCTTGTTCTTCCCCGCTCGCTCTTTGTTACCGTTGAACATGAACATGATAAAAACGACGGTAATGAAAAAGGTATACCGTTAATCTCGATTTATTTTTTGGGAGGCTTCGCGATCATTTTTCTTTGCCGTTTCGCGATGTCGTCGGTTTACACATATTTTCCGTTGTACTTAACCGAGTCTTTGCATTGGGACGCAGTGGGGATTATGTTCGCTTTGTCCTCCGCGTCGGAAGTTCCGTTTATGTTTATCTCCGTAAAATTGCTCAAGCGTTTCGGCGCGCTGCCGCTTCTTGCGGTCTCTGCGGGAGGAATCGCTTTGCGGCTTTTGCTGTGGGCGCTTTTTCCGCACAAGCCCGTGATTATCGCGGCGCAGCTTCTTCACTCGCTGTGTTTTGGAACTTATCACCCCGCGGCGGTGCAATTTATTTCGTCGGTCTTTCCCGCCAAAAAACGCGGGATAGGAATGCCTATGTATTTGGCGCTTGGATCGGGGCTTCCCGCTCTCTTGGGTAATATGACAGGCGGGATTTTGGTAGAGTCAATCGGGTATCGTTTGCTCTTTGTTGTTTACGCGGGGGTTGCGGCGGTTGCCGTGGTGATTTTTTGGGTTGTTAGGAAGAGGTCTCACAAAGAACACCAAGTAAGAGAAGAACACAAAGAGAAATAAGGGGTTGTTGTTTGCGGTATTATTGATATATTATTTAAGAAGAAATAAAAATCAAACTGCCGCGTAGGCGGTTCCCACTCTCATTTTTATGAGGGTTTAAAAACAACTTTGGATTGACATCTTAAATGAACTCAAAAAAAGAGACGGGGTCGCGGAAAACCAGAGGAAGGGAAAAAAAACAGCGGCGGGATAATGCAAAAAAGGCGCGGCGGATAGCCGATAAACTGTTTCCAGGGGAAAAATGGGAAAATGTATTCATTAACCTTGAGACATCAGATTTATCAAGGCATGAAATAATAGACGCTTTGTATAGCGCAAGGAATAGTATTACTCATAAAAATATGCATGGCAAAATTATCAAGGGTTATGCTGAAAAGAATAAATTTCATGGCGGCAGAATTATCCTGAAATTAAAAGGACATAAAAACCTTATTTACTTGAACGTGGATGATCTGAAATCGCCTTCATAAAAAAACACCGGCTGCAGAGCAGCCGGGACGGTAGCTGGCGGTGGGCTTTTAATCTCACAGCCAGCTACTTTTAATATCGCATACACAGCGGCAAAAGTCAAGCGCTCGCCTTAGTGAGAATCTTCCCTCACTCAGAAACTCCTTAACTCCTAATTACCTCTCACTCAGAAACTCCTCTTCGCTCTCTTTGTTTGCTCCCCGTTTGCGCGGGTTCGTGTGGTTCGTGGTTAAAAAATTTCTCTTTTATTTTTACACTTTTGCTTGTTTTTTAAGGTTGGGAGGGGGAAATTCTCTCAAATTCCTCATTTTTTGCGAAAAATATGCGGTTTTTTGGGGGGGTATGTGATTTAACGAATTAGTATAATTTTATGAAAATATAGTTGAAAAAAGTTTGCTTTGCTGTTATATTGTTTCTAACACAGATAGTTTATCTGTTTAAAACCTTCTCGTATGGGAGGGGAAAATACAAATAAAGGAGAAAGTGTATGAAAAACATTTTCAAATTTCTAGGGATGATTACTTTAATATTAGTAATCGGATTCGCAATGACAGCTTGTCCGGAAGAGGAACAGGAAGAAGAACCGGCAACCATTATTGTTACTAATAATAGTACAATGGCGTATGACATCACAGCAAACGGTGTTACAATAGCGCTTTATCAGGGAGCCACTAAAGTTAAAGAAGTTACCGGTGTTCAATCTACTAAAATCACCGATACTAACATTACGATATCAAAAACATCAGCTACATTTACTGGTATTGAACCGGGTGATTATCAGGTATGGGTAACAGATGATAGGCAAAGGGCTCCTGGAGCAACAACTGGTATTTATACAAGCAAGACTTTTACTTTTGGAGACGGTGAAACAAAAACACTTTCTTACACCGGAAATAAAGTAGAATAAGTGTACACACAAACAGGCTTTAGAGCCGTGTAACTTAAGAAACCACGCGATAAAAAAGCGTGGTTTTTTAAGGCGCTGTAAAATCACGGAGCTTAAGAACAATTAAATTAAAGTGATGAACCGCCGAAAAAAGACGGCATCACAAAAAAAAGGAGTTTTTCCATGAAAAACATTAAAAAAATATTCGGAATAATAGCCCTTGTTTCTGTTATCGCGCTCTCTTTCGCGGCATGCGATTTAGATGACGGCAAAGATCCCGGTAATGACGATGTGCAAAAAACGCTTGTCATTTCAGGTATTCCGCTTACTGCTGTTCCTACAGGCGGTACTCCCGCAACTGTGGATATCTCCGGTAAAAAAATCACAGCAGCCCTTTGTAACAAAAAAGCCAGCGGAGCCGGTAAAGGACAGTTTGAATTATATGCTTGGAATCAAGTAACGGCGCCCGCGACGGGAACGACGGGAAAAGCTGAAATCCCATTGGTATCCAAGACGACAGGAGTGCAATTTACCGGCACCGGTCCTTATTATATTTTGCTTTGGTTCGATTATAAGAATACACCAAACGATTTAGATGATGATGTAACCTATGTTTATACAGTAACAGCAGGAGGCTCCGCATTACCATATAGTATTACAGAAGCGACAACAACTATTGAGTTTTCAAAATTCACAATAACAAATTAAAAAAAAATTATTCTCCATGCCTGTAAAACACAGCGCATGGAGAAATAAAATCAACGACAGCGCTGCGTGCGGCTTGTTCGTTACACAAAAAATAAACAAAAATCGGAGGATTTATGGCTTATCAAGTAAAAACAACAACAAATTACGGAAACAGGCTGCTTGGAGCGTTAAAAGGCGTGGGCACAGGGTTCATATTTCTTTTTATCGGAACCATCATGCTTTGCGCAAACGAAGGTAACTATGTTAAAGAAGACAAAGCTATCCGCAGCGCCCAAAAAGCGCTTGTAAAAGTCGGCGACGTATCGACATTAAATTCGTCGTTGGAAGGAAAACTTATCCACGCCCACGCGTTTGCCGATACTCAGGACACGCTTTCCGACGAACCGTTCGGAGTAAGCGAAACCGCTATCGCCCTTATCCGTTATGTGGAATATTATCAGTATCAGGAACATAAACAAACGGAAACAAAGGATAAATTGGGCGGTTCGGAAGAAAAGGTAACCACTTACACTTACGAAAAAAAATGGGTTAATACTCCTATTGTTTCCGCAAACTTTACCGACCCTGAATATAAAAAATCAAATATCGTATTGGACAGCGACGTTAAATCACAGCTTCAGTACGCAAAAAACGTTTCATTCGGCGCGTACAAACTGCCCCCCTTTATTATCGAAGAAATTGAGGGCAGCGTGCCTGTAACCGCGCAAGTAAGCGACGAGGATCTTCTGGTGTGGAATATCCGCGAGATTGCAAGGGCAAAACAGGTTGGATATAAATACGACGGCGCGACGTCTCTGCTGCATGTTAACGGTAATATCGTTTATATCGGCAAATCGCCCTCATCCCCGCAAATCGGCGACGTTCGCATAACGCTGGGCAAAATACCGCCATCGGATATTTCGATTATCGCTACGGTAGTGGGATCCACCTTTGACAAATACCTCGCCCCCAACGGAAGAACTTTTAAAGCGGTGGCAATGGGAACCGTAAGCGCCGAAAATATGTTTGAAACCGCAAAAAAAACAAACAGCATGATTACATGGCTGCTTCGCATTATCGGTATTCTTTTGGTAGTGGCGGCGTTCAAATTGATATTCAAGATTTTCCCGACGCTGTTTAAGGTATTGCCGCCTCTTGCGACAATAGTCGGCGCGGGCGTAGGACTGGTATGCTCTGTCGGCGGTTTTGTGTGGTCATTGGTGGTAATTTCACTCGCGTGGCTGTTCTACCGTCCGCTTGTCGGCATTCCGTTATTGGCTGCCGCCGTCGTTGGAATAGTCTTCCTTGTGAAAAAGGGAAAAGAGAAAAAAGCTTCCGCTCCCGCCGGAGCAAGCGGAACAGCCTCGTCAAAAGCGGCGGTTTCAGGCGACGGTTGGAAGTGCGCATGCGGCACGGTGAACAAGGGCAAATTCTGCGCCGACTGCGGCAAGCCGAAGCCCGAGGGAGTGCCTCAGTACAAGTGCGACAAGTGCGGCTGGGAGCCGAAGGACATGTCAAAACTGCCCAAGTTCTGCCCCGACTGCGGCGACCCCTTTGACGACGGAGACATTGTTAAGGGGTAAAGGAATATGGCGAATATTTTAAAAACGCTCACTTCGGGAGCGATAAATACGGCGATAAACAAAGCGACACGCCCCGTGGGTCATTCCATGGGGAACCCTATGGGCGGTCCTATGGGAGTAAAGCCTATGGGCAGCCCGATGGGCGGCGCTCCGAAAAACGCGGCTCCGTCCGGCTGGAATTGTTCATGCGGCAACAGAGGCAACACAGGCAAATTCTGCGCCGGCTGCGGGAAGCCGCAACCCGCTCTTTGGGACTGTCCCTGCGGTCGCAAGGGAAACTCCGGCAAATTTTGCGCCGACTGCGGCAGCCCCAAGCCCGTATTGTGGGACTGCCCCTGCGGCTGCAAAGGAAACACAAGTAAATTCTGCGCCGAGTGCGGGAAGCCCAAGCCCATATTGTGGGACTGCTCCTGCGGCTGCAAAGAAAACACAAGTAAATTCTGCGCCGAGTGCGGGAAGCCCAAGCCGGAGTAAGAGAGAAGAATTTTTTTAACATTGACATTTTGGGGAGATTACGGTATATTATTAGTTAACTGGGTGTCGTCAGAAATGGCTAGATTCTTTGAATCGTTCCCAGCCGTCTGGTCGCGATCTGGTTTTTCATAAATCAGGTCTGCGACTTTTTTTATTACCTCTACTACTTTTTCCAATTGCTTAGGATGAGTCGATATAGAAACGTTTTCACCATCTATATCAGCGACAACAGAAATTACACTGTCTTTTTTCTTTGGTTTATGTTCAAAAGATTTAGAAAATAATTGCGCTTTCCCTCTATCATCTTCTTGATTTATAATAGCTATAGGATCAGTCAATGTTTGATACATAGCACCTAAATATTTTTGACGTTTTTCTCTTTCTAGCTTTTCATATTGATGTTCACCTATTTTTATATTACCAATAGGTGTTGTAACTCTATTATCAGGAAATAGTTTTTTATAATTTTCACGTGTAAATTCAATCTGTTTCATTGGCTCTTCCATTTCAACAAATTTCCTTTTCAGGCGCTTTTTGAGAAAATCTACTTTTTCCAGCCGCTCTTTTTCGTCCATAATACCCACCTTTAATAGTTTTTCCGCCAGACCACTTTTAAGTGGTCTGATACCTCTATATGGCGTGTACCCCCGTTTTGCTTGACCGAAATTGAAAAATTTTGAAAGATTTTTACTTTTTTCTCAAACCAAAAGCCCTGTTCGCGGTCTGTCCCTTGTAAAATATCCCGTAAAATGGCATATTAAACTGAATAAGGACAGGGAATGATCGCATATTTAGCGTTGGAAAACGGAACGGTATTAAAAGGCGAATATTTTGGGGCTCAGGGTGAAATTATCGGGGAAGTTGTCTTCGCTACCGGTATGACAGGCTATCTGGAAACTCTTACCGACCAAAGTTACTATGGGCAAATTGTCCTGCAAACCTTCCCGTTAATCGGAAATTACGGCGTCATCCCGCCCGATTTTGAAAGCGCCAATGTTGGGGCAAGAGCATACATCGTAAAACACCCCTGCGAAAATCCGTCCAACTTCCGAAGCGAAGGAACTCTGGACGCATTTTTAAAAGAACGAAACATAATAGGATTATACGGAATTGATACAAGGGCTCTTACAAGAATTATCCGCGAAAACGGCGTAATGAACGGTAAAATTATGCCGTCCCCTCCCGTTCCCGCCGACTTTAAACAAATAAAAGCGTATTCCATTGTTAACGCCGTCTCCGCCGTGTCGTCGCATGACGTTACAAAAACCCCGCCGAAAAATTCGCAGGTAAAAAAAAGAGTCGCGTTAATGGACTTCGGCGCAAAACGAGGAATAGCGAACGCCCTTGCGGCGCGCGGCTGCGAAGTGTGGACTTTTCCGCATGACACAAGCGCTCAGGAGATACTGAAAATGAATCCGGACGGAATAATGCTAAGCAACGGTCCCGGAGATCCGGCGGAAAAAGCCAACGACGGAATTATCAAGACTCTTATCTCTTTGCAAAAGAGCAATACGACAATATTCGGTATATGCCTCGGACACCAACTGCTTGCGCTCGCAAACGGCTATTCAACAAAAAAATTAAAATTCGGTCATCGCGGGGCGAATCAGCCTGTTAAGGAAACATCAACGGGGCGCGTGTACATCACAAGCCAGAATCACGGGTATGCCGTTGTCACGGATAACGGTTCTTTTATCAATGTAAACGACGGCACTTGCGAAGGGCTTGATTACGGAAAATCGTTCTCCGTGCAATTTCACCCCGAAGCATGCGGCGGTCCGCTGGACACTTCTTTTCTCTTTGACAGATTTATCGAAAGGATGGGCAAATGAATTTATCAGAAGACAATGTTATCGCTTACTTTCAACCGATTCTTTCCGCGGACTCAAACGACGTATACGCTTTTGAAGTCCTGGGACGTTATATCGACGAAAACGGAAATGTAAATTCTTTGGGACCTTTTTTTAATAACCCCGAAGTTTCACATGACGAAGCCCTAAGAGTGGACAGAATAGTAAGAAGATACGCCATGAAAAAATACGCGGATGAAAAAAGAACCGAGTATATTTTTATCAATATAAGATTAGCGTGGCTCCTGCCGTATGTGGACAACCCCGAAGACATGAAAACTTTATTGTTAGCGAAAGAATTCGGCATCCCAAATGAAAAACTGGTTATAGAAATTACGGAAGAAGATTTTAACGCGAGCGAAGAATACCTGCGCGCCATAGTCCACTACAAAAGAGCCGGCTGCAGAATAGCGTTAGACGACTACGGAAAAGAAGCCAGTAATATCGACAGACTGGCGAAACTTCAGCCTGACATTATAAAAATAAATATTGATTATATTCATAACTGCGAAACTTCTTATCATTACCGCGAATATTTACGCGCCATAGCCGCCTTTGCCGATTCCGTAGGCATTGAGGTTTTGCACGAGGGCGTGGAGACGGAGCGCCAGCTTGAAGTTTGCATTTCAGCAAAGGGAAGATTTTATCAGGGATTCTTACTCGCCCGCCCTCAACCGTCCATGATAGACCCTAACGTTAACAAGTTTGTTTTCTCCGCGTTAATCGCAACCGCTTATTCCATGATACAAACAAACGTATCCGAAGTGGAAACTCTAAAAAACTCCATTGACGTTTTGGCTGAGCGTTTCTTTAAAGAAAATCCTTTTAGTTACGAAAAAATACATAACAACGAATACCTTACAAAAATTTTCCGCGCGCTGCCGGAAGTTATACGCATTTATTTATGCAACAGAAAAGGCGTACAACTTTCAAATAATATTGAGAAGCGCGGGGAAGAAATTGTATGCAAAGAATTTATTAACAAAAACTGGGCGTGGCGCGGATATTTTCATGAAATAATAAAGGCTTTTATCCGAGGCAGAAAAAGCTGTCTTACAAACCCGTACCGCGATTTTACCACGAAAGAAAAAATATGCACCTATTGTTACGCGATAAACGACGACGTGTTTTTATTGGCGGACATTGTAAAAGAACCGGAAAGGATAACTTATAATGTCTCTGGATAGGAGAGTAAGCACCGGAATGCCCGGACTTGACCAGGCTATAGACCTTCTGCGGTTAGGCGACAATGTGGTTTGGCAGGTTCAGTCTATTGACGATTACTTAAAAGTTTTGCGTCCGTATATCCAACAGGCAAAAAAAGACGAGCGCAGACTTGTCTACTTCCGGTTCGGCAATCACGCGCCGTTAATGACGGACAACGAGCCTTCCGTTACTTACAATTTTGACACTTCCGAAGGCTTTGAGCTATTCGCGCTTAAAGTCCACGACATTATCGCCAAAGAAGGTTTAAAGGCTTTCTATGTGTTTGACTGCCTAAGCGACCTGCTTGAAAGCTGGTGCTCCGACATGATGGTGGGCAATTTTTTTCGCATAACATGTCCCTTCTTGTTCATACTTGACACTATCGCCTACTTTGCCCTTATCCGCGGCGCGCACACCCACGACACAATCGCGCGCATACGCGAAACCACCCAGCTTTTACTGGACGTATACAATGTTGACGATAAATTTTACATTCACCCGCTCAAGGTATGGGAGCGCTATTCGCCCACAATGTTTTTCCCGCATTTAATCGACGGCGACAAAGCTATCTCTATCACTTCAAGCGCGGACGCCGCGACATTGTTCTCGCGCGTTACACGCGGAGGAAATCCCAGCGACCACTGGCATATCACTTTTGATCACGCTCGCTCCTTCCTTACCCGCGATGAAAAATCTCAAGAGGACATGAAAAAGCTCCTTGCCGGCTGGATTATAGGCAAAGAATTGCGCATAACAAGTTTAGTTATGAAATATTTTACGCTTAGGGACATTCTTGACATTGCGGAGCGTGAAATAGGAACGGGATTTATCGGCGGGAAGAGCGTAGGTATGCTCCTTGCGCGGAAAATTCTTGAAAAGGACGCGGGAGACATTATACGCAACCACTGGGAGCCGCATGACTCCTATTATTTGGGTTCGGATATTTTTTACACGTTCATCGTACACAACGGATTGTGGGACTTGCGAATAAAGCAAAAAACAACGGAAGGATATTTTACTGTCGCCAAAGAATTGCAGGAAAAAATGCTTCAAGGCAAATTTCCGGACAATATCAGGGAACAATTTATACAAATGCTGGAACATTACGGACAGGCTCCGATTATCGTGCGCTCAAGTTCCTTGCGCGAAGACAACTTCGGCAACGCGTTTGCGGGAAAATACGAGAGCGTTTTCTGCGCCAATCAGGGGACGCCGGACGAGCGTTACTCCGCTTTTGAACAGGCGGTACGCACGGTCTACGCCAGCACCATGAACGACGACGCTCTTGCGTACCGCCAAAGACGCGGACTTACAAATCAGGATGAACAAATGGCGATTCTTGTACAGCGCGTATCGGGCAACCACTACGACGAATTATTTTTCCCGCACATTGCGGGCGTCGGCAACTCAACCAATTTGTATGTGTGGGATAAGTCCATGAATCCGGAAGCCGGTATGTTAAGACTTGTGTTCGGTCTCGGTACACGCGCCGTGGATCGCGTATCCGGCGATTACGCGAAAATTGTTCCGCTGGATTGTCCGAACAAGGGACCGCCCGTAAGCTACGGCGATGAAAAAAAGTTTTCCCAGCACAAAGCCGACGTGCTTGATCTATCCAACAACAAATTGGCGGACGCGCCTCTTGAAAAACTGGCGGACGGAGATTTAAAAACCGACAAAGAAATATTTTTCACGACAGATACCGAGGCGATAAACCGAATGCGCGAACTAAGAATAAATTCCGCCTCAACCCCGCGAATCCCTGATTTTAGAAAACTTTTAAATGAAACAGGCTTTCCCGAATTTGTCCGCTCCGCTCTTTCAACATTACGCACGGCGTATAACTACCCTGTCGATATTGAATTTACCGCCAACTTTACGCCGGACGGAGAATTCAGGTTCAATCTTTTGCAGTGCCGCCCTCTGCAAACAAAGGGAATCGGAAGAGTCATGGAAGCTCCGCAGCCAAGACAGGAGCATATTTTCTTCTCGTCTACGGGCGACTTTATGGGCGGCAATGTAAGACTGCATTTTGATTATGTTGTTTTTGTAAAAGCCACTGAATACCTTGATTTACCCGATCAGGACAAATATCAGGCGGCGAGAACAGTCGGTTTTATCAATCAGGCGCTGAAAGACAAAACGGTTTTATTGATGGGACCGGGCCGCTGGGGAACGACAACGCCGTCGCTCGGCGTACCCGTTCACTTCAGCGAGTTATGCAACATGGCGGCGCTGTGCGAGGTATCGTACTTGAAAGCCGGAATAGTGCCGGAACTTTCTTTCGGCAGCCACTTTTTTCAGGATATCGTGGAGTCCGATATTTTCTACGCGGCGGTTTTTGACGGAGAACCGGGCATAACATTCTGTCCCAATCAGGTTTTATCAAAAGAAAACCTGCTTGCGGAGCTTTTGCCGGAAGAAAAAAAATGGGAATCCGTGATACATATAGCTCAAACCCCCGGTTTGATACTGCATTCGGATATTACAAACCAAAAACTGCTTATTTATTGGGACAAAGATATAGTATAATTACGGAAAGGAAAGAAAATGCCGCTTGATAAAAACATAAAAAAAACGATGGTCATAGGCTCAGGACCGATTGTAATCGGGCAGGCGGCGGAATTTGACTACGCTGGAACTCAAGCCTGCCGCGTCTTAAGGCAGGACGGAATAGAAATAGTCCTTGTAAACTCCAACCCCGCCACCATAATGACAGATAACAACATCGCCGACAAAATATACATTGAGCCGCTGACTCTTAAAACAGTTGAGCGTATTATCGAAAAAGAACGCCCCGACAGCATTTTATCCGGTCTCGGCGGGCAGACGGGACTGACACTCTGCATGCAATTAGCCCGCGACGGTTTCCTTGAAAAAATGAACGTGCGCCTTTTAGGCTCCTCGCCTGAAACAATTGACAAGGCTGAGGACAGAAAGATGTTCAAGGAAACCATGCAAAATAACGGTCAGCCTGTAATTCCTTCGGTAATTGCCACCGACGTGCAGACTGCCGTTAAGTTCGCCGATGAACTCGGCTACCCTGTGATTGTCCGTCCCGCCTTCACGCTGGGCGGCTCAGGCGGCGGCATTGCGGACACCGAGGCTCAGCTTAGAGAAATTGCCTCTAACGGAATTTCCTTGTCGCCGATAAACCAAATTTTAGTGGAAAAATCCATCGCAGGCTGGAAGGAAATAGAATTCGAAGTAATGCGCGACCGTATGGGAAACGTAATTACCGTTTGCTCAATGGAAAACTTTGATCCCGTGGGCATACACACAGGCGACAGCATCGTTATCGCTCCCTGCGTTACGTTAGCTGACAAAGAATACCAAATGCTGCGCTCCGCCGCGTTGAATATCATCTGCGCGCTCGGCGTTGAAGGCGGCTGTAACGTCCAATTCGCCCTTCACCCCGACAGCTTTGAGTACGCTGTTATCGAAGTAAATCCGCGCGTTTCGCGTTCTTCGGCTCTTGCCAGCAAGGCGACAGGCTACCCTATCGCAAAGGTCGCGACAAAAATAGCCATAGGCTACACTTTGGACGAAATTGTAAACGCCGTTACGGGCAACACCTTCGCCGCCTTTGAGCCAACCCTGGACTACGTTGCGGTAAAATTCCCCAAATGGCCCTTTGATAAATTCGTATACGCGCAAAAGGAGCTTGGCACTCAAATGAAAGCCACAGGCGAAGTAATGGCTATTGCCGACACTTTTGAGGAAGCTCTTGTAAAAGCGGTGCGCGGCGCGGAGATAGGGCTTAACAGTCTTAACCTGCCCCGCCTGTCCGCAAAATCAGACGAAGAAATCCGCGCCCTTTTAAACACGGTCACCGACGAGCGGTTGTTTATTCTGTACGAGGCGCTCAAGCGCGGCGTTAGCGTGGACGAACTTTACAATATTACCAAAGTAGACCGCTGGTTTTTGAACGGGCTGGTGAATATCAAAAAAAATTCGCGCTAAAAACGCAAGAAAAAACGCAAAAAACAGAAGAATCTCACAAAGAAACAGGAAGATCTCACAAAGAAAAAGAGGTGTTTATTGTTTTTTTTATAATAATATGATATATTTATGATATGTTGATAAAATCAACAAAACAAAAGGCAAACGCCTCAGTCATTGAGCGCTATTGTCATTGTACCCCCCACAAAATAGGAAAAATCTTACTCTCTCAATCTGTAAATTTAAATAGTTCAGGAGGAATAGGATGAAAAAATTCTTATTTGTTCTGTTTGCCGCGCTAATTCTATTCGCGGGATGCGATAATGACGCGATTAGCGATAAAGATACTGACGGCGGCGTTGTAGAAGAAGGAAAAAAAACTCAAGGTGATTTAACCTTGCTGAAAATAAAAAAAGCCGAAGCTGAATCATTAAAAGAGGGAGTTGTTATAGCAACAAACGCGGAAGAAGTTGCACAGGGAAGAATGTGGGTTACTAATGATGAGATGTTCTCCTTTGATGAGGCAATCAGCGCGGCATCCAGCAAAATTAATGCCGCCCTCTACGGTCATGACTGGGTCGACACCTCTCAATCGGCAGTGGACAACACGGTAACTGTTCTGTCCGAGGCAATTACCGCGTTTATTAAAGATAAAAAAGACGGACATAAGTCGAGCGGCTTTACCAAAGAAGAACTTCTCAAGTTGATTGAAGATGCAGAAGCCGCCAAAAAAGGAGTTCAAACAAGTTCCGACGGAGCGAACATCAACCCAAAGGATTCATGGGTTCTTCCCGTCGTTATGGACGAACTTAACTACGCAATTGACAGAGCAAACGGCGCAGCCTACAACCCATCATCATGGTCAGCAGATCCTATTGATATCGCTTATTTACGTTTGGTTATAGCCATACGCGATTTTTATATGGCTAAACAATATGAATTCCGGCATACGATTTCTATTACCGATATGGATTCTTTTTATCATTTACAATCTAATAATTTAGATATTATGATCGGTTTGTTTCCAACTGCCGACATATACGAAGATACAGAGCCGTTATGTTTTGGATATAATTATAATATATATAATGACAGTGTAACCGTTTATCTTATAAACAAAAGCGATTACAATTTATGGTTAGGAAACGGTCAATATTATGTGGGACTCTTGTTGAATACCAATAATGGTAATTCGTTTTACCGAAGTAATACGAAGGTTACATTCAGCAATTCCAATTCCAAACAGACAATAAGTTTTTCCGAATTTACGCAGGTTAGCAACCATAACAACAGCAACTTTAACCCCACCAACGTAACTACGCTTACTGCCAATACATGGGCTGACGGTAATATTCCCTCATTAAACAGCGAGCAGTGGTTTAAATTCACAGCAACAGACAGTATACAATACATACATGTCAATTTCGGTACCATGAGAAATATGAATGTTCAACTGTATGACAGCAATGGTAATACCCTTTCATACATTTCGCTTTTACATAGCGATAATTATACCACCTGTCCCTCAGCTATTATTGGGCAGGAATACTATATAAAGGTTACGCCGTATCGTTCTTATTTTAATGACAGTTCTTACGGCACTTACCAGATAGCGTTCAACTCATCTTCAACTGCGGCTTCTATATTAACCATACTGCCGTCCAACGCAGTTACGCTTACTCCCAATAACTGGGTTGACGGAAATATTCCCACACCAAGCGGCGAGCAGTGGTTTAAATTCACCGCTACGGCAAGTACACAGTACATACACGCCATTTTTGGCACGCTGGAAAATCTTTATGTTCAACTGTATGACAATAGCGGTATTTCGGTTGGAAGCCAGACAATGTTATATAATTCTGCCAAAAACACCTCTTGGTCTTTAACCGGCGGGCAGTATTATATAAAGGTATCGTCATGTAGTTCATCCAAAAGCGGCACATACCGGATAGCGCTCAATACGTCCGCGACAGCGCCCATACCGGCTAATGCGGTCGCGCTTATTCCCAATATCTGGAATGACGGAAATCTTATCTCAGCAAGCAATGAACAGTGGTTCAAATTCACCGCGTCAGCCGACAAACACTATATACACGTTAATTTTGACACACTGAAAGATATTTATGTTCAACTGTATGATAAAAACGGTAATACGTTTGGAAGCGGGTCATCTTTATCCGGCAATAACAAATATACCTTACAATCTTCTTTAAATACGGAGCAGGAATACTATATACAGGTTACGTCAAATAATTCTTCTAATTCTTCCGGCGGCACTTACCGAATAACGTTCAATACGTTTTTGTCCGCGCCGATCCCACTTACTGCCGGCGCATGGACTAACGGCAATATTACCACATCAAGCGGCGAGCAGTGGTTCTACTTCACAGCAACCAACAATACACAGTACATACATACAGGCTTTGGTACGCTGGATTCTTATTCCGGTCTGAACGTTCAACTGTATGACAGTAAAGGCGACGCGGTTGGAATCCGGACAAGACTGTATAACAGCGTTAAAAACACCTCACGGTCTTTAACCAAAGAACAGGAGTACTATATAAAGGTTACGCCGTACAATTCTTCAGACAGCGGCGGTTACCGGATAGCGTTTAACGCGTCCGCAACCGCGCCTTCTACAGCGCTGCCATCCAACGCGATCGCGCTTACTCTCAATTTCTGGGTTGACGGTAATATTCCCACATCAAGCGGCGAGCAGTGGTTCAAATTCACCGCAACAGCCGACACACACTACATACATGCCTATTTCGGCGCGATTAGTTCTCTGACTGTTCAACTGTATGACAACAGCGGCGACAGCACGGTTGGAAGCGGTTCCGTTTTAAACAGCAATAACAAATATATCTCCCGTCCTTCTTTAACTATAGGACAGGTGTACTATATAAAGGTTACGCCATACTCCGGCAGCGGCGCTTATCAGATAGTGTTCAATACGTCGTCTACCGCTCCTATTGTTCCAATTTGGCTTAATTCAGGACTCTGGTTTGACGGCAATATTCCCACATCAAACGATGAGCAGTGGTTCAAGTTCACCGCAACAGCCGATACACAATACATACATACCAATTTCGGCACGTTGAGTAATCTGAATGTTCAATTGTATAACAGCAGCGGCTCTGCGGTTGGAGAGACGACTACGTTAAGTAACAGTACAAAATATATCTCACGATCTTCTTTAACTATAGGACAGGTGTACTATATAAAGGTTACGCCATCCTCCGGCAGCGGCGCTTATCAGATAGCGTTTAATGCGTCTCTAACCGCGCCTCCTGTTGTAATTCAACTTGTTGCCGGTTTATGGACTGACAGCAATATTCCCGCATCAAACGGCGAACAATGGTTTAAATTCACCGCAACAGCCGATACACAATACATACATGCCAATTTCGGCACGTTGAGTAATCTGAATGTTCAATTGTATAACAACAGCGGTTATTCGGTCGGAGACAAGGCTGTTTTAAGTAACAATACCAAAAACATCTCTCGGTCTTTAACCATAGGACAGGTGTACTATATAAAGGTTACGCCGAACTCAGGCAGCGGCGCTTATCAGATAGCGTTTAATTCGTCTCTAACTGCGCCTCCTATTGTAGTTAAACTTACTGCCGATGTTTGGGCTAATAACACATCAGGCAGCATACAGTGGTTCAAGTTCATTGCAACCGCCGAAACAAATTATATACATGTCAGATTCAGCACACTGAGTAGTATGTATGTTCAATTGTATGATAGTAACGGCGTTACGGTTGGAGACCAGACTGCGTTAGGCGGCAGTATCAAATATACCTCCCGATCTTCTTTAACTATAGGGGAGATGTACTATATAAAGGTTACGCTAAACTTCGGCGGCGGCGACTCTTACCAGATAACGTTCAATACGTCCGCGACAGCGCCCCTGCCGACTAACGTAACCTCGCTTTCTGCCAAAGTTTGGGCTGACGGCAGTATTCCGACATCAAGCGGCGAGCAGTGGTTCAAATTCACCGCAACAGCAACTTTACAGTACATACATGTAAGCTTTAGCACGTTGAGTAATCTGAATGTTCAAGTGTACAACAGCAGCGGCAATACGGTAGGAAGCCAGTCACATTTAGAATATAATTCTAACAAGTATACCAGTATTTCCCGGTCTTCTTTAACTATAGGGCAGGTGTACTACATACAGATAACACCATACTCCGGCAGCGGCAATTACCAGATAACGTTTAGTTCGTCTTCTGACACTCCCGGAAACGAAATGTCCAACGCTATCCAACTTTCCGCCGGTGTCTGGGTTGACGGATATATTCCCAACTTAGGCGGCGAGCAGTGGTTCAAGTTCACGGCAACCAACAATACACAGTACATACATATCAATTTTACTGCGTCGACTTTGTCTGTTCTAATGTATGATAGCGGCAACAATCTATTATTTGCAAATGCGAAACCATTTCAAGGCAAAGACGAAGACCAATACTTATCCCAGTCTTTAACCAGCGGGCAGGAGTACTATATAATGGTAAAGCGAAGCAATGCTAACGATTACCTTACCAGCGTCTCATATAAGATAACATTCAATGCGTCCGCAACAGAACCTCCTATCATAACTAACGCAACCTCGCTTTCTTCCAGCGTTTGGGCTGACGGTAATCTTCCCTCATTAAACAGCGAGCAGTGGTTCAAATTTACAGCAACCGCCGAAACACAGTACATACATGTATGGTTCGGCACACTGAATCGTATGTGGATTCAACTGTATGATAGCGGCGGCAATAAAGTTGGAAATCGGACAGAATTATATAGCCGCACCTACACAAATCAAACTTTAACTGTCGGACAGGATTACTATATAAATGTAACGCCATACAGTTCTTCCTACAGCGGCACATACAAAATAGCGTTCAATACGTCGTCTACCGCTCCCAGTACCGGCGCTGAGGCGAACCCTATCCCGCTGACCGCAGACACATGGAGCGATGGCAATATTACTTCAACTACCTCCGGAAACGCAATCTGGTACTCGTTCAATGTTACCGGCGGGAAAACATACTACGTCTGGTGGAATGACGGTTACAATGGCAATAGCGCTAAAACATTGGATGTTAAAGTCAGCGCGTATTTTAACGGTTCATCTACAGCAATTAATGATTTTTCCGGTGTAGACGCCGCATGGAACTCACCAAAAAGTTTTACAGCTAATTCAACCGGTACGGTAAAACTGAAAGTGGAGCCGTATAACAGCAGCAGCAGCGGAACTTTCGCCATAGTGTACAGCATTAGTAACACCAGACCATAACGGCGAATGTGGACGCAGAGCTTGTCGAAGCGTCAAAGTTGCCAAAATACGACCTGCTCGCTCTTCTGGAATAAAGCCTCGTAATATGGTATAAATAACTATGACTGCAAGCGCCCAATTAATATATAAGATGGTAGATACCTGCGGCGGCGAATTTGAGGCAAAAACGCCGTATTTCTACTCTATTCAGAACGGAACGGAAAACGAAGCCCTGCCGTTCATCCAAAAAAGCAACAAACAGCGGATTGTTGTGCTTGGATCGGGACCAATCCGCATTGGGCAGGGTATCGAATTTGACTACGCCTGCGTTCATTGCGTATGGACGCTTAAAAGCATGGGGTACGAGGTCATCGTAATTAACAATAACCCCGAAACAGTATCCACCGACTTTGACACCGCCGACAGACTTTATTTTGAGCCGCTTTGCATTGACGATGTAATGAGCATAATCGACATTGAAAAGCCGTTAGGTGTCATCGTGGCGTTCGGCGGCGGCACGGCAATTAAACTTACAAAAAAACTCCACGAGCGCGGCGTAAATATCATAGGCACTTCGGCGGACAGCATAGACATCTGCGAGGACAGACAGCGGTTTGACGTACTGCTTGAACAACTGCAAATTAAACGCCCCAAAGGATTCGGCATTATGACGGAAGCGGAAGCGCTGGACGCCGCCGAAAAATTAGGCTTTCCGGTGCTTATGCGTCCGTCCTATGTGCTGGGCGGACAAAATATGATCATCGCGTTCTCACCGGACGATATCCGCGAGTATATGGAAATTATTCTGCGCTCAAAACAGGAAAACCCTGTGCTGATAGACAAGTACCTTGAAGGAATGGAAATAGAAGTAGACGCTCTCTGCGACGGAGCGGACGTATTTATACCCGGCATAATGGAACACATTGAGCGCACTGGGATTCACTCCGGGGACAGTATCGCCGTGTATCCGTCGCTTAACATAGACGACGCGCTGTCGGGAAAAATATTTGACGTTACGCAAAAATTGTGCATGGCGTTAAAAGTTAAAGGGCTTGTAAATATTCAATATGTTTTTTATGAAAACGATATTTATGTTATCGAAGTAAATCCCCGCGCGTCCCGCACCGTTCCGTACCTTAGCAAGGTTACGGGAATTCCCATGTGCGAACTTGCCACAAAAATAAGCGCTGGGCAGACGCTTTCATCTTTGGGATACATATCCGGTTTTGGAAGAATACCGCCCTATATCGCGGTTAAAGTGCCCGTCTTCTCCTTTGAAAAACTCGCCGGAGTGGATACGCATTTGGGACCGGAAATGAAATCCACAGGGGAAGTTTTAGGCATCGGGAAAAATTTTGAAGAATCGCTTTACAAGGGACTTGTCGCCGCAGGTTACAAAATGAAAAGAAAGGGCGGCGTGCTGATAACCGTGCGCGACGGCGACAAGGCGGAAATTACCGACGTGGCGAAAAAATTCGCGCAGTGCGGATTCTCTCTTCACGCGACGCGGGGAACCGCCCGTTACCTTAACGAAAAAGGTTTGGACGTTCAGCCTATCGATAAAATTACAGATAACAAAGAAGTCAACACTGAAACTCTTTTGGCAAGCGGAAAAATAAGTTATATCATCTCCACGTCGGAAAAAGGCAGAGACCCGGCGTTAGACGACGTAAAACTCCGCAGAAAAGCCTGTTCCCTCGGCGTACCGTGCTTAACCTCGATAGATACCGCCAACGCGCTTGCGGACGGTTTGCTTTCCGGTTACAGCGAAATAAGCACGGAACTAATCGACATTAACCGCCTTAGAGAGGAGCGCATTAAACTTGCATTTACAAAAATGCACACTTGCGGCAATGATTTTATTTACTTTAACTGCTTTGAGACGGAAATAGAGTCGCCTGAATCGCTTTCAGTGTTTTTGTCCGACAGGCACGCCGGAGTCGGCGGCGACGGCATTGTGCTGATGTTACCGTCCGATATTGCGGACGCGAAAATGCGTATGTTCAATGTTGACGGAAGCGAGGGCAGTATAAGCGGAAACGCGATTCGCTGCGTCGCAAAATATTTGTTCGATAACAATATCGTAAAAAAACACGATATGAAAATTGAAACAAAGAGCGGCGTAAAAAAACTTTATCTTTCAACGCGTAACGGCGTAGTATCGTCCGTAAAAGTTGACATGGGACGCGCGGAATTGCGCCCCGAAAAAATCCCCGTCAAATTAACGGGTGAAAATGTAATTAACAGAAAAGTAATCATTGACAACGAAGGATACGAAATTACCTGCGTATCTATGGGCAACCCTCACGCCGTAATCTTCTGCGATAAAATTGACAATCTTGATTTGGGCAAAATAGGTCCCCTGTTTGAAAACGATCCGCTGTTTCCCGACCGCGTAAACGTTGAGTTTGTAAAAGTAATGGACAAGAACCATTTAAAGCTCCGTATATGGGAACGCGGAAGCGGCGAAACACAGGCAAGCGGAACCGCCGCCTGCGCCAGCGCGGTAGCCGCGGTACTGAATAATTTATGCGATAAAAACACAGATATTAAAGTGCGTTTACCGGGCGGCGATTTATTTATTCATTACACCGACGAAGCGGTCTACATGACCGGCGACTGCATAAAAGTTTTTGACGGGACAGTGGAAATATAACCGGTTTTTGTTCTTTTTTTTAAAAATTTTATAAAATTACGCGTTCTTACTCTTAACAAAACAAAAAAAATACAGTAAAATTTAAAAAAAATAAAGTCTCTTATGAGCTTTAAATATGCAAACAATTCGGCTTTGCCGAATTACATACACACTAGGAGAATAATAATGAAAAAGATTTTGTGCGTTCTTGTATTAGCTTGTTTAGTTTTAGGCGCGGCTTTTGCTCAACAACAAAAACCTGCGACGCCGGCTCAACCCGCGAAACCCGCTACACCCCCGCCCGCGGCGGCTCCAGCGGGAGAGTTTAAAAACTCTATTGGACTGGATTTATTCCAACTGTTCAAAGGATTCATCGCTACCGACACCGGCAGTAAAGTTTCGGTTTTCATTATTTCCGCCGGTTATGAAAATCTTGTCGCTCCTCACTTTAGCGTTGGCGCCGACTTGGATTTTTATCTTATGAAATTTAACAGTGTAGACAGCTTATATTTCGGTCTTGCCGCAGAGGGACGTTACTATCCCATGTCGGCTAACTTTGAAAAGTTCTTCCTTGGAACAACAATTGGAATTAACGCATTGTCGATAAAAGGAAAAGTAAAACCGGAGGACGGCGGCTTTTTCGGACTGACCACATCGCTCAAAGCGGGATACAAATTGATAATCAACAAGAATATGTATCTGGAGCCTTCTCTGGCTTATGTCTTGTCAAAATCAGGCGGCGGAAGCGTCAATGTCAACATTGGCGACGTTGATATCGGCTTTAGTATTCCCAGCGCTCCAACGCCTCTGGGCTGGAACGGCGGACTGCGCCTTGGAATTTTATTCTAATTAAAGAATGGCGGTCTCCGTCTTGCGGCGGAGCCCTTTGATAAAAATCGCCGCTCACGCGGCGTACATAGAGGTTATTATGAAAAGAAAACTGTTTTTTATTTTAACAACGATTGTTCTGCTTATTGCAACCGCGTGCAGCGGCTCATTTATAGATCCCGGAATAATGGACCAACCCGGCAGAGGAGGCGGGGGCGGCAACTTCGGCGGCAGCGACAACTCCGACGGTGGCGACAACAAAAGCGATAACTCCGGAGTCGGAAACGAAAAAGTAAAACTCGCCGCTCCATCAAATGTAACTGCTTCGGCGCAATCGTCACACAGTATTAGAATAAGCTGGTCTGCGGTATCGAAAGCCAGCCGTTACTATGTATATAGAAGTACAAGCGCTAACGGTACATATACACGAATAAGTGACACGTCTTCCATCTATTATACAGACAACAAATTAAAAGCGGATACCACTTATTATTACAATGTATCCGCCTCTAATAATGAAGGAGAAAGCGATAAGTCTTCTACTTCGGCAAAAACATCATCTCCCGGCGACGCTGAGAAAAACCCGATCACTCTGACTGAAAACAAATGGGCTGAAGGCGATATTACTTCCGGCGCTGCCGAAAAAGAAATTTGGTACTCATTCGATGTTAAAAACGGAACAAAATACTATGTCTGGTGGAATGATCGTTCCAGCGGTGATACCAAAAAAACATTGAATGTCAGTGTCGACGCGTATTACAGCAATGATTCATCTATATTTTACGGGATAGATTCCGGATGGAGTACGGCTCAATCATTCACGGCAAATTCAACCGGCAAAGTAAAACTGAGGGTATATCCGTTTACCAGCGGTAACACCGGCACTTTTGCTGTTGCGTACAGCACGAGCGATACAAGACCAACTCCTTACACCGTTACTTTTGACAGTAATGGCGGAAGCGGAACCCCTCCTGCTTCACAAACGGTAAATACCGGTTCAAGCATAATACTGCCTGACGGAAGCAGTCTTTCAAAAAGCGGCTGCACTTTCGCAGGCTGGAGTACCGCCGCATCCGGCGGAACCTATTACAAGAAAGGCGATTCTTATACTGTTAACAACAATATTATTCTGTACGCTGTATGGATTAGCGCACTTACCGGCAATGGAACCAAAGCAAGCCCATTCCAATTAAACGTAAACGCATGGGCTGACGGCATCATTACTTCAAATACTACTAACAAAGAAATTTGGTACTCGTTTACTGTTACGCAGGATACTACATACTATGTCTGGTGGAACGACGGTCGTGGCGGCGATGACAGCAAAACATTAGCCATTATAGTTAGCGCATATTACAGCGACGATTCAAATATCTTTGAAAATACCGTTAACGCTTTTAATTCACCGAGATCTTTCACTGCAAGTTCAAATGATACGATAAAAATAAAGGTACAGCCCGACAGTAATAACAGCGTCGGCACTTTTGCCATTGTATTTAGCCAGAGCAGTACAAGACCCTGATAATACCCCGCTCCCTTCGGTCGCTTAGTCTGTCGAAGCGTCAGAAGGGAGCAAAGAGTAAATCTATTCAAAAAGAGCGAGTCAGCAAGGCTCGCCTTTTTTATCCCCTTAACATTGTTTTTTGCAGGTGATATAGTAGAATCAGGAGTTTATCAATGAGCGAGCTTGTGCTTGTGCTGGATTTCGGCGGTCAATATAAAGAGCTTATCGCGGGTTCTGTCAGGAAACTGTCGGTTTATTCCGAGATTAAACCCGGCAGTTTAACCGCCGCCGAGATAAAACGGTTAGACCCCATCGGCATTATTTTAACAGGCGGACCCAGCAGCGTATACAAGGCGGACTCTCCAAAATGCGATCCCGGAATATTTTCATTGGGAATTCCCATTCTCGGCATTTGCTACGGAATGCACTTAATGTGCTATACGCTCGGCGGCAAAGTTGAATCGGGCGACGTGGGCGAATACGGGCGGGTTCCGGTAACTCCGGTTAGAAAATCAAAGTTGTTAAACGACGTAAAAAAACCGTTTACCGCGCTTATGAGCCACAGAGATTCCGTTACTCGAATGCCGGAAGGTTTTTACATAACGGCAAAAACTTCTTCCTGCATTGCCGCCTGCGAAAACCCCGCGAAAAAACTTTACAATACGCAATTCCACCCCGAGACAAAACACACCAAAGGTGGAAAAAAAATCATCAGCCGGTTTTTATTTGATATATGCGGCGCTAAGGGCGATTACAAGCTGGATAATTATATTGATACTCAGGCAAAAAAAGTGCGGAAAAAAATCGGCGAAAAAAAAGTTTTGCTCGCTCTGTCCGGCGGCGTAGATTCTTCCGTATGCGCGAGTCTTTTATCCAAGGCGATACCGGGACAGCTAACCTGTATCTTTGTAGACCACGGTCTTATGCGTTTAAACGAAGGCGACGAGATAGAAAAAGTTTTTTCCAAAAGAAAACTCCGCTTTATCCGCGTTAACGCGAAAGAGCGTTTTCTTTCAAAATTAAAGGGCGTGTCGGAGCCTGAGGCAAAGCGCAAAATAATCGGCGAAGAATTTATCCGCGTGTTTGAAGACGAGTCCGCAAAGTTAGGCGACATTCCCTTTTTGGCGCAGGGAACAATCTACCCCGACGTTGTTGAATCCGGCGGAAAGCACGGCGCGGTTATCAAGAGCCATCACAATGTCGGCGGACTGCCTAAGGGACTCAACTTTATCGACGTTGTGGAACCGCTGTCAGGACTTTTCAAGGATGAGGTTCGCGTACTCGGTAAAAAATTGGGCTTGCCTTCGTCGCTTGTAAACCGTCAGCCTTTCCCCGGACCGGGACTTGCTATCCGCGTCATGGGCGAGATTACGGAAGAAAAACTTGACGTTCTGCGAAAAGCCGACGCAATTCTGCGCGAAGAATTGGACAAACTGAAACGCAGACCCGATCAATATTTCTGCGTACTTACCAACACACATTCGGTAGGTGTTAAGGGGGACGACAGAACTTACGACTATGTAATCGCCCTAAGAGCCGTAAAGACCGACGATTTTATGACCTGCGAATACGCCCCCCTGCCCCACAAGATTCTAAGCCGTATTTCATCGCGGATTACAAGCGAGATACCGTCCGCAAGCCGCATTGTTTACGATATTACGTCGAAACCTCCGGCTACGATAGAATGGGAATGATTATTTTTTTCATGTATAATAAACTATAATTAGTTAAAGGGTTATTATGATTGTTGTTATTAAAAAAGACGCGAACGAAAAGAGCGTAGAAAATCTTATCTCGTGGCTGGAAAATCAGGGACTGCGCGTCAATGTAAACCGAGGAATGTTTCAAACTGTTCTTGGGTTGATTGGCGACACGCACAGCCTTAACGCGGAACTTGTCGGCGGCATGGACATTGTAGAGCGCGTACAACGGATCAGCGAGCCGTACAAAAAAGCCAACCGCAAGTTTCACACAGACGATACCGTTGTGGACATGGGCGGTTATAAAATCGGCGGCGGCAATTTTCAGTTTATCGCCGGTCCCTGCTCTGTGGAATCAAACGAACAAATATGCGGAATCGCGAAGCAGGTAAAACAGGCGGGAGCGAATCTTCTGCGCGGCGGAGCGTTTAAGCCCCGCACCTCCCCCTACTCGTTTCAGGGACTCCGCGACGAAGGCATTGAATATTTACTGCAAGCAAAAGAACAAACCGGAATGCCGATTGTCAGCGAAATAATGAACGCCAATCATCTGCCCATGTTCGAGAAGATCGATGTAATTCAAGTTGGCGCGCGTAATATGCAGAACTTTGAACTTTTAAAAGAATTGGGAACGACTAACAAACCAATTCTGCTAAAACGCGGACTTGCCAATACTCTTGAGGAACTTTTAATGAGCGCTGAATATATCATGTCCGGCGGAAACGAGCATATCATTTTATGCGAGCGCGGTATTCGCACATTTGAAACCGCGACGCGCAACACTCTCGACATTTCCGCGATACCGATGCTTAAACGGTTGACCCATCTGCCCGTCATCATCGACCCAAGCCACGCCGCAGGAGACGCGGCTCTTGTGTATCCGCTTTCCATGGCGGCGGCGGCGGCGGGCGCTGACGGATTAATTATTGAAGTGCACAACGACCCCGCCCACGCGTTATGCGACGGACCGCAGTCAATAACGCCGGACGCTTTCGCCTCTTTGGCGGGCGACGTTATGAAAGTTTTAGAAGTTGTAAACAAGAAGAAATAAAGCGAGGAAATCATGGATATTGATAAACTGAATCAGGAAGCAGACGGCATTGACGACCAAATACTGAAGCTGTTTGAACAACGCATGGAACTTTCGCAAAAAATAGGGCAAAGCAAGGAAGAACTTTCACTGCCCGCAATGGATACTGAACGCGAGCGAAAAATCCTGTATCGTCTTTGCGAAAAGGCAAAGCCGGAATTGTCAGGCTATGTCAAAGTTTTATTTTCGTCCTTGTTCGAGATTGCCAGAAGTCATCAAAAAACGCTCAGCAGTCACTACGATTCATCCGTAATAAAACTGATTAACGACGCAGTCGCGCAAAAACTTGAAGCCTTTCCGCCGCGCGCAACGGTTGCATGTCAGGGTGTTGAAGGCGCGTATTCTCAAGCCGCCTGCGACAAATTATTTTCTCCCGCTGACATCACTTACTTTACCAGCTTTGAAGGAGTTTTTCAGGCGGTAGAAGGCGGCTTGTGCCGCTACGGCGTAGTGCCGCTTGAAAACAGTACCGCCGGCTCCGTTAACGAAGTTTACGATCTTATGAACCGTTACCGTTTTTACATTATCCGCAGCGTAAAACTGCCAATAGCGCATACGCTGTTGGCGGCTCCCGGCGCGAAGTTAGACGACATAAAGGAAGTGTTTTCGCACGAACAGGCTATCCGCCAATGCAGTAAATTTTTAAAATCTTGGAACGGCGTAAAAATAACCGAGTGCGCCAACACGGCGTTGGCGGCAAAACAGGCGGCAAGCTCGGGGCGGACGGATGCGGCGGTTATTTCTTCGCGCGATTGCGCCGAATTGTACGGCTTACACGCGCTTTCGTTTAACATTCAAAACACCGACAACAATTACACTCGTTTTATCTGTATTTCCAAAAAACCGGAAATATATCCGGGCGCGCAAAAAACCAGCCTTATACTCGCCTTAAAGCACAAACCCGGCTCTCTGTACAGCGTACTCGCGAAATTTTACGCGCACGGAATCAACATGAACAAATTGGAAAGCCGCCCCATTTTAGGTCAGGCTTTTGAGTTTATGTTTTACTTTGACATCGACACGCCGGTCATTACGGAAGAATTGAAGCTGGTACTGGCGGAACTGGAACAAGAAACAGATATGTTTGATTTTCTGGGGACGTATCAGGAAATATAATTTCCTGTTCGATTAATTTTATCCTGAAAAATAAAAATAAGCCCCTCGCTTGAGCGAGGGGCAAAAAATTTCATACCGTTACATAAATTCAACTTGCTTGTTTATATCTGGATTCATATAACGCTGTATCAAGGTACATAGTATTGAATACATCTCTAAAATCCTCATTTAACAAATTTGCGATAACCATATAAGATTCATGACTGTTATCAACCAATTTTCCCCTCGCGTCGATCATTATATAGGAGTTTTTTAAACTAGCTTCTGCGATATGAGGAATGGAAGAATAAGTTGAACAAAACATGTTAAACTCGTTATCTGTTATTTCCAGTTCGGTATTGTCAAAACTGTCAGCGGAAAACCGTTTCATTTTCAATATCTTCCACCGGGTTGGACAAACAGTTTTTATAAAACCAGTAAAATCTTCATGCAGATTTAATCTTGAAACTACAGTATTTATTTTAAGTTGTATGCCATTTTCATGTATGGATTTACATAATGTAACACAGTTATCCGCAGACAAAATCTTATTAGACTTAGTACAACGTCCAATTTTTCGCAGCAATTCCGGCTGTAATGCGTCTATACTTAAACCAATCATCGAAACTTTTCCTTTAAATTTGCGGATACGTTCTTCTGATAAAAGATGTCCATTAGTAATAATAGAAACTTGAATATTTTTAGCATTGATATATTCAATTACTTCATCAATTCCCTTGTATAACAATGGTTCACCTCCTGCCAAATTAAAACGCGAGACAGAAGTTTTCTCTGTAATATTATCAATGATCTGCTTCCAGTTATGAACAGAAAGCACGGCAGTAGAATCAAAATGAGCGAAACAATGTTTACAGCGATAATTACAACCTTCAAGTAAATGCAGATTTATAATACAGTTGTTTTTTACCATAATTTATTTATCCCCCTTGTTATATTTTTCTTTGTCTCTTAGCCAATAATTCGGAGGGAAGCAATCATCTGATTTTATCTCTAAGTCATCCGGAAACTTTTTTATTAGTTGTAGTAAATTATTACACATATAAGAACGTGGATCAAAATTGGGATATTTCGTTCTAATAGTAGAACCAAAATCAGAAAAACTTATCCAACCGTCTGAGTTTATTCTTGAGTTGAATAATCCATATTCGATTACGTCTAACCCATCTTCAATAGATTTTATAGATTCATTATTTGATACATTTTTCTGTTTTTCTTCCGATAATTCTTTTCCTTTAAAGATATTCTCAATCGTCACGTATTCATTACATGAATTCTGCCAAATACTTTTTGAGTTTTCTTTGCCTATACCAAGAACATACTTCCCATTTTCGCGTAACCGAAGTGCCAGACTATAATATCCGAAATCTGTTGACACGATACAAAAGGCATTAATATTCTTATTTTTAATTGCCAATTCGATCGAGTCCATGATTATAGTATTATCTGTGGCGTTGGGACCATTCCTGAACTGTTGAAATACTCTAATGGGAGAATCAAAAACTTTTTCTTTCCATGATTTCATATTTGGCGTTGTAAAGTCTCCATAGACTCTCTTTATTATTACATCACCTTTTTTCGCTATCTCCGTCATTATTGCGTCAAGATATTCAGATGATATGTTGTCTCCGTCAAAGAAGACGGCAAATCTTTTTTCTGTAGAAAAATCTTTCATAATTTTTTCACTCCTATGTTTGTTTTGATAGGACACAGAAGTTTTGTTGGCAAAAGCAACCTTCTTCTGTGTCCCTTTTTTGGCTAATTACTATTAGCCTTTTGGTGGTGCATTGTTTCTTCTGCACCCTGACGGGTTACCTGTGGTGCTTGGCCAACCGCCTTTACCGGGTGGAAGCGAAGCCGGGCGTCCACCTCCTCCGGATCCATGCCCCTTTCCACCGCTCTTTGAGCCGCTTGACACATGTGTTCCTTTTGACATATAATTCTCCTTAGAAAAAAATTGTTTCCCCAATACAACGAATGGGTTTTTTACCGTTAACAACGGATTTACATTAAGTAATATAGCCATATCCAACCTTAAAAGAGAGTTCATTTTAGAGACATTATTTCCCCAGCTTTGTTATCTATACTCGAAAAAATGGTATAATATTGATTTACAGGAAGAAAAAATGGCTGAAAAATATGGAAATTTGCCTTTGGGACAAGTCTCAGAACTGCTTGTTTCAATCATTGGACGAGATGCGGCTCTGGCAATAGCCGATGAGAAAGGTATACCAATTATTGAGAAAGACCTTGACAGAATGTTCAAAGAAGAAGATGTGAGTTTTGCTCGATTTAAGCCGAAGGAAAAAACCAGTGTTTATGAACTATATCGTGCGTTTTCAGAAATTCTGGAAAAAGAGTATGGAATTCCAAATTTTGTGCACACCCTTGTGTTTCTTAATTTCATAGGTACTTTTAGAAATGCAATTAGAGGGAATGGGACACAACCAAAAGGAAACAATATATTCATCCCTCTTGAAGGTGGATTAATACCCTACGAAATACCAACTTCAAAGTTGTCGCTTCTTCTTTTAAATTGGTCGTTGGGATATCTCGGTTTCGAATATAAAGATGAAGATATAAACATTTTCAAAAAATCTGTTGAACGTCTTTTAGATGACACTTACGAAATAATTTTTGATAAAATAGTCGAAAAAACAGCAGAAAACAAAGATGACTTCTATAGGAAATTAGGAGTTTTTTATAACGAAAAATATCCCGATTCAGAAAAAATGCCTGACTTTAAACAAGCAATCAAGCGTTATTGCAAAGGAAGTAATGATATTCCTTGGAAAACACTTAAACTTATCCTTGATTTTTTAATATCACCTAAAAAAGGTGAAAAAGAATTAGTTCACCGTCTAATCGGGTTATACATACTTAAAAATACCGAATCAGCTTTGAGAGAAATTTGCGGTATTGAACAAAAAGATATATATCAGATAAAGCAGGATGTACGTTTGTGGGCTAAGAATGAACTTCCTTCTGAACCGCAAAGTGAAAGCCAATGTTTTTTGATGATCGCCGGAAAAGACAATCCATGTGATTTATCTGAATTACAAAAGCATTTTATTGATCCTGATTTCTGTAAACAGGTAGAGGTAATACAAAAATGCAATTCTTATTTACGAGGAGAAAATTCTATAAAAGCTGACAAAGCAGAACAACTCATTCAAGAAATGATAGAAGAATGTCCACATTGCGGAATATTCTTTGCCTCTTGGGCAAAAGCACGTTTGGCTATATTATCATGTAGATTTGATGGCAGTGAAGAAGATAAAAATCTTCAACGCAAGGCTCTTGAAAATTATCATAAGGCTTTTAATGAGGGGAAGAACTTTGCAGGCGCATTATTAAAATATTTCCTTGAAGAAAGTATTGCCGTAACTGTTTATTTTAATCGTCGGGAAACTAAGGATATTCCAAAGGTAATTGACAGTGATAAATCCCTAAAAACACCAATTACCGATGATGTAAAAGGAAGTGAGAAGCATGACGCTTCTTATGGTGCAAAACAATATTATGAATACGGTTATGCACTTAATTTGTTTGAACAAGATTCGTCAGAGACTTTTTTTCTGCATTTCCATGCCGAAAAAAATTTTTGGGAAGTATTCTCTCTCTCTTTGTTTATACATTCGGAAACTGCTAAGAATAGATATAGTGAGGATATGTTAAAAGCAAATGGAATATTTCATGCCAAAGAAGGATTGAATCCATATAAAATATCCCTAAAGGAAAAACTTGAGAGTATTACAGAAAAAACAATAAATCATAGAATTGAATGGCAACCAGGACATCCTGTTCATTATACACCGCTTTCATTTGCTTTACAACGTCATGAGTTAGATATAGCCGAAAAGTATTTGAAGGATTTAAAAAATTTAGATGTTAATGTTATAAATACTCATGGTTCCACTGCTTTGGAAGAAGCCCTAACCCAGTATTATAAAAGATATCGATTTTCTTGTTTAGACAAGCAAAGGGAAGAACGATACAAAAGAATAATAATGGAACTTATTGAGCGTTCTACCATTAAATCTCTCTATGCTGAAACTGTTAGAGGACATATTTCTGTTTTGCAAGAAGCAATAAATACTTTTGATATTGATATTGTCAAAGCTATTGTGGAGAAGAAAGGATTCAATATACAAGGACTTAAAATTAGCGCAGATGAACTTTCACCGCTTTATTATACTTTACAGCGTTGTTATAATGTGTCACACTTAATTTCTATAGGAGAATTATCTATTAGTAATATGAACAATATAAATTATGCAAAACTTGATGTTCCAGGAGTACTTCCAGAAGATAAAATAGTAAATTATGAAAACATGATATACGATCCACGGTGGAAAATGACAGAGAAATTAAGTTACAATATGTTTTACGGAAAACCTGAAATCTGGGAGCAAGAATTGTCAGAGCTAAAAGAAATCGTAAAATATCTCGCAGACAAAACAGACAATGTTGATACATTTGCAAAAAAAGCACCCAATGGCGATTGCACAACCGCTCTGTCTCTTGCCGTTGAATGCGGCTTTGATGATATATGCCGACTTTTAATTGAAAAAGGCGCAAATCCTGCCCGTATTTTTTCTAATAACGGCATACCATATGATTCGCCATTTATTCGTGCCGCTTGGTTTAAATCATATAAAATATTAGAAATGTTATTGACCGATTTTAAGGAAAAAATTAAACCTATCATAAATGAGCGTTACAAGGAAGATCGGCAGACTGCGGCACACATGTTACTTGGTAATATATACAAATATTCAGTTAACAATGAAAATTTCAAATTTATTGAACAGTTTATCCCTTTGCTTCGTAACGCCGGTGCTGAATTCAATATTCCCGATATTAGCAATACAACAGTACGGCAAATTTTAAGAGAAAACAATTTAGAGGCTTTGATAAAATAGGTCAATATATTGGTTATTGAAAAGATATCCCTAAAATGCTATAATACCTTCATGAAAATAATATCAACCAAATCAGCGCCTGCGGCAATCGGTCCTTATTCTCAGGCTATCGTAACGGACGGACTGCTCTTCGCGTCGGGGCAAATTCCACTTTCGCCGGAAACAGGCGATGTGGTATCGGGCGGCATAAAAGAGCAGGCGGAACAAGTTATGCAAAATATCGCGGCGGTGCTTAAGGCGGCGGGGAGCGATTTTACAAAAGTTGTAAAATCAACGTGTTTTTTAACAACTATGGATAATTTTGCCGCGTTCAATGAAGTTTATGCAAAGTATTTTACCGGGAAACCCGCCCGTTCCTGCGTAGCCGTATCCGCCCTGCCGCGCGGCGTTTTGGTTGAAGTCGAAGTTATCGCCGAAGTTTCCGAATAATTTTCGCAGAAAACTTAAAACCTCAATCTTGCCGCCGCTCTAAAACCAATTGAAAGACTGTTGCTATTGTCAATATCGTAATAATACAAACTATAGTTTGGTTTTGGCAATGCTTTATCTTTATTATCATTATAGTTTCTTACATATTTTTCTGCCCATGTCGGCTGCT
>Ga0268262_10000837_pt1 | contig 39861 bp, 31 predicted proteins | sample TergutNc150P3_FD_190354 | JGI IMG/M metagenome (GOLD analysis project Ga0268262, IMG submission 190354) | Nasutitermes corniger P3 segment gut microbial community from laboratory colony in Florida, USA - Nc150 P3 (SPAdes) (version 2) | ecosystem: Host-associated > Arthropoda: Insects >...
CCACAATTCGATTTAACAGACAATTTAATTCTCTCTCTAACCAATTTTTTGGCAATAAGCCGTATTCGAATCTTCGAACCTTCGTACCTTCGGTACGCAACACGAACTTCGTCGGTTTTAGCATACATATCCTCGTTGAGGGTACCCATTTAAGGGAGGACGCAATTTGGTTTTTCCACCCCGGCAAAACCAAATTGCGCGACATTCGTGTTTCCCCGAAAAAAACGGCGGTATAACACAAAGGAGCGTTTTCTATGAAAAACGTATTGAGAGTTCTAGGGATTATCGCGCTTACAGCGTTAATCGGATTTTCTTTCGCCGCTTGTAGCGGCGGTGGTGGCGGCGGAGGTGGAGACGAACCATCACCCCCTGAAAAAGCCGTTTCCGGCATAGCAGTAACCAAACAGCCGGACAAAGTAGAATACTTCACCGGCGAGTCATTTGACCCGACGGGTATGGTAGTAACCGCGACGTACAGCGACGGTACAACAGCAGCGGTTACCGACTATACCTTAGACGGCTTTGATTCCGCAACAGCGGCAATCAAAACCATCACCGTAACGTATAAAGGAAAAACAACCACCTTCACGGTAACTGTCACAGTTAGGCAAGTTGCCGCGAAACCCACGGCAAACCCGGCAGGCGGAACACAGGTAGCGGCAGGATCATCAATAACTCTCACCACCTCAGAAGATGGCGCGGAAATCTGGTACACAACCAACGGCAACGCTCCCGCGAAAAACGGCTCTGGCAGTACCAAATATACAGTCCCCTTCGCAATTACTCCGCCGGTAACGGTTAAAGCAATCGCCGTAAAAGACGGCTTTTCCGACAGTGATGTGCTGGAAGCGGTTTACGGCGCCACGCCCATAACTGTCGCCGATATTTCAATTGTAGCACCCACGAAAAATGGGGTTCCGGCAACACATGCTTTCAACCAGCCACAGCAACGTTTTGACGAAGGACCAATAACATGGTCACCGGCACCGATTAAAAATTTATTCCAAGGCGAAACAGTATACACCGCCACGGTAACACTGACGGCAAATCCCGGTTTTACCTTCACCGGTTTGACTTCTAACGCTAATGTTAAAATTAACGGTGATCCCGCTACTATAGCAGGCAATACCGGTAGTACATTAACACTGAAACGCACATTCGCGGTAACAGAAAATAAAACAGGTTTGACCATAACACTCGTAACACAGCCGTCAAAACTGACTTACAATCACGGCGATTTAATTGATCTGGCAGGATTGAAAGTACATATGACTTACGATGACGGAACAGACGCGGATATATTAGCCGCAAACTTTGGCGATAAAGGTATAACCACAGACCCCGGGCACGACATTCCGTTGGAACGTTTTACGTATAACAATGTTCCTGTTAAAATTACATATGGAAATTTATCAGTTATACAAACCAACAACTTAACAGTCAATCCCATAAACATCACAGGCAACAACAGCGTTGAAATTAGCGCAATCAGTCCGCAAACCTATAACCATGGCGTTGGAATTACACCGACGGTTACAGTAGGGTTCAAAGCGCCATCGGGCACTACCAGAGCTATGGTACTGACTACTGATTACACGGTGGGATACACTAACAACATTAATGTGGGAACAGCCACGGTAACCATAACCGGCACAGGCGACTATACAGGCACCAAAACAACAACTTTCATCATTAATAAAGCCGACCCTGTTACCTCATGGCCGGTAGCATCGGATATAATCTACAAACAGAAATTGTCTGATTCCGAACTTACAGGCGGTCAAGCCAGCGGCGGCGGTACTTTTGAGTGGGATGCTCCTGAGACAGAGCCAACCGATGTCGGAACCTTCCAATATGACGTAATATATAAACTACCTGATGCGGTCAAAGGAAATTATAATGATGCTGGTAAGCATAAAGTAAGCATTAACGTAACCGCCATAAAAATAACAGAAGCCGACATTGCTATTACCCCTCCTTCAACGGGCGCGACTCCGGCACAAAACGCTACAAACGCGGATCAGGAACGTTTTACCATTGGACAAATAACATGGACACCGGCTGATAGCGTATTTAAAGGCGAAACAGATTACACCGCCGATGTAACGCTGACAGCAAAGAAAGGTTATACATTCACAGGGTTGAATGAGCAAAATATTGTACCAAGCATTGGTAAAATCGTTGATGATAGTATAGAAAATAACGGTAATACGTTATCTTTGACAATCTCATACGATAAAACAGGTACAAAAGCAGTAAAGGACATTACGATCACAACACAGCCGAAAACGACCTACACTCACGGCGATCAGCTTGACTTGAGTGCTCTTGTGGTATTGGTGACTTATAATGATAATTCAACGCTACCTGTAGCCTTCGCGAACTTTGGAACAAACGCTATATCCACAGCCCCCTTAGACGGAAGACCGTTGGTACGTGCTACGGATAATGGACAACCGGTTACTATTACAGCCGGAAACGCTTCGGCAACCACCACTATTTTAACAGTAGATGCTAAAAACATCTCCGGAAGTGACATTGTAGTTGAAGTAACAGGAGGAAACACTCGTACATATACCGGCGATGATATTGAACCGCAGCTTAATGTAAAGTTTGTGGTAGAAACATCTGAAAGAGCGCTATCGCCTGTAGATGATTACAATGTAGCGTACACCAATAATTTAAACGCGGGACAAGCCACAATAACCATAACCGGCAAGGGCAACTATTCCGGCACCAAAACTGAGCATTTCACTATTACCGCCATATCCGTCCTTGACTCTTCAGTTTCCATTAACGCAGATATTGGGACGTATACCTATGACAATACCGCCAAAGAACCGGCAGTTAGCGTAACATTCAACGCAAAAACACTTACAAAGGACACCGATTACACAGTGGCGTACTCCAATAACACCAACGCGGGACAAGCCACAATAACAATAGCCGGTAAGAGTCCCAATTTTACAAACAGTACAACCAGAAACTTCAACATTGGCAAAGCCACTCCCATAATTACCACAAATCCGACAGCGTCTAGTATAATCGTCGGTCAAGCATTGAGTCTTTCCCACTTGAGTGGCGGCGTAAGCTCGGTCCCCGGTAGTTTCACGTGGACGGATGACACAATCGAAATCGATACCATCGGAACCAGCAATCAAAACGTAACATTTACACCGAACGACACAACAAATTATAACAATGTTACCGGTATTTCTGTGCAAGTTAGAGCAACCGAAGTGCCAATAACAGTCGTCGCTGTTTCCGTTACACCTCCCGCGACCGGCGCGACTCAGGCGGAGACAGGAGTAATCAGTGTATCAGAACGTTTTACCCCTGGAGCGGTAGTATGGACTCCTGCGGCTACAACGTTTGCAGCCAGCACCGTATACACTGTATCGGTAACGCTGACAGCAGATGACGGTTATACATTCACAGGTACACCCGATGCTAGTATTAAAATAAACAGTGTTGACCCAACGACAAAAGTAAACAACGGTAATACATTAATTTTGACATACCAGTTCGGGATGACAGCTGCTAAAGCGGCTAAGAGTTTTGTGATTAAAACACAGCCGTCAAAACTGTCATACACCCACGGCGATGCGCTTGACTTGACAGGACTTGTGTTAACGCTGACCAACAATGACAACTCAACCGAAGAAATAACCTTCACAACAGCAGAAGCTTTTGTAGCTTCAGGTTTTTCAGCAGCCCCTGCGCACAACGCTCAGTTGGAATATTCGGAAACTAATGGACATCCTATTGTTATTTCACACGCTGGATTAACGGATAGAAACACCAACAATTTAACAGTTGCTCAAGGAAACGCCTCTACCTTTGTTGTTACCATGTCTTCATCGGCAGCTCAACCCTATACCGGACAACCAATTACGTGGACAATTAGCTCCGTAAAGTTCTCTACTAGAACACTGGTAGAGGGTACAGATTACACGACAAGTTACAACAACACCAACACCAACGCGGGAACCGCCACGTTAACCATAACCGGCATAAACGACTATACAGGCACAAAAACCGAGACTTTCACTATTAGCGCCTTAAGCTTTAACGGTCCTACTGTTATTACAATAGCTGATCAACCTTATGTTGCAAGTGCCGATGATTTGACGTTCACCGTAAAACACAATGATATATCGCTGATAAAGAGCAATAATGCTGATTACACGGTAGCGTACTCAGGTCTCTCTGGGACTCCTGCATTGGGAGCTACAGTCACAATTACTATTACCGGACATGGCAACTATAGCGGCACCAAAAACGCGACTTTCAAAAATGTTAAAGATGTCAGCTCCCTTACCATTGAAGCAACCTATACTCCCGACGAGGGTGGTGATCCTGAAGAAGACCTTTATACTGTCATCGTAAAGGACGGCGGTACAACACTGACAGAGAATACCGATTACACGCAGGTCATTGATAAACATTCAACACCCGCAACGGTAACAATAACCGGCATGGGCAACTATTTCGGTACTAAATCCGAAGACTTTGTAACATCTGAAGGAGCAAAGAAAGCGGCGGCGAGCAAATCGTCGAAGAGGTAAGCTGAAATAACGCGCAGGACCGCTCCGGCGGCCCTCGCGTTTACCGTTTAATGCGCCTGGCCACTCGTGAGAGCGGTCAGGCGTTTTTTTTGTAAATTTTTATTCCCCCCCATTGACATACTCGTTTTTTATTTTATAATTTAATCGGGAGGTATAAAAATCATCAAATTCCAGGGAGGCGGCTTATGATTTATAAAAGTTGTATTTAAAAAAAATCAAATTAACTTATGGAGGTTAAAATTTTTATGAATGACTTGCTTTATTTTTTCCAATTTGTTACCATTTTAAATTTATTCGAGAAAAACCTAAACAATGAAAATCTTTATACGCTATTAACTTTTTTAATTAAGGAAAAATCAAAATTTGATAATAATATTAACAGGACGCAAGAACGCCCTTCTCAAAACCAAACTGTTTTATTCGATAACTTTATTAATTTTTCAAATCCTAAAATGCCGGATTTTGATAAATTTCAAATAGAAGAAAATTAATTAAAGAAATGGCGCATAGCGTTGTTATGCGTCATTTAACATATAAATTAAGCGGAATTACAGATGATTATATGGTCGCGCAAAGGTGACTGCCACAACATCAAAGCTTAAGCTCTCAAAATGAAGGTTTTATGGTTTTAATGAAATCCATCGACGAAAACTTTGTGATCTTCGTGTTCTTTGTGCCTTTGTGAGATTAAAAAGGAAAAATTCCTATTTTTCTTTTTTAAGTCGTTCTTTAATTTCCTCTATTGTCAAACCTTGATCTATTAACGAAAGAACATGAGTTCGGTTTTCTGCGCGGCCTTTTTTCATGCCTTTTTCGAGACCTACTGTGCGGCCGTCTTCCCAGGCTTCTTTGCGGTTGACGGCTATATCTATCTCCCGGTTATATTCGCCATAAATCATGTTGTAAACCTCCGATCTATGCTCCTGTAAATATTTCTTTAGTATGTTCTTCTTTATACAATATTCTACAGCAAGATCTACTGCTTCTACAAGTAATTTTTTCTCTTTTAAGTGTTCGCGGATTTTATCTATAAAAAAACTGTAGCCGTCCAGCGTTTTGCATTCTTTCAATAATTGGGGATTGTGGCCGGGGTTTATGTTGTATACTTTGACTGTTAATTCCAATGGGATTTTGTCATTATTTGTATGTTTTAGACCTTCTACGTTTATGTACATATCAGAAAAATCCCCGGTGACAGTCGCGGGCATGGGGTGACAGTCATCTTTTTTGTTACAGTTCAACAGTAATTATTCTGGTCTTCCCTCCAAGCGAGGTATGTGTTTTTGGATCATGGTAAATAAAGTCGTGTGTAAGTTCTTCGTCCAGAAAAAATTGATACTTTGCCAGAATTGCGATTTGATACGTCTCTTTCAAATCATAATAAGTTTTACCTTCCCCATGTATGCCTTGTCCGGCAAATACTAATTTTTCGTGTTGGTTCGTGTGGGCACACTGTCGATCACCTAAATTTCTAAAACGAGAGCAAGAAATTCTCTCCACGACAAGTCAACGCCTAACTGTTAATTATTATCTTTGATATTGATTAACATTGTTTCGTGAGCGGTGCCGCGAAGCCCACCCCGCGACACTGGTGTGGATCGCCGATCCAGCCACGCCAAAGCGTGCGTAATCCGCCGTCACAGCCACCCGGAGCGGGGTGGGCTTTGCGGCACGCTCACGGAGGAATAATTAACGAGGAGGGAAATTCATTGGTTAGCGTAATGTCATAACTTGGCAATAATCTCCGGAGATAGCCCTGTGACGGCTTGTATCTGTTCTGATAATAAGCCCATTGCTTTCATCTTTCGGGCATTTTCCATGTTGGCTTCGTTGCGGCCTTCACTACGGCCTTCGATAAGTCCCTCACTACGGCCTTCGATAAGTCCCTCACTACGGCCTTCGATAAGTCCTTCACTACGGCCTTTGTTTTCAGCGTCTGCCATCCCGCTTCGCCAGTCAAGTTCGCTTTTTATCAGAGTAGTCATACGCGCGAACTCTTCTTCGTCTTTGGTAATGTTTATCAAAGTGTCTACCGCCATCGCTATGCCCTCCTCTTGATTGATTATTTTATTAATTTTATCCCTTTTCTCAGGATCTGTCAAATATTGAAAAAATACCGCCCAAAGTTCAGCGTTTGTCATTTCTTCAACTGGTTTTCCAACTGCCGGTTCTGTCTTTACCAGCTCTACTGTAATTATTTTGGTTCTTCCGCCCAGCGAAATACGGTTTTCCAAATCGCTGTACACAAAATTGTGAATAAAATTTTCGTCATTGTAAAATTTTTCGTTTGCCAGAATCGCGATCTGATAGGTTTCCTTCAAATCATCATATTTTTTATCTTTCCCGTGAAGGTCCTGCCCCGCGAATAACCTTGAAACATAGTATTCCAGCCGCACGGGTTCGCTCGCGATTGGGTTAAATGCCATTTCGACGTTAACAAGCTCTCCTTTCTCTGTTTTACAGGCTACGTCGAAACGCAAATACTTCTGCCTCAGATCGTCAATAGGCGGCTCGTTGACAATAATGGTTTCCACCACAACAGTATGTCCGATAAGCGCTGATATCAGTTTCGACAAAGCGCATCTTGATTCATACGTGTCTTTGGTGAATACGGCTTTGAACACCGGGTCATAACGGATGTCAAAGATTTGTTCCCCGTCCCCGAAAGGGAAAGGTTCCCACTCGTACCGAATGGGCTTTTGATTGCTGTTTTTCATGGTTATCTCCATATAGTTTTATCCCGAACCTTCAAAAGAAGGTTCAACTATATATATGATCGCAGATGAAAAAAGCATTACTTTCGCGGGAGAAATTTTTGATTTTTTTGAAAATAATTTTTAAAAAGCGCCTTTTTGCGCTTGCGCTCATGGGGGAATAGTTAATGAGGAGGGAAAATTACAGGTTGGTTTCCTTGGAACTGTCTGTTTTAACTTGTATTGGCTCAAAAAGGACACTTTTTCCTTCTTCAGTAGGTTTAAGATAAGCAGAATATCAACAATTTGCAGTAAATCACTACACCATGTGCCGGCAAGATTTTATGAGTTTAATAGTAATAATATATTCCCTTATCTTTTTTATTGTTTTTTTTCTTAAGATTATCCTGTGACTTTTTGAAAGCTCCTTGCTTATTAGCTTTTATTGCCTCAATAAGAATATTTTTACCTTCTATAGTAGGTTTAAGATAATAAGTGGGACCTCTTTTAAATGTAAGAATATCTAATTTACAACCCTTAAAAATGTTACCTTGGGCGTCTTTTAGCAGTAATCCATCTTTATTAACACCATATAAAAAATAACAATATATCGCTTTTCTACCGATTTCAGAAATACAACAATCTATTAATTTATAATCAACAGGCAGAGTATCTACAATTTGTAATAAATCACAGCACCATGTGCCGTTAAGGTTTTCTGTAGTTTCTACTGTCATTCCATTCATAATTGCCGTTTCAATTCCACCGCCTGTTTCTGTTAAAAAAGGAACCGCATCAATAACGAATTCTATTCCTTCGGACAAAGAGACTGATTTTTTAAAAAAATCTTTAAGATCAACAGCCAATTTTTTTGTATGATTAATTAAATATCCTGAATATTCAACCGATTTATTTTTCTCCCAATCAAAATAATCAAAAGCTTCATCTTTTACGTCTATACGCTTCCAACGCTTTTTGTTTTTATCTATAAATTTTATATTTTTATAAGAATAAGTATCTTTTGATTTTTTATAGGTTGAACTAAAACAACCAGAATCTAAATAGGTAGATAATCCTAATAAATATACTTCATCACATTTTTCTGAAATATAATCTGTAAATTCACCTCCTAAAATAACATCTCCGCTCCACATAACCCGGTATGGAGCTTGTCTTAATAAATAATGCATGGAAAGAACAGGGCCGCTACTGGAATAACAATTCGCTTGAAATTTATCAGCATAATCCGTACAACATTTTTTGTTTTCAATATCAAAAGCACAAGCTTCAAATATTTGCCCCATAATTTTCTCCTTTTATTTTTTCCTCTTGTTTAAGGTGTATTCTTCCTCGTCATTTAATATGTCTAAGAAAGCTCCTAACACCATCTTCATAACACCTCTTGTCTCCTCCTTTGGCATAATTAAGCCCTCCTCATGATTTAATATATTAATAATTTTAACCTTTTTTTCAGGATCTGTCAAATAATTGGAAAAAATCCGCTCACAGTTTATCTGCCTACAAGACAACATATAACTGTTAAAAATAATCCTTGTTATTTATTAACATTGTTTCGTGAGCGTTAGCGATATGTCATAACTGGGCAATAATCTCCGGGGATAGCCCTGTGTCATTCTTCTTGTTTTAGTTGTTCTTTGATTTCCTCTATTGTTAACCCTTGATCTATTAACGAAAGAACATGAGTTCGGTTTTCTGCACGGCCTCTTTTCATGCCTCTTTTCATGCCTTTTTCGAGACCTACTGTACGGCCGTCTTCCCAGGCTTCTTTGCGGTTGACGGCTATATCTATCTCCCGGTTGTATCGCCATAAATCATGTTGTAAACCTCCGATCTATGCTCCTGTAAATATTTCTTCAGTATGTTCTTACTTATACAATATTCTTCTGCAAGATCTACCGCTTCTACAAGTGATTTTTTCTCTTTTAAGTGTTCGCAGATTTTATCTATAGAAAGTTACATATTCTATACGGTTCGTCCGTGTAATTTACATTACTTTCGCAGGGATTTTTTTGAAAAAAAGAGAAGAATTTACCGGCAAATCCCCCCAAAAACCCCTTGAAATTCCTTAAAAAAAAGAATAGTATAATGCTATAAGGCGCAAAATCGTAAAAAAAAGAGGGGAACTGTGGCAGTTACAAAAGAATTAACAAGACTGGATAAATCTAACGTAAAATTGAGTTTTACCGTCCCAAAAGAAGATATACGCAGCCAGTATGAGACTATGATAAAGGAATACACCAAGGACCTTCAGCTTCCCGGCTTCAGAAAGGGGAAGGTGCCTAAGGAAGTTCTTGAGCGAAAATACGCGGACGCGTTAAAACAGGAAGCGTTGGGGCGCGTTATTGAGACGACCTTGCAGGACTATTTTAAGCAGGAAGGGCTGCCGCGCAATGAAAGGCCCCTGCCCTACTCTTATCCCGAATTGCAGGACAAGCCGGAACTTGATTTTGACAAGGACTTTCAGTTTTCAGTGGTTTACGACGTACTGCCGGAAGTTAAAATCGGCAAATGGAAGGGGCTGGATGTTGAATATCCGTATACCGAAATAAGCGACGATGATATTAAACGCGAGCTTGAACTGATCCGCGAAAGAAACGCCGTTGTAATGGACAGGGACGACGGCGCGGCCGCGCAAAAGGGCGATGTTGTAACCATAGATTACAGTTTTTTTGACGAGAATGGCAAGGAACAGCCGGATTTACAACGCAAGGATTTTGTCTTTACCATAGGTTCCAACACCAATTTTTACCAGCTTGACGACGATATTATAGGGATGAAAAAGGGCGAAACAAAGGAATTTGAAAAAAAGTTCGCGGACGATTTTTTTGAAGCCTCACTTGCCGGAAAAACAAGAAAAGTAAAAGTTACCCTGTCCGTCCTGAAAGAAAGAAAACTTCCCGATCTGGACGACGATCTCGCCCAGGATGTCGATGAAAAATTCAAAACCCTTGACGACCTTAAAAACAGCATAAAAGAACGCCTGAGTAAAAACATCGAATGGAAACAGCGCGACATAAAACTTCAGGAAGTACTGAAAAAGATAATGGAAAACACCCCCGTAATTCTTCCCGAATCCATGATACGGGCTGAAATCGAGGGCCGCTGGCGCAGGCTTGCGCAATATTACAATACAACCACGGAAAAGATGATGCAGATGATGACTCTGGGTGAAGGCCACGAGGAAAGGGAGAAAGAATGGCGGCAAACCGCGGAAAAAGCCCTTCATTCGCGCATAATTATCGAAACCCTGCTGGAAGAGGAAAAAATTGAGGTTTCGGACGAGGACGTGGAGAACGAATTTAAGCGTATTGCCGAAGAAAGAGGGGCCGAGGTTGACGAGGTAAAGAAGCACTATACTGAAGAAGATTTGATTTATTTGAAGGAAGACATCAAAGAACGTCAAATTGTCGATAAATTGTTCGCTGAAAACAACTTAAAGCAAGGAAAAAAGGAGAATTATCTGGATTTTATCTCGGATAATGGTTAAATTTAATAAGATGGATGAAAAAATGAGTAATCTGATTCCTATGGTTGTAGAACAGACCGGAATGGGTGAACGCTCCTACGACATTTATTCCCGCCTTCTAAAAGACCGCATAGTCTTTCTGGACGGGGAAATTCACGATCTTTCCGCAGATTTGGTCGTAGCCCAGCTTCTGTTTCTCGACGGACAGGAAACCGAAAAAGACATCAACCTCTACATAAATTCGCCCGGCGGCGCCGTTACGGCGGGGCTTGCCATTTACGACACGATACAGCATTTAAAGTCTAACGTGCAGACTATCTGTTTAGGGCAAGCCGCCAGCATGGCCGCCCTTATTTTAACGGCGGGCACTCCGGGAAAGCGCATGGTACTGCCCTCCTCCCGCGTTTTGATCCACCAGCCGTGGGGCGGCGCGCAGGGACAGGCTCGAGATATAGGGATTCAGTCCAGAGAGATTATACGTTTGAAAAAAATGACAATTCAATATTTCGCCGACCATACGGGAAAAACCATAGAACAAATCGCGGCGGACATGGAAAGGGACCTTTACATGTCGGCGCAGGACGCGGTCGATTACGGCATAGCGGATTCCATTTTAAAGAGGGAGAAAAATGGCAAAGCTTCGTAACGGCCCGGAGGCTTTTGAACGCATTTGTTCGTTCTGCGGAAAAAGCGCCGACATAGCGCGACGCCTTATCGCGGGGCCCAACGACGTTTTTATCTGCGACGAATGTATAGAAGTCTGCCGAAAAATCCTAAGCGAAGAAGATCACGAGCTTACGACAAATTTCACAGGCGACATTCCCACTCCTCATGAAATAAAAAGCTACCTGGACCATTTTGTTATCGGTCAGGAGAACGCCAAAAAAGCGCTGTCCGTCGCCGTTTACAACCATTACAAGCGGATTGCCAATCCCTCCATGGGAAAAGAAAACGCCGATGTTGAAATTGAAAAATCAAACGTCCTTTTAATAGGGCCTACGGGAACCGGAAAGACATTGCTGGCTAAAATTCTCGCCAAAAAACTTAAAGTGCCTTTCGCGATTGTAGACGCGACCACCCTTACCGAGGCGGGCTATGTCGGCGAAGATGTCGAGAATATTCTTTTAAAACTGATACAAAGCGCGGGCGGCAATATCGCGGCGGCTGAAAGGGGCATAGTCTATATCGACGAAATTGACAAGATAGCGCGCAAGGGCGAAAACATTTCAATAACGCGCGACGTGTCGGGCGAGGGCGTCCAGCAGGCTCTTTTAAAAATAATCGAGGGAACAATCGCTTCCGTTCCGCCTCAAGGCGGAAGAAAACACCCCAATCAGGAACTTATACGTATTGACACCACCAACATCCTTTTTATCTGCGGCGGCGCTTTTGTGGGGCTTGAAAAATTAATCGCGCGGCGCGTCGTAAACCAGCCCTTGGGTTTCGGCTCAAGCATGGCAGGCTCTGAAAAAAACCTGAAAGAACTGTACGACGCGATTCACCCCGACGACTTAATCCACTTCGGCATGATTCCGGAGTTTATCGGCAGGCTTCCCATTACCGTCGGCCTTGAAGAATTAAAGCGCGACGATTTAAAACGCATCATAACAGAGCCGCGTAACGCCATTGTAAGGCAGTATCAGGCTTCCATGGCTTATGACAATGTAAAACTTGAATTTACGGAGAAGGCGATTGACTCTATCGCGGATTTGGCGATTAAGCAAAAGACAGGGGCGCGCGGGCTTCGCGCCATTGTGGAAAAACTGATGACGGACATCATGTTTGACATCCCTTCATTGAAAGGCGAAAAACACGTAATCGTAACCCACGATACTGTTGAAAAGTCCGAGCCTCCTCAAATAATTTACCTGCAAAAGAGCGCGTAACGCGTATCCGGGATTTTCTGTGGAAAAAAACAAAGAAAGAAAAAAAGGTTTTGGCGGGATTTTCTCAAGTTTTTTCGGAAGAAATTATATAGCTCAGGAAAACGCTCCTTCCACCGAAGAAATTTCCACGGAGGATTTTCCCCTTTTGCCGCTTAGGGACCTTGTTCTTTTTCCGCAGACCGTCATCCCCATTTTTATTACGTTCAAGCCCGGCATTACCGCCCTTGAAGAGGCGCTGAAACATGACAACCGCCTTTTCGCGGCGTGCCTTAGAAAGCACGAAATAGGGCTTGCCGCCGACGAGCCCTGGAATTACGGGACGGTTGTTAGGATCATACAGCACTTAAAACTTCCGGATAATTCATACCGGGTAATTTTTCAATGCGAATACAGGGGCGTAATCGTATCCAACGTACAACAGAACAATTTTTCCACGGTAAAAGTGGAACCCTTAAAAATAACGGGCTTAAACGAGCCTTTAAGCCCGGAAGATTCCGCCCTTATGCGCAATGTCCAGGTGGCGTTCTCCCAATACGCCGAATTTTCAAAAAAGATCGGAACCGACACCCTTACCGCCGTGGAAAAAACAGAAGACCCCGAGCGCCTTGCCAATCTTGTGTGTAACGCCACCCACTTAAAATCCGAAAAAAAAGTTGAACTGTTGGCGTATACCGATACAAAGGAAAGACTGCTTGCCATTCTTGAAACCCTTGAATTTGAAAACGAAATATACGGCATACAAAAAAATATTTCCGGCAAGGTAAGAAGCAGGATGGACAAGCGCCACCGCGAATACATCCTGCATGAGCAGTTAAGAGAAATTAACAAAGAGCTTGGCAAAGATAAAACCGAGGACGAATTCGCCCTTCTTGAAAAGAAAATCGCAGACAAGAAACCGCCGGCCGAAGTTACGGAAAGAACAGTCAAAGAGATAGCGAAACTGCGCAAACTCCAGCCTTTGTCCCCGGAAGCCGGCGTCGTCCGCGCGTACCTTGAGTGGATCGCAGACCTTCCGTGGAGCGATTATACGGTGGATTCCGGCGATCTTAGCGCGGCGGAAAAAATCCTTAACGAAGATCATTTTGGAATGGTAAAGGCAAAAGACAGAATTTTGGAATTTATCGCCGTACGCCAGCTGTTAGCTGAAGATTCATCTCAAAACGCCGATGAAAATGTAAAGACGGACACCGGGGAAAACCGGGGGGAGGGCCCCCAGTCCATCAAAGGGCCTATCCTCTGCTTTGTCGGTCCGCCGGGAACGGGCAAAACCAGTCTCGGAAAATCCGTAGCAAGGGCGCTGGGAAGAAAATTTGTGCGCGTCTCCCTGGGCGGCGTCCGCGACGAGGCGGAAATTCGCGGGCACAGGAAAACTTACGTGGGCGCGCTTCCCGGTAAAATTATCCAGTGCATGCGCAAGGCGGAAACTGTCAACCCTGTTTTTCTGTTAGACGAAATCGACAAACTTTCCAGCGATTTCCGCGGCGATCCCGCTTCCGCCCTTCTTGAAGTCCTTGATCCCGAACAAAACTCAACCTTTGTGGACCATTATCTTGAAGTTCAATACGATCTTTCCAAAGTAATGTTTATCACCACGGCAAATTCCTTACACACGATTCCGTATCCCCTGCTTGACCGCATGGATATAATTGAGGTTCCCGGTTACGGGGAAAATGAAAAACTTACAATAGCGAAACAATTTTTGGTCCCGAAAGAGCTTAAGGAGAACGGCCTTTTCAACGCGAAAATTATTTTCAGGGACGACGCCCTAAGAAGCATTATACGCCATTGGACTATGGAATCGGGCGTGCGAAACCTTGAACGCGAAACGGCGCGCTGCATAAGGCGCATCGCGCGGGGGGCCGTAAAAACGGGGTACGGCAAAGAAAAACCGGTGACGTCTTTCAAAAAGACAATAACGCCGGGGGTAATAGAAAAACTGCTTGGCAAAAAATTATACAAACGCGATCTGGTATTCAGCGAGGCGCGTATAGGCGTAACTTACGGGCTTGCGTGGACGGAAACGGGAGGCGCGATTCTGCCTGTCGAGACAATACGCTACAACGGAAACGGGGAGCTTTTGATTACGGGAAACCTTGGCGACGTAATGAAGGAGAGCGCCCGCATCGCGCTGTCTTACCTGCACAGCACGTGCGACAGGTACAATTTTTCCATAAAAGACTTGAGCAAGTCAAATTACCACATCCATGTTCCGGAGGGCGCGATCCCTAAGGACGGGCCTTCCGCGGGAATCACCCTCGCATCGTCATTGCTGTCCACCCTTTGCAAGACTCCCCCGCGCCCCTGCGTCGCCATGACGGGCGAGCTAACCCTTACCGGCCGGGTTCTGCCTATAGGCGGGTTAAAAGAGAAAATGCTTGCCGCGATCAGAAACAACATGGGGACGGTTCTTTTGCCGAAAAACAACGAAGCCGACTGGGACGAACTTGATAAAGACATACGCGATTCCATCAAGATAGAGTTTGTGGAAACCGCGTCCGACGTGTTTGAGAAACTTTTTGACAGGAAAATATTTAAGAAAACGCGTTAATGCCCGCTAGCGGCAAAGCCGCTTGTGGATTTTTTTTTAATTGTATGCGATAATATTCCCATGAAGTACGATGTAATTTTAGCCGGCGTCGGCGGACAGGGCGTTCTTTCGGTCTCCTCCATTATCGCCCTTGCGGCGGTGAGCGAAGGGTTCGATGTCCGCCAGTCCGAGGTTCACGGCATGGCCCAAAGGGGCGGCGCGGTTTTGTCCCATCTGCGCATTTCTAACGCAAAAATCGCCGGCGACCTTGTCCCAAGAGGCGGAGCCGACCTAATCATTTCCATGGAGCCGCTTGAAAGCCTTCGGTACCTGTCGTGGCTCAAAGAAGGCGGCGTTATTGTAACTTCCACCGAGCCTTTTAACAATATACCCGATTATCCCAATATCGAAGAATTGATTTCTTCGATTAAGCGATTACCTCGGAGTTTTCTGGTAGACGCCGGAAAACTTGCGAAAGAGGCGGGGCTTGCAAAGGCGGCAAATACTGTCATGGTAGGGCTTTCCTCATGCTTCCTTCCGATAAAACCTCAAAGCCTTGAAAAAACAATTGCGGGCGTATTCTCTAAGAAAGGAGCGCAAAGCGTTGAGTCTAACGCAAAAGCTTTTAAGCTTGGGCAAGGGGCGGCCTGCGGTAAGTAATATGAAGTATCAATATTTTGTTCCGAACATAGAAAAAATGCCCAGGCGCAAACTTGAAGCGCTTCAGCTTAAAAAATTAAAAGTGCAAATTGAACGCGCCCTTCGCACGTCTTTTTATAAAAAGCGCCTGAAGAAAGCGGGCATTACAGGACCCGACAGCATAAAATCGCTTGACGATCTTAAAAAGATTCCTTTTACATCAAAGAACGATTTAAGGGACGGTTTCCCATACGGTTTTCTATCCGTTCCAAAAGACGAGGTCGTACGCCTTCACGCTTCAAGCGGCACCACGGGAATTCCCACGACAATTTATTTTACGCGCGACGACATCAAACAATGGGCGCATTACATGGCGCGCTGTATCTACGGAACAGGCTGCACGAAAAGCGACGTGTTCCAGAACATGATTACATACGGCTTGTTTACCGGCGGGCTTGGAATGCATCAGGGCGGCGAGGAAGTGGGAATGCTGGTAATTCCCGCGGGACCGGGAAACACGGCGCGCCAGTTCAAAATGATGCAGGATTACAAAACCACCACGTTACACGCAACGCCAAGTTTCCTTCTTCACCTGGAAACAAAAATGAAGGAAGCGAACGTAACGCGCGAAAGCCTTTTTCTTAAACGCGCCTTTGCCGGAGCCGAACCATATTCGGAAGATACGCGCCGCCGCATAGAAAAACTTTTAAAAATAGACGTTTACAATTCCTACGGGCTTTCGGAAATGAACGGACCCGGCGTCGCCTTTGAGTGCCAGTGCAAGGACGGCCTGCATATCTGGGAAGACGGTTACATTGCGGAAATCGTCAATCCCGACACGCTTGAACCTGTCGAAGACGGAGAAATAGGGGAACTGGTCCTTACAATCCTTTGCAGAGAGGCGACGCCTCTTCTCCGCTACCGCACGCGCGATCTAACCGCTTTTTACACCAAACAGTGCAAATGCGGCAGAACCCACCGCCGCCTGCACCGCATAACCGGCCGCAGCGACGACATGCTCATCATCAACGGCGTAAACGTCTTCCCAAGCCAGATTGAGGAAGTGATCATGGCGATGAAGGAAGTCGGCAACAACTACCTTATCGTCGTAGAAAAAGACGGGGCGCTGGACAGGCTTACGGTCAAAGTCGAAATCAGCCAGGAAATATTCATGGACGATTCACGGCCGTTAAACGCCCTCAAAGATAAAATTATGGAGAATCTGCAAGTTTCAATCTCCATCAGGCCCCATGTAGAGCTTCACGAAAGCGGATCACTCCCTGTCTCCGAAGGCAAGGCCGTAAGGGTGAAGGATACGCGTCCCAAGGACGTATAAATATTCCCCGAAGATATCACACAAAGACACAAAGGACACAAAGATCACAAAGGAAGAATTTAGGGGTTGTCGTACGGAAACCAGCTATGATACCTTCACGCTAAGCTAACGTACAAAAACCCCAAAAAAAATCTCTCGAACCAAGAAAATCAAGAAAGTAATACCGAAAATCCCTCGTACAACAACTTTGTGATCTTTGTGCCTTTGTGCCTTTGTGAAATTTTATGGGGAAAATTTCTTCTTGACTATTCTCCTATACACATGTATAGTCTTTGTATGGACTTGCACGATAAAATCTCCGTCCTCTCAAGCGCGGCGAAATACGACGCGTCCTGCGCCACTTCGGGGAGCGACGGCTTTAAGGGCAAAGGCGGGAAAAAATTCGGCACTAGCCTGCCTATGGGGGTCTGCCACAGTTGGACTCAGGACGGCCGCTGCGTAAGTCTGTTAAAGGTGCTTTTCTCCAATGTTTGCAGGTACGACTGCGCTTATTGCGTAAACAGGGCGTCGGCAGACATAAAACGCTCAAGCTTTACCGTTCAGGAACTGGTTGACTTAACTTGCGAGTTTTACAGGCGTAATTATATCGAAGGGCTTTTTTTGTCGTCGGGAATTTTCGCCGACCCCGACATCGTCATGGAAAAACTTATTGAAACGGCGAAAACTCTGCGAACGGTATCAGGCTACGGCGGTTATATACACTTAAAATTAATTCCCGGAACGGGCGAGAAAATGATCCGCGAGGCGGGAAAGTGGGCGGACAGGCTCAGCGTGAACATAGAGCTTCCTACAGAAAAAAGCCTGCAATGCCTCGCGCCGGAAAAGTCGGGTAAAGTAATCTTAGGCGCTATGAATGATTTTTCGGGAATTAGCAGAGAAGTTGAGGAAGACCGGTCCTCTCCTAAATTTTTAAAGCAGGGAAAAACAAAGGCGCCTTATTTCGCGCCGGCGGGACAAAGCACGCAGTTGATCGTGGGAGCTACGGGCGAAGACGACAGGCAGATCATCAGTTTAACAAGTTCTCTTTACAATAAATTTTCTTTAAAGCGTGTGTACTACTCCGCTTTTATCCATCCGGGCAGTTATACGCAAGAAGAAAATCTTCAAGACCCGCGTCTGCCTGAAAGCGTAGGGCCGCCGCTTGTCAGGGAACACCGTTTGTATCAGGCGGACTGGCTTTTACGGTTCTACCATTTTAACGCCGGCGAAATTTTGAGCGAGGACGAACCTTTCCTTGACGCGCACATTGATCCTAAGACGGCGTGGGCGTTGAAAAATTTGGACTTTTTCCCTATAGAGATAAACAGCGCCGATTACGAAACCTTATTGCGTATTCCTGGAATCGGCGCGAAAACAGCGCGCCGCGTAATCGAGACGCGCCGTTCCAGAAGCATCCATTTGGACGGTTTGCGAAGAATGGGGGGAGTCTTAAAACGCGCCCGCTATTTTATTACGGCGGGCGGCTCATATATGGAGCGTCCCGATGATCCCGCTCGCATACGCCGTCTGCTCTCGGACACGGACGGCGCGGGGCTTCAGCTTCCGCTATTCGAGTTTTAAGTATGCGCGAATTAACTAAACTTTTTTTAATGCTGGATAATAACGAAACCGCAAGCAGCGCCGGCGGCGGCGCAGCCAACGGCGAAGAAGACCTGTTCGGCTTTTCTTCGGATTCACAACAGCCGCCCGCCCACAGGTACAATAAGGCGGACTTAGAGTTAATTTCCTCTTTTTATTCAATTAGTTTCAACATAAATATGCTTGAAAAATCCGCACGTCGTTTTTACGAACTAAACGCGGACGCTTTTACCGCTTTTATTCAGGCGTGGATGAGCGAATTGCCCATCGAGAAAGAAATCCTTGCCTTTGGACGCAATGTTATGGCGGCGAAGGACAAACGGGAAGCGGAAATAGCGGCGAGCGACAGGGTAAATGACGATACGCGAACTGTATTGAACGCATCGGGGAAGGTTCAGTTTGAAATTCACAGGATGTACGGTCTTTTGCGATTTTTTCCCGGCAGTGAAGGCGAATATATCGCGCGATTCGCTCCTGATTCTTTAATTCTTCCCGCTCTTACCGGATATTTTACAGTGCGTTTCGGTGACACTCCGTGGGTAATTATCGATGAAAAACGCGCTCTTATTTTAAGCCGCCTTCGGAGTAACTCCGCCGAAGAAGGTTTGCCGCTCAAGACGGAAATTCAAATTTTGGACGGGCCTCTCGCGGAAAATTCCGGCTGTAATTCCGATGAATGGGAAGACCTTTGGCGGCATTATCATAAAACCATCAATAACGAGAGCCGCAACAACCCCGATTTACAGCGCCAATTGATGCCAAAACGTTATTGGAAGTACCTGCCGGAAATAAAAAAGTTATAACATCAAAATATATAAGAAATTTACCACTAAACACACGAAATTTTTAGTGTTTATATATCAAAAACAGTAACTTTCATGCCTTTAATTAATTTTCTTTATATATTATATTTATAAAATAGGGAGTTTTAAGCTGAAGCCGCTTTTTTTGACTTTTTTTTCAATATTTTTCTTCTTTTTTGTCATTCAATCCAACATTTACGCCCAAGAGGGCGCGAAAAAGGAGCTTGGACTTGATGAAGCCGTCAATCTCGCGCTTGCTCATAACCTTAACCTTAAAAAAAGCGATATTGATATAGCGGCAAGCGGCTATTCAGAAAAAAATATTTGGATGGAACTTTTTCCGACGATTAACGCGACTTTAAGAACAGGGATTTCAAGTCCGCTTTTCTCAGGAAACGGATTTGAGTTAAACGATAAAACCATCACAAACAGAGCCGGCTTAAGTATAAATCTAGGACTTAACGCCGGGCTTCCCTTTTTAATAAACAATATCAGGCTGGCGCATCAGGCGAATCTCTTAAAATACGAAGACGCGCGCAGGCAGGTTTCTATTCAGATAACAAAAAGATTTTTTTCTTTATTGGCGGAAAAAAACAATTTATTGCTTCTTGAGGAAGTTCTTAATCTCGCGCAAAGGCAGTTTGAAAGAAACGAAGTCGCTTTCAGAAACGGGCTTGTAAGGGAGCTTAATGTAATACAGAGCAGGCTGTCCGTAGAAAACGCGCGTTACAACCTTAGCGCGGCAAACACGGCTTATATAAATAACATGGGGGATTTCTTTGCTGCGTTGGGTATTTCTTCAGACGACCATATATCGCTGTTAGGTGAAGTAAAAATAATAAAAATAAACGCTGACGCTGACGCCCTTATCAGCGGGAATCTTCCCGGAAGGCCGGATATCGCAAGCGCGAAACGCGAGATCGAAAGGCTTGAAAACGCGCGAAAGCAGTCGTTTTTTCAGAGCCGCGCCCCCTCCCTCAGCTTGTCAATGGACTGGGGCATGTCAAAGTTTAATCCTTTTACGGATTCTTTCAGCGCAAGCGCAAACCTAAGCATTCCCATTGATCCATGGATACCGGGAACTTCAAGGGAACAGACTGTCCGAAAGGCTGACGATGCTATAGAAAAGGCAAAACTTGATTTGTCTATTACAGAGGATTCGGCGAAAACTCAGATCCGCTCCCTTTGCTCTCAGCTCGCGAATTCATGGACCAGTATAGAAATCGCCCGGCTTGGCCTTGAAGCGGCGCAGATCAGCTATCAGCTGACGGAACAGGGATTCAGAAGCGGAACGGTCGAGTCCCTTGTGCTTGAAGACGCGCGCAACAATTTGGCAAGCGCGAGACAGCGTTTATTGCAAACTGAGCTTTCATATTTTAATATGATACTTGACCTTTCTACGGCCATTAACATGGATTGGAAAAATCTTATAGAAACTTTTGGAGTGCCAAGTGAAAAAGAGTAAAATCGTTACCCTCGCGATAATTTTTTTAATTGTGCTGTTTTCCCTGCTTTTCGCGTTTTCTTTTATTCCGAAGAAAGACAAATCCGCAAAGACGCAAGGCAGCCAGCCTTCGGCGCAGAATACGCAGAGCGGCGGTGAGCGTCCGGCGCGTCCGCAGAACGAAAATTCGCAAGGAGGAGGGGAACGTCCTCCGCGCCAGCAGAACGAGAACAACCAAGGCGGCACAGAACGCCCTCCGCGCCAGCAGAACGAGAACAACCAAGGCGGCGGAAGGCAATCTTCAGGAAGCGGGGAGCAGACCCAAGGACAGGCTCCAAGGGGCGGCGCACGTAACGCCACAACGGTAAGGGTTACTCAGGTATCGCCCGGCACGATAGAAAAAAGCGTCGTTATTAACGGGGAAATACTTGCGCGTAACCAGGTAACGATTTATCCTACCGTGGGCGGAAGGCTTGTTGAAACAAGGCTCAGCATAGGGGACAGGGTAAACAGGGGCGATGTCGTCGCCATGGTAGACCCGTCAAGGCCGGGAGAAGTTTATTCGCGAAGCCCGGTAGTCGCAACGGTTTCCGGAACGGTGCTGCAGGCGCCTTTCAGCATAGGCGACACCCTTACGACTCAGTCGGCCGTTTATACGGTGGGTGACCTTTCGTCGCTGTTAGTCGAAACCTATATCCCCGAAAGATTTGTCGCGGTTGTAACTCAGGGCTTGCGGGCTTCGCTTAAGCTGGAAGCCATGCCGAATGAAACATTTTTAGCGGAAGTATATGAGATAAACCCCGTGCTTGATCCCACCAGCCGTACGTTAAAGATACGCCTTAGATTTGTAAAACCCGATCCGCGAATCAAAGCGGGAATGTTCGCCACTATCAGCTTAATAACCAACAGAAAAACCGGAATCCCGGTAATCCCGCGGGTATCTATCATCAACACTTACGGTTCATGGATAGTATTTATCGCGGATAACAACAAAATTGCGCGAAGACGGGAAATAAAATTGGGGCTTGATAACGAAGAATCTGTCGAAATACTGGAAGGTATCAGTATGGGGGACTTTGTAATTACCGCAGGGCAGAATTTTCTTTCGGACGGCGATCCCGTCCGTATCGTTGATTAAAGGGGAACAGCATGAACATATCGGAATATTCCGTTAAACACCCCGTAACCGTAATAATTATTTTTGCATTAATTATGGGCATTGCGACGACATTGCTTTCAAAACTCGCGCTTGATCTTTATCCTTCGATTGATCAGCCTGTTTTTACGGTATTTACTCGTTTCCCCGGAGCCGGTCCCGAAGACATAGAGCGCAATGTTACGGCGCGTCTTGAACGTTCCCTATCCTCGTCCAGAAGGCTGGTAAACATGACAAGCAACTCACAGTTTGAAACCAGCAATATCCGCCTTGAGTTTGAATACGGAACCGATATGGACAAGGCGGTAAACGACACTCAGGTTCTTCTTAACCGTCTGGTTAATTCCCTGCCTGACGGCGTCCAGACTCCTGTCGTGCGCCGTTTCGACGCCAGCGCGATGCCCATCATGCGGCTTGTTGTAAGGGGGAATTATCCGCCGGATCAGCTTCGCATTTTCGCCGAGGATGAAATTCAGCCAAGCATAGAGCGCGTTGAGGGTGTCGCCGCCGCCGAAGTTACGGGAGGCACCACCCAGATTGTCAAGGTTGAAGTTTCTCTTAACCGCCTTGCCGCTTTTAATTTGTCGTTAAACGACATTTCTAACTCGCTTAAAGGGCAGAGCGTTCTCGCATCCGGCGGAAATCTGCGCAGAGGGACCCGCGAATACCAGATTATGACGCAGGAAGAGCTTAACAGCATAGATCAGATAAAACGGCTTGCTGTTAAAACCGTCAATCTTTCAAGCGCGGGAAAGGCGCCTCTTTACCACGCGATACGCCTTGAAGACATCGCCGACATTTCGCTGGGTTACAACGACAACGCGGCGAGGGTTAACGTTAACGGGCAGAACGGGGTTTATATTCAGGTAACAAGCGAAAGCGGCAGCAACCAGGTTAAAGTTTCGGACCGCGTACAGGCCGCCCTTGCGGGCATTAACGCCGCCCTGCCCCAGGGAATAACCTTAAGCGTGCTTTCCGACAACACGACAATGATTAGGGCAACGTTAAACCAGGTTTATACAAACGCGTTTCAGGGCGCGGCCCTTGCCATGCTTATCCTTCTTTTGTTTTTGCGTAACATAAAGGCGACCGTTATAATCGGGTTTTCAATTCCCATTTCGATAATGCTCACCCTCATGTCAATGTCTATTTTCGGTTTTACACTTAATCTGCTTACCATGACAGGCCTTATCATGGGATTGGGCATGACGATGGACGCTTCCATCGTTATTATCGAGAATGTCCACAGTTACCGAGTGCGCGGCGCAAAACCTGAAATCGCGGCAATTCTTGGAAGCCGGGAAATGTTACGCGCAATTGTAGCGTCTTCCGCCACTACCCTTTGCGTATTTATCCCGCTTATTATCTATAAAAACGATTTGAAAGACATGGGGCTTATGTTCAGCGACCTTATTTTTACCGTGGTAATATCCCTTACGGTCTCCCTTTTTGTCGCGGTTACCCTTGTGCCAAGCCTTTCGGGCGCGATATTAAAACTCAACACTAGGGTTCAAAAACCCATAAAAAACCGTTTTCTGCGCCTGATAGACGATAAAACGGAAGTCTTTATTTGCGGAATGGAAAATAAATACCATACGGCGCTTGAATTCTGCCTTTCGCACAGGCTGATAATTGTCCTGCTTGTCGTCGCAATTCTCGCTTTCTCCCTCACCCAATTTTCGGGCGGAATGAATATGTATGTCCGCATGCGTACGGACGACAATGTTGTCATCAATGTCGCGATGCCGCGCGGGACGGCCATTGATGTTACGGAAAAAACTTTATTTGATATTGAAGAGATTGTGAAAAAAGAAGTGCAAGGCTACATAAATATCGTCCTTACCGCGACGCGCAGCGGAAACAACCAGGGCTCGATACAGATTACCCTGCCCCCTCCCGCAAAGCAGATTGACACTCCCGACGCGATTATCCGCAAACTAACTCCCTACCTGAACACAATTCCCGGCACAAGGATAAGTTTCCGGGCAGGGCGCGGCATGGGAAGCGCGGACCCTATTGAAATCGCTATTAGTTCAAAAGATTATAACGCTATTATGGCGACTGCCGAAGAAATTCAAAATATAATGAGAAGATATCTTCCCGAAATTGAAAACCCTGTTATTAACGTTGATGAGGGGGCCCCCCAGCTTCAGATTGAAATTGACCGCGACAGAGCGGCAAGCTTCGGCGTGTCGCTGGCGTCTATCGCCTCGGAAATCCGCACCGCCATGGACGGGGACACAGCGACCACAATGAGCAGGGGCAACAGACTTTTAAACGTACAGGTACGTCTTAAAGAGGAAGACAGGCAGGGAATGCCGAACCTTGACTCGATTTCAGTAGTCAGCCGGAGCGGGACAAGGGTGTCCCTTTCCAACGTGGCGAGAATAGCGGAAGGCCGCGCTCCTTCGTCAATAAGAAGGGAAAGGCAGGAGCGCGTAATTCGCGTAACGGGAGGGCTAGCGCCGGGCATTGCAGCTACCGATTACCAGCGCCAGCTTATCAATACAGTTAACCAATATCTTGTTAAACGCGAAGGCGTTACGGTTCGTTTCCTTGGCGAAGCTCAGGAAATTCAATCTTACACAGGGCGTTATATTTTGATCATTGTTACGGCGGTTTTCCTGGTTTTCGGCGTTATGGCAAGCCAGTTTGAATCATTCGTCGATCCCTTGATCATTTTCTTTTCTATACCGCTTTTATTTATAGGCGTTATCTGGATATATAAATTCGGCAATCAGACTATGTCTATGTTTTCCATCGTAGGCATTGTAGCCCTTGTCGGCGTTGTTGTAAACAACGGAATTGTTCTGGTAGATTATACAAACACCCTGCGCGCGCGCGGAATGAAAGTGCGGGAAGCGTGCATTGAAGCCGGGAAAAGGCGTCTGCGCCCGATTTTAATGACAAGCCTTACGACGATCCTCGGAATGGCCCCTATTGCGTTCTTCCCCGGAGCCGGCGCGGATACCATACAGCCAATAGGGAAAACATTTGTCGGCGGCCTTCTTGTCAGCACTTTAATGACTATTTTTGTAACTCCGGTAATGTATTCGGTATTAAATTCAAGGCACGACAAGGTAAAAGTAAAAACTTCCGAACCAGCGCCTACTGAGGCATCACCTGAGGCATTGCCTGAGGCAGTTGAAAATAATCAGGCTAACGTATGAAAAAACTAAAAGCCGCCGTTATCGGCCTTGGGCGCATCGCGTCCCTGCTTGAAGAAGACGCTCTCCGCGAAAAACCGTGCACCCACTGTGGCGCCATCGCCGCCAACGAGGATTGCGTCCTTGCCGCCGGCTGCGACATTGACGAAGAACGCCGCCGCCTCTTTGCGGAAAAGTGGAATGTTCCCGTTTACAAAGACGCGTCTGAAATGCTGCATGTCCACAAGCCCGATATTTTGTCTATAGCGACTCATCCGGACAGCCACTACCGTTACTGCCGCCTTGCTGTGGATTACGGCGTTCCCGTCGTCATCTGCGAAAAGCCACTTGCGGATAACATCCGTGAAGCGCGGAAAATAGCAAAACTGGCTGAAAAAGGAAAGACCGTCATCATTACAAACCACGAGCGGCGTTATTCGCAAGATTACATCAACGCGAAGGACTTTCTTGACGAGGAAAAACTTGGGCGGCTTTTGTCTGTTCGCGCCTGCCTTTACATGGGGAAAACCAGGCGTTTGATTGACCAATTTTGGCACGATGGGACCCATCTCGCGGACGCGGTTATGTTTTTAACTTCATCCAGGTTGAAACACAAGCGGCTTTGGGGTGCGAAACTCAAAGGAAAAAGCGGAACCGCGTGGCTGGAAGGGGAACTGCGCAAGAACAAATCCTCAACGCCTGTTCCCGTTCTCATGGAAATAGGCGCGGGACGCGATCATCTTGTTTTTGAAATTGAATTTTCCTGCGAAAAAGGCCGCATGCGTATAGGAAACGGCATTTTTGAAGTTTGGGAGAGCGTCCCAAGTCCCTACGCCGAAAAGTTCCGTTCATTGCAAAACACGGGCGCGCAATTCAGCGGGCCGACCGGTTACTTCGCCAATATGCTGAAAGACGCCGTCTTGTGCGCCAAAGACACAAAGCACAAGCCGCGTTCACGCGCGCAAGACGGACTGCGCGTAATTGAGTATTTGAACAGCGTCAGGAAATGGCGGTAAGAATTTTTCCCTTTAAATCTCACAAAGGCACAAAGGGCACAAAGATCACAAAGTTATCGTCCGTAAGCCTCTCTTTTTCCCAAGATATTCTATCGAAATATGACAATCAAAAAAGTAAAAGAAAATAAATGGTACAACAACCCTAAATTCTTCTTTGTGATCTTTGTGTTCCTTTGTGATCTTTGTGTGATATCTTCTATAACCAATTCTATAATTTCGCTTCGCTGAACACAATCTCAACGCCGTCTTCACTGTAAAGAAGCCCTTTTAACTCGGGGTGATACTTAAAAGGCACGGATTTTTCTACAGAAAGATTGCGCGCAACATTGATGTATTTGTTAAATTCTGATTTTGGAAATATTACGTCTGTATGCCCCGTAATAAAATTGTCAAAATCAAGTCGGATTACGCGTTCCAGCATGGCTATATATTCTTTGACGGACAAGGATTCAATCTTAAACATCCAAACCTGAGGCGTCGCCGAATCGCTTGTCAGCAGCAGCTTGTGTTCTTTTGCGAGGATACCTATGGAACCGGCTGTGTGCCCTCCCATGCCAATCACTTCAATATGCAAGCCGCCAAGATCAAATATCTTTCCGTATTCCAGCTTTTTCAAATTACCGGTTCCGGCTTTAAGGTATTCTTCGGGGTTAAAATCATCCGGCGGCGTAATACCGTATTCTTTTATTTGCTTAAGGGCTGTCTTGCGATATTCTTCCGAAGTGTGAAGGCGGCATAGTTCAAAATCGGCCTCATGTATCCACGCTTCTTCAAATTGATAAGCGCCGTTGGCGTGATCAAGATGGCCGTGACCCAGGACAACGCAGACAGGCTTGTCGGTTATTTCTTTGATTTCCGAAGGCAGATTGCCTATACCGTATACCGTGTCAAAGAGCAGGGCTTTTTCTTTTCCGACGGCCAAATAGCAAAATACGTCCTGGGGATCATATATGCTGTAAAGCCAGGGGTATATTTCTTTTATTTTGTAAAAATTCATGGATTTAATTATACTATATTTTACAGAAGCGCTCCGGTTCAAATCCCCCGATTTATTAGTTTTTGAAAAATTATTTAAAAACGAAAAATATTGCTAATTATAAATTTTTTGGGAAATCAGGAAAGGGATTTGGGGTTCCGGTCGCCGACATCCTGTCGGCTCCCTCCACCCCCGCCTACGCGCTTCCGGCGCATACGTCCCTTCGGTCCGTTTGACGAGAGGAAGGATTTACTGCACCGCCATTCGGCGGTGCAACGTCATCCATGCGCCGACCTTGTCGGTCAAGGCTTGCGCCTTAGCATTTTAACAGAAGCGCTCCGGTTCAAATCCCCCGATTTATTAGTACTCAAAAAAATTTTAAGATTTTAATTTATTATATTAGTACTTGATAAATTTTATTCGGAGAGGGGGGATTTGAACCCCCGACATCCTGGTCCCAAACCAGGCGGAATAGCCACTATCCTACCCTCCGCGATTTTGGAGAAAACGCCCGGTTTTTTAAATTAGCGGCTATAGGACTCGGACCTATGACCTAACGGATATGAGCCGTGTGCTCTACCAACTGAGCTAAGCCGCCATAAAACTTAACAAAACCCCGTAATTCTTAAGTTTTTTTCTTCTTTTATGAGAGTAGAAAAAAGGCCGGAAAATGTCAATATGTTATATCAGCTTAAATTCCTTGGCGGTATTGTATAACTCGCGGTTCCAGCGGGGGCCTTTAAGGTACTGGCGGCGGGTTTCTATATCGTCAATTCTGCTTGCGCGGCGCTGCATACGCTTGAACGCCATGCTGACGGCGGTGCTTTTGTCGACAAGGCTTGAGTTTGTCTGTTTTAGGATTATGTACTTCGCGTAAAAATAAAACGCGTCCCAGGGGTCCATTTCGCAGAGACGTTCGTCGCGCAGTATCCTTTGTATTTTTTGAACTGCGTCCGTATCGCTTGACAGGAAACTCAGCGAAAGAGAGTTAAATAAACAGATCATCCTGTCCTGAATCTCACCGTGGGTAAAGTACAAATGTTCGCATTGGGCGAAACCGCTGCTCCAATTCGGCTGTTCTGTGTAAAGGAAATTATCGTTGGAAAAAGGATTGGTTAATACGCCGGACAACTCAACCGCTTTCTGATAATTGCCTTCCAGATAGGCGGCCTCAATTTCAAATAAATCCGCGTCGTGGCTTACAAGATCGGGTTTTTTGGCGTTGGCATCCTGCAAATATATTTTCGTGCGGTAAATCCATGCCGCGAAAAGGCCCTCTTTTTCTTTTGTGTTGTTGCCGTAAGGATTTTTTCGCAGGGCGTCAAAAATATCATGCGCAACCTTATAATAGCCAAGTTCAAAATTTATTCTGCCTTCAAGAAAACGGGAACGGTCGGCCCAATCGGGACGGCCGGCGGCAATTGACTGCTCTACCGACTTTTTCGCAAGCTGAAGCGCCTTAAATACGTCGCCGTACAGAAATAAAGACGCGGAAGCGTAATAAGACGTTATTCCCATTTCATGGTAGTTTCCGGTTTTTTCAGCATTGGATAACGCGAAGTTCAGGTACTCAATAGTCTCCGTGGTCTGTTGTTTGGAAAGGCATGCCAACGAAAATAATCGGTACGCCTGCGGAAGACAGAAATTATTTTTACTCTGGCCAAGAATAATCGCCTCTTTCGCCTTTTCTACCGCCATGTTAATGTCCCGCCGCCCAAGATAATATCCGCAAAGATTTACAATTATCTGCGCTTTTAATACGGGGAAATCGTCAAAACTGCCGCCCTTTCCGTCTACCGTCTGTTCCAAAAAAACTTTGTCTATATCGTGTTCTCTGCCTGTATACAAGGCCCTTGATGTCTTAAAAATATAGCGTATCGCCGACGCCCTCTGTTCGGAAACAAGTTCTTCCAAATGCCCGTTTTTTAACGCCAATTCAAGTCCGGACGTGGTTTCGCTCACTATATCCGAAGTAATTGATTTTAACAGCAAAAGGTCGTCAATATGACTCGCGCCTTCCAGTCCGTAAATAATTGTTAAGAGCCTGAAGCACGGGTTGATGTTCCTTTTACTTGCCCAGTTTAACAGCCTTCTGCTTACCATGGCTTTAATTAAATTTGCCTTGTCGCCCAAAACCTTGCGGGATTTTTCTTCATAAAATTTGTTCAGCGGCCACGGTTCGCGCGGATTATCAATTACGCCCAATGTGTTTAAAATCGAAAACGCCTTTGATATCATTACGGGGTTTTTTTCTTCTTCCTCAAAAAGCCGCTGGAACAATTCAGGCGAAAAATAACGCCCAAACAAAGAGACTGCGTAGATTATTTCCCAAAGTTCCGTCGTAAGACGGGGAACATAAAGAGGTTTGTATTTTTTGCCGTCCATTATTTCTATTTTGTCAAAAACGCCTTCCCAATAACGTATCTTTTCCGATAATACCTCATCATCGGCTGTTCCCAATATTAACAGTTTTTCCCTTTTAGCGCCGTCTATTTCATTTAACGCGTCTAACAGTAAATTGACTACTCTTTTGCCGGCCAAATTGATGTTTTCAAGGGCCAGTATGGGTACGCGCCTTTTCTTATGAGCGGCGGTAATATAAAATTCCAAAAGCAGAATGAGAAAACGCTTTACGGTACGGACAATAAAGTCCGAAACTTCGTCCCTGATGCGCTCCCGGAACAGCAATTCCCACAGGCTGTCCAGTTCTTCTGTGTGCTGGTCGCCGGAGAGCGAGCGGATTCTCTGGGACCACGCGTCGACAAGGACGCCAAGCCCTATACTGCCGAAGCAAAATGAAAGAACGGGAAAATCCCCGTTGTTTTTTTTGTTATAGGCGTAAAGGCCGTTTCTTATTTGCGATGAAACTTTGCCTGTAACAAGCACGTTTTTATCCTTATAATTTTCAAAAACCGCCGTTACGTCGTTCTGTAATTCATAATCAATATTCGGAGACGGCTTAAATACCCTCAATTCCTTTATTTTGCAAAAACCTTCCGAACCGTATTTATGCCCTTTCTTTCCGCCGCCCCACTGGGAAGGTTTTTCAAAACTGGCGTAGGGGATAAATTTTTGAATTGTCTTAGTGTCCATATATGCGCCGCCGGTTCCGTTCGCCAGAAAACGGCACAGCGCTTCCGGCGTATAAGGCGCCTCTCCGCTTATTACAAGCGAATAGCCGAAAAGTTCGGGGGAGGTCTCAATGTTTTTTTTAAGGTTTTCTATCAAAATATACAAATCCAGCCAGATGCCGATTGTTTCCTCGGATAATTCCGCCGATATTATTGACCTGTTCCCCGTAATCTGCCCCCCGGCGTTCGTTATTGAACGGGTTAATGACTCATCAATCTGATGAACAATATCAGGCTGCGTGCGGCGTAATTGGGTCTTAAATTTCAGAAAAAAGAACACATTAATCATAATTATTTTATTATCGGCAAAAAATAAGCCTTCTTATGGTAGAAATATTTGTGTATAATGGCCTATGAGCATGAACTCAACTCCTTCCGCAAACCGCGTCCATATTGCCTTTTTTGGCCGCAGAAACGCCGGGAAATCCAGCCTTGTAAACGCGGTTACGGGGCAGAATTTGGCGGTTGTAAGCGAAATAAAGGGGACGACTACCGATCCTGTCCACAAGGCGATGGAACTTTTGCCGCTGGGACCTGTCGTAATCATAGACACTCCGGGTTTTGACGACGAGGGCGAGCTTGGTGAAAAACGGGTGGGCAAGGCGCGGCAAGTGCTGAACAAGACGGACGTCGCGGTTCTTGTGCTGGACGGGGAACTTCCGCCGGACACCGCCCTTTCAACCGCCGAGGCTGAACTAATCGGGGTTTTTAACGAAAAAAAAATACCCTATATAACCGCCCTTAATAAGTGCGAGCTTTGCGGCGCCGATTTTTTAGGGATGGCGTCTTCAAGCGAAATCCTGCCCGTAAGCGCGATTACCGGCGAAAACATCAATTTGTTAAAAGAAAAAATCGCGGCTTTGGCGCTAGGCAAGGAGCCTGAGCAAAGGCTTGTCGCCGACCTTATCAAGCCGAATGATTTTGTAATCCTTGTGATCCCCATTGACAAGGCGGCGCCCAAGGGACGGCTTATTCTTCCGCAACAACAGGTGATACGCGATATTCTGGAAGCGGGCGCAAACGCGATAACCGTAAGGGAGACTGAGTTAAAGCAAACTCTTGCCGATGTCGGCAAAAAGCCGTCCCTTGTCATCACGGACAGCCAGGCTTTCGCGCTGGTCTCCTCAATAGTGCCTAAGGATATTCCCCTCACGTCTTTTTCGATTTTATTCGCCCGCTACAAGGGCTTTTTAAAAACCGCGGTCAAAGGGGCCGCAGCGCTTGACAGCCTTAATGACGGCGACAAAATCCTTGTCTGCGAAGGCTGTACCCACCACCGCCAGTGCGACGACATAGGCACCGTAAAATTGCCGCGCTGGATTAAAAATTATTCCAAAAAAGAGACTGAATTCAATTTCTGTTCCGGCGGCGATTTCCCGCAGGATCTGTCTCCTTACAAGATCGTCATACACTGCGGGGCGTGCATGCTGAACGACCGCGAAATGCGCTACAGGCGCAGTCATTCCGAAGAGCAAAACATCCCGTTTACAAATTACGGTATAGCAATAGCCCACATTAACGGAATTTTACAACAAAGTATTTCTATGCTTGATATTGAAAATTAATTTTTTTTAAGGTATTTTAATCATTATGAACAAGAAATTAGTATTATTTTTACTTTTAATAACTGTCATCGCTTTGTTATCCGCCTGCACAGGCAAGAAAACCGGCGGGACTTCAGAGCTTCGTTACGGGTTTACTACCGAACCGAAAACGCTTGATCCGCTAAATAACAAGAATGATACGGCGGACGGCAGAAGCATACTTTTTAACGTATTTGAAGGGCTGGTAAAGCCGGATACAGACGGGACTTTTCTGCCCTGCATAGCCGAATCCTGGACCATAGAACAAAACGCGCTTGTTTACGTTTTCACAATCAGGGAGGGCGTGCGTTTTCATGACGGTTCGGTTGTAAGCGCCGCCGACGTCAAGTTCAGCCTTGATACGGCAGCCGCCGCGGGTTTTAACGGATTTAACAGGATAAAAAACGTCTCGGTTACCGGTGATAACCGCATAACGTTAACCTTAAATACGCCCGACCCCGAGTTTCTTCCGTATTTATCTGTCGCGATTGTCAAGGCCGATAATATAGACCGTGAAAAAAATATTATAGGGACAGGCCCTTTCTTTATCGAAAGTTTTATATCGCAGAGAAATCTGGTATTAAAAAAATTTGACGATTATTGGCAAAGGCGTCTTGCCCAACCGCTTGACGTTCCGCGTTTGGATAAAGTAACTATAGTGTTTTTCGCGAATGTTGAGGCATTAATGATCGCTTTGCGGAGCGGCAACATAGACGGCGCGAGCCTTGTAGGCTCTTTCGCATCCCAGCTTGATCACAGGAAATTCGATATTATTGATAATCATTCGGCCGCGGTTCATCTTTTGGCGCTAAATAACGCCGCTTCTCCCCTTGATGATGTCCGCGTGCGCAAGGCTATAAATTACGGCATTGACGTTCAGGGCATAATTGACGGCGCATTTTTCGGAAACGGCTCTCCGTCAGGCAGTCCCATAATTCCGGGATTATCCGCTTACTATGACGCGTCTTTAAGTTACCCGTATGAGCCGAATACGGCGCGCGCCCTTCTCGGGGAGGCCGGTTATGACAATATACGCAAGCTAACGCTTGATATTACGGTGCCTTCCGAGTACACCATGCATGTCGATACCGCTCAGGTAATCGTCAGCCAGCTTGAAAAAGTAGGGATTGCCGCGTCCGTCAAGCTTGTCGACTGGAACACATGGCTTTCCGACGTTTACAGGGGGCACAATTATCAGGCTACCGTCATTTCTCTGGACAGTCAGATCGTATCCGCGCGCAATTTCCTCGCCCGCTACAGATCAGATAACAGCGGTAATTTTATAAGTTTTTCAAACGCTGATTTTGACAAAGTTTATGACGCGATTCTTACGGAAACGGACGAGGTTAAAAGGAAACATCTTTATCTGGAAGCGCAGCGCATAATAACGTCAAACGCCGCAAGCGTATATATACAGGATATTCTTTATTATAAAGTTTTCCGCGCCGGCGCTTACGACGGCGTAAAAAATTATCCGTTATTGGTGGTCGACTTTTCTACAATTTACGGGATAAAGAAGAATTGAATTTTATACTGAGAAGAATCGTTATTGCGGTAATTACGGTCTTTCTTGTTTCTATTTTCTGTTTTCTCGCCTTCAGCGTTATCCGGGGGGACCCGGCAAATTTCCTCGCGGGAATTGACGCCTCACAGGAACAATTATCCGCGTTACGCGAAGAATTAGGCCTTAATAGAAATGTTGTCACGCGCTATCTTGACTGGCTTTCCGGTTTTCTTTCGGGCAGGGCGGGCGTCTCATTAAGTTTCCGCGGAGAGGCTGTCACCGAACTTATAAAACTGAGGCTTCCCGTTACCTTAACTTTAGCGCTGCTTTCGCTTTTTTTTATTGTGCTTATTTCCGTTCCTGTTTCACTTTTAACCGTAGAACGCGAAGGAAGCATACTTGACGGCATTGTCAATTTTTTTACCGCCGCCGGGTTAAGCACGCCGGGATTTTTTATGGGGCTGCTTTTTATTTATTTGTTCGGTTTTGGTTTAAATTTATTTATTCCGGGCGAATATATAGATTACAGCGAAAATGTTTTTGGGTTTATCCGCTGTCTTTGCTTTCCCGCTCTCGCGATTGCCCTCCCAAACGCGGCAATGCTGGTAAAATTTTTAAGAAGCTCGCTATTTCAGGAACTAAAGAGCGATTATGTTAGGACGGCAAAAAGCAAAGGGGCGGACAAACAGCGCGTACTTTTCAATCACGCGCTTAAAAACGCCGTAATACCCTCAATCACGATTTTAGGCATGATAATTGCCGAAGTTTTATCGGGCAGTATAGTCATTGAACAGGTTTTTACAATTCCGGGAATAGGCAGGCTTTTAATTACGGCGATAAGCTCCAGAGATTACCCCTTAATCCAGTCCCTTATGGTTTACATCGCCTTTATTGTTGTCGCCGCGAACACTCTGGCTGACATTGTAATAATGATAATAGACCCAAGAATAAGAATGGCAAATAAGGATATACAATGAAATTAAACTTTGAGTTAAAATTCGGAGCCTCATTGGGAATTATCATTGTAGTCATGTCTATTGTAAGTTTTTTCTGGTCCCCGCACGATTATTACAAGATGGATCATACAAAACGCTTTTTATCCCCGTCCGCAAGCCATCTTTTGGGTACCGACAATTTCGGCAGGGATACCTTCTCGCGTATCATGGCGGGCGGCAGAAATTCCCTGCTTCTTGCCTTGTGTACCGTCGCCGGAGCGGCGGCGGCAGGCAGTATTTTAGGCCTGCTTGCCGGGTTCCTGGGCGGCCTTACGGAAGAAATAATAATGCGGGTTATAGACACCGTTAATTCCTTTCCCGGAATAGTAATCGCGCTTTTGTTTACCGCGATTATGGACAACGGTCAATTTACATTATTTATAGCGCTATTAATTCTTTTTACTCCCAGTTTTACCCGCGTTATGCGAACTACAGCCCTTCAGTACAAAGACGCGGCGTTTATTCAGGCGGAGCGTCTTTTAGGAGCGGGTTTCTTCCGCATAACTTTTATTCATATTCTGCCTAATGTTATCCCGTCCCTTCTTTGCGCCTGTGTAATCGGGCTTTCCAACGCGATCCTTGCCGAATCCGCCATGAGTTACCTCGGGCTTGGTATTCAGCCGCCTGACCCCTCATGGGGCAGGATGCTCTACGAATCGCAAACATGGTTTTTCAACGCTCCCTGGTGCGCCATAGCTCCCGGAATTTTTATTATGCTTACGGTTATCGCTTTTCACATGTTCGGCGAAGGCCTAAGGCGCAGGTTCGGGGGATAATATGGCGCGCCTGCTTGAAGTACGCGATCTTCAGATTGCCCTGAAAAAAGACGGAAAAACCATTAACGCCGTGGACAATGTCAGCTTTACAGTTGATGAGGGAGAAATTGTCGGCCTTGCCGGAGAAACAGGCTGCGGCAAAACTCTTACCGCCCTGTCAATAGCGGGCCTTTTGCCGCAAAAAGCTAAGATTACAGGCGGAGAAATTATTTTTAATAACAGAGAGTTAAGGTCTTTGAGCGAAAAAGAATACTGCGCAATACGCGGAAAAGAAATTTCGATGATTTTTCAGGAGGTAAGGCAGTCCCTTAATCCGCTTATAAAAGTCGGCAGGCAAATCCGTGAAACGCTGGAACTTAACACAGACGCTATTGATTCCACAGGAAAAAAAAATTATAAAAGGCGCACGGTAGAAATGCTTTTCCGTCTTGGATTTGACGAGCCCAAAAAGATTTACAACGCGTATCCGCACCAGCTTTCAGGCGGAATGTGCCAACTGGTAATGGCGGCTATCGCCGCGATTAAAAATCCGCGCCTCTTGTTAGCCGACGAGCCTTCCGGTTCTCTTGACGCGCAGGCGCAGGAACGCATGCTTTCCCTGCTTGTGGAAATGAACAGGGAATATAAAACCGCCGTGTTGATTATATCTCACGATCTTTCGGTAATACGCTCCTTTTGCAGCCGATTCCTTGTCATGTACGCGGGAAAAATAGTTGAAGAAGGAAACGCCGCCGCGCTCTACTCTCCCCTTCACCCTTACACCCAAGCCCTTATCGGCGCTATACCCGGCAAGGACAAGCGCGGCATGGAGCTTGCAAATATACCCGGAAAAGTCCCCTCGGTGGAGGATGATTTTACAGGCTGTCCCTTCGCGCCGCGCTGTAAGAAAGCGCAAAAAACCTGCGATAAAGCTTTTCCGCCTATGGTTGAAACGGATGGCGGAAAAGTTTATTGTTATTTTCCGGAAAAGGAAAACCGCAATGGATAACACAACCCTGCTTTCCGTAAATGACGTCTCATGCGCTTATGTCAGCCGCAATTTCGCGCTTTTCGGCAAAAAGCAGGTAAAACAGGTATTGAACAGCATAAATCTTGAAATGCGGACAGGGGAAATTCTGGGGCTTACGGGAAAATCGGGCTGCGGGAAAACCACTCTTGCCAAATGTATTCTGGGAATTAAAGATTATGAGGGAAATATTTTAATTGACGGAAAAGAGTTAATAAACAAATCCATGCAGGTTCAAATGGTTTTTCAGGAGCCGGGCGCGTCATTAAATCCCGTAAAAAAAATCGGCTGGTTAATGGAAGAACCGTTTGTTATTCACAAAATAGGCACTAATGATGAGCGCATACAGAAAACAGACGAAATGCTTGAGCGCGTCGGCCTTGACCCGTCCTACAAAACTCGCCGTGTACACGAATTGTCCGGCGGGCAAAAACAGCGCGTCTGCATAGCCCGCGCCCTCATTCTGTCTCCGCGTCTTTTAATCGCCGACGAGGCAATAAGCGCCCTTGACGTATCGACAGGCGCGCAGATACTCAACCTGTTCAGGGAATTACACTCTTCACTCGGGTTAAGCGTACTTTTTATTTCGCATAATAAAGACGCGGTGGAATATCTTTGCGGCAGGATTCTTGAAATGAAAGACGGGAAATTGACACATTGACTTTTTTCCGAAAAATGTTATTATTTTTAAGAAATGATTTTGAACAGATTTTTCCTGATTTTATTAATCATAATATCTCTAAAGTACTGTAACCACGGCAAACAGGAAGCAAAAAGAAACAGAACGAACCCGGATGACATACAGACTGTTACGGGAAAATATTATGGCATGCAGACTGAGAGTTTAGTTCACGCTTTAAACAGTATAGAAAATATTGATTATGAAAAAAGAGCGCAATTAATAGATTTCATAAACGACTCTTTAGACTATAACGGAGAATCATATTATAGGGAAGAAGCATACGAATATTACGGCGTAGAATATTCATATAATACAAAAAGTAAATATCTTTTTGTTACCGAGACGGAATTCGGCGGCTTAGGCGGCAGTTTTGAACAGGAAAAACTGTATATTTTCGATACAGAATTGATAGAATTGATTCCTAACGAAAGCATATTCATAGACGAGGACAAACCTAACCCTTCTTTTCACAAACTTGTAATTGAATATTTATCAAAAGAAAAAGGATTTATCCATATTGATCGGGAAGAAATGCCGAAGGCGGAGGATCCGATAAACGATTACGGATTTACTTTATTTTACGCGAAAAACGGAATAGGCTTAAGATGGCACAAAGGCTATATGGCGGCAAACGCGATAGGCCCGTTTAAAATTGTATTGCCTTATTCTAAAGCGAAAGATTTCTTAACGGAAACGGGAAAAGAAGTGTTTAAGTAGTTTCTTATTTTTGCCTGTTATTCAAATACTGTGTAAACACCCTGTCTTCTTTGCAGATATGGTTAATCCACCATTGTTTCAGGAACTCAAGAAATTTCTGAGGGTCTTTATTCCAAAGGCTGTCCTTGCCTTTTTCGGACAGGGCCTGCGTCAATTCCTTGTGAAGAATACGGTGCTTTTCCAAATCCGGGTAGCCGCATTTTTTAAGGAAACTTTCTTCTATCTCGAAATGAATGCGGGTGTATTCGGAAACCATGCTGATAACGGGACGGAGCATTTCGTTGCCGTGCCTGTTCTGTATCGCAAAGCACAGGGAATTGATGGTGGAAACAATCCCGTGGTGCTGCTCGTCAACTATGGGTACTCCCAAATTGTACGACGGGTCCCAGACAATAAGAACATTATGGGTTATCAGGCTTTTCCAGGCTTCGTTTTCGGTTAATTTGTCTTGCATGGTTCCTCCGGTGATTTAAGGATAAAACACTTATCGTTGACTGTCAAGTGATGTATGACTATGTGATACAACGATGTATGCCTAAATCTTTCTAACCGCAAAAAAATATCACTTTACATAATAGCCGGATACCGCAAAGCCCTTCGGGGGGCTAGATTGCTGTTTGGATTGGTCTTAACACGCTTTAGCGTGTTAGCATGCTTTGGCATGGCTTGGTAGGTAATTCAAACACAATGCGCCCCCCGCAGGTCTCTGCGGTACTCCGGTTATTACCTAGCGAGAGCTTTTTTTCAGTCTCAAATAAAAGGCATACATCTATGAACGCTCTTAATCATTATACCTCGTGGCAGCAATACTTTTGCCGTTTTTCGCTCATTGTTAATTTCTGGCAAAAATGCTATATTAATAGTATGGATACGATCATTGAGTTTAATGATGCCGCCTTCAATCATGAAGTATCCAAAGATGATATTCGTAAGGCGTTTGAACCTCAACCGAGCCGTTAGGCGAAGGTTCCCCTCTTGACAACGGCAAAATATGACGGCTGGTTTAATGAACGGGATCAGAAGGATCAATACCTTCTTATCGGTTTTGATCTAAAAGGAAACCCACTTGAAATCATGTATAATATAATAGATAATGAAACCATAAGCGTATTCCATGCAATGCCGTGCAGATCGATCTTTTACCATTTGCTGCCCAAGGAGGAAAGCTATGGCTAGAATGACTGAAGAAGAAGCCCATTATTGGGATGATTATTACACAAAAAATCCTCCAAAACCCGGTCCAAATGGAACTGGTTTTTTCACCCAACGGAAAGCCGCTCTTTCAATAACAGTTGATACGGAAACCGCCAATTATCTGACAGCAAAGGCTTTCGCCGATCATAAAACGCCCGCACAGATATTAAGCGAAATGGTACGGGAGAGGATTGCCGCTTCCGCATAATATTGAGCAAAGCTTTCTCGTGAGTTAAATGGTTATTAGATACAACGATGTATGAAAATTGCATCTCGTAAAAAGCTTGTCTATTTTATGAATTTACGTAGCTATCTTTTAACTAGATTAAACGACCTTTTATATTGATCAATAGTGAATTAATAATACATTAAAATAATACCATAATAATTAACTTTTTGTCAAGTGAAATTATTAATTTACACAATTTTATATAAAATAGCCATAAATTCCTTTCTATAGGATTATTTGAATATTGTTTAAAATAAACGGTCGTTTTTTTGAAGCATATTCATAGTGATAGTTTTATTAATACAAATCAAACATGAAAGGAGTTTTGTATGAAAAAGATTTTCAAAGTTTTAGGTATTATTGCGCTTGTTGCAATAATTGAATTTTCTTTCGCCGCTTGCAGCAGCGATGACGGTAATAAAGGCGGTTTCAACTGACGGCGTAACATGGACAGCCGTATCTAACAGCACATTCGGCACAAGCCACATCTACGCAATCGCTTATGGCAACGGTAAATTTGTCGCAGGCGGCACTGACGGAAAAATGGCGTATTGGTCTGACAATTAACTGATAAACTCCCTTCCTACGCTTTATTATTGAGGCACAGGTTAACGCCGAGTGTCAGTTATTAATTTTTAATGGCTGGCAATAAAAGGACGTACGTAACCGTCAAAAGAACCACATCTACCGTCAGAAGGAAAAATCGGTATAAACTTCCGTAAATAATAATTAACGGAGGTAGATATGAACTACAGCAGCGAAGAGAAAGCGAAATTACTTGAAGGCTGG
>Ga0268262_10000838_pt1 | contig 39785 bp, 30 predicted proteins | sample TergutNc150P3_FD_190354 | JGI IMG/M metagenome (GOLD analysis project Ga0268262, IMG submission 190354) | Nasutitermes corniger P3 segment gut microbial community from laboratory colony in Florida, USA - Nc150 P3 (SPAdes) (version 2) | ecosystem: Host-associated > Arthropoda: Insects >...
GAACGGTATAAAATTCGAACAACGGTGGAACGCGCTAATTCCCACTTAAAAGACAATCTGATACCAAAAACGCTTTATGTAAAAGGATATTCTAAAGTCTCCTTTGTACTCTTTGCTGCTGTCCTTTTTCTGGCTTCTTTGAAGTATTTATCATTCTTATGCTAAGGGTTTTGGAAGAGGCTCTCTTATTAGAACTTTTAACAAAATTTTCTATAAATCTATCATTTATTTTCTTTTGATAAATTTTCGGTTTATTGTTAATTAAAGCCGTCCTTCAGGACGGTTTTTTTATAGGGTAGAAGGTGGTTATTCACTTTCAAAACTTTTCTCTTGTGAGAAAATATTTTTATTTCAAGGAGTATTTTATATCAGATAATTTTAATTGGAAAAATGTAGAAGATTTTTCAGATATTAATGAGGATTTAGCAGGTGATTATCTGAAAAACCATATATGGGGAGATAAAGATAATACATTTTATTTTGTTGTTGGGCTTTTAGGTTCTAACAATTCAAGTATTGTGTTTTTCAGAGATGAAACAGACATTATGGATTATAAAGTAAAAATCTATGTTGACTCAAATCTGGATATTGACATCGTAAAAAAAATATTGTTGAATGAACAACAGAACATTTTTCCAACCTTGAAGACTATAAACTCAGCGATATTAAGGAATATGTCATACAACAATTACCTGCACAGACAATTCCGTTACAAATACCTGCTTCCGACTGCCAGATCGAAATCGAGTAAAAAACCGGATACGTACAGGGTGTCTGTGAAAGCGTACTCGCTTTCAATAACGATGAAAACAGGAAAATCATGACAGAAGCCACAAGGTAAATTTATCGCCTTTTGACAATTTGACGGTTTTATGAGATAATTCAATTAGAGGAAAAAATCATGGGTACTGTTTTTACTGAAATTATATTGAAAAACGGAAGCGATCTTGTCCGATTGCAAGATGGAAATATAACAGATAAAGACGTCCGTTCACTCACCGTTAACGCGATTGTCGATACCGGCGCAATTACGCTGGTCATTAACGAAAATATATGCCAAAAATTGGGACTTGTCATTGAAGGTACTCGTACCGCATACCTTGCAGGAGGCGAGGAAGCTTCCTGCAAAGTTACGGAACCGGTGCGCATTTACTGGAAAAACCGTGATGCAACTTGCCGCGCATGGGTTCTCCCAGGTGGTGATGATGTCCTTCTCGGCACTATCCTGTTGGAAGAAATGGACCTTGCTGTTGATCCTTTAAATAAGCAACTCTTTGGCGTTCACGGCGATGAAGTAGTGGGGTTGATTAAATAATTATATACTTTAAAATACCGGACTTGCGTACTGTGTCCCCGACTGTACGGGTAAACTCCTAAACCACACGAGTACGCTACCTTATTAGTCCGAATACGCTATGCTGCCGTTACTGCCGACTGCGACAAACCCGCCGTTGCCATAGGCGATTGCGTTGATGTTGCTTGTACCGAATGTGCTGTTTGGATTTTTCAAGTTCTTCGTCCCAAATGGTACGAATATTCTTATCTTGAAATAGTTTTATGCCGGCGGACTGCACCATCCGGAACAGACCGCAGGATAAGGCTGGATTTTATGCCTATTTTAAATTATTCAATAAACCTCTTTTTATTGATATCATTGAAAAAACTGGTAAAATAATATATTATAATGAATATATTAGGAGATTTTTATGGTAAGAATTAAAACATTAAATATGTGGATGTCGGCAATTATGCTCATCTCTGTAATGGCGGCAGGGTGTTCCCATGGTATGCCGAATAATTCAACAGGCGCAGCCGCAAACACTGTACCATCAGATATTAGAAATACCAGGTGGATTGGACAGGATGCCCGGTCAAACGTCATGCTTGACATAGGCACAAACGGTATAAATGTTTCCGGTACCGGCACTCAGTGGGACGGCTGGTGCGGTTATGGAGGAGTTCCTGGAAACGGCAACGGCTGCTGCACTTTCAGAACAAATAACGGCACAGTGTTTACTTGGCAGTATACCCGACAGGGTAATACCCTTAATGTTTGGAATTGCAGTAATCCTGAACTCAACGGTCAATGGACATTATTACAATAAGCATAAAGATATAAAAGTTTTTGAAATGAGCCATAATGTTATAATTGATTTTATGGCAAAAATATCGGAGAGAAAATATGAAGATATTCGCAATAATGCTTTCTGTAATAATTTCATTAGGATTAAACTCATGTCAAACACGTAATCAAGAAAAAATTATAGAAAACGAAAAGACTGAAATTTATGAAGAAATTAAAAATATTCTAACAGAATTAGGATATAAAAATTTTTCTATTCATTTATTTTTTCATAAAAATTTTATTAATCGAGAACTATCAAAATCTATTTCAACAAAAAAAGTATTCGGTGATGAAATTCCAATAAATGCAATAGGCTATCTTCATTATTCAAACCCACAATTGGCTGAAAATCAAGAATATATAAATAATGGTTATATAGAAGATAGAACATATGTAGTAAATTATGATGAAATGGAATCAGGAAAAATATTTTATGAATATATATCAATAGTTGTGCTTATTGAGAATATTGAACAAAAGGAAATAAATTCATTATTAAAATTATTTAATAATTATATTATAAATAATAATCGAGGAGATACAATATATATAATGGCAAAATAATATTATGGAAATCTTTATAGTTGGTATCATACTATTAATTTTCTTAATTATTCAAATAAATACAGATATTATTTCTGGTAAAAGACATATTGATATATTTGATATAAATTTAAAAGAAAAATTAAGTATTTATAATTACAAAACATTTGAATTAAAGCGAAAAAGACGTCCAGCCAGATTAAGAGCACAAAGTGTTTTTATTCATTATACTGAATGTTCGCTGGAGCATGAATTCCCAACACCTTGGAGTGTTCTTCCGGCAGATGATATTATCGAAGTGTATGGTATTGAAAATAACAGGAAATATCTTATATATAAAACAGAATGGTCAAAAAATAATATAAAAGAAATAAAAAATATTGTAAATGAATTGAATAAAAATAATAGTTAAAATAATTTGAATAACTATAATAAAGATTGACTTAATTATTATTTAGTAATATACTAAATATAAAAAGGTGTTTAACATGAATAAAGTTATTCTGATATGCGGAAAAATATGTTCGGGAAAAACAATATATGCAAAGAAAATAGCGAAAGATGTAAAAGCGGTTATTCTTTCTGTTGATGAAATTATGTTAGAGTTATTTGGACAGTATCTTGGCGATAAGCATGATGAAATCGCAGAAAAGACCGAAAAATATTTATTTAGAAGAACTGTTGAAATAATATCCGTAGGAATAAATGTAATTCTTGATTGGGGTTTTTGGAGGCGGGAACAAAGACAAATTACCACAAAATATTTTAATAATTTAGGAATAAATGTTGAATGGCATTTTATTGACGTAGATGATAATACCTGGAATAATAATTTATCAAAAAGAAATAACGCAATAAAAAACAATGAAGACAAATCCTATTTTATTGATGAAAATATTATAAAAAAATTTCATAATCTTTTTGAAAAACCGGAACAAAATGAAATTGATATATGGTATAAAAATAACAGAGAAAATATTTATGGAGAGTTGTTTTAATGAAATATCAGGAAGTTATACAATCGGCTGTTAATAATTTGAAAAAACGGCTTCCTCATAGATTAATTGCTTCTGTTCCGCCTGAATTAAAGGAGAGATTTAACCGGCTTCAATTAATAAATACCATTCAAAGATTTATAATTTTATGTATTGTAGTTATTTTCACAAAATTAATCGATATACCGGATTTTTCTTTTCTGATTGAAAAAGACAATGTGTCGCCGGAAATGCAGAATATTCTTAACTTTCAGGACAATATTGAGTTTAGCGTAATAATACTGTTTCTCATACTAGCCGGAATATTCTCTAAACTGAAAAATAATGTGATATTACGGATTTTGTCTTATCTGTTTATAATATATAATTTTATCACAGCATTATTGATTATGCCATTTATCGAACTTGACATTCAAGTTGTACAATTTTATTTTTGGTATATCGCATTGTTTGTGTTTTTACCTGATGTCAAACCGTATATTTTTATCCCTTACGCTGTGCTGTACTGTTTGTCCGCTGTTGTCGTACTTTCAGATAACTTCCGGTCAATATTTGTTTATAGCCACAGTAAACTGCTTGTTATCAATATTTTCATCGGAGTGCTTTTAACCAAAATACTGCTTTATAATGAAAAAGTAAAAACGTTTGTCAATATGCTGAGAATCAACGCGTTAAATGAGGAACTGACGGTATCGAATAAAAAACTTGAAGCTTTATCAACAACAGACGAACTGACAAAACTAAATAACCGCCGTTCCTTTCTGGAATACATGGACATGGTATGGAAACAAAATTATCGTTTAAAACTTCCTCTGAATGTGTTAATGATCGATGTGGATTATTTTAAAAAATATAATGATTCTTTAGGACATTTAGAAGGAGATAAGGCTCTTATTGCTATAGCCCAGTGCCTAAAAAATAATGTAAAAAGAGAAACCGATTTTGTCGCAAGATTTGGCGGTGAAGAATTTGTCTGTCTGTTTCCTTTTATTGAGAAAGATGAGGCATTGAATATGGCAAAAGAATTGGTGCAAAGCATTGAAAACATGAAAATACCTCATCCTAAAAGTGAGCATTCAAAATATGTGACTATCAGCGTTGGTATGGCAACCGTAATACCGGATGATAATAATTCAAAAAACGAACTGTTAGATGAAGCGGATAAAGCATTATACATGGCAAAACAGGCCGGCAGAAACAGAGTTGTAGTATATCAATAAAAAGAAAAACTATTTTAAGGAAAATATGAAAATTATTAATGTAATAAATTCAATTGTGTTTTTATCCGCTGCAATTCTTGTTATGGCGGTATTTTATGAAGGGTTAATGTTAAAATGGTACGCCATCGTGCCTGTTTTAATACTTATTACTGATATATTATTCATTATTGCCGCTGTTTTAAACCTTATTTTTAACAGAAATAGAAAGTTGATTTTCTGTTTCAACATATTTTCCGTTTTATTTATTGTTATTGCAATAATCGTCAGGGTGTTCAATATTAATTATCCGCAATGGGCTATGATTATCTGGAATTTTTATATATTGTATTTTTACGGAACGCAAACTGTAATATGCATTTATAAATATTTGCATTCAAAAACGGGAGTAAAAAATGCACTTTAAAAAACTTGTCGGGGGAAAATGCTATTTATCGCAGATTGATGTAAACGATGCTGAAAAATGTAAGGCGTTAAACTTTCATAATATAATGTTAAGAGTCTATGAGTATAATAAGGGCGCAATAAAGTGCTATGAAAAAATAGGTTTCAGGCAAATTGGAAAAAGACGGGAAGCATTACACAGAAATTTGGAAAAACATGATATTATTTACATGGATATATTACAGGGTGAATTTTATAAAAATTAATAGTTTATAATATAAAAAAACGATTTCTTAAATGCATCTAACGTTCGGCTGTTACTGATGTTTTACAGGTTCGAATAAGCGGCAGTAACAGCTTTGTTATGTGACATTGAGGTGTTTACAACTTCTTTAACCGGCCGGAACCGGATACTTTGTAATCTATCTTCGGGTTGCCGTAAAAATTTATAACACCGGAACCGGAAATATTTGCGTCTAAATATTCGGAAACATTAACATTTGCCTCTCCTGAACCGTTAATACGAACAGAAGCCTTATTTATACCAAATTCACTTCCGTTAAAACTGCCTGAGCCGGATATATCTATGTCTAAATCTTTGCTGTTTCCAATAACCGTTATTTTACCGGAACCTGAAATTTTGGCGGAAAAAGTTTCAGATTCAATTGTACCTTCTATCATTCCGGAACCTAATACATTTGAGGTAAATGTCGATACATTTATTTTGTTCATCCCGTAAAAACGTCCGGAACCGGACACTGAAACACTATTTACCGCCGGGCAATAAACTTCAACCAAATATTTTGTAAATGAAAAATTTTCATTTTTTGTTCCTATGTTTAATGTGTCGCCTCTTGTATCAATTTCAATATATTCAAGAAGGTTTGAATCTACGGTAACAATTGTCCGATAATCCCGGCTTGCGTAAAAACGAACTTCAGCGCCGCTGCCGATATTGATTTTCTCGAATGAGGAAACAGTTTTTTCGGAAGTTATTACATTGCCGTTTCCCTTTACAGTGATAATGTTACCTAAGTTATCAAGTGAACAACAGCCTAAAAGACTCCCAATGATGAATAAAAGGGAAATGACATACAGTTTTTTCATACAACACACTCCGAATATTTTTCTTAAAAGGCAGCTATACCATAGCTGTAAATCCTTTTATTTCCTCCATGATTCTGTGATTGCGTCTGACCGCCTGATTTATACGATCAGACGCACTACAGTATAATCGTTATTTTTATAGATCAGTTTTTTGTCTGCTTAAACATAGCCCCCTGAATCAAGAGCTGGAACGCAACGGCAAAGACAAATACCAGCCATGAAAATTTAAACCCGATTAAAAATCCGAATAAAATGAACAGGCCGACCGCGAATATCCATATAGCTCCGCTGAACATTCCAAAGCGGGCCGCGGCTGCGGGATCGTTCCACATTGCCATTTCATTTTCTACCGCTTTATTGCGGAAATTCTTTGCCCAGGGTTTCAGCCGGTCTTTTTCGGTAAAACCCAGAAAAACAAGTATTCCGATACCCGGCAGTATAAAGGGAATTATCAGGGAGATAACGGGTATCAGCATCCTGAAATTATCAATTTGAATCCCGTGAATCATTATTCCTGTTTTACGGGCGAAATATACGACAGGCATATTGAACAGGCCGATGGCAATCATTCCCGCCGCTGCCGCATACCACGCGCCTCGTTTTTTACTTACTGGATACATTGAAGGCAGTTCCTGGGTAATTCCCAAAAATGTAAAGCCTATGATGGAAACGGTAAGGAACGGCATCAACTCGGCAAAAAAACCTGTCCATTTAAGTGAAGCGTTAAAATCGGCGCCCGCGCCTTTTACCGAAAAAAGAGTAATAAGCGCGGCGGCAATTCCAAAAAGCGCCGATGCTCCGAATATTATATAAGCTACAATCCTCTTTACCGACATATACTGCTTAATATCCATATAAACCTCCTCGAATACTTCTTTTCGTTTTTTAAGCGACATTTCATCTGCCAGCGCGGAAACATCGCCGAGTTCCGCGCTTGCCTTTGAAAACGCCGTTTCTTCATCCATGCCTTTTTTTATAAGGTTTTCAATCTTTGCGTTCAGGTTCCCCAGCAGTTCTTCCTTAAAATCAGCCAGTTCCGCGGTTTCCTCATAACCTTCAAACAGTGAATTTACAAACGCCTTTGCTTTCATTTTAATCCTCCAATAAATCATTGATAATTTTTTGCGTGAACTGCCAATCACGCATATTTTGCTTAAACACAGTCCGGCCCTTATCGGTGATCCGGTAGTATTTCCGTCTCGCGCCCTGAGTCTCGTCTCCCCAGTACGATGTTATACAGCCGTCCGCTTCAAGGCGTTTATAACTTGAATACAGGGTTGTCTCTTTAAGCTCGTACTGTTCTCCGGTTTTTTCCAGAATACGGTTGTAAATCTCAAAACCATAAGCATCGCTTTGCGCAAGAATACGCAGGACAATAGTGTCCGTATGTCCGCGCAAAAGGTCTGATGACATTACGGCGGACGATATTTCCGTTCCCATTTTACCTCCTCTAAAAAGGCTTATATATTTATGTCTTTCGTATTAATTTTGCTGTCATAATATATTATATATCATATTACTACGATTGTCAAGTATATTTTGAAGAAAATTAATTTTTTTCATTTTCGATAAAGCAAATCCGCGAGTTCGCACCCATATAAGGTAACAAAACTTTTTATGGAGTTGCTTATGAAAAATCATTTTTATTTTTTGGCTTTTGTGCCTTTTATGCTGGCTTTTTCCGCCTGCGGCGGGGAAAAATCACGGAAAGAACCGCTTATATCCGGCGGGATGGTTACAAACGCCGCGTCCTTGCAGACTGAAGCGCCGGTTGATATGGAAACGCTTTTACGGACGCTGGACGAGCTTGCCGAGATCGAAAGAACCGGCTCATGGATTCAGGGTATGGCGTTGACCGAGTCCGGAATACGTGAAAAAGCCGGAGATTATGCGGGCGCGGTGGCCGCGGCGTATAAAGAGATGGCTTTTGCGTACGGCAGAGGTTTAATTTTAAAAAATGACATTGAACTAGGCCTTTTAAACCTGCTTGAAATGAAAAGCGAAGAATCGGTTATTTCCGCCGCAAACGCTGTTCTTGCGTTTGTAAGGGAACAATGGGCGGCGGCATCGTCCGGTTTTGAAAAGCTCTTTAATCAATATGATGAGCCGGACAGTTTCGCAAGCTGGATGATATTGGTCTGCGCCCTGGAGAAAAACAATGAAGACAGAAAAGCGTCGGCGGCTTACAAGGCTATCCGCGCCCGGTATGCGCAATTTCCCGAATACTGGTACAGGGGAGCAAAGGTTTTTTCAGGCGCCGTATCCGCCGAGTACGCGGAAAATTGCATCAATCTTTCGGCGCAGGGGCCTTTCGCGGATGAGTGCAGAAAAATTATTGCAGCGTACACAGGATTAAAGGCCGAAGACGGATTATCTATTAAAACAAAAACGGAAATTGAAACTATTATTTCCGAATCAGTAAACGCCGGTAATCCCCGTCTTCTTGATCCTCTGCTGCCGTTGTTAAGCCTTCCCGATAATCCGTACACAGTTTACGCGGCGGGCGCTTTACGGACATTAACTTCGGTCCCGAAATTCAGGGAATATTTCAACGCGCAGGCTTCAGCTTCTTCGGGACGTTTGTCTGAAAGGCTTTCATACATTTACCGAGGTTAGTATGAAATTTCGTTTCAATCTTAAATTAATGCGGGTATTTATATGCGTTGTTGTTTTTTCTATGACATTCTGCACTCAAAAACCGGACGAGAAAGCAGTCCGCGTTTATGTCCGCGCCTCAGAAGCGTATGCGCAGGGGAAATTTGCAGAAACTATCGAAATTCTTCACGGGGAGAAAAAATTTCCTCCCGCATTGTTGCTGCGCGCAAAGGCGGAATTCTTTTCGGGCGATCTTGAAAACGCGGAAAAAACCTGCCGCAGGGCGATAAAATTAAGGCCCTCTTTCTTTGAATCAAAACTGTACCTTGCAAGAATTCTCCGCGAAAAAGATGATCTTTCCGGCGCGCTGCAGCTGGCGGAATCCCTTATATCCGATAATCCGCAGGATATCCGCGCCCTACGGTTTGCGGCGGACATTGCTTTTGAAACGGGAAAACACGATGAAGCGGCGGCTCTTTTGGACAAAGCCGCCGAATTTTCCGCAGAGAGCGCGTTGGTTCTGCTGGACAGGGCAAGGCTTCGATGGGCTGCGGGAAAGGGAGACGGGGCTCTGGAAGATTTAAGCCGCGCTAGGGCAATGCTTCCCTGGGACACTCCGCTGCTGAGATCAATTTTAAATCTGGAAAAAACCATTAAGGAGCTGATGTAATGCAAAACAAAACTATATTTTCAATCTGCCTGATCTTTTTTATTTTTTCTTCGTTATACGCAAATGATAACAGCCGATCGTTGACATTTGCGGAAGCGGCTGACCTTGCAACCGCGTTTTCCGCCGATCTTAGACATTCACGGGCTTCTCAGGTTCTCATGGAGGGAGCGTGGAAATGGGGAAGGCGGGTTTATTTCCCGCAGTTCAGCCTCAGCGTTTCGGAAAACGACCGGCTGCAGCAAATCGGCCCTGAATCATTCTTAAAAAATTACGGCATCAATATTGATCAGTTTCTGTGGGACGGAGGTAGAACCGGAATGTCACGAAGTCTTGAGAAGATGGAACTCAGTCTTTCTTCCGCAAAACTTGACAGAATGGCATCTGAGATTGCGGAGGCCGCCATAGCCGCGTACCGTAATCTGCTTTCTTCAAGGGTAATTCTGGAAATTAAAAAAACATCGCTTGCCGTACTCGAAGAACAGAGAAGAATTCTTAATGAAGAAGTCAGGCTCGGGTTTGCGTTAGCTGTCGATCTTGCGAACGCCGACATCAATCTTGCGGACGCGAAGCTCGGTATTTTTTCTCTTCAGCTTGATTTATCCGAAATGGAAAAACAGTTTACGGAGATGCTGGGGCTGGAATCCATGCCGGTATTAACGGAAAAAGTTGACATCTACCGTACCATTACGCTCCCCGCGGCTGAGGCGGCTGCCTCTCTTGCAAGAGAAAAAAATCCGGAAATTGCGGAGGCGCGTTTTTCGTTAACAAAAAGACAGGCCGAAGTGAAATATATTTCAAGATCATGGATGCCTACATTAAGGCTTGCGGGAAGTTTCGGCCTCAGCGGCCAGCGTTATCCGCTTACACGTTATAACTGGTCCTTGGGGATTAACATTGATTTTTCAAGCGCGTGGTTTCAAAACCGCATCAGCGCGCAGACCGGCTGGGAATCGTCGCATGACAGAACCGCAATAGCGCAAAACAGTTTTACCCCTTTGCCCGATCCGGCTTCCGGAATCGGAAAAAATCAGGCGAAACTTGCTCTCGTTCTGGAACAGGAAAAATACGGAATCGTTCTTGAACGAATCGGAAGAATTGCGGCTTCCGCTGTGGATAAATGCGCTCTTGCCGAACAAAAACGATTATTGGCCCTTGAAGCTGTCAATCTTGGCTCCGAGCGCTGCCGCATAGAGGAAATAAGGCTGAATCTAGGACAAATTACAAGGTTAAAACTGATGGAAACCTTGATCGAACAAACACAAAGAGAAATTTCCGCAGTAGAAGCGGCGGTATCCCTTCTGGAAAAAGAACGAGAACTGGAACGGTTACTCGATTTAAGGCCGGGAGAACTGGAAAATTTTTCAAAAACCGGATACTCGGCGCAATCTTCGTCCCAAAGGAGGAACTAATGAAAAAGAAAATACTGATCGTTATTCAGCTAACGGCACTGATGTTTCTTTCCTGCGGCAATAATACTGCGAATATTGATAACACGGCGAAGGTAAAAGGAACCGCCGCGTTTGTCCGCGAACTGCCGGATGAAGCCGCCGGTTTCGGCAGCCTGTCGTTTTTAAGCAAGGTAGACATTACCGCTCCGCAGGAAGCCGTTATAAAAAAGATTTTTTCCCGCGAGGGAGATTCCGTGCTGCAGGGTGAAATCGTGCTTCTGCTTGAAAATCCGCAGATAAACCTTGCGGTGGAAAGAGCTGGAAACAACTATTCGCAGGCTCTTGCCGCCCGTAATCTGGCAAATTCCAGGCTGCTGGAAGGAACATTCCAGTCAGAGGCGCAGCTTCTTGCGCTAGAAAAAACCGAAGCGGAGCTTACCCTCGCGAAGCGGAAATGGGAAGAGGACAGGCGTAAGCATCAAAATCAGGAAACGCTTTTTGAAGCGGGAGGCATTCACACTGAGGCAATTCTTGTAAGCCGCTTCAGTCTTGATACCGAATGGGAACAGCTCCTCTTAATGGAAAGGGAACTTGAAATTCGCAGGATCGGCAGCCGAGATCAAGACCTTGTTAAAGCGGGAATTCTCGTTCCGTCTGACGAAAAGGAGCGAAGGAACGCTCTTGTAAGGCTTATGACATCAAGTCTCGCGGCTGAATATGAAGCGGCCGCAGCAAGGCTTGAAGCCGCAAAAAAAGAACTGCTTTCAGCTAACATCGCTCTTTCGGAATTGACGGTAAGAAGTCCGGCCTCCGGAATAGTCGGAGCGCGCTATCTTGAGGAAGGAGAACGCGTTAAGCCTCAGGACAAAATTTTAAGCCTTATTGACACGGTTTCGTTATACGCAATATTTCCCGTGCGCGAAAAAGACGCCTTGCGCATTGAAAAAGGAATGTCGGCATTTGTACTGATAGACGGAACGGGAGAGAAGCGGGACGGCGCCGTCGATTTGGTTTATCCGCAGGCCGACAGTCAAAGCCTTAGTTTTCTTGTTCGGGTGCTTTTGCAGAATACTCCTTTAAATGACGTAAACAGGTTAAAACCGGGAATGTTCGCCCGAATTACGGTGATACTGGGCCCTCCCAGAAAAGCGGTGTTTATTCCTGAAAACGCGGTTTTCAACCGTGCTGTTTTCAACCGTGCGGTTTCAAACGGTTCAAGTTCCGGTCAAAACAGCGGCGAAGGCAGCGTTTTTGTAATCAACGGAACAAGTTTAACGGAAAGAAAAGTCGTCCTTGGCTCGGTTTACGGCGAGGATCGTGAAATTACAGCGGGAATAAACGCCGGAGAATTTGTCGTAATGCGGCCCGACTCAAGTTTAAGGGAGGGAAAAAATGTTACGTTTGATGATTAATTTTACCGCCGTGATGTTATGTGCAATATTCCAAATTTCCTGCGGTTTTATTGATCTGCGTCAGATAGGATTCAGCGTTGAACCGGATTCGGATGATTCGGTTTTAAGCGATTCTTACAGTCCTGTGATAGTCAGGTTTGATACTGAAATGGAAAAATCGGACGCCCAGAGAATCCTGCAAATTACTTCCGATACGGGAGTGATGAAAGGAGACATTGTATGGAAAAACAATGATCTTTACTTTGTGCCGATTCCCGGATGGACAGCCGGAATCAGGTATACCGCAAGCCTTACAGGAACAATACGGTCTGTTGACGGAAGGGAACTAAGATTTAACCGTTTTATCTCTTTTTACGCGGTAAACAAAAATGAACCGCCGCTGCTGGAGCGGCATTATCCCGCAAACGGCGCGTCTGTCGGAACAGGGAATTTATTTCTTGAATTTCATTTTTCCCGTTCCATGGACAGACTCACGGCAGAATCCGCGTTTTCGGTTGAGGGAATCGGGAATAAAACTTTTGAATGGTCAGATAACGATAAAATTTTTAAAGTGTCCGGCGAAAAAACTCTTGCTCCATGGGTTACTTACCGCTGGAATTTGAAAGATTCCGCGAAAGGAGCTGACGGAGTACCTCTTCCAAAAGCATACTCCGGCTATTTTACAACCGACTTGGATCAGGTTTTGCCGCAGGTTACAGGCGCGCTTGCGGTGTTATATTCAGACGGAGCCTGGTATCCGACAGGTTCTGACATTAAAACAGGTTTGGCGTCAGGTCAGGGAATCGCTGTTGAATTCAATAAACCGATGGGAGAAAACGTACTTCGCTCTGTTCGTTTTGAACCCGCTCTAACAGGGAAAACAGAACTGTTATCTGAAAAAAGCATTGTCTATATTTTTACAAAAGACCCCGAACCTGAAATAACGTACACGTTAATAGTCTCCGGTGAAACAAAAGACAGTGAAGGGCTGAAAATTGGCGCGGATTACAGAATCAATTTTTTGCCTGATATTCCGTTTTTAAATGTTCTGTCTTTTTCTGCAAACTCAATTTCTGCCGCGGAAAATTTATCTTCAAATATGACATTGCCGGTCAAAATAAATCCCGCAACGGGAGAATTATCTTTTTCCGTTCGGTTTTCTTCTGTTTTCACAAAAGAAGAAAAACAAAATACCGCGCAAAAAATTTCGCTTACATCGTTCTTTCCGAGAACGCTCTCTCCCACAGCGCTTCAGTACGTTAGTTGGATTTCCGATGATTGTATCTTAATGCGATGGGAAGGTTTATCAATGGGCAATACGCAAACGCCCAATTATTACAAACTTTTAATTCCCGGGGGCAAAAACGGCGTTAATTCCGGAACAGGAATGTTCATGAAAGAAGATTTAATAATTTATCTGGAGGCAGTCAATGAAAATTAAATTTTATTTTTTACTTATATTTTTATCCCTGTTTTTATCCTGCGATATTCTGAGGTTTTCCAAATTCGAAGTTGTCTCATGGACTCCGGGCGAAGGATATTATTCCGATCCTGAAAAAATTGCTGTTTCACTGGAGTTTTCACGCGAGCCTGACACGGCGATTGCGGAACGTTATTTTTCCCTGACAGGAAACGAAAACCGCGTAAAAGGAAATTTTTCATGGGACGGGAAGAAAATGACGTTCATTCCGCTGACGCCGCTTGAAAAAAATACTGATTATGTTTTAAGCCTTTCGGCTGACGCCTGCGATGTTAAAGGTCTTTCCATGGATGAAGCCTTTAGCCGCGAATTTACCACAAGGCCGGAAAATAACCGTCCCGTACTGCTTTCCTGTTATCCGCAAATGTTTGCCGAAATCAGCGATCCAAGAACAGAGGTACGTCTTCTTTTTTCTCTTCCTGTTCCGTTAATCGCTTTGTACGACAATGTGTCTTTCAGCCCTTCAATGACAGGTTCATGGCGTCTGGAAGAAGGCGGCAGACTGGCGGTTTTTACTCCTGCAGAACCATGGACACAGCTTAAACAATACGAGATTCATCTTTCCTCTATGCTGACAGATAACAACGGAATGAACATAGGAAATGATTTTAAAAGCGTTTTTACAGCGGGAACGGATCATGAAAAACCGTATCTTTTAAGCGCCGGCCGAATCGCCAAAGACGGATATGTTATTAAACTTGCTCCCGACAAAGGGCATATCGGAGCCGCTCAACTGCCTGTTGAAAATCACGAATGGGAAAAAGAGGACAGGCTTAAATTGGTTTTTTCAAAACCGGTAGACGCTCTTTCAGTTAAAAATTATTTAATCACTGAAAACGCGCCAGGGCTTGTTATGGAAACACCGCCGGATTATCAAACCGAATTTATTTTCAGGTTTGAAAGCGTACCGGCGTATGAAAGCAGGTTTACTTTTAGGATAAAACCCGGCATTAAAGACATCGCGGGCAATGAGAGCAAAGATGAATACATATACAGAATTTTCGCTAACGGAAAATATTCACAGCCGCCGGCGCTTGCGGGCATAAGGATGCCGATGTCGCCTAACAATGCAGCAAACTTGGATTATTTTTTCACAGATACGGATTCCCTTTTCGAAAAAATTCCGATAAAAGATGGAAACTACCCTTCCGGCGAAAGTGTAAGTACATGGATAGAGTTATATTTTACCACCGCGGAAGGTTCGACAATCGATCCGTTTTCCCTGATGGAGCTTTTCAGAATAGAAACAAGCAATAATGTGATTGTTTTTTCTCCCCGTCAGGTAAAATACTCGAATTTTTCCGATCCTCAGCCGCAGTCAGGCATGGAAAATCTTGTAAGGATGGAAATTACAGGGAACATTGTCAATTCAGTTAACTTCGGATTAATTAATTTTATTATCGGAGCTGGGTTAAAAGACAGTTTAGGCAATAAAAATGAAAAAACACAGAAAATATCGGCTGTAAAGTAGGACGCAATGAAAGGACTTATCAATCTTTTTGTACGCCGTCCTGTAACAGTCATAATGATTCTTGCGGCGCAGATTATAGCGGCGATTTTTTCACTTTTTACTCTGCCCGTAAACCGGTTGCCGGATTTTTCAACGCCGGAGGTAACGGTGGAAACCGTCTATCCCGGAATGGCAGCTAACGAAATAAGGACTCTTGTTACCATTCCGCTTGAAGACGGTCTTTCGCCGGTTAAAGGCCTTGAAAAAATACGAAGCGTTTCCCGCGATAACCGCTCTCTTATAAGCATGGATTTCCGCTGGGGAACAGACCCAATGGCCGCTTCTGTCCTTGTGCGTGAAGCGGTAGACGCGGTTTATCCGTCTCTTCCTCAAGGCGTTCACAAACCTTCCGTAACAGCCGGAGATTCGGCGAATGAGCCTCACGCGGTAATCGCGGTCAGTTCACATAACGGAAACGGGGAATTTGCGCGTAACCTTGCCGAGTATGAACTCCGCGCAAGGCTGCGAAGAATTGACGGAGCCGGTTCTGTGGTTCTTGCAGGCGGAGAAATAGCGGAAGAACGCCTTTCGCTGGATGTGCATCGTTTGGCCGCTCTCGGCCTTTCTCCATCGGAATTTACGGGGCTTCTTTCGCGGGAAACCTCTGACATTCCCGCCGGAAACGCGCGCGAAGGAAACATTGAGCTTGTCGTTGTCTCTTCCGGAAAACCGGATTCAGCGGATTCCCTTGCACGGACTGTTCTTCCCGCAGCTAACGGAACTCTTACAGTGGAAGACGCGGGACGGCTTAATTCCGCCTATGCGCGGCGTGAAAGCGTATTTGTTTATAACGGAAAAGAGGCTGCGGCTCTGGAAATATACCGCAGGCCGGGTTCTGATCCTATTAGGCTGTCAAGAGAGATAAGAAAAACCATTGATGAAGCGGCTTTTCTGTTTTCGCGTGATGCGCAAATAGAGATAATAAGCGATTCAACTCCTTCCCTTTTAAGCGGAATAACGAGTCTTTTAATCTCTGCCTCTTTGGGCGTAATTGCGGTAATTGCCGTTTTATTGATTTTTATCCGCCGTTTAAAATACAGCCTGCTTGCGTCTCTTTCGATTCCTGTTTCAGCCGCAGCGGGAATTTGCGTTCTTTCCGTAACTGGAAAATCACTTAACAGCATGAGCCTTGGAGGGCTTGCAATGGGAATCGGCCTTGTGTCCGATGTCAGCGTAATTGTTTTGGACCTGCTTCACCGTTCTTTCGGAAAAAAAGATTCCGCGCCTCAGCCGCGGGAAATCGGAGATAAGGCTTCCTCAATTACAGGTTCAAGTATTGCCTCTACACTGACCACGACTCTCGTTTTTGTTCCGATTATTCTGCTTCCCGGCCCTTTGGGAAGCCTTTTCGGGGATATTTCCGTTTCCCTTACAGCGTCTGTTTTTGCGGGGTGGTTTTACGCCCAGTTCTGCCTGCCCTCGCTTTACCGCCTTTTTTTCAATTCACGCATTGCAGATAACAAATTAAATAAATGGAGAACTATTCTTAATAATATTACGTCAGTTTCTTCAAATAACAGTCTAGAGAAAAAGTACAGCCGTTTTCTTCTGGTTCTTCTTCGCCGTCCGAAAAAAATATTCGCCGCCGCCGCGTTGGCAACTTTACTTGGATGTTTAACGCTGTTAATGAGGCCTGTGGTATTCATTAATCCTGACGAGGCTGAGGAAGTGCGGATTTCGGCGGTATTTCCGTCCGGAACTCTGCTGGAAACTGCCGGTATAACGGGTGTTTCAATAACCGATACGATTTCAAAGCTGCCGTTTGTAAAAACCGTTTACGGAAGGGCGGGCGCGGAAGAAGAAGATGTAGGCCGCAGGGCGGATATTGACTATATAAGAGAAGAACTCATCCTGAGGTGCGCGCTTGATAAAAAGATAAAACCGATAAAGGCGTTAGCTGAAATATCAACCCTGCTGGCTTCTCGGGAGGAATATTCCGGCGTTTCGTTCTCTGTTTACCTTCCGAAAGACAGAACGGAAATTCTGCTTGGATTATCCGCGGAACGCACTTTTGTAATCAAGGGAAAAGACAGGGAAGAACTTATTGAGAGGGTTGAAACCGCGGAAAACGCGTTGAAAGCCCCTTTAATTCCCGTGAATTTCAGGCCGCGCGGAAAAAGACCCGAACTGCGTTTTTTCCCGAACAGGGAAGCCGCCGCTTTTCTTTCAATTCCGGCCGCGCAGATTGCCGAAACTTTATACGTTCTTAATGAAGGGGTTGCGGCGTCAAGACTGGAAGTTGACGGCAAAATTCTTGAAGTGCGCGTAACCGGACAGAATACGACTTATGACGATCCTGTTCAAAGACTTGAACAGATTCCCCTGATAACATCCCGGGGAAAAACAGTTTACCTCGGTTCTCTCGGCAGAATAGAGAGAAGGGAAGCGGAAGCGTCTCTTGCGCGGCTGGATCGCAGCGATGTTATTTACACGGATATTTTATCAGGAAAAAAATTACCGGTGCGGGTTAATGAAATTGCCGCGCGGTTTTCATGGTTTACACAGGCGGATGAATCGGTTTTTAACCGTTACAAAAATTCGCTCTTTCTTTACGTCAGCCTTGTGCTGATTATGCTTTACATGACAATGGGAGCGCAGTTTGAATCTTTCCTGCTTCCGTTAATCCTTATGATGAGCATTCCGTTTTCTCTGGCGGGAGCGGGACCTGCGCTATTAATTTCCGGTACAAAAATTGATTCGGGAGCTGTGTTGGGACTGGCGGCCCTTTTCGGTCTTGTTGTGAATAACAGTCTGGTTCTTTTTGAAATCAGCGATGAAAAACTCAGAGAAGGTTTTTCTCCGGCCGCTGCTGTTTTCCGCGGAGCGGCTGAACGTCTTCAGGCGATTTTAATTACATCGGCGACAACTGTTTTCGCTCTGCTTCCGCTTGTAATAAGTCCGATGGGAAATTCTCAAAAATCCATGGCGGCGGCTATGCTTGGAGGGATTGCGGCGTCAGCTTTGCTGAGTTTGTTCGCAATTCCTCCCGTCCTTATACTGTTTTTTAAATGGAAACTTAAAAATGGAGACGCAAAATGATTTCAATGGTTTCATGGCTGAAAAGGAAAAAAGCCGCTCTATGCGTCCTTGCAGGAATCTGTTCGCTGTCGTTATTCGTCATTATTAATTCGGGCGGAAAAATAAAAGAAAACAAAGGAGGTTCTTATGTTGTAAAAATCAGGCATTACGGAGTTGACGCGGCGGAAATGGAAAGAAGCGTTACTATCCCTCTGGAAGACGCGCTTTTTGCGATTTCCGGAGTAATGACAGTTAACAGTTCCAGCGAGAACAGCCTTTCAAACGTTTTTATCCGCTTTAAACCGGGCGGGAAAGGGCGTTATGAGGCTGTCCGAGACGCCGCGCAAAGGGTTTACGAAACGCTTCCGTCTTCGGCGCAGCGTCCTGAAATTTTAAGTTCCAATAATTCAAGAGTTCCGGTATGGTCCGCCGCCGTTTATGCGGACGATTCTGCGAGCATAAAAGAAAATATTTTTGCGGCGCAGACACTGGAAAAAGTTGTAAAGCCAAGGCTTGAAAGCCTTGAAGGAGCGGGAGAAGTTATCGTTTCAGGCGTAGGGTTAAAACAAATTTTTATTATCCTTGATCAGGAAAAGCTTTCATCTATCGGGCTTGAACCATCGGCGGTCGCCGCGTCTCTCGCGATGAACGATTCTGTTTTTTCAGGCGGAACTGTTGTACAGCAGAACAGGGAAATTATCATAACGGTGGACGGCAGGTACAATACCGGAGATTCACGGGAAAATCCGCCGCTTGAAAGGGCTCTTATTCCTTATGGTAAGGGAAAATTTATCGAACTGTCTGAAATTGCTTTGATTACGGAAAAAGAAAGAACCCCGGACATTCTTTCACGGCTGAACGGCAGAAAAACAGCCGGTATAGCGATAATGGGGCGGCATGAAGCGGATTTACGAAAATTGTCTTCGGATATAAAAAAGGAATTATCGTCTCTTCCGCTGGCTTTGGAAATTACCGTCTTATCCGATCTCGGCGCGGAGGAAGCGTCCGCTTTTCGTTCAGTCTTTAACGCGGCATTATCCGGCGCTGTCATGGTTGCGATTATAAGTTTTTTGTTGAACAGAAAAAAAACATTTAACGTCAGCGGATTTTTCTGCGCTTTGACAATTCCGCTCATCTGCCTTATATCAACTGCAATTCTGTCAATCGGCGGGATGTCAATAGACAGGCTAATGCTGGCAGGCATCGCAGCCGGAATAGGAACGGCAGTAGACTCGGTGATACTCTGCTCCGAAAAATTATCAAGGCATATAACTTACAGCGCGGCCTCTTCGGCGCTTTCGGAATTGGCAAGTCCGCTGACAGCGGGAGCGGCGACGACTGTCGCGGCGCTTCTTCCTCTTTCCGCGCTCGAAGACTACGGAGCGAGAATCATCGCCGGCTCTATTGCCGTAATTACCGTAACAGCCCTTATTATCAGCCTTACGCTTTTGCCGCCGCTTCTTCTTTGGGATGTTAATTTCGGGAAAACTGATCTGTTTGTCAATATTTTTCCGGAAAATCTTCAATGTAAGCTGTCAGGCGCAAAGCGGAAAATTTCACGCTACATGGGCAGATTCCTCGCTGTCAATGTAAAGTTTTGCAGGCGTTATCCCGCCGCGGTAACGGCGGCAAGCGCCGTCCTTGTTGTTTCGGCAATTTTTGCGCTTCTCGGCAAGGGTATAGATACCGCCGGTTACGGTTCCGAAGATTCTGTGTACGCGCAGGTTGAGTTTGACGGAGGACTTCTTGCCGAGGAAACAGACCGTCTGCTTGCGGCATACGGCGAACAGCTTGCGGGCAGCGCCGGTATCAGAAATGTTGAAACCGGAGCGCGTACCGGTTCCGGTTCTCTGCTTATTTCGTTTGATCCAAAACTGACTAAACCGCACATTGTAAGAAATTTGGCAAAACAAATTCCAATTCCCGGAGGTTTTGTGTTTTTCCATGAAAGTTCGGAAAAAGACCGTTACTGGGAAATAAAAATCTACGGCGATGAAGATAAAAAATGCAGGGAACTTGCCGAGGAACTTGCGGGCATCTGCGCTGTTCACCTTTTGATTAGGGAGAGAGTTTTAAATTTTAAGCAGGGCAGTAAAAGAATTACTTTCCTGCCGGACAGGGAACTTTTTGCGGAAGCCGGAATTTCTTTTTCAAATGCGGCCTCAAGGATACGTCAGGGAGTGTACGGTCCTGTGGCATATAAAAGAATCGATAAAGGAGGAGAAACCGATGTAAGAATTTTAACTGGAGGGAAGGATTTTCTTGATAATGAAACCGGCTCTGTTATGCGTCAATCAAGAGAGGGGGCGCTTAATATGCTTGTTTCAGCCGTTGATGAAGAGAACATCCGCTTTTTAACGGTTGAATCGCTTATGCGGATTAGGGAAGAAACAGAACCTTCAAGCATAAGGAGGGATAACAGGCGGAGAACCGCTTCAATAACAATTACCACAAAGCCCGCGGACCCGCGCCGTGTAAGGCGTGAAATATCGCCGTTGTTTGAAAAACTTGATCTGCCGCCGGGTTATTCCGTTGAATTTGATCCCGATGCAATAAGACAGGCGGATAATCTGTCAATGACACTGATTTCGCTCTTTATGGCTGTCATTTTCTGTTACATGATAATTGCTTCTATAAACGAATCTTTTACCATACCGCTGATTGTACTTGCAGTGATTCCGCCGTCATTATCGATTCCCGTGCTTTGCCTGACATTATCAGGTTGCGCGTATAATTCGGCTGCCGCCTGCGCGTTTATCGCGGTAAGCGGCATGACGGTTAACGCTTCTGTCCTCTGCGTTGACAGCCTGCGCCTTATAAAGCGGAATGAAGCGTCGTTTTTAAACATTTACCTGTCGATTAGAAAAAAAATGCCCGCTCTTCTCTCTACCACCGGAACTACTGTTGCGGGCGCGATTCCTTTTCTTTTTTTAAAGGAAGGGGCAAACACGCTGATACGAACCATCTCTCTTACAGGTTTTTTGGGGGTAATAAGCTCCTGTCTTTTTTCAATAACATTAATCCCGTCTCTTTTTATTTTAACCGAAAATTTTTCCGATTCTAAACAAATTAAACCGCCGGAAAACCTTTAAACAGGCCGTTGGCGGAAATTCTGTCCCGCTTGTGCGGGATATAAAACCATGATTTTGGAGCAAGAAAATGATTATTAAAATTTTTAATAAATCAATTGCCGTCTTTTTAACATTTATTTTTATTTTAGGATTATTTCCCGCCGTAGTGTTTGCGCAGCCGAATCCTGCGCCCGCGAACATAAAAGGCTTTAACAATTCCGTCTTTGAAAGCCATTTCAGCAAGGCGGACAGGGAGATTAATCCGGAACGCTGGCTGTTTGAGGCGAAATTGGGCATAACGCAGGCAATTTACGCGTGGGAATTAATCGCCGAAAGTTTATACGAAAATCCCGTTCTTTTTAATGAGGCTAAAAGTAAAATAGAAAAATGGAGCGGCGATGAACTTGAAAAACGTTTTTCCCGATGGCTTACCGGAAGATTCTTCAGCGCGGCATTGGAAAAATCTCTGTTCGATTTTTCGTCAACGATTGACGAAACGCAGAAAAAATATTCATGGCATCTTGACGATGAAGAAAATATTATTTTTGACGAAAGAACAGGCGATCCGCTGATAATCCGCCCGGGTGACGGCAGGGATTTTTCCGGCGATCTTCTGATGTGGCGCGGCGAGGCGGATGATATTGTGGCGCAAAAGAGCGTCCGTTTTGACTCTATGCTGACCGGTTTATACACCGAACTCCTTGCATATATTCCTGATGAATTACGCGAAACAATGAATGCGGTTATCAGGGAAACAGGCGCGAATATCAGCGGAACTGTAAAGAGGGAATTTGAAAATATCGCCGCGAGAGAAGAGAGAATATTTTCCAGCAGGCGCACCAGAGATATTCAAAGCCTGCGGAGAAAAAACGATGATGAAGCCGCAAGATTATTCACGCAAAAATTAATTTCCGAAACTGAGGAAATATGCGCAAGAGGAATTAAAGACCTTACCGCAAGAATTGAAGCCGCAGCAGCAGGTACGGGCGATCTTGCGCTGCTCGGCAGGGAATGGCTGAGTCTGTACAAAGAACAGTTTGACAGGGGGCTGAAAGCGTGGGAAGAAGCGGAAGAAAGGTTTTTTATCCGGCGTATTGAGTGGGAGCAGGAATCTTTCAGGCTGTATTCGGAAGGCGAAGAAATGTGGCTTGCGGCTTTCAATCAATTTGAGGATGAAAGGCGGAATTGGGAGTTAAAAGCAAAGGAATTATTCGATTCAGGCGAAGCAATGTTTAAAAATATTTCCGAAGATTTTGAAAAGAGCATTGCGGAGGCAAAACATGAATTTGAAATAAATAAGGCCATGAGAATAGGAGAAGGAACGACAAAAGTTAAAGCGTTAGTCGATATGTACCTTATCTGCTCGTCCGCCGCCTTTTCCGCCATGGATAATTTACAGTATTGGCATGAACAGTATAAAAGCCCGGATAAAATCAATCCGAAAGACCCAAATTTCAACGCGTGGCTTTTACAGGAAGAAAGCAAAAATAAAAATTCCCTGCTGAAAGAGGTGCGAAAATCCTATGATCTGTATGTTTCATATATGGAAAAGGCTCAGGACGCGCGCGGCAGAATTCTCGCAAATTACGCCGAACTTATCGGAACAGGCGCGTTAAAGGACATTCTGTCTCCTGACGCTTCAAGCGAAGATTTTTATCTTGATGAATATCAAATCGCCCTTATCAGGGCAAAAGCGCTCGTCCTGTACTGGGAACGAAAAACCGCAATCGCGAATGCCGTTATGAATTACGCGAATGACTTTTCCGCCGGAAGAATGACGGAGGCGGAGGGAATTTACGCGTGGGAAAACGCAAAAGCAGCGTATAACGAATCTCTTTCAGTTTATGAAACAGAACTGAAAAAATTAAATGCAATCGGTGAAGATATTCAAAAACAGCAGGAAATTTTACAGAACATCGCCCGACAGATGCTGCTGGAAGAAGAAAAATTAAACCGGTTAAATTCCGAATATTCAATTTTCTTTAACGCCTCAATAATTAACAGATCAGACTATTATTTAATTGAATTGAACCAAATATATGAGTATCTGGAAAAAGAGTATAAATCATTTTTATTGTCAGGGAATGAAGCGGAGTATAAAGAAATAATTGAATACGGAATTAAGTGGGATACTGCCGAACTCAGGGAAGCCTCAGAAATTGTTCTTAATATGCTGATAAACGGATTAGGCGGGCAGCTGCCGTCTTTGGCTGAGCTGACAAAAAATGTCAGGGATGGCAAAGAATCGGAAGTTAATCTGGCAGTCCGCCTTGCGGCTATAGATTTGTTTGCAGATAACAACGGACAGCTTCGGGCGGTTAATTCAAATTACAGCGGCGCTGACTGGTATTCAAATGCAAAGGGAATTAATCTTACAAATGAAGAAAAAGCCGCGCTTTACGGAGAGAAACTGAAGGCGCAGATTGAAGCCGACTATAAAAAGAGTTTCCGGATTCTTCTTGAAAAACGGCTCGAACTTGAACTGAATTCATTAATATACATTCAAACTATTAAACCTGTTCCAGATGATTTAATTTACATTCCGCCGGAATTCTGCTTTATAGACGAGGAAACATCGGTCTATGTATATGAAATACTTTCAAAATTAAAAGAAAGAATGGAGCTGGGGAAACCGTATTATACGGAAAACGACGAAGAAAACGAAGTGATTAATTATTTTCTTTCAGGATATTCATTCTTTATGGATTCCGAGAAATATTTGACTGAATATTATAATGAATATTATTTATGTTCGGGCCTGTATGATATTTTTAATGAGTACGCAAATATAAGCTCGTTTTCCAAAAGAGAATACTGGCTTGATACCCGCAATTCTCTAAAAACTCTTTTTTCCGGTTACGGTCTAAATCAATCATCGGGCTTTCTGCCTGATATACGAAATATCTGTGAGTCAATATTAAAAAAGCCCGGAGATTTAATTCTTAACTCCGCCGAATTCCTGCTGGAATTTGAAAGATGTTTTTCAGCAAAACCACAATGGCTGGAGAATGAAATAACTTTCTGGGAAAATTCTTTTATTGAGTATATTGCGGCATACGCGTTTTACAGGGATATTAAATCCGAAAACCTTACCGAGAAATTATACGATAAACAAAATGAAACGGAAACGAAGTACAATGAATTATACGCCTACGCAAGCTCATTGAGTTATATCAGCGATGATGAAGCGGAGAAAATAAACGAAACACTTATCGAAATAAACAATGATTTTGCAATATTTTATTTCGCCGGACAAATTAAACAGGCATTTGACACTGTCACAAACAAGGCGGCGGCGGCGGAAAATGATAAACATTGGCGTCAATTTCTTACAGAAGATTATATTTCAAATGAAGAAATAGCTATAGATACTGCGTTATCTTTCAAAGACGGTATCCTGAAAGACGCGCTGTTTAACGCCGCATACCACACAAACCGGTTAAATGACGCGTTTGCTGTTTCTTTAAACGGTAATATTGATAATTTGGATGACAGCGCCGGGCAATACTACGATTTATATTTTGAAAGAATATCGGAAATTTATAATCGATTCGGCGCATTGCCGTTTTTATATAACGAGATTGCAAACGCGGGAAAAGTTTATGAAGCGAATCAAATTCCTCCGAAAATTCTGGAAGCGCAGCTTAAACAGTCTTATGAAGAGCTCAAAGTCCAGGAAGCCGTTTTCAACGCAATAAGGATTGACTATTTGCGTGAAGCTGAAAAATTCATGGAAACCGGTTTGTTATATGACGATCAGTACAGCTTATTAAAAAAAGCGCACGATGATTCGGACGTAAAACGATTTGAATATGAGAAACAGGACGCCATACAAAGATGGGCAAGCACCGCTTATTTGGGAACGGATCATATAGACATTGAAAATTACAGTTCCAAATTAATAAAAGCGCAGACAGTTCTGGATGTTTTGTCTGATTTGTACAAAGGTGAAACCCGCCGCAATTACGATAACCCTGAATACGGTAAACTGTATTCGGAATATAAACAAAGTTTCGGCAGAAAAATTAAAACGCTTGAAGCTATCGAAACATTAAAAGCGGAAATTATACAGGAACAGGTAAACAATCAGAATATTTATAATGAATATCAAAGTTCCCTTAACAAGCTTGGAAAAGTAAATACCGATTATCTTGATTATGTTTCACCCGCTTCAAGAGCCGGTTGGTCAATTAAGGACATAATTACCGTAAAAAACGGGCGGTTGGTTTTTTCGGGCGGCAATACATGGAAACTGTCAGGAATAAATGAAAAAAAAGCCGCCGAGCTTTATGACTTTTTTTACACAAGTGAATGTCTGGAAGGTGAACGGCATGAAATCAGCAAATTCGAAGAATCTTTAAGAGGCTTGAGTCAAAGGATGTCCGAATATTTTAGTGATGCAGACAAATTCAGGCAGTGGAGTCTTGCAAGAGATTATCTGATTAACTGTTTGATAAACGGCAATTCGGATTTATCTTTTTTAAAAAATTATTATTCAGGACTGGGACAGATGAGTTCAAACGGTTCTCTTGGTTCATTGCCGGTTAAAAACACTCTTTTTGGTAAACCGGTAATGCTTTATTCAGCTTCGGGAATATCGGGATATTATAACACCTCAAAAGAAACATTTAATTCATTTTGGGAAGCGTTAAGTGAAGATGAAAAAGCCGACCTTGAATTTTATGTTATTTTGACATTATCAGGCGGCAGTCTGGAATATTATTACGGTTTTTCACAGGTAAACACTATGGATATGTATAACTATGCGTATAAATATGTCAATGAAAAATACAACTACGCGAAGAGTCAATATGACGCGTGGTGGAAGTCTGTAGGCATAGGGCTTCTCATTCCGGGAGCCGGAATCGCAAGATCATTGCTGTACAAAGAAATGAGAGATGTAAACAATACAGCGTTAAGACGGGTTGAACCTGTCGCAAAAAGAACAGAAGGCCAGGTTAACTCATGGGTTTCAGGCTTACAAAAGAATTTTACATCGATTAAGAAAAACGCGTCCGCATACGCCGCATCCTGTGAAAGGTTAGATATTCTGGAAGGGAAAAAAATAAACGGGAATATTGTATGGGACGATATAAAATTCAGCCTTCTAACAACAGGAAAAATCAGCGAAACGAATATAAACGAATTGAAATCTTATTGGGAAGCAATGCTATCGGAGGAGTCCGGCATTTTATATGATGATGTTTTAGGAGCCCTTAACGGTTTAGTTGACTGGACAAGAAGCAAGGAGGGAAAAAACAAAACGGCTCTGGAAAATCAATGGCTTAATGATTCAAAAATTCAGCGGATAAATGAAAATAATTTTCAGCTTGCTCTGGAAGGGTATATTAACGGAAACGTCAATATTCAAACCCTGAAAACAGCCGCGGAAAAGGCTTACGGAAAAAACGCGGCGGCCGCGAAAAACCACATTAACAATAAATACACTGTTATGCAAAATAATATTTCCATGTATTCAACCGTAAAATTTGATTTTTATCAGGAATTCAACGGTGTAGGAAATGAAATTACTGCGTTAACGGCGCAAATACTGGAGAACAGATACAACGCAGAACTTGGAGCAAGAGAAATAGAATGGAACATGATGCTGCGCGATATAAAAGAAAAACATGATGAATGGCTGGATTTGGCCGCACGGATATTAGAAAACGGAAGAACAGACTGGGCCGCAAGCGTTAGAAAAATGGAAGACGCGTATAAACAATGGCAGATAAATTTTAAAAACGAATACGCCCGTGTCAGCGATGAATGGAATGAGGCTTATTTGGCAGGTCTTGAAGATAAAGAAAAATGGCTCGAACAGGCGGCTATTGCCGCAATTCAGGCGTCATCAGGGGCGTTTTTGTCGCTTGTCGGTACGGAAGGAGAACGGCTGTCAAGATTTATGGATGTCAGAGAACCTTTCGGCATCAGGAACGCGCTCCCTGAAACGAATTCTTTAATTGCGGAACTTTTGCAGTCTTCGGGAATTGCAAATATGTACGGCGCATTCGGTTCTATAAACAACATTGCAAGCTATGCTTCTCCTATCGTAAGACGCGGTATGGGAGGCAGTTATTCCTGGGACGCGTCTATCGCAAAAACAGCGGCATCCGATTTTGCCAAAAAATCAAATGCCGAAATCGCGGAAATGGAATCCAAAGTGCTCGCTCACCGTATCAGGCTGACAATTGACGAAGCATTAAAAAATCTGGCAGATAACATAAATGCGGCTAATCTAAACTTCAACGAAAGCATGGACAATATGTTCATAATGGACGGACTTTGGAGGAAAAGCGGAAACACTTATGAAAAAGACATTGTAAAAGGTTCTACGCTTTTAACGCCGGTCATTGAAAAAAGAGCGACTGTCGCGGGTTACATTTATTATAAAATGAAACCTGTATCGCTTTTAACAAACCTTGACGATATAAATCTGGAACGCCTGAATACAATTGCCGTAAGGGGATTGCTAGAAAACGCATATTCTGAAATAGAAAAAATAACCGCGGAAATATTCGGAATCGGCGAGAATGCGATAAAAATAGCCAAACGCGGAAATACGGAAGAATTCCGTGAACAGTCTCCGGGTAAATTCGGCGCTCATATCGGATACAGGCCTGATGTCAAACCGGGCAAAGAATTCGGCGAATCAAAAAGTTCCATGTTTTACGACACAGGTTCAGGGGAACTTGGCAGATTGCTGTCTGAATATATCTATTGGAACGTAATTGATTCAAAAGGATACGCGGAACTCTCTCTTGCCCCCTGGGATAAACGTATCTGGAATGATGAAAACAGTTTTTTCCCCGCTCCGTCCATTAAAAGCGTAGGGCAGATTGCCGGAGCAATAGCAGCGACAGTTTTTACCTTCGGAGCAGGCGTAAGTATAGGCGGGATAATGCTTGCCGCGGCAATCAGTTCAGCAAGCAGCATAACATTCGGAACTCTTGATGTCGCTTTCGGATATAAATCATTGGATGAAGCGGCTTTTGACATGGGAAAAACATTTTTAATTAACGCCGCGGGCAGCGCTATTTCGGGAGTCTTCGGCGCTGTCGGAAGCGCCGGACTTACATCAACCGCTGTAAACGCCGCAAACAGCACAATAGGAAAAATAGCAACAGAAACCGCAATGAGAGGACTGCAAACCGCAGCCACGTCTCTTGCATCCAACATTCTAAACTCAGTTACCTACAGCAGCGCGGAAGGTTTCGGCTGGTCCAATGAAATATTTTCATCAGGCATAAACGGCATGCTTAAAAGCACGGCTTCATCTATGGTAAGTACGTTTACAACCGGTACTTTGCAGGCGATTAACAGCGGAATATCTGTAGACAAACTGGCGGGTTTTAATTCATTTAACAGAAGAGACCTTTCCAAGCTTAACGGTTTTATAGGTTCGCTCGCGGGACAGGGAATAGGCTACGCAATGGGAGACGACTTTACGTTAAACGTGTTAAATTTAAGCGATTTAACCATGGGAGCATACGAAAGCGGTTTACTGGAACTACACCTTGGCAGAAACGGAACGTCCATGAACATCGGCACGGGAGGAGTAAATGTCAGCTATTCAAATTTGGCGGCATCTCTTAGAGGCGCTCAAGTATGGAATGTGAATAACCGCATAAACAGTTTTATTAAGAAACAGGAAACCTTTGACGCCGACATGGCCCTTCGCGCGCAGTACGGTTACGGAGACAATGTACAAAAAAGCCAACTGTGGGATATACTTAAAGGCGACACAAAGATCATTGCCGATACTGAGGGAGACTTCTTTGCGCAAACCACAATGGTTGACGGACAGAGAGTGATAAATTTGTCAGGTTATAAATTGGGAATGAATATGGAAGAGCAGATGAACCTTGCCGTAATGCTGGGACACGAAGCGTACAGAGACGGCATTGTATCCGGTGACAACTATCTTGAAACAAGAACCGCTAATAGAGCCCACACAGAAATGGCGTTGAGAATGCGCAGTGACGGACAGGAATTTCATCTTAATGATAACTTAATAAGGGACTTGGTAGCTTACAGCCTGGGTGATGATTTCTTTAATGCCTATTCCGACAGTTTTTATGATTCAAGTGCGGATTACTGGAAGCTGATGCGTGACGGAACATTGGTAAATGACGACAAAGGATGGCTGGTAGATGAAAACGGCGATCCGAAACTAAACGGAAAAGGCGAATGGATAGGAGCGGGAGGAATTGAAACAGGATTGCTGAATATTTTATTCGGCGGGACCCACGGAGTAGGGTATGATGAATACAGTGATGAACAGGTAAGAATCGCGCAGAATTTAATGATAATTGCCGGCATGAAATATGACGAAAGGGTAAAAGGCGATATGCGTTCCAGGTATTGGACAGGCAATGAGGAACTGCCCTTGAATATGAACATGGTAATGCAGACAATAGGCTCAAGAATTGCCGCGCCGGTATCTGAAAGGTATTATGAACAAAGATCATTTAGGTATGAACCAAAACCACAGTCTGCTAAGGAGAAGTTTTTCGCTTATATTGACAAAATTGGCAATTGGCTTAACCCCAGTCCTAAGTCTCAGCCTGTTTCGTCTGAAAATGCTCTTAAGAATCCTGCAGAAAATACTACAAAAGATATAATTGACACAAGAGACAAAGTGCATGTTACGAATAGCGGTGATAGTTTATCTTTCTTCAATGGTTTTCTTGACGAAATTATGAGGGACAAAAACAAGTATATCGCGAAAGAAAAAATAGATGAGAACGGTAAAAATAATTTGGAAACATATTGCACCACTCTTCTTCGTGATTTCATTGAAAATAAGTTTGGAAAAGAGATGTACACACGTGTATTTGGAGACAAGATGGAGAGCGCGAACCAAATGTTTGAATCATTCAGGAACAATACAAACCTTGAACAAATCAAAGTTACAGACTATGACAATTTAAGGGCGATACAGGACCTTGCAGACAGAGGAGTGCTTATAATTGTGAGCATTAAAAACGCTTCCGGACACGGACATGTTGCAATTGTTGGTAACAGTGAAATGGTTTATAACACAATTTATCACCCAAGCAGTGATGTACCTGCTTATGAAGGTATGACATTATCATCTTTAAAGAATCATCACCTAACAGTTGTACAAGCCGGAACATACACAGGAGCAACCAGTATATTATATGCAACTACTGGATGGGATGTCTACCAAACACGTAAAGACCTGTTAGATGGTAATATGATTTTTTATACTGTTAAGGGGAGATAGCCATGTTAAAAACATTATTAACCGTAATTACAGCATTATTATTTATTGCCTGTAATGTTCAAAAGAAGGATGTAAATATCCCGAGTGAAAATGCTGATGTATTTTCATTTGACACAAATACAACGAATGATGATAGAATCGTAATACCGGAAGTATTTTACTACAATGAAAATACAATGGATGAGATTGCAGATGCACGTAAAGCAAAGGAAACAAATAAAATAAGGGATATTACATTCAGAGCGCTGCTTTTGTCTGAGAATATATTATCAGGTATGGAAATAAGTGACTATGATAGTTATAAGGAAGATATCCCAATGGGGACATATTTCTGGGATGAATTCGATGAATATGAGGAACAGTATAGTTTAACAGATGATGAATCCAAACTGCTTGGGAGATGGATGAATGTATCATTGATTACGGGTCCATACTACCGCAGGTATATCTTTTTCCCAAATAAATTCTTTGTTTTACTATTTAATTCTAAAAACTACATTTTTATTAACAATGAAAACAAATCGCTTTACAGAGCGATAGGGACATGGGAAATAGAAGACGGCATGGTAAAAGTTACAATCTACTCTATAGAAATTAGAGACGAGGAGAAACCTCATCCCAACAATAAAAACATTACTTTGATTGAACGCCCTTATACATTTGATTTTATTAAAATTGACGACATAGGCGTACAGGGGTATACCAAAAAGCCGGTTTACGACAGGATTCTATCAGATGAACTAAGAAGACAGGTAAAGGTAAAAGTGCCTAACACAACAAACAACCTGTATCTGCGAAATGTATATACAATTGATAATATACCGGTAACAAGGAAAAATTATAATTATTTTTCCACCTTTCCTGAAATGGCGAAAGAAGGACACACAGGGTTTGAAATAGCGACCAATCCTGAACTTATCAGGAAATACATTCCTGAGGATGTTTATTATTGAAAGTTGTCAGTGTTCACCTATATAGCTGCTTGCTTTATAGGTGAACATTATACTTTTTTAATAACATAGGAGAGAAAGAATGAAAAATATATTTTGGTTTTTATTATTTTTTCCTATCCTTTCATGTTCAAAAAATATAGATAAGAATAAGCAAATTGTGGAAGCAGAATCTATAGAAGTTACCAATGTAACAGTTATGATATATGATGAAATTAGAAATAATATTATCGGCTATATAAATGACGATAATATCAGAATAAGAAGCAATCCAAATACAAACTCTGAGATTCTTGGTTTATTAAATATCGGCGATTGTGTTACAATAATTGATACATCCAGTGAAAAAGTTACTATCAATAATAATTATAATTATTGGTATAAAATTATTACTAATGATAATATAACTGGCTGGGTTTTCGGCGGATATATTGAGATTATAAATAATGAAAAACCTCCTGAATTTGCAGAAATGTCATGGAATAGTGAATTTGGAAATTTAACTCGTCTGAAAAATATTTCAGTTAACGATTTACAATCCTGTTCATGGAGCAGATATTTCACATCAATATTTTTTTCTAAAGAAGGAAATTATATTAAAATTGATCGTTGGGGCAGTACTGAATACGGCAGATATACTTTAAGAAATGATACAGTATATTTTTTCCCACCGATAAAAATAATTAGGTTCGCTGAGTATTATACTGTAAATAAATTAAACTATTCAAATGAATTACATTTTGAAGGAGCTCCTGTTTTACGAAGTGATGATGAGACTGTTGTCTTTGTTGCAAATGATTCGGAATTTGTAAAAATCGGAGAAACGATAAGAATGTATAAATATTATTGTGAAAGAATATTTGAACGCGGAAAAGTAAATAGAAATGGTTATTTATTTTCATTGCCGGACAAGTCATCAAAAAATTTGTTTTACGATAATTATTACGGTGCAAGAGCAACAGAGGCGGTTACTGCTAAACTTGCTAAAACAAAGATAGACAATATAATTTGGTATTATACAATATTTGATTTTACAAGCGGCGATCCAATAGACGGCGGCGGTCCATTCTATGAAGGCTGGCTATCAGAGGATTATTTTGAATAAGGAAAAATTACAATTATTTTACCTGCTTCCCTGAAATGGCAGAAGAAAAGTATACTGGGATTGAGATAGCAACCAATCCTGAACTTATTAGGAAATACATTCCTGATACTTTGTATTATTGAAAAATATGGGGAACGTCGATTATTCGATTTTCCCCATATTTATTACTGGGAGAAGATAATGAATAAAAATCACAAAAACTGTATGATTATTTTATTAATCATTTTATGTTTTTCATGCCGTAAAAATGTAAATGGAAATGAAATTATCAATGAAATTGAAACATCCTCCACTGTTGATATGGTTTATGTTGTTTCTTTTTATGTTAATGATACAGTTTTTGTTGCTTCTTTTGACGGTGTAAATCTACTTTCAGAACCGGATATTGCATTTGTAAACCATAGTTTTCATTGAAAAAGAAACAATAGATTAGACAAGTTGTGAAATACGGTTACTGGAAAAAGATAAAGAGGGATGACAAATCAATACGCCATATATTCAATAGCATCACCATGAGCGCCGACCAACTCATGTTTATTGGGATGAACAATAAGGTCCATTTCTTCCAGAGGGAGCAAGCCGAGCAGAATTTGCGGAAGACCGGGTACTGTAATTACGCGCATAACCGATTGACGGTCCTTCCAGTTAATCTCAACCGGAGTAGTAACAGGACATACAATCCGCTCTCCGTTGGCGATTCGAATTCGCTGTTCGCCTGTTTTACCAAGTCCAAGTTTTTGCACGGTTTGTTCGTCAATCATTAATGAATAGGAACCTGTATCCACAATGGCAGTTACAGTTACGGTTCTGATCTCATCATCTTTGATGAACCCGTTTACGGCTTGTCCTACATCCCATTCATTCCTTAATGTTAATTCAGCGTATACTGTACCCATATAAACTCCGTTTTTTATTATAGCAAATTTTCTATAAATTTGCAATTTTACTATGAGTTTATTAATCTTTCATTTTTATAGAATTCAATATATGTTTAACGCAATGATGCCAAACATCAAAGTTCCATTAATCAAAAGGTTTTTGATAAAACCGTCCGTTAAGCTGACTGGTTTTTAGTACATTAATAAACGCTTCATCATCAATTTTCCTTATTATGGGAATAAGCGTCTTTACCTGACTGGCGGTTATCACGGAATAAAGCAGCGTCCGGCTTTTTTTTTCATAACTTCCAAAACCTTCAAAACAGGTAGCGCCGTGATGGGTTTTTTCATTGATTACCGAAAAAATTAAATCCGGTTTATTGGTAATAATAAGAAGCGTCCTTTGCTGATAATTCCGGTAAAGAGCCTCAAGCGCAACAGTGGTTGTGAACTGGAAAATTATGGAGTACAAGGCTTTGTCCAGACCGAAAAGGAATCCCGCCACAGCGAGAATAACGCAATTACCCATAAAAATGTAATTCCAAGCGTCCTTGTGGTATCTCTCGGAAATAAAAATCGCGATAAAATCGGTGCCGCCTGATGTGGCGTCGGCATAAAGGCATAGGGCGATGGACAGAGCGTTAATAGCTCCGCCAAAAACCGCCGAAAGCAAAGTGTCGTGAAGCTGGATAAATTCAATGAACATGGAAGGCATCGAGTCGGCAAGCACGCCTGTAACAACAATGGCAAGCACGGAATAGAGAGTGAATTTTTTCCCGATAAACTTAAAACAAACCGCCGCGGGCACTGCGTTTAAAATGTATAACGGCACGCTGAAGGGCAGGCGGAAGTTCCCGAAACGCAGGCATATTTGCTGAAGCAGAATGGAAAGCCCTGTAAATCCGCCCGGAATAAGAGCGCCGGCATGGACAAATGTTTTTATATTAAACGACATCAGCGCACCGGCGAAAATTACAAGAAACAAGCGCTTGAATGTTATTAAAACCTGTTTATTCATAGAACCAGTTTAATTGATTGGAAGACGGGAGTCTATACATTTTCTTTATGACGGAACTGCGGTTTTGCCTGTGCGGCATAAGTTCCGGTAAAGGCCTTCCTGCTCAATCAATTCGTCATGACTGCCCGATTGAACAATGCGTCCTTTCTCAAAAACAAAAATAACATTCGCGTTGCGAATTGTAGACAGCCTGTGCGCTATGGTTACGATTGTGCGGCTTCCGGCTATTTCGTTGATCGCCTGCTGTATCTTTTCTTCAGTGTGTACGTCAACAGACGCTGTCGCTTCATCAAGAATAAGCACCGGAGCCTGACACAGTACGGCGCGCGCGATTGCTATGCGCTGTTTTTGGCCGCCGGATAATTTTACGCCGCGTTCCCCTATCTGCGTTTGATAACCTTCCGGCATCTGCATTATGTCATCATGTATCCTTGCGGTTTGCGCGGATTTTTTAATCTCTTCAAACGAAGCGTCAGATTTTGCAAACGCGATATTTTCTTCGATAGTTCCGTTAAATAAAAATGTATCCTGTAAAACCAGAGAGATATTGTTTCTCAGGCTTTCCAAAGTTATGTCCTTCAGATCATGCCCGTCAAGGCATACTCTTCCGCCTGTCGGATCATAAAATCTTGATATTAGTTTGCTCAACGTGGTTTTTCCTACGCCTGTCGCCCCGACAAGAGCCGCCATTTGACCGGGTTTAATGTCAAACGATACGTTATCAAGAACAGGAACGCCCTGAATATATGAAAAACTGACATTCTCAAAAGTAATCCGTCCTTCCGCCCTTCCGATTGATTTTGCAGTTGGGCTGTCCTTGACGCTCTGAGGCGCGTCCAGAATTTCGATTACCCGCTCCGCGCCCGCAAGCGATTGCTGGGCGGATTCCAAAAGCTGGGCGATACCGGTAATTGGCGCGTAAAAAAGAGCAAGGTAAAGAAGAAACCCGACAACTTCAGAAACGGAAAGCTGATTCTTATACGCCAAAAACCCGCCGAAACCGACAACTATAACGCTGCCCATTGAGGTTAAAAACTCAACGCTTGGATGAAATATGGCGCTTAACTTCAGGGCGCGGAGCATATTGTGTGTAAAGTCTTTGCCTTTTTTTAAAACTTTTTCTGTTGCGTAAGTCTGCCGCCCGAAAGCCTGTATTTCCTGTATGCCGGAAAAATTATCCTGAAGCTGCGCGGATAATTCCCCCTGCGATTTTTGTGTTTTCTGGAAGTTGGGGCGTACCTTGCGGCTGAAAAACCACCCTGACAACAGAATGAACGGAATGGGAATACAGGTAATAAGCGCAAGCTGCGCGTTTATATTAAAGAGGATAATTGTTACACCCGTTAGGGTAACAAAATTTGTAATAACATCGGGAGTTATGTGAGCGTATATCAATTCAAATGTAGCGACATCGTTCATTACGCGGCTTAAAAGGTCGCCCGTCTGCTTGTTGTGAAAATAATCCATGGAAAAAGACTGGATTGCGTTATAGACCTTTATCCGCAGTTCAAGCACAAGCCGCCACGCCGCCCTGTGCGAGCAGTAATTAGACAAAAACCGGAACAGGATGCGTGTCAGGAACAAGCAGAACAATCCGCCCGCCATCCACAGTACAGTGATAAAATTTTCCCGTGTCATGCCGGCTGCCACGAGCCCTGTCATGGAAGCCATAATTCTGGGAGCAATCAAGTTGACCGCTGTCAGCATAAGCGTGCCGAAAATCGAAAGTAACAGCCAGCCTTTGTATCTGACAGCTTCTTTCGCTATACGCAATAATGTTTTCATGTACTTACATTGAATGTTGCATTAACATAAGCTTTCTGTCAATTCCCGTAATAACCGCATATTGCGCGTCAACTTCTGAATTGAATTAAAAATTTCATCCCGAAAATAATCAATTGAATCTACCAAATTATAAATGATTATATTACCGCAAAACGTGAATAATAATTATCTTTTGTTCAGACTTTATAAACAGGAGAATCGTTATGAAGAAAGTTGTATTTATAGCAGCATTAATCTTTATTGTAATGATCGTAATGCTGGTGTTGTACTGCAGAACCGATCTCGGTGACATGGATATGCGGTACACAAAATTGTATGATGCCAACTCCGGACTTGATCTTACCGGAGCCGGCACATATACGGTGAAAGACGGCGATACGCTGTCGGATATTTCAAGACACGCCTATAATGACGGTTTTTTTTACCCCGTTATTATGCTTGCTTCGCGGGGCGTAGTTATAAATCCTGATAAAATCAGGCCCGGTATGACGCTGACAATCCCCGATCTTGAAAGAAATCTGGCAAACAGTAAAAGCAAAAGAAGCATGAAAAACTGCCTTAACGGATTTGCCAATATTGAAAAAAACAAGACAAACCCGAATCAGGCTTTAATCGACGGCTTTAAGAAACGCGCGAACGAACTTTAATCAACTTAAAAACGCGGCGGTGTCAGTTAACGTATAGCGTCTGACACTGCTGTGTGTACGGCTGAATCTTAAGTATCTCGTTTCTAAAATTAAGGAGAAAGTAAATGAAAAAAAAGATTTTTTCTGCATGTATTTTACTTTTATCGTTTCTGTTGATAAATTCCTGCAAGTCGTCTCCTGATACAACCGCAGCTCCGTCCAAGACTTCAGAAACAGATAAAGGAACTGAACTTCTTCCGTCATCAGGGGTTTCTTCCGAAAAAAATACAGGAAATAATACGATAACGGAAGTCCCTGCAATTCCTTCAATCCCGCCGACAGTTCCTTCAGAGCCCGCAGCACCTGCCGTTATTCCCCCCGGCGCTGTAACTTCTGCACCTCCTGTAATTCCCGCGGACAAAGAAACCGCTGTATCTACAGAAATGTTAACAGTTCCGAAGGGCAGGGCGGATGCCGCAAAAAAACGCGCGGCTGATTTCGGGGCATCCGCCTATTTTCCGGGTGAATGGAATGCCGCCAATTCAAAATATACTGCTGCGGCTAATATGCCGAAAAAGACTCAAAGCGATGTGCGGCAGGCGGCTGAGATGTACGACAGCGCTGCTGATGACTACGATGAAATTTTCAGGAAAACAATCCCGTTTTATGCGAAGGCAAAGGAAGATGAATTAATTGCGGCAAGAGAAAAACTGATTAATACCGGGTATGCATATTATTTTCCTGAATATTTACAGAATGCGGACGATAAGGCTTCTTTGGCGTCAAGCCGGTTTAAAGCCGGAGACTATTACAGCGCAAAAGATACTGCCGATGACGCTTTGAATGAATATGAAATCCTGTATACCGGAGCGAAAATTTTACAGGTCAGGCGGGAAAATGTTGACCTTGATTTTGTGAAGTATGATTACGCCAATTTTGAAAAAGCGGATGAGACGGCTCTGGCGGCCGATGAAAAATATAAAGCCGGAAATAAAAAAGCGGCGGAAATCGGCGCACAAGACGCGCTGCGCCGTTACAACAGCGTATTGGCAAACGGCTGGAAGGCTGACGCCGGAGAAAAACGCGCTACCGCTTCTCTGGAAAGAGAGAAGGCATTAAAGGAAAAAGCCAATATTGCTTCCCGTGATTTATTCCGTGAAGCCGACAGCGTTTTTAACCGGGCCGAAAAAAGTTTCACGGTGCGGAATTTTCAGGATGCTGTCGTTTTATATATAAATTCCGATTCGCTGTTCTTACAGTCCAGAATTGATACCGAGGAAAAGCGCCAAAGGGCGTTGGGCATTATTAAGCTGGCTGAAGAAAAAATTGAAGAAAGCAATGAAACAGCAATTGACGCGGAAAGAATTATTGAAGGAGGAACAAAATGAGCCGTAAAACAATTTTCTTACCGGTAATCTTATTGTTTTTAACGTTCCAGGTATTTGCGCAGCATGAACCGGAAATTATAATGCCTGAATATAATTTTGCCCCGTATTTTGCAGCGACAATTCCCGGAGAGGAAGAATCGTCAATACCTAAAAATATCCTTAACAATGAATTTTATCTTGAAAGCCTGCGTTTAAACAAATTGGCTCAGGAAGCCTATGATTACGGAGATTATGACGCGTCAGCAAAATACGCCGAAGAAGCGATACGTTTCGCGCGCCTTTCTGACGAGTATGTCGCTATAAGATTGATTGACGAAGCGGAGAGACTCCTGCGCTGGGCGGACATTAACAATGTTGTTAAACGCTATCCTGACAGATACAATGACGGTAAACAGTATTACGAAAGAGCGGTCGCGGAATATTCAGATGAAGAATTGGGAAATGCCATTTTCGTGGCTGCCAAATCCGTGGAAATTTTATCGTTTTTGGAAACTGAATTTAACAAAATCGCAGTATTGCCGAAACAGTATAAAGTAAGAGCATGGGCTTTAGTAAAAGACTGTTTATGGAATATTGCGGGATACCCGTGGGTTTACGGAAATCCGTACAAATGGACAGAACTTTACAGAGCAAATAAATCCAAATTTCCCGATCCGGACAATCCCGATTTGATTGAACCGGGAATGGTACTGGATATTCCCAGCATAAAGGGAGAAGTCAGGCAGGGTATGTGGGATTCAAGTTTGAATTATGAAAAGGCGCCGTAATAAAAATCAAGCCTTGTAAGACAGCTTGTTTGGAATAATAGTCCAAAACAGCTTAACCTGTACAAAACCTGTATAAAAACAGGTCATTTGTACAGGTTGTTTTTTGTTTACTAATAATATTATTTGCTGTAAATTTAAATTGTATTGAGAAATAATTTCCAAAAATTGGTTTAAATTATGCAGAAAGAATTAACATCCCGCGAACAGGTAATTTTCAATTTGCTTGTTGAAGGAGTTTCTCCCAAAGATATTGCTTATAAACTGAATATCAGTGAACGTACAATCGGTTTTCACCGGAGTAATATTTATAGTAAACTCGGCGTTCACAGCATTCAGGAACTTGTCGCAAAATACGATTCAACCAGACAGCATGCGGGAACTGCAAACTCAGCCGAACAGGGAAACTGCGCTTTCTGTAAATATAAAAAATGGCAGCCCAAGCGCTTGATTCTTTTGGGAATATCAATATTTATTGTTTACAATTTACTTATTTGGTGGTTTTTCATAAAACCGTCCGGGGGGGG
>Ga0268262_10000839_pt1 | contig 39785 bp, 68 predicted proteins | sample TergutNc150P3_FD_190354 | JGI IMG/M metagenome (GOLD analysis project Ga0268262, IMG submission 190354) | Nasutitermes corniger P3 segment gut microbial community from laboratory colony in Florida, USA - Nc150 P3 (SPAdes) (version 2) | ecosystem: Host-associated > Arthropoda: Insects >...
GAAGTGTTCAAGGCTTGCGAGGCCGCACCGCAGCATCGTTATTTGTTTCTAACGAAAAACCCGTCACGTTATACACAAAACCCTATATATAATCTTGCACATGGAAAATATAATAGATGGTGGTTTGGTACAACAATAACCTGCCAAAAAGATTATGACGAAAGAGCATGGAAACTACCGTTATATCGAACATGTTTTTTGAGTATTGAACCGTTACACGAAGAAATATCATTAAATGAACTGCGAATAATGCCTGTCAAATTAGTGATAGTAGGGGCAGAGACTGGAAACCGCAAGGGCAAGGTAATTCCAAAGCGTGAATGGATCGAGAACATCGTCAACGAGTGCCGCCGTAGCAATGTCCCGGTCTTTATGAAAAACAGCCTTGCCCCGATATGGGGCGAACCGCTGGTACAGGAATACCCGTGGGGCGATAAACCTTAAATGACCGCTTTTCTCGACCTGTTCAGCGGCATAGGCGGCTTCGCTCTGGGGGCTTACCGGGCGGGGCTTAGGTTCGACAATCATTACTTTTCGGAGATTGAGCCTTATGCGGTTGAACTGTATAAAAAACGCTTTCCGGAAGCTGAATATTTAGGGGATATAAAAAATGTCGATTATTCAAAACTGCCAAAAGGGGAATACCTTGTCGCGGGCGGATTCCCCTGCCAGCCTCACAGCGACGCGGGGCTTAAAAAGGGTGCGGACGACGAGCGCGATTTATGGCCTGAGTGCCGGAGAATGTTACGCGAACTACGACCTCGAATCGCATTGTTTGAAAACGTGCGAGGGCTTCTTACCTCTCCCGGAAGAGACAGAAAAGGCGAGTTTTTCAATGGCGTTTTGTCGGATATTCACGCCTGCGGGTATGATGCGGAATGGCAGATTATATCGGCTGCGGACGCGGGAGCGCCGCACCTGCGGAAACGGGTGTGGATTGTTGCCTACTCCGACGGCGACGCTTGCGGATCACGGCGGCCCGAACCAGCGCGACAAATGCGGGAGGCCGGGATTACAGAAAGCGGCGATGACATGGCCAACGCCGAAAGCGCAAAACGGAAGAGGGGCGGCGGTACACGGGGAAGGGGGATTAGACCTACAGACGGCGGTGAAACTCTGGCCTACTCCGAAAGCGGGCGACGCGGTGATGGGGATGACGGCGCGGACGAGGGGCAAGCCGATAGAAAAATCGACGCAGGCGAACGGCCTGTTGGGAAGGGCGGTACATCAATATCCGACTCCGACAACCCCGCGCCCGCACGACAGCGAGAATACGGCAGGGAAATATATGCCGGGGCAGAAACAGAAATCTTTGGAGGGAGCGGTTGCGGCGAATGGTGGGCAGTTGAACCCGACGTGGGTCGAGTGGCTCATGGGATACCCTTTAGGGTGGACAGACTTAAAGGCCTCGGCAACGCCGTTGTCCCTCAGTGCGCCGAGATGATTTTTAATCTGCCTGTTTTTAATTACTGGAGAGAAAAAGAATAACACTTTTCTCTTATCGTTATTATCGGTAATAGCGGGGAAAACATTGAACATTTTTGCAAGGGGGAATAAATGGAAAAACTAACGGTTGAACTTGACTGCAAAAAGAAAACCTGCGGCAAATGTAAATTAAAAGGTTATCACATGGCGCAGGGCAGTTGGTGCCACCTCTTTAATAAACCAATAATCTGGGTACGAGGCAAAACCTTCTTGCGCCTGCCTGAATGTATAGCCGCCTGTAAAGCGCAAAATGCATGATACGGATTTATTTTTTTGATTTGGGAAAAAGGATATGGATGACGGATTTTCGACATTTGTAATGAGTGAAACAACACTTAATCAAATAAAGGTGTTACCCCCGGAAACACAGTTAAAGTTTTTTTGGGCTGTAGCAAATTATGGGACAGATGGAATTGAACCTGAATTCGAAGGGCTAGAACAGGCAATATGGATACCAATGCGGGATTTAATTTTGCATACAAAGAAAAAAGACGAAAAATGGCGGCAAAAGCAACAGGAAAACGGCAAAAAGGGCGGCAGACCCAAAACCCAAAATAACCCAGATGAACCCAAAAAACCCGCCGTAACCCAAAATAACCCAGATGGCATTTGGGTTAATGCAGAAACCCATAATGACAATGACAATGTAAATGACAAAAACAATACTGGCTTTTTTTCTGAAAATTCAACTAAAACTATTTCAGATCCTCCCCCCGAAAAGCCTTCCCCGACCAGAGATGACGCTACCGCGGTATTTAACAAGGCTAGAACCCTGTGGAACGAGCTAAATATTAAACCCCAATGCCGGGATATTATCATTCCGCCTGCGGAATACGACTGTTTACGGGCTTTCCAGAATTACTCATGGCTGGAAATCGAAAACGCTATCAAAAATTACCTCTGGCATACCAGCGGGGAATGCGGCGAGGGATGGGCGCAGCCGCCTCCATACGGGTCTATTTACGGATTTCTGAAAACCGGGGTCGCGAAATACTTTGACGACGATGCCTGTAAAGAGCTATTTGGGAGGAAGTATGGCACTGGCTGATAAAATAAAAAAGCAAGGCGGCGAAGACGCAACTATCCGGGCTGTCGAACAAACCAATAAGCTGATCGAAGGATACCGCCGTAACCGAAAACAGGCTTTTGAAGATAGTGAGGAGTGTCTTTTATTGTGCAGGGAGTGTGTAGAAATACTCAGGGGAGGGATAAAGCATGATTGAAATACCGAGTAGACGTATGGGAGCTAATATAAATGAAACGAATATCTTTTAACCCCCGTTTTGTAAACGAAGCCGGAAACGATTTAATCCCCGGAAAGATACACACAATCCGCGAAAACTACGACTACTGGAAAAAGTTTGAAGGGCGGGAATTAGACCTGTTCACATGGGAAGGCAAGCCGTACCGTAGCAAGCATAAAGTGTTTTGTACAAAACGGCTTGTCAGCGTTCAGGAAGCTGAGTTATGTGAAAAGGGAAGCAAGAGCAGATGGTTGACCCATGATAAAAGGCCGATACACGGTTTAGTGTTATCCAGCAATGACGGCTTTTTTCTGTTTAGTGATTTTTCAGATTGGTTTGATGGTTATAAGCCCGGTAAAATGGCAATTTTGCATTTTACGGATTTCAGGTATTAGGGAGGCGCATATTATGGTACAGGCAGATTTTAGAGAGGGCGAATTATTTTATGAGCCGCCAAAACTGTATCCAGAATCTGTATTTGAGATTGACGGGATAAAGGTACGTTTCGTTACATTGCAAAAACAATGCCGCATTTTGATTTTTACGGCGATATTTCAGAGACAGGTTACAGGTCTTGTTTTCCTTCCTATGAAGACTTTGACGAATACGGAGTGGAGGGCGCGGCAAGGGAAGCGATAAAAATTATCAGAGCCGATTTTCACAAAAAACAGGAAAATCTCAAACGCAAGAAAAATAATCTTATAGGAGGCAAAAAATGAGAGATTATATATGCAGAGGCAAGCGGAAAGACAATGGCGAGTGGATATTCGGGTTTATAAAAATAAGCCCTAACACCGGCAGGGTTTTTATATCTGTTTGCGAGAAAGACAAACACGGCGATAACTGGCTTGTGTATGAAGTAATTCCCGGAACCGTAGGGCAATTCACCGGCTTGCCGGATAAAAACGGAAAACAGATATTTGAAGGAGATATTTTAACTGCGAGAGAATATTTGTTTACTGATAAAGGGAAGCCTAATTATTACGGGGTTGTTTTTTGGTATAAAGAGGGGGCGCAATTTGGCTATAAGCTGATATGCGCAAACTCTAAAAAAAATGGAATTTCCAATGGAATATGCGGAATGTTTGGGGATACAGATTATAAGTTTGAAGTCATCGGCAATATCCATGACAATCCTGAATTGTTAAAAACTTGAAAAATATTGTTAAATTACGTCTATCACCTAACTTATAACTTATGAGAAGCGAGCAGATAGGCTATTCAACTCTTTTTCTATGCGACTGCATGGACTTAATGGCAACCCTGCCCGATAAAAGCATAGACCTTGCCATTGTCGATCCTCCCTATGGCGGGGGCAATCATAATATGAATAATAAAATATGCGACGGAGTAAGAAATAAATCTTATGATAAGGCAAATAAAATAAAAGAATGGGATAACGCCCCTTCAGATGATTATTTTAACGAGCTTTTTAGAGTGTCAAAATACCAGATAATCTGCGGGGGCAACTACTTTAATTTGCCGCCGTCAAGAAACTTTATTATTTACTGCAAAGAAAACATACCGGAAACTTTTAATATGGCAATGGCAGAATTTCTATGGACAAACATTGACGGCAATTCAAAAGTTTTCAGATACAGGGCAAAACAAAATATAGACAGATTCCACCCTTGCGAAAAACCTGTATCGCTCTATAAATGGCTGTTAAGCAGATACGCCAAACAAGGCGATAAAATCCTTGATACCCACTTCGGCAGCGGTTCTATCGCCATAGCCTGTAACGAAATGGGATTTAACCTGATTGCTTCAGAAATTGATCAAGATTATTTTAACGCCGCTGTTTCAAGAGTAAAAGAAGAAAATAAGCAAGGCTTGTTATTTAGGAAAGCAGTATAAAATGAGAGTTGAACACATCGGGAACACTACGCTCTATCTAACTGACTGTATGAAACTAATGGCAAAATATCCCGACAAGTATTTTAATCTGGCGATAACCGATCCGCCATACGGAATAGGGCAAGACTGGAAAAAAAGGAATAAAGGCGCAAATTTTACCAATACGACATACAAAAATGAGAGTATACCCAGCAGGGATTATTTTCAAGAGCTTTTCCGTGTTTCAAGAAATCAAATTATATGGGGCTATAATTATTTTACCGAAATATTAGGGTCAACAAATTATTTAATCGTGTGGGACAAAAAGAGCAATAATAATAAAGTTTTTCACTATTCAAAATGCGAAATTGCCTATACTTCATTCCGTATTCCGGCGAACATTTATTCAATAACGTGGGACGGCTACAGGATGGGCAGGGAAACGGGGAATAAAAAAATACACCCTCACCAAAAACCCATCGAGTTGTACAAAAATCTTTTAACGGATTACGCCAAAAGCGGAGACTTTATTCTCGATACTCATTTAGGAAGCGGGTCAATAGCTGTCGCCTGTAATGAGTTGGGATTTGATTTAATCGCAAGCGAAATAGACGAAGACTACTTTAATGCCGCCTTAAAACGCATTAAAGACGCGAACAGACAGGGCGATTTATTCAGGGATATGGCGTAAATACTGTTTGAAGGTGGGGGTAAAGTGATGAACATTGCGACACTAAGCGGCGGCATTATGTCTTTTTATGCGGCTTATTTGTCAATCCAGAAATACGGCAAAGAAAACGTATTATTGTATTTTAATGATACGAAATGGGAACACCCTGATTTATACCGCTTTCTTAATGACATTCAATCTTTTTTAAGTAAGGAAATATATTTCGATACAGACGGCAGAACGCCTGAACAGGTATTTTTTGATGAACGCTTTTTAGGCTGTGACCGTGTACCATTATGCTCAAGGGTATTGAAAGCTGAAAGGTTACAAAAGTTTTATAAAGACGGGGACAATTTAATTTTCGGCATAGGGATTGAAGAATATCACCGTATGCGTCCAATTATATCCAGATACCAAATTGTTTATGCCCAAACTGGTAAATTTTGCACCCTTGAATTTCCGCTTATTAAACAGGAAATACCCCGATACAAAATTGACGAATGGTTTAGGCAAACAGGGATTAAAATGCCTGAATTATACGAATTGGGATTTGAACATAATAACTGTAGCGGCGGTTGCGTAAGGCAAGGTGCGAAGCGATGGAGAAAATTACTAAAAACATTGCCTGACGTGTATCAAGCAAGGGAAGATTTAGAAAATAGTTTTAGGGAAAAATTCGGGGATTACAGTTTTATGAAAGACATAACCTTGAAAGAATTCAAAGAGACGGATGAAAGTTTTGACAGGCTTAATCCTGACTTGTTTGACGGGGAATGTATCGGAATATGCCAGTTTATAGCCTGATTGTTTAGTTGTTTTTTTAGCCTAAAATAATGAACCAAAACAAAATAATTCTTGACCTCTGCGGAGGGACAGGCTCATGGAGCAAGCCCTACAAGGAAGCGGGATACGACGTGCGCCTTATAACGCTTCCAGACTATAATGTAGAACACGTTGTATTTTCTGGCGACTATATGGTGTTCGACAAGCGGACTTATTCTGTTAACGATATGGCGGTCAGGTATAAAGATGTTTACGGATTTTAGCCGCTCCGCCCTGTACCGAATACAGCGTGTTAAACCGCGATAAATATAATAACCATGAACTGTTTCTGGATTTCGACAAATACAAGAATTCGGTAAATACCGATGTCCTTAACGCCTGTCTGAAAATAATCGAGAAATGCAATCCTGTGTTTTACGCGATAGAAAACCCCTGCGGGCTTATGCGTAAATACTTGGGCAAGCCGACATTATCTTTCCAGCCCTACCAATACGGGGACGGCTGGACAAAAAAGACGGATATATGGGGCAAGTTTAACATACCCAAAACTACCCATATATGGGAAACCTGCCCGAAGTTAAATTTGTATACGAGACCGAACAGAAAAAGACCGTCAATAGCGTTTTTGCATAAATCGGCAATATCCTTAATTCCGCAATTTGCCGGAATTGAAGTGGATACGGACGCTGCGCTTCGGGCGATAACCCCGCCCGGTTTTGCTAAGGCGTTTTTCGAGGCGAACCAGTAAAAAATGCCGCAGATATTGTTAATTAAACCCAGAAATCTAAAATAAATTCATGCTTTTAAGTTCGGGAAAGCATAAAAAGCGCAATTTTGCAGTTCCTATGCCCGAACTCATAGGAAAGCCCTACCGGAAGAACCGGCGGGTAAAATGCAGAACTGCGCTTTTTTATTGGGAGGATGTATGAACGAATTAGTAACTTTACGGAAAATTGAGCAGTCAAAACTTGCAATCAGGGAGGTAAAAAGCCTAGACGAAATTAAAAAGATTATCGATCAAGGCGAAGCCCTAAAAGCCTATGCGGAATCGGCAAAGATGTCATCTGAAATACAAGCCGATATTGCAGAGCTTAATTTAAGGGCGAAGCGGAGATTGGGAGAAATTTCAGCGGCATTGGAAATCGCAAAAGGAAATCAATATAAAAAAGTGGATTGTCCGAGCGGCGGACATAGCAAAACTGCAACGCTTTCCAGTGTTGGAATATCTCGTCAACGGGCAAGCGAAGCGGAGAAAATAGCGGCAATACCGGAAAGGGTGTTTGAAGAAAAAATAGCAGGCGCAAAAGCCGCCGCCGATAAAATAACAAAATCGCTCTTTAAGGAAGCGGAAGCCGAATTCAAAAAAGAAAAGCGGCAAGAAAGCATTATTGAACAGGCAAATAAGGAAGCGGCAATGCCCAGCGGGGAATACTCATGTATCGTTATTGACCCACCGTGGAATTACGGCACTTCATACGATCCTGAAAGCCGCAGGGTAGCCAACCCGTACCCCGAAATGACTTTTGAACAGATAGCGGCATTGGAAATAAAAGCAAAAAAAGACTCCGTTATGTTTTTATGGACTACCCATAAGTTTATATGGGACGCTAAAAAACTGCTTGAAAAATGGGGCTTTGAATACAGGTCAATGCTTGTATGGGATAAAGAAAAAATGGGCATGGGCGATTTATTCCGTATGCAATGCGAATTCTGTTTAGTGGGGATAAAGGGGAAACCGGTTTTGAATAACCCCCAAAATATACGGGATATTATCCGCGAGCCGAGAAGGGAACACAGCCGGAAACCGGAGGCGTTTTATAAGATGGTCGGCGTGTTATGTCCTGGGAATAAAATAGAGTATTTTGCAAGGGAAAAACGGGAGGGCTATGTAGTTTTTGGAAACGACACAGATAAATTCTAAATGGCAGCAAAAGCAGGAAGTTATTAAAGGCAACATGGGAGAAAAGATAATTTATGAATTACTCAGGAAAAAAGGCTGGATTGTGTATAAGACAATCATGGAGGGAGGGCATTGCTTTGATTTTCTGGCAACAAAAGACCGTAAGGAATTGCTTATTGTGGAAGTGAAAACCAAACCAAAAAGATTAAAGTACCCGGATACCGGATTTAATTTAAGGCATTATAACGAATACAAGAGAATTTCCGAGAAACATAACCTTAAAGTATTTGTAGCATTTGTAGATGAAAGCGAAGGAAGGATTTACGGCAATTATTTGAACGAACTTGAAAAGCCGAAAACCATAACAGCCAACGGTAAACAGATTACATATCCTTTAATTTACAGCCCTTACGGGAATGAAACGGGAACGGTTTATTTTCCGGTTGAAAACATGGTAACGATAGCAAGTTTAAGGAATGAGGATATTGCAAACCTTAAAGCTCACAGCACGCGGAATAGCAAGTATGATTATTCCGGTATATAGCGTAAACTATTTTTTCTTGACCGTCTTTTTTGGCGGCCTGCCAACGGGATTTAAAAAAGCCGCTTGACAAACCAGCTAAAAAATATTATATTATACAACGATGGACACTAAAGAAATCGCCGAAAAATATAATGTGTCAAAATATACCGTTATAAAATGGTGTCAAAAAAACGGCATAAAGCGCAAACTAGGTGTTAACGGCATAATGACATATGACATATCCGAGAAAGACATTAAGAAATTCTTAAACCGAAAACCTAAAGGCAGACCGAAGAACACCGCAAATAAACCAGTTAAATAGTATAAAATATCCAACGTTGCCTATTTAGCTACACAGCCGATAAGTAAAACCTCAAAAAATCGTCAAAAAAAGTAAAAAATCTTTCGGAAAACACTTGACAATAAATATCCAACGTTGTATATATATAATATAAGGATACAGGAAGTATCCAACGGAGGTAGAAAATGAACAGGTTTGAAGTTGGCAAATTATACGCGCTGGAATTAGCCTGCGGAGACGGCAGGTATCCGAGAGAGTGCGTAAACCGCAGCGAAAAAACGGTATCTTTCAAAGAACACGGAAAAACAAAAAGGTGCAAAATCCGTGTTACCGAAGACGGCAATGAGTATGTGTCAAATGTAGGCTGGATTGACGCTGTGCCGACCGACCAGTTTAATATGTGTACTTTATAAGGAGCGGAGAAAATGGAAAATTACCAACTTGAAAACGCGATAAAAGATTACGCGAGAGCGATAAAATCAGCCTGCTTTAGAATTATCGACAACGAACTGTCTCTTGCCGACAGAGACATGTACCTGAGATCAATAATAACCGACACGGAAACAATCGCTGAATATATAACGGCGATAGCCAAAAGAGCGGAAAAATGACAATGAAAGCGACGGTTATTAAAAGCGAAGTAAAAAAGAACGGAGTCATTATCCTTTTGGAAAACGGCGGCATGGCTTATAAGGCGGTTATGAATGGCGACTTTAACGGCAATCTCCGCTATATGAGAGAAAACACAAAAGCCGGACAAAACGTGCGTATCCAGTTTACCGAGGCCGCCAACGGCGATCTGCTGGTAGACGAAATTGAATTCATGGCGGCATAGGAGCGGAAAAATGAGCATAGACGATTTATGGATATACGAACAAACAATAAAAAACGCGCCGGATTATTTTGAAAAATTATTTAACGCGGCGTATACCATCTGCGGCTTTAACCATAAACAAACGCTTTATTATTTACATAAGCATAATAAAGAGACTGACAAGCAAGGAGCGGAAAATGCCGTATGTAAAACTTGATTTTGACAAATACCTTGAGGGGAAACCGCAGCCAGAAGGCTATTTTGACGTAAAAGCGCACGAAAAAGCTTATTCAGACGATATTGAATCATCTGTTTGGGAAGAAAAACTAAATGAACTTTTAGAATATATAACTACTGGCAGATTGCCGGAAGGCGTACATTGCAAAAGCCCGAAAATGTCTCCCGAAATGGCGAAGTCCGTTATCTGGTTTTTGCAAGAAGTAACAAGAATAATACCATGCGAATACGAAATCTGCGCCCGTTGCGGAGAAGTACATAATTCAGGCTACGGCAGATGCTTTGAAACTAACGGGAAATTTTATTGTGGCGACTGTCTTGAATATGCGCCAGTAGTCCATTGCGAAGAATGCGGCAAGGAAGCTGGTTACGGATCAAAAGCGTATTCAAAAAAACACGAGATGTATCTTTGCGAGGAATGCAAGAAAGACAAAAAAAATAAAGTGAAACAGATTGGGCAATAACGGAAATAGCCTGATATTGTTTACCCTTGAAAACCATACAAAAATAAACAAACAGGAGAAATAAAATGTTACAGACCTTACAGCTTTTCGGCGAATCGTGCCACTTATTAGAACTGTCCATGAACCCCTGCACTCAGGGATGCGAATACTGTTACGCGAAAACATGGAAGCGCGAGGATTACCCCATTGAGAAGGTAGTCAATAACATATTACACCTTGAAACCAGGCAGGAAGGCTTATTGCCTTTTCTGATAAGAAAACGCTGGCCTATTACGATAAGCAACCGCACGGACGTAATGTGCGCCCCTGACTGGCGGGAAAGGCTGTCCGCAATCAAAAAACTGGGCTTCCCGGTCTGCATGGAAACCAAGCTGAACAGGGACTATAAGGATTTAGCCCGGATACTTGACCCCAAAACCGACCCGATCTACCAGACCATAACAGGATTTAACAACAAGTATGAGGAACATAACTTATTAAGCCCCGAAGAGAAAATTGAGGCCGCTAAGTGGTTTGTTGAAAACGGTTTCCATTTCACCCTTGCCGTTAACCCTTTTATGCCGGATAAAGTAACATCTGAAGAGATTAAGAAGCTCATAGACACTATAAAGCCCCACGGGCTGGTCATGTACGATTATCACAAAACCACAAAATCAGTCCACAAGCACCTTTACAGGCCGGAATACCCGAAAGACGAAATGGATACGGGAAGAAAGGCCGTATCCGATTACTGCCGGGAAAAAGGAATCTATCATTCCATAGGCGGGTTTGAGAGCCGCCCCTACCCTGAATACAATCTAAACCTCCGCATGAACGAAAAGTTTTTCGGGGGCAACGCGATAATCTTCCAGGAATTACTGATTGACGTAATCTCCCAATTCTCCCCCGAATTCGACGTTTTCGACATAACCTTTGATATATTCTGCGATTTCTACCAAAAACAGATCAAATATTTTGACGGCTGCATTATGAAAGACACCGATTACTCATTGGGAAGCATAAGGCATCCCTTCAAGTTCGCCCGGAAAAGATTTGACTTCACCTATTTCTTAAAGAACTTGTGGAACCAGAAGAAACTTCATTTTAATTTCGACTGGTATTCAGACAAATTCGACGATGAAGGAAACCTTATCTATTTCAGGCATAAAGACGGGTTTATGAAAGAGATAGACAAGCGGTAAATAGGAGGTAAAAAATGAGGGAGTATTTATTCAGGGGAGCGGTAATGCAGGACTGTGAAACTGATAACGGTCAAAAACTTGAAAAGGGGCAAATGGTTTACGGCGGCTTGATACAAAATGTCGGTATTGATACTGGATATAAATACGTTTATATAACAACTTTTGTCTATACACATGAAGGTTGTATGGAGTGCGGACTTCCAGTTACTGAGAAAGTAGAAGTAATTCCAGAAACCGTAGGTGAATATATCGGTTTGAATGACAAAAACGGCGTGAAGATATTCAATGACGATATTTTACGCGATAATAAAGGGTATATATTTAGAGTGTTCTATAACTCCGCACATTGCTCTTACATGACAGAAGATATTCCATGCAACAAAAAGAAACGGCGCGGTTTTGGAAGGATTGGCAGTTATTCTTCATTACTTATCGAGGTAATCGGCAACATTCACGATAACTCAGAATTGTTAGAGGTAAAAACCGCCTAAATATTGTTTACCTTTCCTTCATAGAGATACAATAAACCATCTTTTTATGAAGGAGTTGGTTGTGGAAAACACGAACAAGAAAAACGCGATTTGCAAGGTCGGGCGCGGGCATTACGGCGGGCCGCAGGGTTCAGCCAGAATGAGAGACGCTACTACCCGCGCTTATCGAGGACGGCAGGGGGACTAGCCCTTGAAAATCCCTTTAGACAGTATAAAGCCTTCCCCCTATAATCCAAAAGAGCCGTTTACCCAAAAGCAATACAACGCCCTGAAAAGGCACGTTGAAAAACACGGCTTTTTGAGGGATTTGTTAATCTGTAACAACTTCGACACCGGGGAAGGCTTTTACTGCCTGGACGGAAACACCGCAATTAATCTGTTAAGGGACATAGGAAGAACCGAAGCCGATTGCAGGCTGGCAGAACAAGTGACCGATTATGATTCCCTGGTCGAATTCATCACCGGGTACGCGATAAGCAAAAAGCCCATAGTTTCCGAGATTTACAAAGCCGTAGGCGAAAGAATGAGCGAACTGTACGGGAAAGACACTACTTTTTATAAAGACAAAACAGCCGAAAACGTGCAGAAAATCCGCGAGAATATCAAAAACGCCTCTGAAAACGTAAAGCAAAGCCAGTATTTTCTCACTTTGCCTCCCGATTGCGTTCAAAAATTAAAAGGGTTTGTCAAAACTAAAGCTTTTAAGAGCAATAAAACCGAGGCGATTTCTGAAAAGATAGATTCAATGAACGAACAGCAGTTTTTAGAGAACTTATTCCAGATTATTTTATAGGGGAGAAATATGGTTATTAATGAGACCTATGTCAATGAAAGTGTAATTTTGAGGATGGTTTTTGTTCCAGATTACAGATATAACAAAGAATTGGGAGAATATATGGAGCCATCTCATGCGGATATATTCACAACGACCGATTCACAAATACAGGTGAGATGTACGAAAGAAGAATACATGGAAGCATTAAAACAACTAGCTGGTAATAAATAGGGTATAAAAATGGCACACGCTGGCGGGAGGCCGACTAAATATAATAAAAAACTCTGTGAAAAAGCCCTGAAATTATTTGAAAAAGGGTTTTCCATAGTCCAAGTGGCGGCGGAATTTAATGTCAGCAAGGACACGATTTTTGAATGGGCGAAAGTACACCCGGAGTTTTCCGACTCTCTAGCTAAAGGAAAAGCGAAAGCAGAAGCGTTTTGGGAGACCATTCTACAGGGCGGGGCTTCTGGGGCAAATGAGCAGCCGGTCAACCAGGGCTTACTCTCTCTAATTATGAAGTGTAGATACCACTGGACGGAAACAAAAGACATTAACTTGAACGCCGCTGTTGACGACGTTACAAGCCTTACCCCCGAAGATAGAAAAAGACGAATTGCTGAATTAATGCAAAAAGCGAATGTACAATCCTGATTTATTATCCGAATCCGAACAACTGGAATATCTTGAACTCATAACCCAAGACGAACTTGAAAAAGTCTCCCCTAAAATGGAGCGTTTCCGCGAGCCGTGGCGCATAAAAATAGCGCACGGGGGGCGCGGCGCGGGGGCTAAAAGCTGGTCAGCCGCTTCTTTGCTTGTCCAGAAAGCCAACTGGAATCCCCTGCGTATCTGCTGTTTCAGGGAGGTGCAGCGTTCCCTTGAAGAATCGTCCTACAGGCTTATGGTCGATACGATAGGCCGCTTAAATTATCCGGGGTGGAGGATAACCAGGGAATATCTTGATTCCCGTGCGGGTTCCCATATTATTTTTAGAGGGCTTGCCGACATGAGGGCGGCGGATCAGATGAAATCCCTTGAAGGGTATGACATTTTTTGGCTGGAAGAGGCCTCAGCAATATCAAAAGAATCATTGACGGTGCTTTTGCCCACCCTCCGCAAGCCCGGTTCCGAACTATGGGCGACGCTTAACAGGGAAGCCGAAAAGGACCCGATAATCGCCGAGTATTGGGATTCCGACAGAACCGACATATTAAGGATTGAACTGAAAGAAGGGAAAGAAGACAATCCGTGGTTTCCCGATGTATTACAGGGAGAAATGGAAGCCGCCTACAGGAATAATCCCGACGAAGCAATGCACGTCTGGGGAGGGCAGCCGAGGGCGCAGGGAGATAGCGCGGTACTCTCAAGGGTGTCGGTAAGGCAGGCTATGGAACGTAAAGCGGCAGAAACCGATCCGGACGAGATGGGTGTTGACGTTGCAAGGTTCGGGAACGATAAAACGGAGATGTACCGCAGGAAAGGCGCGAAAACGGTGGCGCATAAGACTTGCGCTAAAAAGGACACGGTATTCATTGCCGATGCTGCATGGGATATGGCGGGAATGGACAGAAACGTAGTAATCAAGGTGGACGATACCGGCGTAGGCGGCGGCGTTACTGACAACCTCCGCAGGTTAGGCGCGAACGTGGTTCCGGTGCTTTTCGGCGGCACTCCCAAAAACACAAAAAAATATACGACCGTCGCGGACGAGCTATGGTTTGAATTCCCTGTAGACGAGATAGGGATACCCGATGACCCTCAGCTTATGGAGGAATTAGCGGGCAGGAAATATAGCTATGACAAAATCGGGCGGAGGAAAGTTGAACCGAAGGACGAATTCAGGAAGAGGTACGGCAGGTCGCCGGATAAGGCTGACGCGCTGCTGTTGGCTTATTACAAAGATTACAAGCGCGGCGGCGGCGTGACAACGGTGCAATTAAGGATTTGAAAAATGGGATGTGCGATTTTTAGAACACTTGATAGGCAGGCAATAGGTTTCATGTGCGGCAAAGGCGTTAAATATGAACCTTGCCGTAATTGCAGAGCCGATTCAGAGTATTATTGCGATTTCCCTGTAGGCGAAGGGAAAACTTGCGATGCCCCATTATGCGAAGTCCATGCTTACGAAGTAGGAGACAATATTCACTATTGCAAGGGGCATTATGAATTATGGAAACAGTTTGTCGATTCCGGCATTCTTGCGGAAAAACTAAATAATATAGAGTACGGCAATGCGAAATTATGCGGTCAATGCGCTGATTTTTATTCCTGTATATTGGTACACGGTAAGCCGCTTGTGGAAGTACTTAATTTAGTGCCTAAAGAAAAAATTGACGAATTTGCAGAAAGAGCGTCGTGTCCAGATTATATACAAAAATCAGAAAAAAATATAACGCCGATTAAAATTGACAGATTGGACAGATTGCATAACAGGCTAATCAGGGAGGCGCAAAAATGAAAATTGACTTAAAAAGCGAGCTGCCAAAACGGTTAAAAAAGGCAAGAGAAAAAAGGAAACTAACGCAAAAGGAATTGTCTGAAAAGACAGGGATGGGCATTTCTTGTATAGCTCAGTATGAAACAGGCGCAAGGCTTCCAAGCGCGGAAAATATCTTAAAACTTGCTTTAGGGCTAAAAGTAAGCACGGACGAGTTAATGGGTATGCCCGATTACTCAATTTATCTTGACATGCTGACAAAGGAACAGGAAGAGACTATAACCTGTTTAATAAATCACTGGATGGGGGTGAAAAATGAAAACTTACTGCATGAATGACGCTGTTTATTATAAACTGACACCTAAAGGAAAAGAGATATGGGAAAATAAAAACAAAAAATTAAAAAAGAAACACCCAACCAGGGTCTGGAAGATAAATTATTATTTTGAAGACTGGATAGCAGATCAGTTATGGTGTTGTTTTAATCGTTTTGGCGGGCAAAGCGGATGGGGCGGCGATCCTTTAATTTATGATATAACTTTTGATGATCCGTTAAAAGAGGTGGACACAAAATGAAAATAACGGTTGAACTTGACTGCAAAAAGAAAACCTGCGGCAAATGTAAATTAAAAGGTTATCACATGGCGCAGGGCAGTTGGTGCCACCTCTTTAATAAACCAATAATCTGGGTACGAGGCAAAACCTTCTTGCGCCTGTCTGAATGTATAGCCGCCTGTAAAGAGCAAAATGTCTAAATATTGTTTAATTCCCCTAATCCTCTACTCTGTCTCTATGAGCGTAGAAACCGTACACCCGCTATACACGGAAAACGCCCCTTTATGGCAAAAGGTTGAAGACTGCATAAACGGGCAGGAAGCTGTTAGAAAAGCCGCAGAGGTTTATTTGCCCCGGCCTAGCGGAATGGACGATCTGGACTACAAAGGATACTTAGAAAGAGCAGTATTTACCATGTTTACCGCGAGGGCGGCGGAGGGGCTTTACGGGCAGATATTCTCGAAGCTGCCTGAAAAACAAGGCGAGATACCTGAGCTTTTTCAAGACTTCCTTGACAACGCGGACAAGTCCGGGACGAGCATAGACCAGTTCGCCTCCGATCTTGTTTGGGCAAGCCTTGCCAAACCCTGGGGCGGGATACTGGCTGACCATTCCCCCGTGCCTGCGGGCATAAGCCAAGCAGAAAAAGAAAGGTTAGGATTGACTTCCTTCCTGCGCTGGTACTCAGCCGAAAGCGTAGACAACTGGCGGTATGACACAATCAACGATCAATCGGTTTTAGTCATGGTCAAACTGAAAGAGGTTTATCAGGAAATTGAAGACGATGAATTTGCCCCGGCAACAAAAACACGCTACAGGGTGTTAAAGCTGGTTAACGGACAATCCCTTGAAAGCCCGCGAGAAGGCATGGTCTATATACAGCAGATATGGGAAAAGATAACAGATAAAAAAGAATGGGCGGTATCAGAGCTAATTATCCCCGAACTGGACGGCAAGCCTTTAGACTTCATTCCCTTCTTCACATGCCCCGCTAAAGAGCCGGAAAAATCCATGCTGCTCCCCAGCGCGTACTTGAATATCGGGCATTACCAGATGACGGCGGATTATAACTGGAATTTACACCTTACGGGAACGCCCACGGGAATACTGGTAAACGTAGAACCCGAACAGGACAAAGACGGAAAACCAAAACCCGTAATATTCGGCGGATCGCGGGTAATGCTGATAAACGGCATGGATGGCAAAGAGCCTAAAGCGTTCTTTCTTGAACCCGCCGGAACCGGGGCTAACAATATCCTTCACGGCCTTGAAGGTTATGAAAAAAACCTTGAAATAATGGGCGGTTCCCCCATCAAGAAAAGCAAGCAGGGAGTGGAAACAGCGGAGGCGGCAAGAATACACCAGGCGGGGGAAAACTCCGTTTTAGGGTCGTTCTCCCTTAACATGAGCGAAAGACTGACGCTGGCTATCAGGTTATGCGCGAGATGGCGGGGCGTACCCGAAGCGATTACAGAAAAGTTTTTTTTATGGTTAAACATGGACTTTGAAAATGACGCGAACAAAAGTGAGGCGAGACAATTGGGAATATCGCTGGTTGACGCTGGTTTAATGTCAAGAGAAAAATTCCTGGCAGATATTGAGGAATTGGAAGAAGCCGATATTGCCAAGGAATTAGCCGCCATAGACAAGGGCAAGCAAGTACGGCTAATAGATACGGGGGATGGGGAATGACAGCCCTGATTATAATCGTTAGCGTGATTATGGCGTTATGCTGTTCATGGCCTTTTGTACTTTTAATTTTGGCTGCTTATAGAGTTAGCAATTCAGACAGGGAGGGCGAGGAATGAAGCCAAGAAGGAAAAACTGCTTTACCTGTAATGTAAAACGGGATAAATGTAAGAAATTACCCAAAAATGTTAGCGAATGGCTTGATTTTGTTTGTAAAGACTGGAAACCGCGAGAATTAGGCGAAGTTGTGTTAGATAAAGAGGGAGAGGAATGAGAACGCTAATTCTTGAAGCGCAGGTGAACTGCGGCGAAAAAACCTGCGATGGCTGCCAGTGGGTTTACGGCGAGGAAGTCGGCGACCCGTACTGCGGATGGTTCGAGTTCCGCGCTGCAAAAAAACCTGATAATACTTATTTGGGCAAATACCGGGACGCGAGGGATAAACTTGTCAGGCTGCCTGAATGTATAGCCGCTGAGGTTAAGGAATGACAGAGATAAAAGTAGGCGGCGCAATCAAAATAACCTGTTCACCGGAAGAATTTTTTATAATAACCAAAAGTCCATTCGGCGGTTTTGTTATTGAAACTGCATGGTGCGGCGATGATAAAAAATATGACTTTACAATCGGTAAAGACGTAAAAGTCTTTATACAAAAACAAGAGGAGGGCGAGAAATGAACGGCGAACAACAAGAAAATCCGAATTACACGAAAATGTCAGCAAGCGATTTGCTTAATTCTATGGGTGTAGACGCTACAAAATGGGCGGAAGCGTTTATGCAACTGCACATATCAGGCGGTAAAGAAAAGCGAGAAAACATTGACTTCGGTATAATGCTCGGCTGGTTCGCCAACGCCATTGAAGCCGGAAAAGCCTATATCTGCAATGAACCTAGAAACCAGCATTGAACAATCAACCGACATAATCCAAAACCGCCTAACAACAGTAGAATTATTATACATGACCGTTGCGGGGAAACGGTTAAAAGACATATCCGATATTGAGGAATTGACAACCTACCTTTATTCTGCCGGATTTCTGGATGACGTAAACGGCGATTTAAGAAAGATACGCAAAGCCTTGAGCGCGGCGCATAAGCAAAACCTTAAAGACATGGACGCTCTTTTTAAGGGCGTAACCGCAGATGTCTACTCTGCCGGAAAAGAGACGGCTGAATACAAGGACACCCGGCTATCACCATTGACCAGTTACCGCCAAGAGGCAAGCCCGCTGTTACGGCAAACCATGAGAAATTACGAAGCAATGGCAAAAAGCACTACTGTAAATGAAGATTACAAAAAAACAATCAGGCGGTATGTGAACAGATTAACAATAGGCGGGGAAGATAACGCGCCTGCGGCAATGAGACACGCCATAAGGGAACTGACAGAGCAAGGGATAAGCACCATTGACTACCAGTCCGGGCATAGCGTAAGGATGGACAGCGCGGTTAGAAACAGCCTGATGACGGAGTATACGAACATTGTCCAGGGCGTACAAAACAAAATAGGCGAAGAAATAGGCGCGGACGGATGGGAAGTGTCGGCGCACGAACATTCAGCCGAAGACCACATAGACATTCAGGGGCGTACTTTCACAAACGCCGAATTTGAGAAACTGCAAAACGGAGAGAATGCTGAGGATGTCGAGGGCAATACCTGCCAGACCGACCGGCCTATAGGGATGTGGAACTGCCGACATTTATTTTTCCCTGTTTTAATAGGCATAAGCGTACCGGCGCACACAAAAGACGAACTGGAAGCATTGCAAGAGCGCAATGAGGATGGTATAGATTTTCACGGCAAACATTTTACCTTGTACAAAGCGGAGCAGCAGCAGAGGCAGCTTGAAACCGCCATGAGGCGCGAGCGGGAAAACCTTAATCTGTTAAAAGAGGTCAGGGGAACCGATCCTAAAATGGAGCGCGGCTACAGGGAGAGTAAAGCCAGGCTTGCCGCATTAAGGGGTGAATACGAACAGTTAGGGGAAGCGTTACAGCCAAAAGCTATGCGGATGAAGTGGGAGCGGAGCTATGTGCCGAGAGGGTCAGCCGGAAGCGCGAAGCTGCCCGATTAGGCAGAATTTCCCTTTTTCGGCCTTCCCCTAGGCGGGGCGTTAAGTATTATCTCATAGGCGGAATTGTCGTAAACGGCTTCTTTCGTAATTGGTTTAATCCCCGCTGCTTCCAATCTTTTCTTGACTGTCTTCAATTTAAGCCCTGATTTTTCTGCCATTTCACTAGCCGTCATTCCAGTCATTCTCCTATTATCGGCAAAATTTCATAAAAATATAGTTTTTCGGCTATATTTTACTTGACATAATATAGTTTACAAACGATAATTTAACAATACACAGGAGAAAGATGATGTACGGAAAAATAATAAGAATTGACGAAGTATACGGCTATAAGGTTGGTTGGTGCAGCATGGAGGGGTACGAGATAATAACGGAAAAAAATAAAATTCTCGTGCTTATTCAAGATGGTCAGCAGTGCTGCGAGCAGTCCGGTTATTTTTCAAGCGACGATGATTTGAAAAGTTTTATCGGTTCGGATTTAAGGGAAGTCAACTTGACCGATACGGCGTTAAATAAAACCGTCGTAAGCGAAATGGGATTAAATTTAGGCAGCGAATACGACTCAATACAATTTGTCGATTTCGTAACGGACAAGGGGACTTTCCAGCTTGCGGTCTATAACAGCCATAACGGATATTACGGGCATGATATAGCGGTCAGGATTGATGACAAGGTTCTTTGTGATGGAGCTTTGTAAAATACATAGGGGGAAAATATGACAATCAAAGAATGGGCAAAGAAACTTGACGGGCGGGAATACAGCAGTGAAGTTTCAAAAGACGAAAACAGGCAAATGGCAGGCGACGGCGTTATCGCCGCCTTCGGAGCTTCGGACGACCTTCTTGAATTCAGGGGTGCTTATTATGAGGAATTCGAGGCATGGGAAGGAACGGCGATAAAACTATGGAAAAACCGCGAAGGAAAAATATCCGCTGTTTCAAAAAGGCAGATGGACGCATTGGACGAAGCCGGGGACATGGAAAGTATCAAAGAGCTAATCAGTCCAATTATTGCCCGTATGCTTGCTATAGAAGCGGTATGGTGTCCAGATGATAAACTTGCATGGCTTATTAAAACCGGTATACCGCATGAAACTTTTGACACCATGGTAGAAGGGGCATTATTTTGCAGGGGCATTGTATTCCATACCGACAGTATACCCGTAGTTGTTTAGCCGCCTATTGTGAAGCGGCGGGAAACAGGGCGGTAAAAAAGGATAAGGTATGAAAGGCGAAATTGACAAAGATTTTTACTGCTCTACTGCTGGGATGGCTGACTGCCCTGAAAAAGGGAATTGTACTGGATGCCCTGACTGCCGCCGCAAACACCCCACGCCCGAACAGTTCAAGGAAGAGTACGGCGAGGAGTACCCTGACGATGGGGCGGTGTATTCGTTACAACAGCGTATGCAAAAGGATTCCATATTTGATAAAGACCCTGTACCAAAATGGATCGCTATGAGCTATGAGGCTTATAAAAATAACCTTAAAGGTCATCAAAGCGGAATGTTGGGAGTATTTATATTATCCGTAGTCTGCGCCTCTACTCCATTTGGCAAGCCTGATGATACATGGAGGCCGGAATGACAGGAATAGAACTGATAGCCGCAGAACGAAAACGGCAGATTGAGGAAGAAGGGTTTACGGCAGAGTATGATGATTGTTGGGATCAAGGGCAAATGGTAAGGGCTGCTATGTGTTATTGCATGGAACCGGGTGATAAAGATGAAATGCCTGATGAATGGCCATGGCCTCCTGTATGGTGGAAACCATCCCCCGATAACCGTATCCATGAACTAAAAAAAGCGGGGGCGTTAATCGCCGCTGAAATAGACAGGCTTTTGAGGGTAAAGGTATGAGGGATTATCTTTTTAGAGGAAAAGTTTTAGAGAACGAATTCAAGAATGATAAAAATACCCCAAAATGGGCGGTAGGGAGTTTTCATAAAGACCCATCTGGTTTTTGTAAAATCACGGATTATAAAACAGGCGGCACTTACGGTGTTATTCCAGAAACAGTAGGGGAATTCATTGGTCAAGAAGATAAAATCGACAAACCAATTTTTGAAGATGATATTATTTTTATTCCCCGTGAAGCTGGTACATTCAAGAGAGATGTTGTAGGTCTGGTTATTTATAACAACTGTGCTTATTGGGCTATTGGTATAGATTCTGCTTTTAACATGGTACTGGGTATGGTAAATATAAAACTTATACAGGTTATTGGTAATAAACATGATAATCCTGAATTTTTTACAGGTGAAAAGTTGGCAGTTTAACTATCCGCTGTATGGCGGGTAAAAGGAGATAAAATGAAAGATAAAGAATGGCGCAAAGAGATTGAGGACGAAATAATCGACCTCAGAAATCGGGTAGACAAGATGGAAGGCATCTTGGCAAACAGGCCGGAAGCCAGTTCCTCTTGTTCTGAACAAAATACTATCGAGGCTGACATTGAATGTCCGGAAGCCGACATCGGGGGCCTCCGTTTCAATGCCGTGAAAACCCACGCCGTATTTGAAAAGAAGGGCGGCATCTATTACAGCCGGGATATTCTTTTCAATTCCGCGAGGGATACCGACAATGGGACAGGCCGCGATCTTCTTTCCGAGTATCTGGACAGCGAGGACGTAAAGAAAGCCTTTGTAGCTGCTCTTGATGTCGCCGGAATAAATACTGACGGAAAAATCAGCATATTTATTCCAAAAGAAAACCAGGGTATCAAGAGATACAACGGTGTTAATTGGCGGTATTGGCTCAAGCCCCGCAGTTCGGGTTCGTCCGCTGTCTTTGCTTATGTCCACGCCAATGGTCTTAGCTACTACACCGCTGCGAGTGGTGTGGATGGCTGCGCCCCCGCTTTCTGTGTTTCGGAGAAACACGAATAATCTTAAATTCCGCCTCCTTGTGAGGCGGGTAAAAACACAGGGGGAGAAAAATGGCGCAAAATGAAAATGTATCATGGACAGAAGCAATGTTAAGCTCTTTAGAGAAAGCAATACTTATGTGTAGATACTGTAGACTTGATGAGCATGGTGAATATTGGTGCGTTTATGATGGAAAAAAATGTCCATTCCCGTGTGAAGATAGAGAGTTGCCATGTTAACCTCTATGGGTGAGTAAATATATTGGAGGAGAAAAAACAATGACTATAATGACAAGAGGAGGAGCGCGGACGTGGTGGAAAGAAGAACTTCCCAAAGGCGTTATCTATCTGTACAGAGATTTTCCTCACGAAAAATGGACTGCGTACACTGTAGCCGAGCGTAACGCAAAAAAGAAGGAAAAACAGGAAGCCAACATTGACAGAAAGCGTTACAGCTATTTTAGAGTGCCTTGTTTTATACACGTCTTTAAGGTAAATAATGGAGGTTTTATTTTTGGCGGTTTCTATATTGTCATTAGGACTATTCATAATACTTGGTATCTGAATTGGAGGACAGAGCGGAAACATGAAGATTTTTTCCCAAGAATTAAAAAGTATTTACCCATGGGGCTGTTATCTTTTGATGATGATGACGCATGGTTTAAGGAATTTTGTAGAATGTACCCGATGAAACCGAGGGGCATACATAAGCCGCGAGGCAAGTATCTTACATATTGCAAAATTGACACTTATCATAATCTTATCGACATAGAATTGGAGGGAGAAAATTATGGCGTATGAATTACCATCATTTAAGGTTCACATTGAAGCGGACAGGATAACCCTTTATTGCCATGATGAACGTCTTATAGCGGCTGGGCTTGAAGAGGAATATCGAAACTTTGGCCATAAGCGGGTAACTACAGAATACATTGAAGAGTTTCTGGAACGCATCACCGCTGAATTTTGGAAGGCTGGAAAAAAGGAAGGCCGTGAGGAAGCCATCGGCGAAATGAGAAAGATTGACGAATCAATAAGGGCGTTATTGGGGGAAAGAAAAAACAATGACAGACAATGAATTAAAGCCCTGCCCGTTTTGCGGTGGTATAGCAGAATTAAGAAGTTTTGGTGTAAACACATTGAAAGAATACTGGGTAAGCTGTTATGAACATACATGCAAAATAAACCCGCAAACAGGGTGTTATAAGACGGCAGAGGAAGCAATCGCCGCATGGAATAGGAGGGCAGAATGAAAAGAGAACAGGTAGATAAAATCAATGAGAAGTTAAAGGAATTAATTGAAATATACGAGCAATTAATTGTAGTCCAAGATAATATTATCATTTATAGAAAAAAAGGGGAGCAGCTTGTTACACTCCGCGACAAGCTAAAAACTGAACTAAAAGAATTAGGGTATGAGGATTAAAGAATATGGAAAATCTTATAAAACATGAACAAGACGGAATGAAAGCAGCCATATTCAACCGTGATGATTTAGGCGATGAAAATTTTTGCCTTAAATTATACTCCGATGGCGTAGCGCATTTTATGACTGTTAACAAAGCATTAGTTTTATCAAGCTTAATCCAAAAAGCGGTTGATCAATATTTTAATGAACATCCTGAAAAAATAATAACGGAGGCGCAAAATGAGAACAGTTAGCGAAATTGAAAACGAAATGGGAGATTGCGAAAAGGAAATCGAAGCGTTAAAAAAACGTTTTAAAGAACTTGGCCTTGAAAAAACAGAATTGGAATACGGGAAGTTATTTCCCGTTGGAAGGCGTTTGCTTTTAAGGGGCAGTAAATACGAAATTTGCGGTTATAAATTTGATTATTCAGGCGAGGTTTTAATGTGTAAAGTAAAAAAAGACGGAAATCTAGGAAGTGCGCGATCTCTGCATAGCTGGGATTTTAATGAAGCGGCGTTACTTGAAACTTAAAAGTATTTATGAGGAGGGGGCATTGAGTAACTATAATCCGAACCAGTTGTATCTCTTTAAGGGCTTAAAGCAAGATCCGCCCGTACCTGATACTACAGTATTATTTCACATTCAAAGGGCGAACAAGGAAAAGTTCGCGGATATTGCCAGACTTGAGGGGCTTTCCGTTACCGGCTTGCTTAACGTTTTAATCTCCGATTATATATCCGGCAAGGCGGAGATATTAAAACAGGCGGTAAAGAAAAAAACAGGCAGGGGGAATACCAACCTTGACGAAATAGACAAGGCTAAAGAGTTTTTCAGGAAAATGCACCCTAAGCCTGTAAGAAAAGTCGAACTGGCAAAGGCTGTAGGCTGTTCGCAGGCAAGGGCTTTAATCATTTTAAACATTCTATCAGGAGTAAGTAACGACAAGGAAAAAGACGGCGCGGAATTTGTATCCAAGGATTTCTTAGTGGGTGAAAATGATGAGCAGAATCCGCTGACGTATTTTATAAGCAAGGATAAGGTATTGGGCATTGAGCCTTAATGGAGGGAAAATGGGAAAATATTTAATTATTGCAGTATTGATAAGTATTATAGTGCCAATAATCGTATCTGCCTACTATGAAATCAGGCATAAAAAACACCGTGATATTACGGACAGGATTGAAACGGTTATAAAACTTAATAAAATGAGCAGGGACGGGGAGCTTGAAGAATGGATTTTTGATTATATAGCAAAAGATGATCCATTTTTACAGTCATTAAAAAGCAAGTATTTTGATAAGGAAACGGGCATAGAGCCATAAGGGGGAGAGAATGAAAAGGTATTTTGTATCATATTTTTACATTGGCGGAGGTAAGATTGGAGTAGGAAGCATAAATATAACTTGCTCAGATGGTTTTTATTCTATTGGCGATATAAATGATACTGTTGAAGTAATAAAGCCGCATTGTAAAAAGTCGCTAGGAATAGACGATGACACTGTTATTAACATCGTTATATTAAACTGGCGCAAGTATGATTTTTCCCTATCCTTATGGATAAAAGATATTTTCAATAAAATCAGGGGGAGAAAATGAGGGAGCATTTATACAGGGGAATAGATAGAAAAGCGGGTATATGGGTATTTGGAAGTTATCTTTACCTTGAAAAATATAGAGAGAAATACGGCGTTGAAAGGAATAATATCCACTTGATAATGCCGAGAGCGATTGATAAAGAAATGACAATCGGCTTAATGGGCATTGAAGTTATCCCTGAAACCGTAGGTCAATTCATTGGCTTAAAAGACAAAAATAACATGATGATTTTCGGCGGCGATATTTTTACCGTATGCGGCAGATGCCCAAAATTGGTTAAATTCATAGATAAACTTGCCGCCTTTTGTATTGCAAACGTAAACCAATTAAAAGATGAAAAGTGGAATAATATCTGGGGTTCCATAAGCGAAGTATGGTGGCATGAATTCGGGCATGAAATTGAGGTCATCGGTAACATCCATGATAACCCTGAATTATTAGAGGCGCAAAATGTCGCCTGATAAAATCACCCATGACGAACAAAAAATATGAACTGCCTGAAAAATTAGGGTTTAAGCCCTCAAAAAAGAAAGCGACATTTTATGTAGAGGGAAAAGATGATAATAGCAAGCGCAATTAAAATTGACGGTCATGTATTTGTCGGTAAAAGACACGGAGATGCTGGTTTAGCGGCAATGAAAATTCTAGGAATAAATAAGGTTCATTACCATGATGACGGATTTATTACATCCGGCTTAAAATTTCTAAACCGCAAAGAAGCCTATTTTTATGCAAAAGAGCATGGGCAGTTTAAACGTGAAGAGCTTGCAAATTTAGCGGGGTGTTGCCCAACTTCTCTACAGGAATTATTTTCAGAGGATTTGTGGTAAGAATGACACTTGAAAAACTAAAACGCATATCGTTAATTCCCCGCAAATCCCCTACACTGCCCTCAGCGCGGTTTTAGAGTGCCTTCGGGCAGGGGTCTTTCATGCCCTTCTCCTCTCTTAAACCGCGCTTTTTGCTTAATGAGCTGTCAAGTATTCCTTGACAGCTCAAATATTGTTTAAATTTACCCACTGATATTGTTAAATAAACTCATTCTTGTAGATTTATCCCTATCGAGGGGTAATGTATGGCTTTTTGGATAGAGGGGCGTGAAAGCATAGCGGATAATAACAGAACAAGAAGAGGCGGGGAAATTATAAGGTATGGGGCGGATACCGAAACCGATATTGCCTCACTTCCCGGCCCTAACGGGCAAAATCAGGGGTCAAGCTGTTTTACCTTAACCGGCAGCCTTTATAAGTTGGGTACAAATCCGTCCGCCGGTGTTAACGGGTGGGTGAAATTATGACAGGCGAAGATGCGTTAGTATTAAGCAAAAAATATACTAATGAAGTTGCCCTGGGGCAAGGCGCGGTGCCAATACCCGGCCCTCCGGGACAAAACATAGAATTACAAAACAACGGCGCATACGTCCAATGGCGCGTAACGGGAGAAATCTCATGGAATAACCTTATCGCGTTATCCGAGTTAAAAGGCGAAGGCGAACCGGGTAATGACGGAGAAACGCCACAATTCCGGATGTCAGACAATACGCTCCAATACAAATTCCCTTCACAAGACACATGGACGGATTTATTCACATTCCCCAGCAGCGCAGGCGGCGGGAGCTACGAACCCCCGGAGGGCGGGATACCGAGGGAGCATCTGGCGCAGGATGTTCAAGATAGCCTCGGCCTTGCCGATACCGCATTGCAGGAAGGCGATTTGCCCGATGTATCTGAATTTATAAAGCAGTCTGATATTGACGCTTCAATCGAACTGCATAACGGAGACGATGCCGCGCACGGAATAAACGAACTAAAAGAAGAGCTTGAGCAAAGAATGCCTACCGCGCCATTGGACGGAGAAGTACACGGGGCTTCCGGGGATACATGGCATGCCCTGGACGATATAGCCAAACGCGCCGTAATTATGATCGGCGAAGCCCTTTCCGTTACGGAAACGGAGGGCGTTATCACCATTGGGCAATCAGATTTTGACAGGCTTGACGAATTTACGGTTGATTATAACGGCGCAAGGGCAGTATTTACCAAAGGAAGCCCCGTAAATGTGCTTTACGGAATCGGGGAAGGCCGCGCTTATTACAAGTTTGAATTTAACCAGCCAGCAAGGACGATAACAATAACCGGCATGGGAAGGCTGGCAATAATACCCGCGCCGCCGGAAACAGGAAGGGTATTTTTGCAATCAGTTGACGGCGTTTTACAGTGGGTAACAATGCCTCCTTTGCTTGCCGTGGATAAGGGGTAAAAAATGACGCATGTACAAGGCGGTAAAAGATCGGCGGTTATAAACGACACGCAGCCAGGCCCGGACACCACGTACTCAAGCCGGAAAATAGACGCGCTTATAGACGGCGGCTATTTTCTCCCGGCAGACGGGATACCCAAAAGCGATTTATCGCAGGGAGTACAAGGCTTGCTTGCCAAAGCCGAAAGCGCGTTACAAGAAGGCGACATCCCAACAAAAGTATCAGCCTTTGAAAACGACAGCGATTACGCGACCGCAGCGCAAGTTGAGGCGGCAAGGGACGAGGCGATACAGGCGGCGGCGGATAACACCGACGAGAAAATAGCCGAGACAATCCTTGCCGGAAACAACACCTTCACGGGCGAAAATATCTTTGAAGGCGATTTGTTCCTACTAAAAGACGGCGTATATCATAATGTAGGCGAACAAATAGCGCAGCTTTTTAACCAGATGCCTACAGTGATTGAGGTGCCATACGGCTCCGAATTAGACCTGACACCTGACGTGCTGGAAAACTACGCCTGGTTTGAGGTTGTCGGTCGGCATAGGATGGCGTTTAGCCAGCACGGCGTGCAATACCCGGACAGCCCCAAAATTTTTAACTACGCTAAATTTACCGTTCAGTATAATAAATGGGAAAACCGCTATGGCGCGTTATTCCTCTACGGCATTGAAAACAATGGGTTCCAGAATATGACAAACGCGCCATCTGTCAACATGGGCGTTACCATCACCCCGTTAGGCTCGGATTCATACGACATTGACGAACCGCGCCCGGTGCTGGTCTGCCTTCACGGCGGTATGCCTATCGGGAGTTCGTCATGAAGTGCGTAATCGTAGCGGTGGCGCGGGACGAGAATCGTTACATCCGCGAGTGGGCGCAACATCACTTAGCGTCGGGGTTTGACGAGATAACCATTTACGACAACCACTCGAAAATACCGTTGCAATCAGAAATTGACAAACTGCCGCAAGAATACCGCGCCCGCGTCCGCGTGGAAATGGAGCCAATATCCGGCAACCCGCAGCTATCATGCTACACAAAGGCGTTGCGGCATTACAAAGGCCGCGCCGAATGGATAGCGTTTATCGACATTGACGAGTTTGTCCGACTGGAAAAGCCTTTGGATCAAGTATTGGATTTGCCCGAAAGCGTAGGGGCGTTATTCGTTTGCTGGCAGTTTTACAACGCCAACGGGCAGGAAAAATATTCAGATATTCCCGTCATGGAACGGTTTACTCAAAAATGCCAAACGATGGACGTGGTGAAAGGAAAAAGTATTGTCCGTGTGCGCGATGCGCTCGCGGCAGGGGTACATTACCCGGTTCTGCGTAAAGGTAAAATGCTGGTTACGGTTGACCGCGTGGTACACAGCCACGGGGCGGTTACGCCTGTTTTTAGGGATATTTGGATAAACCACTACTACACAAAAAGTTATGAAGAATGGCTTGACAAAATAAACCGAGGTTCGTGCGACAGCCGCTGTTTGAAGCGGTACGACGAGTTTTTTTGGTATAACCCAGATTTAAAACATTTGTACAACGCAGGGTTACAAAACCTGAAAATGAATTACGGGCATCGACCGCCGCAGGGCGGCATTTAAATAATGCGCGTACAGGTAAAAATGGATAAGTGTGGGGAAATAATTTTGCTCTTAGTATTGTTAAATTATCCCAATTATTTACAATTTTCCTAAAATCACCCCAGGAGGGGAACGGCAGGAGCCGGATTTAACCATGTTTCCGGCGCAGGAGCGCGAAGTCTGGGACTGGAAACAAAACAGGGAGGGCGCGAAATGGCGTTGAACAAGGAATTCTTGACAAGCGTTTTTGAGGGTATCGAGAAACCGGATGATCGGATCGAAAAAGTCCTGAAAGAATACGAAGCCGACGTTACGGGGCTTAAGGTCAACCGTGACCAGGTGCTTACGGAAAACAAGGGCTACAAAGAAAAGCTGGAAAAATTAACAGCCGATTACGGGACTGAGAAAACCGGCTTTCAAAAGCGGATTGAGGAACTGGAAACCAAGATCAAATCTTCCGGAAGCGAGGAAACAAAGGCTTTCTATGAGGCTGAAAAGAAACAGATACAGGATATGTACGCCGCCAAACTGACTGACGCTGAAAAAGCAATCGGGCAGCACAAGGCGGCGCATGACGAACTGTACTCTGAATACCTGAAAGTCTTGAAAAACACCGAGCTTGACCGAGCGATGGACGCTTTTACAAACCTTGATCCCGGCCTGAAAAACGTGTTGAGGGACGTATTCTGGGCGAGATACCAGTTTGACTTCCAAAACGTCGAGGGCGAGAGAAAGCTCTTGAACAAAGAATTCCGCAATATATCCGACACCCTGACGGCCTTTGTCGGCACCGATGAGGGCAAACGGTTTATTTTGAGCAGCAGCACGGGAGGCGGCGCGCCCGGATCGGCATCCGTCAAACCGCCCGTCAAAAATCCCTTTGTTAAAGGGCAGGAAAACCTTACCGAACAGGGAAGGTTATTCAAAGAAAATCCTACGCTTTTTGCGCGGCTAAAGGCGGAGGCTGGAGCTTCCGGCTAGGAGGCTTAAAAAAATAAGGAGTTGTTTATGACTTTAGCGGAAAGATTATCGGAAATTATTATTCCCGAAGTTTTTAACCCGTATGTGATTCAAAGGACTGCCGAAGTTTCAAGGCTCAGGCAGTCCGGCATTATCGGGGCTATCGCGGGTTTGACCGTTCCTAACGGCGGCGTGGCAATCAATATGCCGTTCTGGAACGATCTCGGAAAAGGCTCCGAAGTATTGGAGATCGGGAAGAAGCTCACGCCGTCAAGGATTAAAGCCGGAAAAGACATTGCGGCGGTCCACACGAGGGGCAAGGCGTGGACTGACGCCGATCTTACAACTACATTCACCGGCAGCGATACAATGGGCGCTATTGCCGATTTGGTGGCTAAATTTTGGGCGAGGGACGAACAGGATATTTTGATCGCTACCCTCAAAGGCGTTTTCGCGTCGGCTTCCATGTCCGATAATTTGCTTGATATTTCCGGCGAAACGGGCGCAGGCGCGGCTATCAGCAAAAATTCGCTGATCGACGCCATTTCGCTTCTTGGGGACGCGGGGAGAAATCTCACCGGTATAGTCTGCCATTCGTCGGTAATGTACGACCTCGCCAAAAAGTCCATATTGGACGCGAGGGTGAACGTGGGCGACACAAACACCGCGCCTGAATTCCAGACCTATATTGGCAGGCAGGTAATTGACGATGACGGCTGCCCGATTGACACTGTAGAATCCGACAAAGTGTACACTACGTATCTTTTTGGGACAGGCGCGATAGGGTTTGCCGCAGGCACTCCCCAGGTTCCGACAGAAACGGGGCGCGACGATCTTGCCGGAGAAGACAGGCTGACCAACCGGAGGCATTTTGTCCTTCATCCCAGAGGTGTCAAATTCAAAGGTTCTTTTGAAGGAACCACTCCGACCAATGACGACCTTGCCATTGGCGATAATTGGGAAAGGGTATACGAGCAGAAAAATGTCCGTATTGTCGCCTTCAAGCACAAGATAGGGTAAGCCTATGACTTTAGCGGAATTTAAGCAGAAAAGGGGCATGATAGGGAATGAAAAATCCGAAACCCCGCGTAAACAAGAACCTGAAGCTACACCCGAAAAAGAACCCGAACTGAAACCGGTGGAACCGGAGCTAACATCGGTTACGGTTTCTCCGACTGAGCCAATCCCGCAAACTGCGCCGGAAGCGGAAGCGGCGGCAACAGTACAGGATACAGAGCAAGAGCGGACCCGAAGGGGCAGGCCGCCGTCAAAGTAACAACCTGCCCCTCGGAAGAGGGACGGTTTTAAGGGGCAGTAATGTATTTAACTTTTGAAGAATACCGGAAAATGGGCGGCAAGCTCAGCGAAATCCAATTCGCCCGCGCCGAAATGAACGCCAGAATGTTAATCGACAAACTGACGCGGGGGCAACTACAAAAACTGGAAGCGGATGATCCGGTATGGATAAAAGTCAAGTATCTCGTTCTTGAACTCATAGAACGGGGCTACATGGGAAACTTGAACGGCGAAGACGTAACCAGCGAAAGCAATGACGGGCGGTCAAAGTCTTATGCGTCAAGGGACGGCAAAGCTGAGGATTTAATCAGGATGTACCTGCCCTCTTTAGCCGGGGGAGGCATTACAACCGTGCCTGTGGCGCGGGTATAAATTTTGCGAAGGAGGTAAACCGCAATTCGCGGGCGAGTTTGCGGTCGTTGCGGATGTTTCCCCTGTCATGCAGGCGGAGAGCTTATGCAGTTATATAAATTTTGAGGTATCAGCCATTAACCCGTATACCGTTTTTGCCGACCGGCAGGAGGTGAACCCCCTTTTGGGGTACTCTAAAAAGGCGGGGCAAAAAATGTTTGATAATTCACGAACAGCCTTTAAAGACTGGACTTGACCGGGCTGCGCCCTTCGGTGGATTTCCGCCGGAGGGCGTACTCAAAATTAGGAGGAATATATAAAAATACTTGACATTCAGCCCTATGACAATTTTGACGTAAAGTTCCGGCTTGTTATCTGCAAAGACAGAAAAGAAATAACAAGGGCAAGGAAGAAGTATCTCCATAAAGTAAATAACGATGATTTACAGGAAGCCTGCGCCTATTTTTCCCCCACGGCTTACCAAATAAACGGCGACATTACGCTTCCCGGCAATTTTAAGTCCAACGTGTTCGGGACGATGTTTATAAACCTTGACGATCTGCGCAAGTATGGGGACAAGATAATAGCGCATGAGTGCGCCCATGCCGCTTTCGCTTTTTGCCACCAGGTCAGGTATTATAAGGGCATTTTCCCGGAAGATAAAAGCGATGAAGAGTTTCAGGCTAACGGTGAAGGTTCTGAACAAGAGGTATTCTGCTACTTCCTTGAAAACGCTATTGAGAAAGTGAAGCAAGCGATTACTGAATACATGAAGGTAAATAAATGAGCGGGCTTTTTCAGAATACCGTTACCGTATACAACCGTTACACCAAAACCCCGATCAACTGGCAGGGGGGGCCTCCTCCTAGTTCGTCGGTAGCATGGGAAAAAGTTATCATTAAAAATGTCATGTGGAAAGACAAAACCCTCACTGTCCTGTCATCTGACGGCAAGCCTTTTATCGCCAAAACCGTATCTATAACCATCCCGTTAGACAAAATGGAAACGGATAAAACCTATGTAGAGCCTAAATACTTTGTAGCTGATACCGGCAAGTGGACTTTATCACAGGGGGACATTATTGTGTTTGGGGAATGTGATAAGGAAATAACTGCTACTTATACGACTGGCAATTTACGAAAAGAATTTAAGACAATGGAGATAACTGAAATATCCCCCTCTGTCGAACAAGACATATTACCAAAATGGGATATTATCGGAGTGTAAAATGACTGTTTATGAAAGTGTGACAAAATTTATTAACGATATACTTCTAGAACTCCGCAATGAATTTCCACATCCCTTCACAATCATTGACCTTGAAAAAATCCCCTTGCCCACCGATTACCCTGGGATAGACTTTCAGGCCGCTGGTCTATTTTCAAGCCCTAACGATTTAACTAGCACCTTGAATGGCGGGCAGGTAAAACACACTGATTTCAAGTCTTTCTACATCCGCAGGCCGTTTAAAGAATTACCCTCCAGGGTGGAAAACGAGGCGTTTTTTGAACGGCTGGCAAAGAAAATCCACGATCGGAATTTAGACTGTAATATGCCGGTTGACGGGCGCGGCTGGAGAAGCATTACCATCAATGCCGGGGCGTACCCCGCTCAAAGAGACGAATCCGGGAAGTGGGCTGATTACTTGATTCCGCTAAAACTGGTTTATGTTGAGTAAATATTGTTTAATTCCGCCCGTTTATTACTCTTGTCTTTAATCAATCGGCGGATTGAAAACTAATCTAGGAGTAATTTATGAGTAAAATCTGGAACGCTGACTTTGCCAAAGTAGTCCCCGAAGGGGCGGCCGGAAATCAGGCGCAAAAGGGCATATTCTTTGAAGACGACAGAGGGATAATCCAGCGGCTGACCGAGGCGGAAGGGCATGAAGTGGGAATGAACCCCGAATCGGTGGATAGAAACCCCATAGGGCAGGAAGCCCCGTCCACGGAGATCAGAAGTTACCACATGACAATCGACAAGGACATCATAATCAAGAAGGGGGAGCGCAACTATGAATTCTTCGCCCAATTTATGAGGCTCCGCCCGACAGGGGATAACGCGAAATTGCGGGTATACCTTGTTGACTTCCGTATTGAGGAAATTGGCGAGAATCATAACAAGTATTACGCCGAAATGATGAGCATGACCGTAACCGTGAATTCCGTTAATGAAACGGACGGTATTATTTCCGTGAACTTCGCCCAGGACGGCGATTACACAACCGGCGTTATGGGAAGGACGGATGACAGTGACTCCGATGACGAATCAACTTTCACCTATGGCTTTACGTCCTCACGGCAGATTGCCATTACAGGGATTAAAACCAGCAAGGATGAGGTCGCCATTCCTGTAGGCGGTCAAGCAAGGGCCGCAGTATCCTTCTCGCCTCTGGGCTGCCCGTATGACTTTAAGGCCGAGAGCAGCGACGAAAAAATTGCATTGGTCAGCAGGTGGAACCAGTCTATTGACATCAAAGGCCGCAGCGCGGGTACTGCTACGATCACGGTCACAAGCACGTCCGATCCTGCGGCAACAACCGAAATAGAGGTCACTGTAAGTTGATCCCCCTTGATAAAGCGGACAGGTCAAGGCAATCCGGTATATGGGTAGACGGCGAGGAGTATCTGATCCACACCGCCTTCCATTACTGGATCAGCTTCGGCAAGAAGATGGAAGGCGCGAAGGAAATAAACCTTTTAGAGCTTGACTGTTTTTACAAAATTATCACTGTCGGCGGCAAAGAGTACGGCATACCCGAAAACCGCGCCAAGGGGTATGAGGAGCTTTGCAAGTTCTACCGGAACGACCAGCCGCTCCCTCACCCGGCAGGGAAACAGGGCGCAAGGGCTTTTGACTGGCTGATAGATTCGGAGTATATATACGCCGCCTTTTTACAGCAGTACGGCATCGACCTTGAAACCGAAGACTTGCACTGGCATAAATTCCTGTCGTTATTCAACAGTTTAACAGGGACTAAACTGAACGATATAATATCCGCAAGGCTTTATGAAAAGCCGGTAAAGAACGACAAAAAAGACGGCATGGAAGAGCTTAAAAACGCATGGAAGCTGGAAACTTTGGACGCGTTCAAGAAAGAGCCGTTTAAGATGAGGTAATAATTTACGGAGAATTGTTAAACGATATTTTGATATTGTTAGATTTTCCGTGTTTGTTATCCTGTCTCTATGCTCAAAACAATAGTTAAAATTAAATCCAACATACAGGACTATATAAAGTCTATGGGGCTGTTACCCCGAGGGAAAGTGCAGACGCTTTATGACAGCGAAGTCGCCAGGCTCTCCGATTCTTTTGCGCCTTCCGATACTGCCGCATTAAGAAAGAGCGTATTTACGCAAACGGACTTCGGGAGCGGCGAGGTTATATATTCAGTTTACGGAAATAAAGACGGGAGAAACACATGGAATGATACAACATCAAAGTTTCAGGACGCGCCTAAGCGCGGGCCGTTTTGGGTTATACGAATGTTTAACGAAGGCGGGAAAGAAAAGCTTTTATTGGCCCTCAAGAGGCTTTTCGCCAGGCGGTGATTGATCCGTCTTTTCTGTTTCGCCCTTCTTTTTTTCCATTGCCAAATATTTCAGGTATTTTTCGCAATTTTCAAGGCTTTGTTGCATATCCGGTATTTTATGCAAATGGTTAATCGCCAGCAAGGTCAGAATAGCTATTATCACTACAATTAAAGTGATAGCGATAAGAAAAAACACTCCCGCTGATGACGCTAAAAATCCAATAATTTCCATAATTTACCTCTCCTTACTATTATGGGGTATTTAGAAATTTTCGCAAGCCCTAAATATTGTTTAATCCCCTCTTTTTGATAGGTTAAAAGCATGGCAGAGAAAGTATTTGATATAGGCATAGGGACTGAACTCGACCTTGACGAACTCCAAAAACAGCTAAAAGACGGCTTGTCTAAAGCTGAAAGCGAAGTCATTAGGGGTGTCCAAAAACAGACAGAAATCGTAAATAAAGCCGCGCAAAAAAACATCGAAATAATCAGAAAAGAAGAAGAAGAAAAAATAGCCCTTGTAAAAAGCGGAGTGCAAGAGAGAATTGCCGCTATTAAATCAATGCCCGATTTAAGCAGCGCGGATAAACAGAAAGAAATAAAGGCTATAAAAGAAGCGGCGGATCAAGAAATAAGGATTATCAAGGATAAGGCAAAATTAAGCGAAGCTGCTGTAAAAACTATGGCTTCAAACCAGATAAAAACATATAACGATCTTGCCAAAAAACAAATTAAAGCTATGCAAGACGCTAATAAATCAAGCCTTAAATCAATAAAAGAATTTGCAAAAGGCGCATTGAAAGAATTATTAGGCATTGATCAGGTTTTGAGTGCTATGGCTGGCGGCCCGGTTGCAATAGGGAAAGCTTTTATTGATATTGGCAGAAAAGCCGTCGCCGCTTTAAATGACATGGCGGCGGCATGGCGGGAGCAGGAAGTAGCCGAAGTCGCGCTACAAAACGCCGCCAAAACAAATCCCTATTTAAGCGATAACAGCGTAAGACAGCTAAACCAGTTCGCAAACGAAATGCAACGGGTAACGGGGCTTGACAGCATGATGATCACCCAAGCCCAAACAAGGCTTGCAAGTTTTAACAGGGATCAACAGCAGATACAAAATATCGTTAAGGCTGCCGCAGATATGTCCGCCCGTGGGATAATGGGCTTTGACGAAGCTGTCAATGTATTAAATAAATCACTTAGCGGCGTAACTAGGGGTATTGATGTATTATACCCGGAGCTAAAAAACATGTCAAAAGAAGCCCTTGCCTCAGGGCAGGCAATAGAATATATCGGTCAAAAAGTAGCCGGAAGCGCGGCGGAAGCAATGAAGACAGGGGCTGGAAGCGTCACGGCGTATAAAAATGCATTGGGCGATTTAGGAAAAGCTATAGGAGAAGTATGGGAATCTATTATACAAAATTCAAGAAATGCAACTACTCGCCTTATCAATAATGCTGTTGATTTAATAAACAGTATGAGGGCTACATTTAATTGGTCAAAAGAACTTAATGCTTCAAAAGCATTTATTAAAGCTATAGATGACGAAATATCTGTTATAAATGAAAGAATTCAGTCAAATGAAGAATATCAACATATTGCCGATTTATGGTATCAGGCGGCAGAGGAAGGAAACATAATATTAAGGGATCATTACGCGGAGCAAATGAGATTGATTCGCGGTACGGCAGATGAAGAAATTAGGGCTTTAGACGTTAAGAAAAAAACGTCAAATCAATATATGCACATGCTTCAAGAAGAAATGAGAATGTTGGAAGTTTTATATTTAATGGAAAACGGAGGGCGGCAAGGAAAGGATTTTTCAATAATCGAAAAAAGGCGGGCCGAAGCATTTAAGAAAGAATATGAAGAAACAACCGGAGCAATGTTAAACATAAGCCAGCAACAGGAAATTATATGGTCAAAAATACAACAGGCTAATTATGAAATTGAAATGAAACAGAATGAAGATATACATAATGCCCAAATACAAGCTGAACAAGAGCGTCAAGATACTATACGAAGATTCCGAGAGGAAAATCAAAAAGCTCTTGACGCTGAAATTGAGAAAATATACCGCAGGGCAGAACTGGAAGGCAAGAGCAGAGATAGCTTAGAAGTCCAAAAACAAGTCCTTGACGCTAATGTGCAAGCGTATGAAAATCTTTTATCCGCAGCCAAAGAATATATTGACGGCACTGCCCCTGAAGAAAGAGAAAGGTTTGCAAGGTTAAAGGCATCATGGGCGGCTTATTCGGAACAAGCCGAACTTGAAAAACGCACGGACGAAGAAAGGAAAAAACGTTTTGCCGAACTTGCAAAACAACAGGGAGATTTAGCTAATAAACTGGAAAAAATCCTTGAAGAAGCTATTGCCGAAAGGGACAAGCTTTATAACACCCAAAAAGAGCAAGCCTTTCAAGACGAATTAACGAAAATCAGGAAGAGGTCGGCAGCAGACGCGGTTAATTTTGAAGCGGAATACAGGCAGCGGCAAAGAAAAATTGAATATCAAAACCAGATAGCTAAACTTGAAGAAAACCATGATCTGCAAAGGGTGTATCTCGCTAAAATCATGGAAGCCGAACTGGAAGCGGCGGGAGATAACGCGGCGCAAAGGGAAGAAATCGAACAAAAATACAATGACGATATACTAAAACTTAATGACGGCCTTAATCTTGCAAGGCAGCAATTAGACGCTAATTATTTAACGCAAAAAGAACAAGCCGAAAAAGAAACGGCAAAAGCCATTGAACAAGCCTATATGGAGATGTACCAAAAACTGCTGTCTAAGGCGCAGGAATACCTTAACGCCGCTTCTTCTATCGCTTCTTCAATCTCCGCTATTTGGACTAATAACATAGAATGGGAAAAAGATGAAAAAATAAGAGCCAATAACGCATTAATCCAAAGCGACGAAGATAGGGCAGCAGCAAATGAAAAAATAGAAAGAGAAGCGTTACAAAAAAATTATGAAGCTGCCCTATTTAAGTGGTCTTTAGATTCAACCATGGCGGCGGCTCAGGCGGCAATGGCGACGCTTAACGCGTTAAGCCAGCCCCCCGGCCCCCCCGCAACTATCCCTATGTCGGTTTTAGCCGCCGCAATGGGCGCAATGCAGGTAGCCGCCGTTATCTCTGCAAGGCCGAAGCCGCCGAGGTTCCACACCGGAGGTCAAGTGCCGGGGGCAAAAGGTACTGAAGTGCTTACCGTTCAAAAAGCCGGAGAATTTGATTTAACTCCAAGGCAATTCCAAAACACAATGCAGGCTATAAGCAATCTGGCAGGCACCAGAACCGGCACTGCCGGAGTGCAAATGGACGTAAAAGTAGAAAACTACGCTTCCAACAAAGTGTCGGCAGAACCTAAATTGACCGCTGACGGGTTTAAGGTCGTTATCAGGGAAATAGTAAACGAAGGTTTCGGAAACGGAAGTTTCGACAGCGGGGTAGCCAGGCAGCAATCCAACCTGAGAGGGGGCGTTGTATTATGACGATAAACTGGTCCCCCTTAGTGAATACAAAATTCAGCCTCGAAGACGGAGTCTCTTTACAGGACGGTTTTGTAGAAGAATTAACCTTCGCATCCGGGAAAAAAAGAACATGGCTGAGAAATTCTTACATCCCTAGAGTTTTCCCTTCCCTGAACCTTTTATTGAATAACCGAACCCCGCTAGGAAACGGGAAAACAGAATTTGAAGAATTTGAAGACTGGTTTAACAGGTCTTTACGGTACGGGACGTTCGCTTTTCGGACTGTGAAATTGGGGTTTAGAGAAAAATCAAATACGAAGACGCCCGCGATGGGGATATATAAATTCTTAGGGGTTCCTGAGTGCGACAGGTTAGACGGATTAGTGCTGGCAACTTTCGGGCTTAAAGAAGAATCGGTTATACCGGAAGTCAGATTCAAATTTTTAACCGCGCAAAACGGCAAAATATTGTTAACGGGAAGCGGGAAGAGAATAATAGCTTTAGAGATTTAACAGGGGGTTAATATATGGACGCAGCAGACGTAATAAGCATTGACGATTTGCCGTTAGCGGAATATTTATCGGAAGATGACGTAGTGCCAATAAACCAGAATTCGGTAACGAGAAAAGCAAAGTTTAACGGCATACGGAGCAGCATAATATCGGAAATCCAAAAATTGAGTATCGGCATTATTCACATGCTGGACTTTAACCCTGCCCCGCTGTGGCTGGCGAAAAACCGGTATCTGGTACTAAATTACCAGATAATCGAGATCGCATTATACCGGGACTTATGCGATCTCAAATGGGTAGGAGCCGCCGCCAACGCAACGGCCCTCTTTTGGTATAAATGCGACGCAAACGGCACCCGCAACGTCAACGGCGCGTATATGCGCGTATCGGACTGGCGGGGCATATTCCCGCGCGGCGCGGGCGCGAACGCCGCGCTGCGGACGGACATGAATAACCCATTAAGCCCGCCTTATGATGGCGGGAATG
>Ga0268262_10000840_pt1 | contig 39780 bp, 36 predicted proteins | sample TergutNc150P3_FD_190354 | JGI IMG/M metagenome (GOLD analysis project Ga0268262, IMG submission 190354) | Nasutitermes corniger P3 segment gut microbial community from laboratory colony in Florida, USA - Nc150 P3 (SPAdes) (version 2) | ecosystem: Host-associated > Arthropoda: Insects >...
ACATGTTCGTCTTTTCCTTTGTAACGCCTTACAATAACGCTTAACTCGCCTTCATCGTTTTCAAGCTCAAATTCAAAATCTTTCAGATTAATTGATTTATCTGTTGTCTCCATAAAATTCTCCTCTCATAGTTTAGCCTCGTTGCGGAGGATTTGATTTTGTTTAAATTTTAATAGAGTGGTCTATCAGGAGATGCTAGAGGAGAAATTGTTGTAATTGTTAATTTTTACTTCAATTCGACTTGACAAAATTCACTAATCTTTATATAATAAAATCATCGTTGGAAATTTCGCAACGGGTCGGAAACTAACAGTTTTTGAAAAACGTGATATGCATTAAATAGGAGGATAAAAATGGACAAATTTATCGAGGATGATTTTATTGAGGATATTTTTGAGAATATTGACAAGATTCATAATTGTGCTACTGACAGTGAATCAACGGTAGCGGTAAAAAAAGCATTAATAGATGTTACAGAAAAATATAAGGAAAAATGTAATCTCAATCTCACAATAAGCTGTAAAATTTATGGTGAAAAATATAAAAGCTATAAAGACAGGGAATGGTTATATGATATAATAATATATTCGCAAAAAAATGATGTGTTTGATGAAGTATATTTAGTTGGTGAATCTGAATGGAAAACTGATATAAAAGAAATAATATATGATTTTGAAAAATTATTGTTGGCAAAATCAAAAGTACGATTAATGGTATATCAAGTATCCAGTAATGACAAAGAGAAGTACAGAAATGATTTAATTAATATTATAGAAAAATCCAGTTCATGTGAAAATGGCGATAGATATATATTCGCTTTTTATGTAAATTCTGAAGATGATAATGAAGTAGGTTGGGATTTTACAAAATATACTAAAGGTGAAGATAATATATAATTTTAACAAACCGCTTGGTTTTATGATTTAAGAAAAGTTCCCCTTATAAAAGATATTATTAACTAAAATATTTATTTACTCTAGCATTTCCTGACAGATCAATATGTTATATTTCATAAATATTAGTATATTTAATTGGAGTTAATTATGGAATATATTATAAAACCTTTTGTCTCTGTTGGTAAAATTAGATTTGATATGACAAGAGATGATATTATAGAATTATTTGGAATAAAATCTGCTCAGGAGGGAAAGAATATATTTTATTCAAATATTCATATAAAAACTAGTCGAAAAGGAGTTGTAAATGAAATTATTTTTTATGAAGGTGAAAACGAATTAATATTTGAAGGAAAAAATTTATATAAAGATAATAATATAATAAAATTATTATCAATAAATGATGAGCCAATAAAGGTTTCAGGCGAAATTTTATTTAAAAATTCGGGTATATTATTTTATAATTTTGAAGATGAAGGAAGAAAAAGTATATTGATTTTATCAAAAAATAAGACAATAAGTTATTTTAAAAGGATGAATGAGGTATTATTAAAAGATAATCCATTTATGTTATTAGAACACTATTATGATAATATAAATACTTATTCTGGTTATAATTTAAAAAAAAGTATTCTTGATGTAGCACCAATTATTTATGAAAATGGAAATGATGAGGATAAAGAAAAACTACGAGCAATGATTGAAAAAATGGATATAAAATTTAAAGAATTAAAAAATCAATTTATGGCTAATAAAAAAACTACTAATGAATGACTTGAAGCAATTAAAAAAGATCATAATGTGCTTCTTGATGTGCCAAAAGAGTTATTGACAAGGGAATTGTATACAAAATATTTAACGAAACAAAGAAAGTCTCAATAACGTAAGTAAGAAGGATTATTCAATATTCAATCGTCTTTAAAAAATAATTATTATACTACATATGTCTATCATAGGATGCTAGATCAAAATTTGCAGTAATTATTAATTTTTTCTTCAATTCGACTTGACAAAATCCACTAACTTCTTATAAACTAAAATCACCGTTGGAAATTCCGCAACGGACCTGAAACAAACAGTGAGCAGAAGTGATCTGCCCAAATCTTTTTGTTTAAGGAGTCCGTTATGGAAAAGCAAAACCTAAAAAAATCAAGTGCTTTGGATGTTATGCCAAAGCAGCCCTTAAAAGAAACCCCGGAACAAATGATTCGTTCCCTTCAGGGTATCTTCTGTAAAGGCCGATACAGGTCATGGACATTTGTCCAGAGAAAAAAGACCGATTAATTTCCGGAAAGCCGGCCTTGCCGGCTTTTTTTGTATATACATACCTATCACTTTATGATAGACCAATCTGTTACATTTTACTCATGAATTATTTTATCACTATGGGAAAATTCACCGATTGTGATGAAAATTATATTTTGGAGGAAAAAAATGAAAGAGAAAAAAATTTTAAACTATCTTAAAGAAAATAAATTTATTGTGTTTTTTACATTACTGATTGTGATAGTGATGGTTATTCCATTGCCCGTATTGTTGGTAGAAATCTTAATAGCGTTAAACTGGATTTTATCTATAACGCTTTTTGTCGTCGTATTATGTACAAAAAAGATTAAATATTATCTTTTTTATCCTGCATTAGTCATTTTTTGCGCGTTTTTAGGATTTGCGGTTAACTTTTTCACCGTCTTTATTATCTTGTCAAAGGGAGTTGAGTTTGACGGACAATTAATAAAAATTTTTTCTTATTTCATTTGGGGTTCACATAAGGAAAATTTAATTAATGAACATGTTTTGTTTATTGCAAATATTGTATATATTGTTTTTAATGTAATGCTAATAATGATGATAGTTACTAACTCATGTACCCGTGTTTCGGAAGTGGCGGTGTGTTTTAGGCTTGATTCTTTTCCACTTAAACTAATGGCTATTGATACGGAATATAGTGACGACGCAATTACAGAGGATGAAGCTAAAGTAAGAAAAGAAGAAGTTATTAGAGAATTAGATTTCTTTTGCGCTCTGGACGGAGCGAGTAAGTTTTTTTCAGGCAGTATAAAAATGATAATATTCATTATTATATTTAGTCTTGTTTGCATTAGTGGCATTATTAAGATTAAAGATGAATCAATCAGCGTAGCGATTAATTTTTATTTTCCGTTTGTTATCAGCAGTGGGATTCTTTGCATGACGCCTGTTTTCCTGGTGTCTTTGGCAACCGAAATTATTGCTTCTAGGGTGGTAAAAAAAGTAATATTTGTTGACAAAAGAAATATAAAAGAATAAAATATATTTGTGCGTGAAGAAAATATATTTTATAGAATTACTGATGATGATGAAAATGCCACTACCGAATTATTATGTAATTTGTGTAAATTTGCTAATTATAAGGAACTTATATTTAATGGATTAAAAATAGATAATAACATTTTTACATATCAAAATATAGATACACAATATAATATTCCCGGAACAAATAAAAGACCTGATATTGTAATTAAAAATGATAAAAACAAAATATTTATTGAAAATAAAGTAACAAAATACAGAAAATTGGAAATATCACAATTAACGATATATCCAGAATATTTAAATAGTATTTCTGATAAAAATGTAAAATTAATATTTTTAATACCTACTGGATATAAATACATAGAAAAAATTGAAGAAGCACAAAAAAAATATAAAAAGATTATTTCAATAATTTTTTGGGATAAATTATTGGAAAGTATTAAGATAAAAAATAAAATAATTAATTCTGAAATTTTATTTGAATCAATATCTTTCTTTGAGAAAATATTGAATACAATACCTGAAGTTAAATTTAATCAAGAGGAGATAGATTTTATGTTGGATATGGAAACGTTGATAAAAGAATCTACTGCAATAGGAAAAACATTAGAAGTATTTGATAATGTTATTGAACAATTAAAAGATAAATTAAAGTTACATTTTAAAAAAGGAGAAATTCAGTATCCTGAAGTTTGTAAAAATGGAATTGGTTATTGGTTTTATCAAGATAATTGTTGGATCGGATATTCTTTTAATATAATAGATAAGCCAAAATTAAAGGATTATGTATTATCACTTGCCATAAATGAATCTATTATTAGTAAAGGAAAATTAAATAAGCTTCCTAAAAATTCTTATTGTTTTTTTGAAGAATGGTATTATTTTAAAATTGATAAAAAATTATTAGAAAACGAAAACAGAGGGAAAGAAATATATCAATATTGTGAAAAAGTAATGAAAGAGGTTGTTAAAAATATAAAATAAGATCCACCGTACATAAAAGTACGGTTTATTTAAAATAGAAATAGAAAATATAGCATATCCTAATTCAAGATATGCTTATTTAAACTTATCAAAATTGGAAATAACACATACAGAATTAAAAGACTACTCTATTACAAAATGCCGGAATAAAAATATCAGAATATTTTTTCCTCTAGCATCCCATGACAGATCAGCCTGTTATAAATAAAGTAACCCAAAAACTCCGCAACGAGGCTAAACTACGAAAGGAGGCTTTTTATGGAGAACAATAAGAAACTTGATGGAATATGGAAAAATGACGCTTTTAAGGTAAAGATTAAAGGGGATACTTATGTAAGTTTTTATAACAATTTCCGTTATGGAAAAGGAAAAATAGTCTACGACAATGAAGATTTTGTTTTAACATCAACTCACGCCCGTGAGCTGATTTTTTGGACGCCGTTTGTTGAAGTAGTTGATGGTAAATATATTTATGCAAATGATAAATTAACCGTTTCAGACATAGAAGGCAGATATGGCGATTATAATGGAACATGGGTACGTGTGAAAAAATAAATTACACTAAAGGGGCAGGCAAATGAATAATTTCAATTGTGTAAAACTTTTGAATTATTATGAATGAAAATGTCGAAAAATAGGGTAATTTTCTTTATAAAAATATTTCTGATCTATCACTCTATGACAGACCAATGTGATATAATAAAATTATGAAAACAGAAAAGAAACCGGCAAGAAAATCCATGCCCAAAACGGGGTTGCCGAGGATTTACAGGATCGAGAAAGAAATAGCTTCGGGGAAGTTTCCAAATTCGGACGGTTTGGCGAGAATGTTAGAAACCAGTGTTTCAACAATAAGCCGTGATATTGAATTTATGCGGGATCAACTTGGTGCTCCCATTGAATATGACGCATTAAACCGGGGGTATTATTTTACGGAAAAAACTTTCCGTCTGCCCGCCAGTTTTACAAACGCCGAAGATTTACTCGCGCTTTGCATGGCAAGAAGCATTTTTTCGCTCTATAAGGATACCCCTCTTTATGACGCTTCCCGCCAACTTTTGGAAAGTATCACCACGCCCATTGCCGCGGACGGTAATAATGACTGGCTGGAAAATCGTATAACAGTGCCGCCAATCGCCTCGTCAAAAGTTAAATCCGAAATTTGGGATATTATTGTCGCGGGATTAAAAGGGAACCGTATTATTACTTTTGATTATAAGGGAACATGGGATAATGAATATAAAAAAAGAAAGGTTCATCCATATCAGCTTTTATTTGATTCGGGCGTGTGGTATTTGTACGGGTTTGCCGAAGAGCGCAAGGACGTTCGTATTTTTTCTCTTTCAAAAATTAAAAACGCCCAGCTTGCAAAAGATGTTTTTACTCTGCCAAAAAATTATAAATACACTGATTTTTCAGGCGACAGTTATTTTGGCGTTTATATCGGGCAGGGGAAACAGCGTTTTGCCGTTGATATTTTTGAAGATTCAATTTCTTTTGTGCAGGAGCGTCAATGGGCGGCGGATCAAAAAATTACCGAGAAAGATGATCATATAACAATAGAATTCACCAGTACGCAATATGATAAAGTTTTACGCTGGGTCTTATCATGCGGCTGTAACGCCATTCCAATATATCCAAAAAAACTGGTTAATCAATGGAAATTACATATAAACGAAATGAAAAAGATGGTATGAAATAGACCAAAACGAACAACGATAAAATATGTACAAAAAGTTCGTGTGGGTTCGTGTCGTTCGTGGTAAAAATTCTTCCTATCTACTTGTAAAAAATAGCAAAAAACATCATTATATATAGATAACGTGAGCTTTTTTACAAAATTACGAGATAGTCTATTTCCGCCCCGAAAAGAAAAGGTAATCTTATCATTTAAGGAAACTTTTTCGCTGATAAAGATTTACGCGTTTGGCAAGATAAAGCCGCAGTTCAAGGCGGTGTTGATGGTAAGCGTCTTCCTGGCGGCTGTTCAATATTTTGTGCTGGGAACGCCGCTTAAAAACGTGTTTTCCATAGTTATCTGCGTAGCCGCGGCGATTTTAGGGCTGTCATTTTTCCTTGAGGGGCTTTTTTTAGGGATCATGCCCCTTGGCGAACAATGCGGAATGAGACTGCCGTCAAAAATAGGCGTGGTGGGAGTTACCGTTTTTTCAATTATTGTGGGAATTACCGCAACGCTGGCGGAACCTGCCGTTGCCGTGTTGCAGCAGCAGGGCAGCGTTATCCCCGCATGGAATGCGCCGCTTTTATACCTTCTTTTAAACCGGGGCACATCGTGGCTGGTCGCCGCCATTGCCGTCGGAGTGGGGCTTTCCGTAGTGCTGGGCGTTTACCGCTTTATGTTTGGCTGGGCTTTTAAGCCGCCGGTATTTATCATTATTCCAAGTATCGTTGTCGTTAGCTGTATATTCGATGAAAACCCTATTCTGCGCCCGCTTGTAAATCTTGCGTGGGATGCCGGAGGAGCGGCGACAGGCGCTGTTACAGTGCCGATAATTCTGGCTCTTGGTTTAGGCGTGGTGAAAATAGGCGGCAAGAATTCCAATGCTTCCGGACTTGGGTTGGTAACGCTCGCGTCCGCTCTGCCTGTAGCTAGCGTCCTTTTTCTGGCCGCCATGCTCGGTCCTAAAGTTCCGTCTCCCAGTGATGCGGTAGTTTTCTTTTCCGCAGAACCGGGACAACGGGAAAAGGCGGTCTATGTCGTGGGCAGCGGCGGAGAGCTCTATAAAATTGCGTTAGAGGCGGTTTACTCAGGCGATCTTTCAGCCGAAGAATTTGCAATTTGTTTTCCCGTACAAGAGTTAGGTGAAAACAGGGAAGATGATGCGCTTTCGTTGTTTGCCCCAAAAGCGTTCTTTGGATACGCCAAATCTGCCCTTCTTTCGGTACTGCCTCTTGCGTTAGTTCTGATCGTCGCTATTGGTTTTATTGCGCGCGACAGAATCTTTAACGCCGATATTGTCATACTTGGAATATTATTTGCCGCTTTGGGAATGTTTGCGCTTAATCTGGGAATGACAGGCGGCATTACGGTCCTCAGTTCTCAAGCGGGAAATTCCCTTAAACAGGCTTATACGGAAACACTCAATGAAAGTAAAACTGTAACGGTGCGCGGCGTCGATACAAATTCGCTGATTACAGTCCCTGGAGAAAACGGGGCGGAAACCTATATCTGGGTGCAGGGGAGAAACGGCCCAACCCTTGAAAAATTTGTTCCCCAACGGCTTTCAGGCGACAGTTATACGCATATTCCTATTAAAGACGCAATGTCGTCAAGGTTGGGAATAATTGGCGCGTATATTGTAATACTTGTCATTGTTTTCTTTCTGGGATTTTTTGCGATCTTTGCGGAACCCGGACTTGCGGTTACTGCCGTTACCGTAGAAGAAATGACCACCGGTATTTTTAGGCGTTCAAAATTGATAAAAATTGCGGCTATGGGCGTAGGCGGCGGCATGGTGATTGGTTTTGCGCGTGTGCTGTTCAGTAATATGCTGCCCTCAGGGGGCATACATCTTTCGTGGGTTCTGGCTCCCTGTTATTTTCTTGCCCTGATACTTACAATATTCGCGCCGGAAGATTTTTCTTCGATAGCGTGGGATGTCGCCGGCATTGCCACAGGCCCCATCTCTGTTCCAATCATTATAACTACGGGGCTTGGGCTTGGACACGATTCACTGCGCGCGGACGGCGCTTTCGGCATTGTGGCGACGGCGAGCGTTTTTCCGATTATCGTAATTCTTATATCGGGTATTATCGATAAAGCAAGATCGAAACGTATGTTAAAAAATATGTAGGGAGAATTATGGAAACTTTTATTTCCTGTATCATCTGTATCGCCGACATGAATATAGTCCCCGCTTTGGATCAGGTGCTTACTGAGCTTGCGCTTCCCGAAGTTTTTGTCCAGCGCGCCAAACAGACGTTTCTTCAGGACAAACGCGAATTTCTTGGACTGCGCGCCGTTACTAAACTTGATGAAAGCCGCGCGCTGATTTACAGAATGTATGTTCCGGCGATGTATGAAGAAAGCGTTATGCGCCGTATTATTGAGGCGACTGATCTTGGAATGGGCGGACGCGGCAGTATTTTTTCCCAGCATATCGACATTCTAAGGGGAACGCCTTTTTCTTTTGACATGGAAAAACTCAATAAACTCTGTAAAAAAACTGACGAACTTTCCCATGAAGAACACGCCCTTATCACTTGTACGGTTTCAAGAGGCTCGGGCGACGCGTTAGCTCAGGTTATATTAGAGCTTGGTATCGGCGTACCTGTTGTTTTTTTCGGTACCGGCGCGGGGTTGAGGGACAGATTAGGGCTTATGAGGATAACAATTCCGGTAGAAAAAGAAATCATCTGGTTTCTTGTCGCCCGTTCAGACGCTGACCTGGTGGAAAAAAGCATAATTCCGCGCGCCAGGCTTGACGTTCCCGGCAACGGTTTTTTGTACCGGTGCTTTGTTCACGCGCCTGTGGTAAATTTAAGAATTAGGCACAGAGAGCGCCTTCATGCCGCAACTATGGAACAAGTCATTGCCGCGCTGGACGAGGTTCGCGGTTCAAACGATTGGCGCCGTTTTGGATCGCGTAAGCATGAGCACAAGAGCGGCGAGAAAAAATCTGTCAATACAAGAGGGCTTTTTTTTATAGGCAATGAAGAAGAAATTGAATTATTCCGCAAAAAGGCAATAGAAAACGGGGCGCGCGGAGCGACATTTAATCCTGTTGAGATGCGCTCATACATGGCTCTTACGCATGAAAAAATGAAATCAAACTCCCGCCATCTGTGCGACATTATCGCTACCCCGGAAATTGAAGAAAAAATCCGCGTCTCCGCCGTTGAAAACGGTCTTTTTTGCGAAGGTAAAACCTGCGTACTTAAAACTTTCAATGTTGAAATGCCGACTATTATCCACAGAAAATAAGCGGTAAATTTTATTCAAAAAATTTTGCATAAAGGGGAACAATAGGTTTTTGCTTATTGTAAAGTATTTTATTTTTGCTGCGCCGACAAATTTACTTTTAATATCTCTTTGAAACGTTCCTGCCTGCTGTATCTGGTATCGGCCACAGTGAATCTGTCAATCGCTTTTTCCGCGAAGTAAATACGCTGTCCGGGGGCAGGGTGGGTTTTGCTTAGCCCTAAACCGATTTTATGTACGGCTTTTAATTCATTTAGCATATCAATAAGGCCCGACGGCTGATAACCTGCGGCGGCCATAAAACACATTGCCGCAATGTCAGCTTCATATTCCTGTTCTCTTGAATAACCGCTGTTTACCATTGTCTGCATTATTTCACCGACAGATTCATTTAGTATATTGGCAAATTCTTCGGCATCCATGCCCGTTATCACCCCGACTCCCGCTGTAGCGGTTAATAAAAACGCCTGCGTAACCCGGCTTGTTTTAATGGCCTTAAGGCTGTGCTTTAATTGATTGTGGGCGACTTCATGGGCGATGACGGCGGCAAGAGCGTCTTCTGTTTTTGCGATGTTAATAAGACCGCGAGTTAAAAAGATATGTCCGCCTGAAGTGGTAAAAGCGTTAATGTCATTGCTGTCAAGTATAGCGACATGGTAGCCGTTGAAAATATGAGGCTCAGGAGAATTCATTACAAGAACGCCGCAAATATAGTTAAGATACGCGGTAAGTCCCGGATCTTTATCCCAAAGTTTGTAATTGGAAAGGATATTCGCGGCTACCGCGCGTCCAAGAAAATACTCTTGTTCGGGAGTCGCGTTTTCCGCGGCGGAGCCAAAAGCCCTGGCGGAAAGGCTGATCATGTTTGCCGTATCATGATCGATAATATCCGCATTTGCCGCCGCCTGCGCGAGTGAGTCTATATGCTTGCATGTAATGAGTATGAAAGAACTCATAACCATTAATGCAAGCATAATTTTTTTGTTCATGACTATCTTCCCGAAGATAGACGACCCTCTTCAATAAAACGCATTAGAGCGGTTTCATCCGCCGTTATCGCTTCCATTTTGTCCACCTCGTCGAAATTAACCTGTCCCTGCGAACTGTAGGAGTTTTCAATATCCTGGTTAAAACCTTTTCCGGCAAGCGCGACTTCTTTTGCCGACGTTGTGGATGCGCTTCCAACGATAATTTTCTTTGTGGAAAAATTTGCCGATGGCGCCCAACCGATTAATGAAGGATTCTCGGCGCTTTTAACTTCCACAGTTTTTTCCTTTTCCTTTACCTGTGTCACAGTAACCTTGTCACCGTAACTTAAGGTTGCCACTTTTTTGCCTGTTGACGATTTAAGATCTATGGTTTTAACCGCCACATACAATGTTGCGTTGGGGCCAACCTGAGCCGCCGCAAAACCTGCGATAAAAAATACCAGGCAAACTACGATTAAATATTTCTTCATTTTAATACCTCCATATTAAAATATTAAAATTTCCTTATTGGACGCACTCTAATAGCATTGGAACTTTGAAATGCATTCACGGCAACTTTTTCAACTTCACCGTTTAATGCGTTATCAAAATTTTTATGTTGGATAACCACTTCCCAATCATCCAATTTCAACAGCTCTGGTTTATCCAGATTGTATTTTTGCTGTTTCCTGTCCGGTACCGGCTGATTATTTGCCGACAAATAATAATAGTCAGGCGAAAATCTCGTTAATCCGTATGAAAAACACTCAAGTATTTTTTTCAAATCAGCTTCGTCAGGTATTTCCCAGTCGTAAGCGTACCATTCGTCGGACTGGGCTATACATAACTGTATTGCCCTTATCAGACCTTTATGATCGGTATCTCTTATTTCTTCAATTTTTAATTCGCCAATATCAAAAGGAGAACATTCCTTATAACGCCATCCGTCTTTATAATTTCCCTTGTCATAATACACGTATCCGCCGCCCGGCCCAATCACATTGGCAATTTCCAGCGCGCAGGTGGTTAACAGAAATATTACAGGAAAAATAATTAATGCAATTTTTTTCATTTTTAATTCCTCCTAATAAATGCGGTAATTAATGCCCAATAACAGGCGGTGATTAACGCCTATTAAATTTTTCATATCCATTGTAGTACGCACAGCGTAACCTGCCTTGAATAATATATGACCGCGTCCGATGAAAAAGCCGGTTGCACCGTCAAGCGTCGGCGTTTGTACCGTAGCGACGCTACGTTCTGTGGAATTCCTGATAAAATCGTATTCCGCGTTCATAATTCCCAATCCAAATCCCAAATACCATCCTCCGCCTTCACGCGGTTTGCCGTAAGAATCAAACGTCCTTTTACCCATAGGCAAAAATAAATTAACGCGGGCATAAAAATAATTTGATGAATATTCTACTCCGCCAATATCCACATTTTCGCCTGCCATTCCGTTAATAGATCCAAATTCAGCGCCTAATTCAAAAAATGAATAGGGCAGGGGCGAGACAGTAAGGTCAATATTAACAATCAACAGGGGCGTAGCGAATGATGTGCCCAAATTAAGCCCAAGACTCCATAATTTTTTCCCTTCCATAGAAAAAAATTCTTCGCGTTCCGATCCGAACGTGGGAACGGAAACTATAAGGAGCATTACTGTTATTAATAATATGGTTACTTTTTTCATTAAAATAAAATCCTCCAAAATAAAAAAACTGAAACTTAATATCCGTTACAGTTTTTTAAATTCATAACTGACGCCTGTTTTCGAAACCTTGACAAGGCAGTAGACTTGCGTACTCTTGTAATCTTCAATGCTGACATATTTAACGTCGCCGAATTCTTTTTCCACACGTTCATGCGAATGCCCCATTAACATCATTTTACATTTATCATTATTATCGCGCAGTAAGGTCATGACTCGCGCCCTTTCAACTGGGTCGTATAACTGTTGAATTTTTATCTTGGGCAGAACAAATAAATCAGAATGCGTTAAAACAAAAACCATTCCCTTTGCGGTTTTTAGTTCTCTTTCAAGCCAATCAACCTGACTTTTACCGAAAAACGCATTGGCTGAATCCAAAATGAAAAGAGTAACGTTTTCTCCATCGCTAACCTTGTAACGGGTTGAGCCGATATATTTCCCCCATCCTTCAGACCAGTTGTTAAAATAAACATCGTGGTTGCCTAATACGGGGTAACATGGGACAGGCAGGGAACGCATAAAGTCCGTTATTGCTATTAAATCATTCTCTGCGCCGTTTTGTGAAATATCTCCAAGAATAACTACAAATAGCGCGCCATGTTTTGTTATTTCATTTCTGATTTTTTCCACATCCGTAGTATCGCCGTTTTCAACATGGGTATCCGTCATTACAATGAATGAAAATTCTCCATTAGTGGGAAAAGTAATAGCGTTCATATTTCTTTCATTTTCTTTCAAGTAAATGAAATTGTCTTTTGATTCTAAGCGTTCATTAAGCTCATGTGATGCAAAAAGGCCCAACAGATCAACGTTAATATCGCATCCTATCACAAGACAGACAATGATAAGAGAAAGAGCCGATAAAAATATTTTTGATATTGATTTTACCATTTTATTTTTGCCCCTCCTTTCCAGACAACTCCGTGGACGATGTTGGTAAGCCCGTCAGCGCCGCTTTCCCTGAATTCCAATTCATTGATAATTGACAAATGCTCATTTACCATAATAGAAGCTTTTGCCGCAAGCGCGAACGCTATAAAGCTGTCCATTTGAAAATCAGTGTAATTTGCAAGACTCATTCCCACGCAGATTTTTTCGTTATTTATAAAATTAACATATATTCCCATGGGCACTAGAAATTCAAGCAAGGGACCTTCATCAAAGAAAGAAGTAAACCGGAAACCAAAACCAACGCTTATTCCATAATACTTGTCGTTCCATGAAACAAACGGCGATATTGCATGGATATGTGTTTCATAATCCGGAAGACCGTTATAAACCCATGCAAATTTTACTTCAAGCGGCCAATTAGCCAAAATGCGATAAGTTGCATTGTTAAACAATTTTATAATGGTAATGTCTTCAGTCCAGCCAAAGAAAATCCCTTCTTTAATTGCAAGCCGATTATTAAATTCGATTTTACCCGCCGCAGAAATACCGCCAACAAAATTAAATGTCCGGTTAAAATCGGCGTTTAGGAAATATTCGGCTTCCATATTCGTAATTTTGATCCCCTGAGCATTTGCAGTTTCAATATCATGGGCATTCGTAAGCTCATTATCCTGAGCATGAATACTCTGGATACAGATGAGGAAAATTAAAATCATCTTAACTCTATTATTCATAATGTACTAATAATATATCGCATTATAAGAGAAATAGCAACATATACTAATTGTCTGTCAAATTTAATAAATTTTCGCTTTTTTTTATTTGAATTATCTGCTTATGTGATAAAAGTTGATAAATCGCAATTTTTGCATAATTTTTCTGAGTAAAGATTTTATTTGAAAAAATGTGCAAGTTACACACCAAATTCCGTAGAATTATGTGTAAAAATAACACTAAATTCCGTAGAATTATGTGCGTATTTAACACTGAATTCTATGGAATTTAGTGCAATTATCACACTAAATTCTTGACAAAAATTATAATTACTCTATAATAGGATAAACACCCCAAAAAGAGGTAAAAGTGTACCGTTCTAATATAGAAAAGCTTGAAAATTGGAAAAACTCCAAGAACCGAAAGCCGTTGGTTGTTTATGGGGCGCGGCAGGTTGGCAAGACCTGGCTTATGAAGGAATTTGGGGCGAAAAATTACGATTTTACCGCTTATATCACTTTTGATTTTAACGCTGTTTTTAAAGGTATTTTTGAAAAAGATTTCAGTATTCCGCGTATTATTCATGAGCTTTCTGTAGCGACAGGCGTAAAAATTACCTCTGATACCCTCATTATTTTTGATGAAGTTCAGGAATGTCCGCGCGCGTTAACATCGTTAAGATATTTTTGCGAGAACGCCCCTGAGTACCAGATTATCGCCGCGGGCAGCCTGCTTGGAGTGATGACACTTGAGGGAACGGGTTTTCCGGTGGGTAAAGTTGACATGATAACGATGTACCCAATGTCGTTTTATGAATTTTTGGAAGCTGTGGAACCGCGTTATGTGCAAATTCTGAAAACATCTGATTTTTCAGCCATTTCCACATTCCATGACGCGATTACGGGGCTGTTAAAACAATATTTCTATACCGGCGGAATGCCCGCGGCTGTGAAAAAATATTGCGAAACCCGCGATTTTGGCGAGGTACGTGATGTGCAATATATGATTCTGGACTCTTATTACGCCGACTTTGCGAAACATATTCCGTCGTCCTATATCGCCCGTACTCGGGATATTTGGGATTCAGTTCCGCCACAACTGGGCAGGGAAAACAAACGTTTTCTGTATTCAGGCATGAAAGAGGGTTCCCGTGGACGCGATTATGAGCTGGCCCTTAACTGGCTTACAAATACCAATCTTATCTACAAATTGTACCGTGTAAGTTTGCCGAATATGCCGCTTATAGGATATAAAGAGCCGGCGATTTTTAAGCTGTATATGAACGACGTAGGGCTTCTTTCCGCGCGCGCCGGGCTTGATATTAAACTCTACATTGACGACAACGAAAAGACTTTTTCACATTATAAGGGCGGAATTTCCGAACAATTTGTTTTGCAGGAACTTATTTCAGCTAATGATAAACTGCCCGTTTACTACTGGGCGGCTGAAAAAAATACCGCTGAAGTTGAATTTGTTATACAGTACAATAATAAAATTATCCCGATTGAGGTAAAGTCGGGTAAGAACGTTAAATCCGAAAGTTTAAATGCGTACAGAAAGGAATACGCTCCCGCTTGCGCCGTACGCGCTTCGCTGAAAAACTACGGCGTTACGGACGGTTTATATTCTGTGCCTCTGTATCTGATAGGCAGTTTGTCCGCTATCCTTCAATAAGCGCCGTCTTTTGCTCGGTAATCTTATTGATCTGATCATTTAGTTTATCGGCGGTTTTTGTAGTCTCGTTGTATTTTCCGACGGCGCTGTTAAGATGTTTTCCCACGACATTGTATTCTTCATAAAATTTCCCGAATCTGTTCTGGATTTGGGAAAGCTCTCCAAGTATTATTTTTGCGTCTTGTTCTATTTTAAGTCCGTTTAGGCCGAAGGCAATTGCCATAAGGTACGCGTAAAAACTGTTAGGTGATACGGGGATAACGTGCTTTTCCATGGCGTAATTTAAAAGCTCATATTCCTTATTGGTAAATGAGTCGTTGATAATTGTTTCGTAAAAAACATTTTCCGCAGGAATATACATTAATGCGAAATCGAAAGTCCCTTCCGCGGTATTTATATATTTTACCGCTATTTCATCAATGCGTTTTTTAACGACGGAAATAAATTCTTTTTTGAATATTTTTTTATTTTCATCATTATCCGCGTTTATAAATCTTTGAAAACTTTCCAGCGGAAATTTCGAGTCAACGGGAACTATATTGCCTCCCAATTTTATAATCGCGTCTACTTTTGTGCCGTTTTTAAACGGATATTGGGTCTCATAATTCGCGGCGGGAAATATCTGCTTTAGAAGTTCTTCCAAAAGATATTCGCCCAAGCCTCCCCTGAATGTGGGAGCTTTTAATAAATTTTGCAGTGAAGATATATCCTTTCCTATGTCCTGCATATTCTTCGCCGTCGTTTCCAGAGCCCCGAGTTTATTGTGTATGTCGCCGATTATTTGATTCGAACTTGAAAGCTGTTTTGTAATGTTGCTTTGCGTGGAACTGAGATTATTATTCATGGCGGTCATCATCTGCTGTAACTGGCTGTTAAGATTAGCCTGCGTTTCCGTCAAAAGTTTTTGCTGGCTTGTTAAAGAGGCCTGCTGACTTTCCAACTGTTTTGTTTTTAATTCGCCGATTTGGTTTTTCAGGTCGATCATCTGCGCGGAATAATCCGTTTGTTTGCTTGAATACAGTTTTACAAGAATAAGGATAACCAGTAAAAAAAGAACCGCAAAAGCGCCCAGGGTTAATAAGTCCATATTACAGCCTCACTCAGTCCTTGTAATGTCCGCGCCAAGAGCCGAAAGCCTTTCCGCCAAATGCTCATAGCCGCGTTCAATCTGGTAAACATTGCGTATAACGCTTTTCCCTTCGGCGCACATGGAGGCAATCAGCATTGACATTCCGGCGCGCACGTCGGGGCTTATCAGCTCTGAGCCGTGAAGTTTTGTCGGCCCTGAAATAACGGCGCGGTGCGGATCGCATAACACAATCCTTGCGCCCATACCGATAAGTTTGTCCACGAAGAACATCCGCGACTCATACATTTTTTCGTGAATCAATACCGTGCCTTTTATCTGGGTGGCGACTACGATTATTATGCTGATTAGATCGGGGGGGAATCCCGGCCAGGGAGCGTCGTCTATTTTGGGGATCATACCGCCGAGGTCGTGATTTACTTCCATGCTTTGGTTTTTTGGCACATGGATGATTGTTCCCTCATGCGCCCAAACAATACCAAGTTTTCCGAATGCGATTTTTGCGGGGCGCATTTCATGGGGATGCGCTCCTTCTATGTGCAGGTCGCCTCCAGTTACGGCGGCAAGACCGATAAAGGAGCCGACTTCCATAAAGTCGGAGCCAATTTCAAAATCGCAGCCTGAAAGTTTATCCACTCCGGTAATTGTAAGTATATTGGAGCCGATTCCCTCTATTTGAGCGCCCATTGCAACTAACATTCTGCATAAGTCCTGCACATGAGGTTCGCTGGCGGCGTTAGTCAAAATTGTTTTCCCTTTTGCAAGAGCGGCCGCCATTATCGCGTTTTCCGTAGCGGTAACCGACGCTTCGTCAAGAAAAATATCCGCGCCTGTCAGATGTTTCGCGGTAAATGTAAAATTATCGCCTACCTTTACCTTCGCCCCCAATTCAGTGAGCGCCAAAAAATGCGTATCAAGCCTTCTTCTTCCAATAACGTCGCCGCCCGGCGGCGGAAGAATAACTTTTCCCGTCCGCGCGAGAAGCGGTCCGGCGAAAAGTATCGACGCTCTGATTTTTTTTGCTTCTTCCTGCGGTATTTCCGCCTGCTTAATATCATGCAGGGAAAGATTAAGAATATTAGGCTCCGGCGTTTGAACTTTGCCCCCAAGAGCGGTGAACACGTCAAGCATTACCCGCACGTCCTCGATATCGGGGATATTGCGCAAGGTAACCGGCTCGTCGGTTAAAAGCGCCGCCGCAATGCAGGGCAGGGCAGCGTTCTTGTTGCCGCTGACTTTGATTGTTCCGTTCAGCGGGACACCGCCGTTGATTATGTATTCGCTCATATATTGAATGTAACGGGAAAAATGGTTTTTGTAAATTGAGGTAAAAATCTTACTGTACAGGCACGCTGTTATAATAGAGCTCGTCCGGGCAAATATCCTGTCCGTGCAGCCATTCAATGCTTAATCCAGCAGGTTTTGCGGTATTGAACAATGTAATGTTCTTCAACTCACTGAAAGGCTTAAAATCAAGATAAGGCTTAACATCAAACAAACGCTTTTCATTATTGTTAAAGGTAACAAGCAAACAATAATCCGCACAAGGTTTTACATCTATAGCCTTTGGACGTAACATAAATATCATCTTAAACCTTCAATTTTAATTACTTCTCCGTTTTCACTCCATGCAATCCAAGCCGCATTTAATTCATCTTCATGAAGCATGGTCCAAGCTTCCACAAGTTTTCTTTGTTTAAGCGGCAATTCGCCATCAATGAGATTAGCCTTGAAGTCATATACTCCCTCAAATTCAGCATATTTAGCATGAAAATGCGGTATATGGTGTTTACTGCCTAATTCTTTATAAATATAAATTAATATTCCATAAAATTGTGATATTAGCGGCATAAAACCTCCTGTTAGAGTTTCCACTCCGTTTGTATTTACAATTAAGATCATACATCAAAATAATCAATGGAACAATATATATACTAAATTACAAAATAAGACTAATCATCTTTCTCGTCCCTATTTTTCTTAAGCACTTTTATAAAGTCCAGCGTTAGTTTTTGGTCTTCCGTAGGGGTATAGTTCATTTTTACATAAATCGTGATACAAGTTGAATGATTGTTTCCCGCGCTTCTTTTCGCTGTTCATTTTCCTGTTCAAAAAGTACCGCCGGGCTAATCCGCAGAGCGTCGCAAATGCTTAAAACCGTGTATAAATTAGGAATTCTTTTTCCTGTTTCTATATAATTAACTTGATTTTGGGATAATCCCGCCTCGAATGATAAATCCATCTGTGAAATCCTGAATTTTTCCCGTTCTTCTCTTAATCGTACCGCTAAATGCTTTATCTGGGCAGTTATCTTCGCCTTATTTTTCATATTTTCACTGTCAACCTTATTTTGTGATTATTTACACCTTTTTCTATAGACAAAATATAAAATTAGGTGTATTATTACACCTAAAAAGGTATATTTGTTTTATAATTAGGAGTGATTTATGAAAATTATGGTTAAAACTCTGGGTATTGCGGCGTTTGCGGCAATGATAATTTTTGCGCTGACAGGCTGTCAAGAGCCTTCTTCATCTGCCAGTGTTATTAATATTGCCGCTATACAGGGTGTTACAATACCTGTAACCGGTGCAATTCCGGTTAGAGTTATTACCGAAAATACGCAGTACAGCGGGACGGTAACATGGAGCGGCAGCCCGTCTGCCTTTGCCACCGAAACACAGTATATAGCGACAATTCTGCTGAGTGCAAAAGCAGGCTTCACTCTACAAGGGGTAGCGGCTAACTTTTTTACAGTTGCAGGGGCAATGTCTGTAAGTAATAGCGCCAACTCAGGCGTTATTACCGCCGTATTTCCGGCAACCGGCGGGACTGCAAGCAATCCTGATGTTATAAACATAGCGGCTATTGGCGGCGTTACTATTCCGGCAACCGGAGCAACTCCGGTTAGCGTAATCTCTGAAAACTCACAATACAGCGGGACTGTAACATGGAGCGGTAATCCCTCTGCCTTTACCGCTGATACGCAATATACGGCGACCATTACATTGACTGCAAAAACAGGCTTTACCCTGCAAGGAGTGGGAGTTAACTTTTTTACAGTCGCAGGGGCAACGTCTGTAAGTAATAGCGCCAACTCAGGCGTAATTACGGCAGTGTTTCCGGCAACCAGTGACCTTCCTGCGCTCACCGGTACTGTAAACATAACCGGCTCCGCCGAGGTGGGACAAACCTTGACGGCAAATACCGACTCACTTAACGGCAGCGGAACCATCTCATATCAGTGGAAGCGCGGCAGTGCAAATATCGGCGCAAACAGCAGTTCCTATCAAGTGCAATCCTCCGATATAGGTTCAACTATTACCGTAACCGTAACCCGCTCCGGCTATTCCGGCAGTGTTACCAGCGCTCCTACGCTAACCGTTATTAATGAAACCCCGCCAACGCCAGGGTTGGCTTATACGTTAATAAGTAATACGTCCTATTCGGTTTCCAGAGGAACGGCAACTGAATCCGAAGTAATAATACCGGCATTGTATGAAGGAAAGCCCGTGACCATGATAGCGAGTAATGGTTTTTCTTCCTATACAAATATGACGAGTATCAGGATACCCGACAGGGTAACGACTATCAATGCTAACGCGTTTTCCAACTGCACCGGTTTAACGAGCGTTATCATACCAAGCAGTGTAACGACTATCGGCAGTAACGCTTTTACCGGCTGTTCGAGCCTAACGAGTATTACCATACCGTTTTTCGGCTCAACTTTGAACGGCACTTATCCTTTTGGTTATCTTTTCGGCACAACAAGTGCGAGTAGTCAAAATACGTATATTCCGGCATCATTGAAAACCGTCATTATAACAGGCGGTAACAGTATCCCCGCCAATGCGTTTAATGGCTGCAGCAACTTGACGAGTATTACCATACCCGGCAGCGTGTTGAGTATCGGGAACAGCGCATTCTCAGGGTGTACCGGTCTGCCGAGCATTACCATACCCGGCAGTGTGACGAGTATTGGACAAAATGCGTTCTCAGGCTGTACCAATCTACCGAGTATTATCATACCCAATAGTGTGACAAGTATCGGACAGAGCGCGTTTTCAGGTTGGACCGGTTTAACGAATATCACCATACCTAATACCGTGACGAGTATCGGTAATAGTGCGTTCTCAGGTTGTATCAACCTACCGAGCATCATTATACCTGATACGGTAATGAGTATCGGACAGAGTGCATTCTCCGGCTGTACCAATCTGACGAACATCGCAATACCTAATGGCGTTCTGAGCATCGGCAATCAGGCATTTTCCAACTGTACCAGACTAGTGAACATCACAATACCCGACACTGTGACAAGTATCGGACAGAGTGCATTTTCTGGTTGTACCGGATTGACAAGTATCACCATACCTTTTGTTGGCGCAACTTTTAACGGAACCTCAAATACCCATTTCGGTTATATATTTGGCGCGTCAAGTTATAGCAGTCAAAATTCTTCTATTCCGGCATCATTGAAAACTGTCATTATTAGGGGGGGTAGCATCTCTACCAACGCGTTTTTCAATTGTAGTGGACTGATGAGTATAACTATAGAAAACAACGTAATGGGTATCGAGTATGATGCATTCCATGGTTGTAGTGGACTGACGAGCTTTAACTTTAATGTGACGGCACCGGCCGATTCAGGATATTCTTATGCATTAGTAAACGCCGGACAAAATGCAAGTGGTATAACGGTAAATATCGGAGCAAACGTAACAAAAATACCAGGAGGTTTTTTCAGGTATTCTACATATTATGCTGATGTCAGACCTAAAATAACCGCCGTCAATTTTGCGATAGGAAGCGTATGTCAAAGTATCGGCAATTGTGCGTTCTCCGGTTGCACAGGACTGACGAGCGTGACGATACCGGACAGTGTGTCAATTATCGGCATTGATGCGTTCTACGATTGTACCGGTCTTACGAGCGTAACGATAGGGAATAGCGTGACGAGTATCGGCGATGGTGCGTTCGCCGGTTGTACCGGATTGACGAGCGTAACGATAGGGAACAGCGTGACAAGTATCGGCAATTATGCGTTCTACGATTGCACCGGTCTTACGAGTGTAACGATAGGGAATAGCGTGATGAATATCGGTGATAGAGCATTTTCCGGTTGTACCGGATTGACGAGCGTAACGATAGGGAACAGCGTGACAAGTATCGGCGGTTCTGCGTTCTACGGTTGTACTGGATTGACGAGCGTAACGATAGGGAACAGCGTGACGAGTATCGGCGGTTCTGCGTTCTACGGTTGTACCAGACTGACGAGTTTAACGATTCTTAACAGTACGAGTATCGGCAATTCTGCGTTCTACGGTTGCACCGGTCTTACGAGTGTAACGATACCGGACAGTGTGACGATACCGGACAGTGTGTCAAGTATCGGCGATTCTGCGTTCTACAATTGCACCGGTCTTACGAGCGTAACGATAGGGAACAGCGTGACTAATATCGGCAAATCTGCGTTCTCTAACTGCACCGCTCTGACTAGTTTAACGATAGGAAACAGCGTGATGAATATCGGCGAGTCTGCGTTCTCCAACTGCATCGGTCTGACGAACATTAACTTTAATGCGAAAGCTATGAATGATTTACCACATGTTAATAGTTGTGTATTCGAAAAAGCTGGATATAATGCAAGAGGTATTACGGTAAATATCGGAGCTAACGTAACAAAAATACCAGCATATTTATTTTATTCCCCAAATGAAGCCATAGCGTGTATAGCCGCCGTCAATTTTGCGGCGGGGAGCGTATGCCAAGGTATTGGAGAAAGCGCTTTTGAAAGATGTAAAGTCCTTACCAGCATAACCATACCGGACAGCGTTACCAGCATTGGGAGAGATGCTTTTAGTCTTTGTACCAGTCTTACCAACTTAATCATACCGGACAGCGTTTCCACCATTGGGAGAGATGCTTTTCCTTGGGGATGGTTCTATAACCAGCCAGACGGCGTTTTATATGCATATAATTGGGTATTAGGATTCAAAGGCACTATGTCTAACAATACAAATATAGAATTAAATAGCGGCACAAAAGGAATTGCCGATTATGCGTTCTCGTCCTACGGCATAGAACTTACTAGCGTAACTATACCTAATAGCGTGACGAGTATCGGGGATTCTGCGTTCGATTGCAGAGGTTTGACGAGTGTTATCTTTCGAGGGACGATTGCTTCGGCGAATTTTAATTCTAGTGCATTCAGCGGTGACTTGCGGACAAAGTTTTATGCAACGGATGCAACCAACGGGACACCTGGGACGTATACGAGAGTGAGCGGTAGTAATACGTGGACGAAACAGCCGTAGAAAAGAGAGCAGATGACGAATTGTAACAATTCTGCCGTCTGGTAAAAAGGAGGGATTTTATGAACAATACCATTTTAATGTCTGGAGGACTAAGATTATGATGTACGATACTAATAATTCATTGGAAGAAACTGGGATGCGTTATACTGAAACATCAGGAGGATATTCAATATTTATACCTAAAGATTGGAACGCAATAGATTTTGGGTTAAAATATAAGACTATCCATGGTCCTACAGAAAATGATTTTTCGATCAATCTTATATTTGAAGATAAAAATTTCAAAGGGAAAATAAATGAAGTGATTGATACGAATATTGAGATATGGAAAAAATTGTTTCTTGAATTTGAATTAATTCAACAAAATGAATTTGTAACACTAAAGAATTTGAAATGTGAAAAATTAATAACAAAATCGTTGCAAAACAAACTTCATGTTCGCCAACTATGTTATTTTTTATATGGTAATAACAAGAAATTAATGATAATTACTTGTACAAACCTTATTGAAAATAAAAATATTGATGATGAAATAATTGATAAAATAATCAATACATTTGAATGGGAAACAGATAATAAAAAATACGATTTTGTATTCGATACAAATTTTCGCAATAATGAAAAAAACTTAGAATCGTTAAAACAAAATTTGGAAAATGTCGCACCTTTTTTTGGAGCTGGCATATCTAAAAATTATGATTATCCTTTATGGGATGGTTTAGTGAATGAGATAATTAATGTTATTGAAAATGACGGAAATTCACAAGAAATAAAAAAAAGTATATTAAATGCAAGGAAGAAATTAAAAGACAAAAAGTATATGGATGCTATTGATGCATTAATGAATGGTGTTGGTTCGTTAGATAAGTTTCTTGAATACATTATGGAAAATATATCGGACAGAGAAAAACATAATACATCGAAAAAATGTATTGGTAATTTCGGAGAAAACCTAGTTTTGTTTCCTTCAAAAACATACTTGACAGTAAATTATGATAAGGTTATTGAAAATGAATTAATCGCCAACCACATATCGAATGACAATATTGAAATACTAACACCACTTGATTTTAGAGGAGAAAGATTACATAGGCTTGCAGAAGGTAAATTTTATGTCTATCATCTACATGGTGTTTATACACAACCAGAAACATTGATATTTTCAAGAGGGAATTACGATGATTTTTATGGGGCAAAATCTGAAAAAAATATACGGTATCGTAGTTTTGGTGAAAAAATGTATGAGTTGTATACAACATATTGCTTTTTGTTTATTGGTTATAGTTTTAATTTTTACCAAGATAGACTTTATGACATATTGCAAAAAATAAGTAAAGATGCACCTGTAAGGTGTTGTCATTATGCTTTTCTTAATACAAATTCTGTGGAAAATTTAGAAGAAAAGGAAAGAGAACTGATAGGATTAAAAATAAAAGTTATTTGGTATTCTGCTGAACTGGATAGTGATGAGCAACATCAACGAGCTATAAACATCTTATTTGACTCAATATTCAAAAAGAAATCAATATCATGTGAAAGTGAAAATTCTTTGAAAAACACAGAAGAAACGACAATTAAACCATTTATTGAATTACAAATTCTCAACATACCACTAAATTATTTTAGTGGTGAAAAATACAAATTTTCTCTTATAGTTGACGAAATGGGAAAATACTATGTTACAGATAATGGAGAAACATATAAATATCTTGACAATATATTTGAATTAAAGGAGTACGACGTTGTAAAAAATCTGACTGCTATAGCTAGAATCTTTGAAAAAGACAATCTATCAGTAGTAAAATATGGACAGAATGAAAGTGAAAATTATATTAGAGTTGAATTAAAAAATAAAGAAAACGATACAGGATTTAATAATGAGCTAGAAGTAGCTAAATATACGTTAGTATCCTGTATTTCATTTATGGATAATATGCGGATATTTTATATATAATTAGATGTATACTGATTTGTAAATAGATTTTCCATTTTTCCGTACTTTAGAAGAAAATAAAATCCCAAGTAATTTTTTGCTAGGCTTGTCTAAAATTTTGAAGTCACGTGGAGTACCTGTTACAAAAATTCTATAGTGCCGTTAAAAAATTGTCGACACTACCTATAGCGCAAAATACTACAATCCTCAAAAAAAAGTTCGTGTGGTTCGTGGTAAAAGTCTTTATACCAATTTTTTATAAATCTCAAAATTCTCCCGATCAAAGCAAACAAAAATAACACTCTCAACGGATGTTTTATTACTATTAAGAAAATCTACAACAGTGGAAACGGCAATTTTTGAAGCTTGTTCTTTTGGATATTTATAAATAAAAATTGATAAAATTTATGTAGAAATTCAATTATTATGTTACCTTTAAGATAGAATTTTTGTTACATTACATTGAGTATATTTTTCCCGAAAAGGGGGTTGAAAATTGAGGAAAAATAGACGATATTTATATATTAGAATTGAAGGAGTTAAATATGGGTGACTTTTGGACAGAAAAGCAGAAACAAGACATAGACTTTTTCAATGAAAATCTTGAAAAATGGGTTAGCGACTCATTTTACAGGCTAAAATTTATCATAATTTCAGGTAGAGAAATAAAAGGTTTTTATGACACATTTGAAGCTGCTTTAAGTTTTGCTGCAAGGAACTTCAAAGCTGGAGAATATATTATTCAGCAGATTTTGCCGGAAAATGAAACAGTTAATTTTCTTTCACCTGCTCTAGCTTTAGTATAAAAATGGCAATATATTCAGTAAATACAATTTACTTGCCACTTTCAATGATTTTTTATATCTCTTTATAAATCTCAAAATTTTCCCGATCAAAGCAAACAAAAATAACACTCTCAACGGATGTTTTATTACTATTAAGAAAATCTACAACAGTGGAAACGGCAATTTTAGAAGCTTGTTCTTTTGGGAAACCAAATATTCCTGTGCTGATACTCGGGAATGCGATAGTCTTAATTCCATTCTCGGCCGCCAGGCGTAAAGAACTCAAATATGCGCTTGATAACAATTCTACCTCGCGTTGTTTCCCGCCGCGCCAAACAGGACCGACTGTATGAATAACAAATTTTGCCGGTAAATTACCGCCGGTTGTAATTACCGCGTCGCCTGTTTTACAACCGCCTTTTTCATCGTGTATTTTTCGACAGGCCAATTCCAGTTCTTTGCCTGCCGCTGAATGGATAGCGCCGTCCACGCCTCCTCCGCCAAGTAATGATTCATTAGCGGCATTGACAATAGCGTCAACCGCCTGCCGGGTTATATCTCCAAAAATAACTTGTATTTGATTATTTTTTATCATAAATTTACAGCTTTCTGTACATTATACACATTTTGAAAATTTGATCAAATATGATAATTGCCTCAATATAATGACTACTTGACATTTCTTTAAAAAAAGTCATAAAATTATAATATGGGGGTAGGAAAATGAAAAAACTTTTAATTATTTTTAGCGTCGTTTTTTTATTGTTTGCTTGCGGGGAACTGCCTGAAAATTTTCACGTAAATTATTACGGTAACGGACAAACATCCGGATTCGCGCCTACTGACAGTACCGAGTACACATCCGGCCAATACGCTACTGTTAAGGATAAACATACGCTGGTAAAAACAGGATCTGAATTTGGCGGTTGGAATACCAAAGCGGATAATACGGGAACACACTATGATGTCGGAGACCAAATAGAAATAAGAAATATTAATATTTTTCTTTATGCCGTTTGGAATGCACAATAGTTATTGCAGTAATATACTAACATGTTCCGGCTTCGCAGTTTAATGTCTCGTTTAGGCCCCTGGTCATTTTACAAAGAGGCGCTGGCAATCGCCCTGCCTGTTATGCTTCAGCAATTTATAATGAGTATGGTCTCGCTAATCGATAACTTTATGGTTGCCGGGTTGGGAGATGTCAGTATGGCTTCCGTTAATGTCACCAATCATCTTGTTTTTGTTTTTTTTGTAATTGTAAATACGATATGTCAGGCGGGAGGCATTTACATAGCGCAATTTAATGGCGCGAATGACAACGAGGGCATGAAGAACGCTTACAGTTTTAAGCTGCTATTCGGCGTCTGCGTCGCCGTCCTTTATTTTGCGGTTTGCCGCGTTATTCCACATCAACTGCTTGGTATTCTTACAACAAACAATGCCGCGCAGGCGGAAATTGTTATTGTAGGTTCCGATTACCTGCGTATTGTGTCATGGGCATTCATTCCAATGGCAATATCAATGGCAATTGCGACAAGTTTCCGTGAAATTGCAAAGCCTAAAATACCGCTGATTATTTCCGCGGCAACAACTGTGATTAATACTATCGGAAACTGGATTTTAATTTACGGTAATCTTGGCTTTCCGCGCCTTGAAGTTAAAGGCGCGGCTTACGCTACCATCATCGCGCGATTTGTCGAAGTTGCGGCTTTTATAATTTATGCGGCGGTTTCCGACGCGCCATTTTTTGCAAATCTTAAAAGACTGTTTATTATAAAGAAAAAATTGGTAATCGAGATATTCGGCAAATCCGCAATGATATTCGCCTCTGAAATATCATGGATTGTATCTGAAACATTGATGATCGCCATGTACAACAGAAGAGGCGGCGCGGAAGTTGTCGCGGGAATGTCCGCAGGGTGGACTATTGCAAATATTTTCTTCCTGTTATTCGGCGGTTTGTGGACTGTGTCATACGTTTTGGTCGGAGGAGCGCTTGGCAGCGGTAAACTTGACGAAGCGCGGGATCGCGCAGGATGGCTTAAATGGGGCGGAGCGGCGGCCGGGCTTATTTTTGCGGTACCGGGATTTTTTATAACATCCGCATTGGTTCCGCTGGTGTTTCACAATCTCAGCGCGGGAGCAAGGGCAAATTGCCTTGGGCTTGTTTTTGTCATTCTTACCTATTTGCCGTTGTGGTGTTATTTAAACGTTCAGTTTGCGGTTTCACGCGCGGGAGGAGACACGGCAATGGGAATGTATACCGACATATCCGTCAATACATTACTTTTCGCGCCGGGTTCCGTTCTTCTTTCGTTATTTACAAATCTTGCCCCCGTGCCGATGTTTGCGATCCTTAAACTTACCGATATTGTAAAGGTTTTTATCGCAAGGCATCTTTTACGCAAAGAAAAATGGGTGCGTAATTTGACAATTACAGATGAATGATCGGCGCTTATTATTGAAGATAAGCGGTGTTTTAATGGCAGATACATTGAATATAAAAGAGAAATGTGTTATATAAGTATTATGAAGAATTTAAAATTTTTAATTTTTGGAGTTATATTTATTTTGAGCGCAGCAGAAACAATTAATGCCCAGAATCTGGGCGACGGGCTTTTTGCGCAAATTACAACCAACCGGGGGGACATCATTGTTAAGCTTGAATACCAACGCGCCCCTCTTACTGTTTGTAATTTTGTCGCTTTGGCGGAAGGTAAAATGGATAACCTGAGGGGCAAGCGTTTTTATGACGGTCTGACTTTTCACCGCGTTATTTCAAAATCAAACGGAGACCCGCAGGATTTTATGATACAGGGCGGCTGCCCGCAGGGTAACGGCAGAGGCGGCCCCGGTTATGAGTTTCCCGATGAAATAGTTCCGGCTTTAAAGCATGACAGATCCGGCGTTTTAAGCATGGCAAACGCGGGTCCGGGAACAAACGGCAGTCAGTTTTTTATCACTATTGTTCCTACTCCACATTTGGACGGAAAACATACGGTTTTTGGTTATGTCGTTCAGGGGCAGAATATAGTAAACACCACTAAACAAGGCGACAGAATTCAAAAGATTACCATAATACGCAACGGGACGGACGCTAACGCGTTTAAGGCAGATCAGGAAAATTTTGACAGATTGCTCAAACAGCTAAAGTCGGCGGAAGAGGGCAAATTACAGAATCAACGTCAGAACGATATCGCTAAAATAAAAAAGGACTATCCCAACGCACAGCTAACAAAATCGGGCATTTATTACATCATTCAAAAACAGGGGACAGGCGATAAACCCGCCCGAGGTAAAACGGTAAGGGTCCATTATACGGGCAAACTGCTTAACGGGACTGTTTTTGACGATTCCACTCTAAGAGGCCAGCCTTTGGAATTTCCCGCTGGAACGGGTAGAGTTATTCCGGGATGGGACGAAACTGTCCTTGATATGAAAGTTGGCGAAAAACGGCTTGTAATTATTCCTCCCGAACTCGCTTACGGAGACAAGGCGGTAGGCGGCGTAATTCCGGCAAACAGCTTTTTGATTTTTGAAATGGAACTGATAGGCGTTCGTTAACGGCTTGTATATTTTTTAGATTTATCTTATTCTTATCTAATGAGCGATAAAAAAGTTCAATCCGGCTCTAAACCGGAAAATAAGGATGAAGTAAAACCCGCGGATACCGTTAAAGACGAAAGTACCCAAGCTGAACCTCAAGCGGAACAGAAGACTGAAGATGCCCAAGCTGAACCTCAACCGGAAAAGAAAGAAGAAGTAATTAATACGGAAATTGTAGGTAAAAAGGTATTTTTTCTCTGTCCGTCCGTACAAATGCAAAACCAGATATTGGAAGAATTAACTCAGCAGGAATTTGAAGTGTATGCCATAAAAGATTCCGCCCATCTGACGCGCGTTTTAAAGAAATATAACGATTCTATTGTTTTTGTAAACCTTGACGACAGCTCCTCCAAAAATGAATTGGAAAAATGGATTGAAACAATATGTTCCGCCGTACCGACTGTCAAAATAGGAGTTTTTTCTTCCAATAACGATGAAGAATATAAAAATAAATTTATTAAAAAATTTAATATTACGTGTGGCTTCATGAATTTAAAACTGGACATGAGCAAGGCCGCTAAAAAAATCAGCGAAACCCTTGATGGTTTGAATGTGAAAGGCAGAAGAAAATATCTTCGCGCTTCAACCGAACATGAAAATTCCGCGACTATAAATTTACCGCATGAAGGAAATTTTATTAAAGGCACAATCAAGGATGTCAGCGTTGTCGGCATTGCATGTGTTTTTGAACGTGATCCGCCTTTAAAATCTAAAACTCTATATAAAGATATTCAACTTAGGCTGCAGAGCATGCTCCTTAAAGCGGAAGCGGTAGTTTTTGGTTCCCGTGATGATTCCGACAATAAAACTTATGTGTTGATATTTAATACCCAGAAAATATCGCCTGATGTCCGCGTTAAAATCAGAAAATATATTCAGCAGAGTTTGCAGCATAGGATGGATTCTGAACTGAAAACCTGACCACCCGTGAGTAGTCAGGCTGTCAAATTAAATCCCGAACAATTTAATCCCCTCTCCGGGAAATTTTTCCTTTACCCTTAAAATAGCCCGCTTTATGCCTTGCGCTTCCTCTTCCTCGCACCAGACAATAAGCGCAAAATTTTCTTCCGGCCAAACTGCGTCTCCCATGCGGGGGCCGCAGGCGCCGGTTCCCAGCACGTTGGGAATTTTTGTGTAATATTTTGCGACTCCTTCTTTGGCAAGAGCTTCAAGAATATTTTCCTCGACAGAACGATTTGCTATTATCTCTACCCGAATCATAATCCCTCCTTATCAACATGCGTGGATATTTTAGCTTTTATGCGTCCTTCGCCCGCGGCGATTTTATCGCGTTTTTCCTGCGCCAGCGCGGCCCGTCTGTCTGAATGTTTGTTTATTACGGCGTAAATTACAGGCATCAGGAATAATGTCATTAATGTGCCGAATGAAAGGCCGCCAAGAACGGTCTTGCCGATTGGCGCGACAAGTTCCGTGCCTTCGCCGGGGAAGAACGCCATAGGCAAGAGTCCCAGTACCGTAGTAAGCGTCGTCATCAATATCGGGCGAAGCCTGTTTCCGGCGGCTTCAATACATGCGTCATAAAGCGAATAACCCCTCTTGCGCAGAAGGTTTGTGTAGTCAACCAATACAATGCCGTTATTTACAATTACACCTAACAATACGAGAAGCCCTACGGCGGTCAATACGTTAAAGATTGTATTGGTTATAAGGTAAATTGCGACGATTCCTATTAAAGAAAGCGGAATTGTCATGAGTATAATAAACGGGTCCCTGAATGATTCAAAGAGGCTTGCCATAACTCCAAAAACCAGAAAAATGGCTACAACACAGATCAATACAAACCGTCCGAATAATCTTATCATATCGGCGTTTGCGCCTCCATACTCAATAATTACATCGTCTTCAATGGGAATTTCGCTTCTGACCATATCTTCTACAAGTTCCTGTATAAGATTTGTTTTTACTCCCGGTTTACTTCCCGCCGTTATGTGAATAACGCGGCTTTGGTTTTCACGGTTAATTGTTAAAGGTCCTGTTCCCTTCTTATAATGAACAAAACTGGAAAGCGGAACCCTGCCTGACATCTGGCTGTTGATAAAAATTTTATCAAGTGAGGGCAATGTGTTGCGATCCGCTTCCGCAAGAATTAATACTATGTCGTAGTCTTTGCCGCCTGATTTGTATCTGGTCATTACGGTTATGCCGTCAACCGCCGCCTTTATTTCGTTTCCTACAGTTACGGTGTTAAGGCCAAGCGCGTACATTTTTTCGCGGTCAAGAATAATTTCATACTGCGGCAGTCCGTCCTTTAAATCGACCTGCGGCTCAGTAACATACTCGGAAAGCCTTTCTTTCAACAATGCGGAAATTCTCTCCCCGATTACCTTGCCTTTTGCCAAATTGTCAGTCCGTAAAATGATGTCTACCGCGTTGCCGCCGCCCATCATTCCGCCGCGCATTCCGCTGCTGAACGTAAAGAATACGCCGGGAAACTGATTGAAGTAAGGACGCATTATGTCTTTTACATCATTGGCGCTCTCTATTCTTTCGGCGTATTTTTTTAAATTGATGCGAAGAGAACCGGTGTTGCTGTTGTTCCCGCCCATGCCCATCATGGAACTGCCGCCGGCGCTAAGGATTATTCTTTCGTAACCTTTGATTTCTTTTTCTGCGATTATCTGAAGTTGTTTTAAAACCGCTTCTGTTTCCGCGAGGGGAGTTCCCATCGGCAGAGTCGCCGATATTGTTACATTGTCTTCGTTCCGCTGAGGCATAAATTCCCAGCCGATTTTGGGAACCAATATCATGCTTCCCGCAAATAACACCAGCAAGAAGATTACAACAACCAGCTTATGTTTAAGCACTTTTTTTACCGCGCCCCGGTATTTATTTTCCAGCCATGTAAAAAAGCGTTCAAATAATGAGTCAATACCTACAAGAAAACCTGTCAGCGGTTTTTGTTTTCGCGTAACAAGGGGCAGGTAATGGCTTGACAAAATCGGAACAAGGAAAATGGCGGTAAAGAGGGAAATACCAAGCGATATAACGACCGTAAAAGCAAGGCCTGCGAAAAGCTCGCCCGCCATTTCCAAAAGCCCCTGGAACATGACAAGGGGTGCGAAAACGCAGATTGTGGTGACTGTAGAGGCTGTGATTGCGACAATCATTTCCGAAGAGCCGATTACCGCGGCGGTTTTTAACTTTGCGCCTTTTTCCCTGTAATGGTAAATATTTTCCAGAATGACGATTGAGTTGTCAACTAACATTCCTATTCCAAGAACAAGACCCGCCATTGTCATCAGGTTAAGGGTAAGATGAAAAAAGTACATTAACATCATGGTGATAATAACGGATACGGGTATGCTTATTCCGATGATTAATGTTGGTTTTATCGAGCGCAGGAAAATAAAGAGTATCAATACCGCGAGCAACGCGCCGCTGAACGCGCTTGACGTTACCTGATTAAGGGAATTTTGCACCATATCCGTAGTGTTAAAAATTTCCGTTATTTTTATATCGGGCGGAAGTTCCTTGACCATTCTTACAAGTCTTGCGCGAAGGTCCTTCGCGGTCTGAACGGAGTTTTTCCCGGTTTGTTTTTGTACTGCCAGCATTACCGCCGCCCTGCCGTTTACATAGACAAGGCTTGTTTCGTCTTTGTAGCCGTCAAACACATTGGCAATGTCGCGGAGGTATATTTGCTTTGGCATTTCAACCTGTCCGCCGGAATAACCGCCGCCCTTGTAGGAGATAACCGTATTCCTGATTTCTTCTAATGATTTATATTCGCCCATTGTCGTGAGAATGTAGGAAAGTCCCCCTTCCGTAATGGTTCCGGCGGCTGTTTGCATATTTTGCGCGGTGATCAGCTGTTGGATTTGAGTTATTGTCAGCCCGTAGGCTTCAAGGCGGCTCTGCGGAATTTCCACGCGGATAATTCTTTCCCTGCCGCCGTTTACGGAAGCGGTGGCGACTCCCCGCACCTGCTCAATGCGTGGGACGATTGTGTCTTCAGCCATTTCACGTAACTCTTCGGGGGTGCGTTTGTCCGACGTGACCATTAACCCCATGATAGGGATCATGGACGGATCAAATTTAAAAATCATCGGTGTTTGTGCGCCCGTAGGCATATAATTTCTGACGCGTTCAAGCAGGTCGCGGATGGAGTTGGAAGCGTCCGTCATGTCCGTTCCGTATGTAAACTCCATAATTGCGACGCTTGAACCTTTGCTGGATATAGTGGACATTTTTTCAAGTCCGGACGCGCTGGATAAGGCCGCTTCCAAAATGCGCGTAACGGAGCGTTCAACTTCTTCGGGTCCCGCGCCTGTATAGGTGGTAAACACCGCTAAAATGGGAGGATTTATTTCAGGGTACAGATCGATTGGAAGATTGACCATTGCGAAAAATCCAAGCCCGATAAGCAGGGCAAAAATTATTAAAAAGGTAGTTGGCCGTGATACGACAGTTTTAACCATACTCATAGTTATTCTCCCAGCGGCGTTTGGCGCTCAATAATATTGACTCTTGAACCGTCGTCTAACAATGTCTGCCCTTTGATAACTATTTCCTGATCAGGCTCCAGTCCTTTTTGAATTTCCATCACATCGTCAATTAAAATACCGGGGACAATGATTGTTTTTTTTACGATATTAATTTCCGGGTTTTCATTGTCTTTCGCTATTACATAAACAAACTGTTCTCCGAATCTGTTGATTACGGCCTGCGCCGGAATTTTTACGACATTATTTTTCCGTTCCGTAATAACGCGCACCTTTGCAAACATTCCCGGTTTTAATTTGGAACTTGAATCTTTTACATTTACCCGCGCTTCCATTGTGCGTGACGCCAAGTCTACGGTGGGCGATACTTCGCTTATGTTCCCGCGGAATATGTCGCCGGGCCATGCGTCAAGCGTAATTTCGCAGGACTGATTCATCGCTATCCTTGAAATAAATCGTTCCGCAATATTTAATTTTATTTCAAGCGCGCCGCCGCCTGATATACGCGCCAGAGGCACCGCCTGACTCACGGTCATTCCTACCTGAGCCGGAATCATGACTACAGTTCCGCTAATCGGGGCGGTCGCTATATTATGACGGAATGTCATTCCCGGACGCGAAGGATCGACGGCGGCGATTTGACTGCCCCTGTTTACCCTTTGACCGACGGAGACAAAAACATCCGTTATTTTTCCCGCTGCTTCAGGATAAACGTCTATCGTCGAACCGGCTACAATATCGCCTGAAAATGTCAGGTAATCCTGAATTTGTCCTTTCACCGCAAGAGTGGTATTGACGGCGAATACCGGCACTTCTCTTGCCCTTTCCTCCGCCTTTTTATCTTTTTTGCAGCCGGAAAATGCGGACAGCGCCAATATTAATAACAGAATTATACCAAAGATTCTGTTTGTTTTTTTGTTACGTGAAATATTTGTTTTCATTATTTACTCCTTCCTGAAAGAGTTCCAAACGGGACTCCAATTGAATATTCAAGATCGATAAGACCGTTAAGATAATTAAATTGCTGTTCAAGCAATTGAACCCGCGCCTGCCGCATGGATTGTTCGGCGTTTTGAACCTGGAAATAATCCTGCAAGCCCGCCCTGTACGCCGTTTCCGTCATGCGGTACGATTGTTCTGCAAGACTGACAGTCTCCGAGAGCGCCTGCGTGTTTATCCGCGTTTTTTCAAGCGAAAGCACCGTGTTGTAAATTTCAATTTCCGTTCCGTTGATCATCTGCGCAAGGCCGATAGTGGCGGTCTTAATCTGATCATCAAGATTTTTAATGCCTTGAAAATCTGTGCTGTAAGGGATTAAACTGTTCAGGCGCAATGCAAAAGTCAGGGAAAAAGAGCCTGATTTTTTCCAGTCGTCGCTTGAGTCGAACCATGCGTCTTTCCACGGATCTTTTATAAACGCCGAAGTAGAGCTCCAGCCTAAAGTTAAACTTGGGGTTAGAGCGTAAACTTGCGCCCTGCGCGCGCTTTGCATCATCAGTATTGTATGCCTTAATTCCTGAATGTCGGGTTTTTCTTTTGACGCTTTAGTAATCATATCTGTTACGTCAAGCGGTACGAAATTTGTATTTTCCGATATGGGTATAAGTTCAAAATTAACGTTGTAATCCATACCAAGGAACATGGCAAACTGCGCCATGGCAAGTTTCATGCCGTTTTCCACCTGATCAATAACAGGGCGCATATTTTCCCTTGCCACCCGCGCCTGAAGCAGCGTCAGTTCAGGAGCAAGACCGGCGTTGTAATTTGCCAAAGCCATTTGCACCTGACGTTCCGCATTCGCGTAACTGCCGCGCATAAGAGCGATGTTTTCCTGCAACAGAAGAATACTATGATACGCCTTGCGCACATCGCGTTCCAGCTGCGATTTGGCTTTTTCATAACTTAAAAGCCCGCCCTCATAGTCAATGCGAAGCCTTTTTATGTTTTCAAACATTGCCGCGCTGATTGTAAGAGACATCTGAATGTTTGCCGCAATGTGCCATTGGGGAGCGTCAACAGAGTAGGGGCGTACCGCATAAAGAGTATCAGGCGGTATCGTTGACATTACTGATGAAAGATCCACCGGAACCATTCCCGTAACCGTATTTACTTCATTATCCATGGATAAAATTCCGGCCACCGTTATATTGGGAATGAATTGATTCCATGACAGAGCGGACGCGCGTTTTTTTGTAGACAGACTTGTCCGCGAAGATTCAAGGCTCAAATTGTTTTTCAGGGCAAGATTAACAGCATCATCGGGGGATAACTTCAAGGGAGAAGTTTCCGACTCCTGAGCCTGCAAACTTGCACATAACGACAGGATAATTGCAAGACAGAGCGGATATTTTAATCCGCCTGCATACCGTTTTTTAAGGTTCATACATTGACTCCTTCCTTTGGCCCGCTTAATGCGCGGCCTTTATCAATCCATAGGATACAAAGTAAAAATTTGCTTTGTATTCCAGGGCGGCACATACATTCGCTCCGCCTGAAATTGCGATTAATCGCAATGTATAGTTTTTTTCTCATTGTGTAAAGCCCCCAAGCCCTTGAGTGATAAATTTATATAAAATCCTAATATCATTATTTTGCACCTTTAAATTATCAATTTTGATCATTTTTTCCCGCTTTGCGGAAAATATCGGAGTAGGATGTATCAGAATATTTATCAGCAGAAAACAAATCATGTGAGATATACGCTGTTTGTCATTTTCCGCCGCATCGCTAATCGGCCCAATATCAACGTCTTCAAAAAGCCTGAAAATTTCAAGGTTTTTATCCGGCCTGCCAAGATCAAGTTTGCGCGTGCGAAACCAATTCATCGCTATAAGTATTTCCGGCCTTGAGCGAAGATAAACCGCGATTGAAAAAATCCCAAGGTACAACTGTTCTTCCGGTTTTACGGACAAACTAATTCCCTGCCGGGCATATTCTATAATACGCCTGAACTCGGTAATAAAAAGACGGCGCAGCATATCTTTTTTATTCTTAAAATGCCCGTACAGGCTGCTCTTGGAAAGCCCTAATTTCTTGGCGACCATCTCCATTGACACGTCCCACGGACCTGCCTGCGCTACAGCTTCGGCTACAGCCTTAAAAAAAGGCTCCAGCTCGGCGTTAAGCGCCATCTTGTCAACTTTATTTTCCATGTTTTCAAAATCCAGCGAGACTTTTTGCAGAGGAAGATTAAGACCGTTTTTAATCGTCTCATTTATCAATTCGGTTATATTTTTAATATCTTCGTCGGAAGGCGGATTATCTATAGTATTTTTTATTTTATGAAAATGCGACATTAAAAAGGTGAGGGCGGCAAAAACAAGCCGTACTACTTTTTGATCGCATTTATATTTTTTTTCAATTACGCGCTCAAGCGTGCCCATGTCAACGCCCCGTGATTTAAGCCGATCCGCTATGGAATAAACTTCAAGATTGCACTCATAAATGTTTGTTATGGAAAAAATGAGCGCGTATACGTTATGTGCAAAATAACCCGTAACGCATTTAACAATTATGGAAATGCCGTCGTCCGCGTCATTTGTTTGCAGGGCTTTTTCAAAATCAAATCGGACAAAATTCGCAAAATCATCCAGAAAACGTTCCGTCATGGCAAATGTAAGCTCCTGCTTACTTGCAAAATGGCGGTACAATGCCGGCTTGCTTACCCCCAATTCTTTTGCAAGCTGTGAGAGACTGGTTTTCTTGTAAAAGTTACGGCCCCAAACGCGGAACGCCGCTTCTTCAATTTCTGACTTTGTCAATTTTACCTCAGTTACCGACCGTTCGTTAACATAACTATAACCTACAGAAATTAAAAAAGCAACAAGGTTTTGGAAAAATTTCTTGCTTTTCGATTTTTTCTTTTTTATATTGATAAAATAAGAGGGAATATGGGCATGAGATCAAGACTTTTTTTAATATTATTTGCCATTTTTGTCTTTTTTTTCGGCTGTAAAAATAATGAAGATATTATTAGCAAACATTATCAAAACGAGAGGAAGCTTCACGGAACATTCATCGCCGAGTTTGATATTCGTCTTGAAAATGTCGGTTATTCCAGAAAGGTGGCGAAGCTTGTAGAAAAGCTTGTTTATCAGGGTAAAAATTTTGACGAATATTTTGCTTTTACGGAAGATAAATTTATAGAAACAATAAACGCTAAAGATTTCCTGCCAATAATCGGAGAAGACGGGAATAAATATTACAATCAATCTTATTTTAATGAAAGTTATAATATCCTACATTATAACGATTCATTTATAATAATTGAGTATAACAAGTATTATGTTTTTTCTTCCGCCGCTCATGCGAATATTTGGACGGAATATTTTATTATTGATATAGCGCAGGGGCGCCTTCTCGGCATAGACGATATTGCAACTCCTCTTTCCGATGATTTTTTAGACGATATGATTAAGGAAGATTACAATGTCAATGATTTTTTAAGAGACAATATCTGGCCGCCTGACACAATCAATATTAATCACGATAGTGTTGAGCTTGTCTGGAATGTTTATACCATAACGCCCTATTCGGACGGAATTATTGGTATTGTATTGCAGAATGATTCATTTTTGACAAAAAAAGGCAAGGCAATAAAGGCAAAGATACGGTGAAAACCGGTTAACAAGAATCTTTAATAGTGATATAATGACAGTGTTTTTATAAGCCATAATTTTTAAAGGAGCGTTATTATGGAACAGAGTATTTTTTTCCTGGAGCCGAGTGTTTTTTTTACAGAGCCCAAAATTGTTTTTTTGATTGTACTTGGAGTTGTGTCGATTGTTTACCTTGTCACTCTGTTTTTTAAAGAAAGTGTTTTTCAATTTATATTGAAGAGCTGTCTTGTCCCGCTTATTCTGGCTGTATATATTTTTGGCCCGAATAAAATTCTTCCAACAATAGTTCTGGCCCTTGTTTTTGCGTGGCTTGGCGATGTTTTACTGATAAAAATAAATAATCCGATTTTTTTTAAATTTGGACTTGCAAGTTTTTTAATAGGACACATTTTTTACATAATAACGATGCTTGCTTATTCACAACCGCTTAACCATATTATTATTTTGATTATAAGTATTTTAGTCGCCGTCTGTTACGGGATTATTACATTCATAACTGTTAAACCGTCACCCGAAATGAAAATCCCCGTTATTGCCTATGAGACAATAATCCTGATAATGGTTATTTCCGCGTTACAACTTTTCCTTGCGCAAGGAGGATTGTTTGGCGCTCTTGTATTTGCAGGCAGCCTTTGTTTTCTTGCCTCTGATACAATGCTGGCGCTTGTGACATTTCGCAAGAAGCCGCTTTATGTTTATGTGATGATTACTTATATCGCGGCGCAATTGCTTATTGCGTTGGGGTTTTGTTTGGTGGGGTAGATGGGGGAGAATAGCCAAATAATAGAAAATATGTTATTATTGGTTTATGCCCCTGTCATGGAACGAAATTAAAACTAGAGCCGCCTCTTTTGTTCTTGAATGGAAAGATAACCGTACTGTCAAAGAAAAAGCTGAAGCGCAGACATTTGAGATTGAATTTCTCAAAATATTTGGTGTAGACAGGAAAAAAGTAGCCCTTTTTGAACATGAAGTTCATTTTGATGATGGGCAAGCTTATCTATTTGATAAAGCTAGTAATGGGGAGCGTGGTTATATCGATCTTTTTTGGAAAGGTCACATTATTATAGAAATGAAAACTCCCGGCAAAGATTTGGATAAAGCCTATGAACAGGCAAAAGCCTATGCTCTGAATTTATCGCAAAAGGATATGCCAAAAGGTATTTTAACATGTGATTTTCTTAACTTCCAGTATTATGATTTGGAAGACAATGCGACATGTCACAGTTTTCGTCTTGAGGAGTTACCTACTCATGTAGAACTGTTTAGTCATTTAGCGGGATACAAAGAGATCGACCCATTCAAAAGATGGGATCCGGTGAACATGGAAGCTGCAATGAAAATGGGTAAACTCCACAACCGACTTAAAGACATTGGGTATTCGGGACATCAACTTGAACTGTACCTTGTCCGTCTGATGTTCTGCCTATTTGCTGATGACACAGGCATATTTGAGCCGCCTAATTTGTTTAACAGATATATTCTTGAACGTACCAATGAAGATGGTAGTGATCTTGCTATGCATATTCAAAAAATATTTGAAACGCTAAATACGGATAAAAAAGATCGTCTAAAAACATTGGACATGCAATTAGATCAATTCTCATACATTAATGGGCATTTGTTTGAGGAACAGCTAAAAACCGCCGATTTTGACAGTTCCATGAGGGACACATTAATCGAATGTTGTACTCTTGACTGGAGCAAAATCTCTCCCGCCATTTTTGGAGCAATGTTTCAAAGTGTGATGTATGATGAGGAACGGCATGATTTGGGAGCGCATTACACTAGCGAGGAAAATATTCTAAAACTCATCCGTCCTCTTTTTCTTGACAAATTTTACGAAGAATTTAACAATATTAAGAAGTATGTAATGTCGCCCCCCCCCCCCCCCC
>Ga0268262_10000841_pt1 | contig 39734 bp, 41 predicted proteins | sample TergutNc150P3_FD_190354 | JGI IMG/M metagenome (GOLD analysis project Ga0268262, IMG submission 190354) | Nasutitermes corniger P3 segment gut microbial community from laboratory colony in Florida, USA - Nc150 P3 (SPAdes) (version 2) | ecosystem: Host-associated > Arthropoda: Insects >...
TGCTTTAACATCATATCTATCAGGTGAAGCTAAAACGCTTTGCAAATACTCTTGTACCCGGCTGGTATTCAGCGGATCCCCTCTTTGAAGTTCCTGAGGTGACGTATTTAATTCTTCATTTGCCTGCGCTATGATATCGCTTAATTTACCAACATCCTCAAAAGCCATTTTTATACTTTTATTTGTGCTGCATCCGGCAAAAATAAAAGAATTAATAATAAGAATGTAAAAAATATAAAATAATTGCAGGCTTCTGCAAAAACGATGTTTTGCAGAAGCTGTATCTTTCTTCATATTAAGATGAAAGCTCTGCGCCTAAATAACCTACTGTATAACCAATATTATGTGCTGATTCATTTGATAGTGTTTCACATGCTCCAAATGACAACATAAATAATGCCAAGACAGCCAGTAAAACGAAAAATCTTTTCATTTTTTTCCTCCATTCCTAAAAACAAGGCAAAATTACAAAACACCGTCTTGAGCCACAGCTACCGTAACAGCATTTTGCATTTTCCCTGCGGGAGATTGATTCCCGCTTTGCAAACATTGACCGCCCATACGGGCAAGCCCATCAAAAAACCGAAAATCTGCACATTCGCCAACGGCGAAATCTGCAAAAATGAATTTGTAGCCAGTGGCAAACTACAGATATATTAAGCTCTTTTACTATCTGCTGTTACCAGTTGCCACTGGATATGCACAACTGATAACTGTGTAGTTAGGGAATTTCCATCCACAAGCTGCTTCTGCTTCAGCCCGTGCTTCACTTTGAGTAGAAGCCCAGATAAGAACGGTTTCAGTTTTAGTTACATTATGATTGGAGTTGAGTTGCAACGTAACGGAAACTTTGTACTCATACTGCTTAGCACTGTCATCTGCAAACACAGAAGCCGCCATAGCACACATCATCAGCAATAAAACGCTGATAGCCACAATTCTTTTGTTCATAAAAACCTTCCTTCCTTAAAAAAACAAGGTAAGATTAAAACGCCGTCTTATGCCACCGGAACGCCGTTTTGCAATATTTCCCTGTCTTTCTGAGGGTAAAACCCTCGTAGTATGTATTTCCCACCCATACGGGCAGGATTATCAAAAAGCCGAAGAACGGCATTTTTGCCAAGAGCATAAATTACCTTGAATTTTTTACCTAAAAACCAACAAAAAATGCAAGATAATCAACGTAACACCAATAATAATCAATATAACATTGATTGGTCAAAATGTCTATAGGTTTTATCATGTTTTTAATGAAAATCGAACTGGAAAAATGACAAATTTACGAGATATATTGGCAAATAACCTAAAGGAAAACCGTAAAAAATGCGGAATTTCCCAGTCTAAACTGGCGGAAAAAGCAGGAATTTCAACCCAATATATCGCCATGATTGAGCTTTCCAAACAATTCCCCACCCCAGAGGTCCTTGAACGGATAGCCGTCGCTCTCGGTATTGAGACCTATGAACTTTTTAGTGTGCCGCCTTCTCCCGAAAGTTCTATGGAACGCCTGCATAAAGACATTATTAAAGAGATTAGAGAAGTAATTGTTGAAGTTCTGGAAAAAGCCCTTGCCAATAAGCACAATGTTTAGCGTTTATGCTAGTTTGTGTGAACTCTTGGCAAATCTATTTCTTAAGATTTCTTTTTACAAAAAGCGGATCAAAGTATTGTTCCACATCTATTTTATTTATGAAATATTTTAACACAACGCGGTAAACAAGAATGGAAATTGTTATTGCCGCGATGAAAATTAATGAAAAAGCCCAGTTATAACTTGACTGCGGTATTATCGGGAGCAGAAATCTTGCGTACAGAAACATTAAAATCAGGAAACTAACAATAGCGACAACAGTATTAAACAGGGTTGCGCCAAGAATAAATAATATTGTATTAACTTTTTTATTCATTACGGCTTTTCCTTTTTCTTGGGAGTAAGAAACATGGTGACAAGCAGTAATAAACAACACACTACAACCGACGAATCGGCAATATTAAAAGTCGGCCAGCGTTGCCATCCAAAGAGACCGTAAATCTTTACGCTGATAAAATCTACAACTCCGTCAGAACGGAAAATACGGTCGATAATGTTTCCAATGCCGCCTCCGATAATTCCCGCCGCAGCCCAGCGTTGAATCAAGGTGAATTCATCGGATTTAAAATAATACCATACCAGAAAACCCAAAACCAGAATGGGAATGATAATAAACATAACAGGCCTGAACGCATCAGGAAGATTTTCTCCCAAACTGAACGCTATCGCCTTGTTGCGCACATGCCATATCCATAAAAAACCGTTATTAAAAACATCTTTAATCAGTCCTGTCTCCGGTTTGATCTTTACAATAATCGCTTTAAAAATTTGATCTACAATAATAATTAAAGCCGTAAGTGAAAATGGGAGGATTTTCTCTTTTACAAATTGTTTCATTTTTATACTCCTTAATAACCGACCCGCAAGCGTTATAACCCTGTGGGAATATCCAAAAATTCAGCGTCAACGGCAAGCTCCGCTATTGTATGACGCATAACAGCCTGAAGTCCCCAGACTTCGGTACTGTAGTGACCGCCGGCAATCATGTTGATCTTCCCTTCCAGACACTCATGATAAACCGTATGGGAACTTTCTCCCGTTACAAATAAATCCACGCCTTCTTCAACCGCTTCCCGCGCATTTTCCGCCGCTCCGCCTGAAACAACCGCGGCGGTTACGCAGTCTTTTCTGCCAAAGGGAAAAATTCCAAGCGGCGGACGCCCCAAAAAGCTGATTTTTTTAACCGCTTCATCAACCGTAACAGGTTTGTGGAACGTCCCTTTGTAACCGATTTTCCGTCCATGGTAAAGTCCAAAAGGCTCGATGTTTTTCAGTCCCAAAAGCTGCGCAAGAACCGCATTGTTTCCAAGTTTAGGGTGTTGATCCAAAGGCAGATGCGCCGCATACAAACAAATGTTATGATCAAGCAGAAACTTTATCCGCCGCTTTAGGTTTCCGGCAATACGGGACGGAGCGCCCCAAAAAAGCCCGTGGTGGACAAACAGCAAACCCGCGTTTACGGCGGCGGCCTGCTCAAATGTTTCCATAGCCGCGTCAACTCCAAAGGCAATTTTACGAAAAGCGCTACCATCGTTATCGACCTGAAGCCCGTTCAGGGAACTGTCAATAGAAGAAAACCCTTCTATATCCAAAAAACTCCTGAAAAAAGCGTCAAGTTTCACAGTTGTCAGTTCCGCACTCACAAAAACAGTGTATCACAGAAAAAAAATTAATTCTAGTGGAATTATTCGAGAAGACTCACACAAAGAACACAAAGAGACAAAGAGCACAAAGAGGGAAAGAGGGGGTTTTTGTCCGCAAGCTTATCGTGAAGTTCAAGCCTAACCTTCGGACAAAAATCTTTTTCTTCCCCTTTGTGTTCTTTGTTCCTTTGTGTTCTTTGTGTGAAATTCTTCTCTTTTAAGTCCAAAAAAAAGCCGCATACTTGCGTATACGGCTCTTTGAAGTGTTAAATACTCTTAGCCTTTATTGCTTGCAATAAGAAGATTGGCAAGAACCATAAGATGAACAGCCAGCATCTGCAGTAAATGCCAGAAATCTTTGAAACCGCCGGTTATCCAGGAAATAATTTCTACGATGATATACACTGCCCAAATAATAGCAATTATAAATATCAAAACATCCAGGAAAGAAAGTGAAACATTGAACATTTTCAACAGAATTGCGACACCTGCCACCAATGCTATAATGCTGGCAATCATCACAAAAAGACCTAAGGCATTGCCGCTGAAATTCAACCTTCTGAAAATGATCATAAAATCACCGCCTGACCATTTCTGTAAACCCAGAACTCCGTTTGCAATAAGATACAAAGCAACCGAAATCTTCCAAAGAAAAATTCCTAATCCATCCTTCATAATAACCCTCTCTCATAAAAAAATTAACGATGATGAAAAAATGTTTTTCATTTTCCATCTTTTATAACTCAACGAGTTATGAAAAGCATTATACAGTATAATATAAAAAAAACAAACTGGAAATAAAAGGATAATTTTAATATATTCTTAATTTAAGGAAAAAATTACATAATTAAATAATGAATATTAAAAAAAAATTATATACATTCACAGACAAAGATGATAGATGTATTAAAACGCAGGTTTTTTACGGTTCGGGCTTATTCTCTGGTTTTAATTTTTCGTACTCCCCGTCAAAAAATTCATCCAAGTACGAATGACCTTTAATAAATTTATCGGGATCCATTACGGCGTAATACGCCTGACTTGCCATTTTTTCATGATCAAATAGCACATAACCGCTAAAGTTGCTTACGCCGTATTGAGCCCAAAAAATAACATGGTCAATATATTTTTTATATTTATCGAATAATTTAAAAAGAAGAGCATACTGATAACCGACGGCGTCGGCCTGTTTTTGATTAAGAACCGCAGGCGCAATAGCTTCGCCGCCGGGAGCGGCGCCTGGCTGTTTAATGTCAATCTCTGAAAAAGAAACGCAGTCTAAAAGACCTTTATCAATCAAACCGGTAAACAAAAGCAAAGACTGCTGATTCTGACCGGCCGTAACAGGAGTAACAAAATTATGCGCCTGTATTCCCATACATTCAATTAAATTTCTTCCGTCATAAAGCGGATCTTTTTTCCATGCTGAATTTAATTCATTAATCATGTTGTAGGCTATTTTTGCCTTTGACAAGAAATTAATTTCATACTCATTGTAAGTAAGAATGGGAGGCTTCTCTGTAATATAAGCGTCAATACTGCCGTTGTCATCATGACCGTCCATTTTCATGTAAGCAGGAACAATATTATCGTCGTGGTAATGTTCCTTGTATTTGGCGGCCATCCGCGCGTTAGGAACCGCAATATGCGCATACTTAAAAAGCAGATAAATATAATGATTGTAAATATCGGAATAATCATCATCTGTCATTGCCATAAGCCACGAAATATTTTTCAGCGCCGTTTTCCATTCATCAGGATTTTCTTTATTAATTTCGCTGTACCTGCTTTCGTGAATTTCCACATTAACAACATCAAACGAATGAAACGGTATAATGCCGCGCTGCGCGTCGGAATCATATCTTGTACTTACAGACATAAAATGCCGCATTATATACAGGATGTGGTTAAAATAAAGCCTTCTTGCGGAAGTCTTGTCTATTTTTAAATATGGCCCTGTAGAATTACTGCTGCCGGAGAAAAACAGCCCGTTCTTATTCCACTGCCGCGAAACGATATTTTCCGGTATAAGCTGCCTCATCCACAGAGGGGATTGATTGATCCACGTAAGACAGTGGCCGTGTATTTTATATTCGCCGGGTTTTCCCGAGTCCCTTATATTTAAATAATTTTTAGTAGGAAGCTTCCATTCTGATTCATCTCCGACGAAAGAAGGATCTTTTTTAAACTTAAAATTCGGAAATTCATCCTTTAACCAAAGCGGAGGATTGATATGACGCTCCGGTTTTAAATTATTTTCGCTGGTAAAAATTTCGTAATGATAACCTCTGATTGAATCAGGTTCGACGGCTCCGGTTCCGGTAACGCCGATAAAAAAACAGCCGTTATTCAAATTATATTTACTTTTAAGGGGCTCAACTTCCAAAAAACTTTTTGTATTTACAACGTCAGGTATTCTTGCCCCGTTTGGATCCATTTTTGTTATTTTAATGCCGCCAAGCATGAGTTTATCGTCGTCAAGTTTTGTGTTGTTTTCCGTATGAAGATCGATATTCAAATATTCCCAGGTTCCCGATGATACCGGCGTTACCGCGCAGACAGTTTTTTTATACCATGACTCTCCGTTATAAAAGCCAATCCATTCGGATTGAACAGCTCCAAGACCGGTTAAATCAGAAGCTCTTAAGTAAACTTGAGTTTTAACAGTCCCGGGGAGGCCTGCAATACTTTGAAGACCTTCGCCGCTTGAAGATGTAGACCATATTTCAAACCGCATATATTTTCCCACGGCGCTTTTCGGATAATAAAGATCGAACTCGATATACATTTGATTGTCTATATTTACCGCAGGATCAATGGGAGATCTCATGCCAAATCCGCCAAAAGATTTTCCCGCAAGAGCGGGATCAAAATAAGTGGTAAGCAAAATAAGACTGCCGATCTCAAACGGATCGTTTATAAGTTCAAAATGACTGTTTGGGTTTGGAAGAACACGCCCGTCATTTGTGCGCCATAATTTCCAAACAGAAAAATTTTTTTCAATATCAAACTTATAAACAGGGACTCTTTGAAGGCCAACGCCCGAATCATCGCGAAAATAAGGATCGTTGTCACTTTCTGCAGAAATCATCTTAATAACATAATTATAACACAATATTAACAAATATACAGAGAAATACTATTTAACTTAATGGCGTATACTGCTAACAATGTTCACTAATTTATCAGGTACTGTAATAATTTTCGCTATCGTTTTTCCCTCAAGCCATTTTTGAGTTCCCGGCAGGGCAAGGGCTGTTTTTTCAAGTTCATCTTTTGCCGTTCCGGCGGCAACATTAAATTTTTCGCGAATTTTGCCGTCCACCTGGACTACAACTGTCACCTTGTCAAAAACAGTCAATGCCTCGTCAAAAGACGGCCATTGGCCGAAGGAAACAGATTCCTTGTGGCCAAGTTTTTCCCAGAGTTCTTCGCCAAGGTGCGGAGCATAAGCTCCCGCCATTATCACAAACGGCTCCCACATGGCGCGCGGAATTTCAGCTAATTTTGCAAGCTCGCTTGAATAGATCATCATGGCGCTGATAGCGGTGTTAAAGTTAAGAGTTGCGGTATCTTTTGTCACCTTTTCAATCGTACGGTGAAGGAGTTTTTGCAGATCAGCGCCGCCGGCCTGTTCGCTGCCGGGTGCCGCTTCAATTACAGGCCTATCGCTTATCGCCCAAAGTCGTTCCAGAAAACGGGACACGCCTGTAACGCCCGCCATGTTCCACGGCTTGCTCACTTCCAGAGGACCCATAAACATTTCATAGACCCGCAAAGAATCCGCCCCGTACTCTTTAATAATATCATCGGGGTTTATTACATTACCGCGGCTCTTGCTCATCTTCTGATTGTCTTCTCCAAGAATCATTCCCTGATTAACAAGCCGCTGAAAAGGTTCTACCGTGTTTACAAGACCGAGATCGTATAACACTTTGTGCCAGAAGCGGCTGTACAAAAGGTGAAGCACCGCGTGTTCAACTCCGCCTATATACAGATCGACGGGAAGCCAGTAATCAACTTTATCTTTTGCGGCAAAAGCCTTGTCGTTTTTCGGGTCAAGATAGCGGATGTAATACCAGCAGGAACCTGCCCATTGCGGCATGGTATTTGTTTCCCTTTTTGCTTTTCCGCCGCACTTTGGACAGGTAGTACTTACCCACTCGGTAATTCCCGCAAGCGGGGATTCGCCCGTGCCTGTGGGCGCGTAGGATTTAACCTGCGGCAGCCTCAGCGGCAGATCATTTTCAGATAACGGAACAATGCCGCATTTTTCGCAGTGCACGACGGGGATTGGCTCTCCCCAGTAACGCTGACGGGAAAAAATCCAGTCTCTTAACTTGTAATTAACCGCATATCTGCCAATGCCTTTTTCTTCAAGCCATTTCGTTATGCGCTTTTTTGCCTCTTCTGTGGGAAGCCCGGTAAAGGCGCCGGAGTTTACGGAGTAGCCGTCAGCGGCGGTACATTCCGCAGGTTCGCTTGAATAGTCTTTTCCGGCCTGCGGCTTATCAGCGGAAACAACCAAAATTATCGGTAAATTAAATTCTTTCGCAAACTCCCAGTCGCGCTCGTCATGGGCCGGAACCGCCATGATGGCGCCTGTTCCGTAAGAGATAAGAACGTAGTCGGCTATCCAGATTGGAATTTTTTGATCGTTAACGGGATTAATCGCATACGCGCCGCTGAACACGCCTGTTTTTTCTTTTGCAAGATCCGTGCGTTCAAGATCGCTCTTTCTTGCCGAAGCTTCAATGTACGAAGCGACCGCCTGTTTTTGTTCAGGTGTTGTAAGTTTATCTACCAGCGGATGTTCGGGGGAGAGAACCATGTAGGTTACTCCAAAGAGGGTGTCGGGGCGCGTGGTGTAAATCTCAAAGGACAGATCTTCATTTTCCTTCAATGTTGATTTATCAACTTTGAAAACCACATTCGCGCCTTCGCTACGGCCGATCCAGTTGCGCTGCATGAGCTTTACCGGCTCCGGCCAATCCAATAAATCAAGGTCTGTAAGCAGGCGCTCGGCATAGGCTGTTATCTTGAGAATCCACTGCCGTATTCTTTTACGGGTAACTTTCTCGCCGCAGCGCTCGCAAAGACCGTCTTTTACCTCTTCATTGGCAAGGCCTGTTTTACAGGACGGACACCAGTTTATGGGGCTTTCCGCTTCATAAGCCAGTCCTTTTTCAAAAAGTTTCAGAAAAATCCACTGAGTCCAGCGGTAGTAATCTTCGGCGGACGTATCGACTTCGCGATCCCAGTCATAGGAAAAACCAAGCGCCTTGATTTGATCGCGGAACCTGTTGATATTAGCCGCAGTTGTAACGGCGGGATGAGTGCCTGTTTGAATCGCGTAATTTTCAGCGGGCAGACCGTAAGCGTCAAAACCCATCGGGTGCAGCACATTGTAACCGTTCATGCGAAGGTAACGACAGTAAATGTCCGTGGCTGTATAACCTTCAGGATGACCGACATGAAGTCCCTGCCCCGAAGGATAGGGAAACATATCAAGCACATAACAACGCTTGTTTTTTGGGAAACTCAGGTCTTCCTTTGTTTTAAAGGTTTTGTTATCAGACCAGTACTTTTGCCATTTAGGCTCAATTGTTTCAAATGGATATTTTGCCATAATAAGAAATTATACAGAATTTTATGTAAAATGAAAATATCTTTATAAAATCATCTCTGTAAAATATATTAATGAAGCAAATTATTTGACATCAAGCCTGATAAGCGCTATAATTACCGATAAATATGGATTATTTCTTTATTAACGCCATTTCCGATATCTGCGAACACTCCCTTTTAGTCAGGGAAAGCCCCCTGCGCTGCATGATTGTACTTAACCCGGTAGCGGGCGGTTTTTTTATTAAATCAAGATGGAAGAAAAATTTAAAAATATTGAAAAAATACCAGCAAAAAGCCCACGCAAATCCAAAGAGAGAATTATATAAAAATGTAATAATGAACCTTACCGAAGGCATGGGTTCAGCCGCGGAAATAACCAAAACATTTTTAGAAAGGGCCGAGAAAGACCCAGTCCCCTTTTATTTGATAATCAGCGCGGGCGGAGACGGGACCCATAGGGAAGTTATGAATACTCTGTTCACGTATTCCGCTCCTGTCCGCAGAAGCGTGGCAGTACTGCGGCTGCCAATGGGAACAGGTAATGACGGCGCCGACAGTCCCAGCCTTGCAAAAACTTTGGATTTACTCCTAAATCCCGTCCATGTAGAATACGCTTCCGCCGTACAACTAATACCCGCCCAAAACGGCTCGTCAAGCTGGAGACAAGAAAACATTTATGCTTATAACATTTTATCAGTCGGACTAGACGCTTATGTCACGCACATGACAAATATTATGAAAGGAAAAATACACGGCGACGCCTATAGATTCTGGGTGGACATGGCCACTTTGTCTTATGAGAAAAAATATAAAGTAGATTATTTTGACGTAAAGGCATTTGACAATAAAAATAACGAAGTCGCCTCTTTCAGGGAAAAGCTGCTGCTTTTGGCAATGGGCGTAACCGGCCACAGGAGCTATGGTTCTCAGCAGCATATTCTTCCCGATGATCGCAATGTCTGCGGCATAAAGCAAATATCACTTCTCGGAAAATTGGCTTTAAAAGGCAAGGTTGCCAGAGGTAAGCACATTAAAAGCAGGGACGTAATCATATTTAACGCCCATCATCTTGAATTTAAATGCAATCATCCCATACTGGCGCAAATGGACGGGGAAACAATTTTATTAAAGCCGGACGATTTCCCCGCGGTAATGACCCTTACTTCTCCTGTAATACCCCTGTTAAAACCCGATAAAAATTAAAAATCTACTATTGACAAATAGTTATTTTTATGGCAATGTAATTATCTTATGTAGCTAATATCACAATAAAAAATGGGGGAAGAAGATATAATGGCTGCGACAAGTAAAAGGAAGAAAAAAATCCCGCCGATTGATCAAGAATTCCTTGATAAAATGGAAGCGGCCCTTTTAGTCTTAAAATCCGAAATTGTCAATAAATTAATTGCCAGCAATGAAGATTTCAAAGAAATAATGGAAGGGGAAGAACCAAAAGACCTTGCCGACATCGCGTCCGACGATATGGACAGAAAAATGATCGAAGCCATCGGCACTCAGGAATTAAAGCAGCTTAAATTGATTGAATCCGCTATTACGCGAATCAAACAGGGCAAATACGGCCACTGTATAAAATGCGGCAAAAGAATTCCTCAGGACCGCCTGATTGCGATTCCCTACGCCCTCATGTGCATTGAATGTAAATCCGAAGAAGAACGGCGCAACCGATAGGTAAATAATATGGCAAAGAAAGCTATTGTTTTATTGGCTGACGGTTTTGAAGATGTCGAGGCGGTAACGCCGATTGACTATCTGCGCCGCGCCGGAATAGAAGTAACCACCGTGTCAATTTCCGAAAGCCTGACCGTAACAAGCAAATGGGGCGGCATTAAAATAATTGCCGGCGCCGTGCTGACAGAAATTGTCAAACAGGGAACAGGCAGCTGGGACGCTGTTATTGCTCCCGGCGGAATGCCCGGCTCGGCAAATCTGGCGGCTTCCAAAGAGACAGGCGCGCTGATCAAAAAAATGGCGGCAGACGGAAAATTGGTCTGCGCAATTTGCGCCGCCCCCGCTCTTGTGCTCGCGCCGCTTGGCCTGCTTAACGGGAAAAAATTTACCTGCTACCCGGGCATGGAAGAAAAAGTGACAAACGGTAAATGGTCGGGCGACCGCGTTGTAACAGACGGTAATATTATCACAAGCCGAGGCGCGGGAACAGCGGGCGTATTTGCCACAGCTATTATTGAAAAATTACTGGATAAAGCCGCCGCTCAAAAGATAGCGGACGCTGTTTTATTGTAAATTTACTACTCTGCAACAACTAATATTTTACAAGAAGACCTCACGCAAAGGCGCAAAGGACGCAGAGTTGTTGTTCGATAGCCTATTGTTCTCAAGACATATATGTCTGATTACAAATCGTGTAGCAAAACGATAATCCCACGAACAACAGCTTCGCGTCCTTTGCGCCTCTGCGAGATAAAATTTGGGAATAATGCTTTGTAAATTTACTTCTGCAAAATCTTCGAAAACGATTTTAACTTCCCGCTTTTGATATGAGTCCCCGGAACTTCAAGAATCTCACGCGCGACTTTGTTCCCAAGAGCGGCGCATTCAGAGAGGGATTTATCCCTTATCCACGCGGAAATGAAGGCGGCGCAGAAAGCGTCTCCTGCTCCTACGGTGTTTCGCGGCGCGGTGACAGTGAAGGTTTCTTCACGGTACACATTGCCGCCCGCGATTACTACCGCGCCGCGGCCTCCCAGTTTGACGACTATAATCGGGAATAATTCGCCGTCGGTGATAATTTTCAGCATGGGGCAAATGTCGCGCAGAATCAGGGCTTCCTTTTCCTTTTCCGCCATGTTAATTCCGTCATCCTGTTCTTTTCTGATTGTGTTAAAAAAGGTAATTGTTTCATCGGCGTTCATAAAAACAAAGAGGGGATAGCTGCGGCTGTATGTCAGTATTTCTTCCGCTTTGCTTTTTACCTGCATTATCGAAGCGGCGTCAAGGGCGACCGGTATTCCATTGCTGCTGGCAAGCCTTAAGATATGCTGCACTAAATGGCGGCGGTCGAGTATAAAGCCGTCAAGGATAACCGCTTCCGCGCCGCTTACCAATTCTTCGCTGATATGAGACTCGTTCAGTTCAAGCGCCGCGCGCGGACTTGCGGCAAAACGTATTTCGCCGTCGATGTTACACGCAAAGCATAACCCTGTCTTTTCATCGGATCTTACAAGCACGGAAGAAACGCCTGCTTCTTTTATCTCTTCTTCAAAGATCAACGCAAGTTCATCCTGCCCGACACAGCCGCAAAACGCCGCGTCCATTCCGAGCATGGCGGCAATTTTCGCGACATTTGCCGCTCCCCCGCCCGAGCTTTTTACCGACTCGGTAAAATCAATAGAAGGCTCACGTAACAGCGCTTCAACCGTATCGCCGTCGATATGCTGAACGGGATCAAGAATGCCGTATTTTAACGCAAGATTGTTATTAATGTTTACAAATACATCGACAATAGAATTGCCGATACATAATAATTCAATTTTATTATTCAAGTTTCACCCGTAATTTCATAAAATATTTATCCCAAAGACCTCACACAAAGATCTTGCAAATAAAATCATTTTGGTTTAGCAATTATCTCTGCAATGTCGGGATTTTTCGCAAGATCGTGCTTCAGTCCTTCGGCGCGTTCCTTGTTCACATAGTCCTTGCTCTGGAATGAGTAGGTAAAATGCGTGTGGGTGTCGTAGGTTCCCTGCATAAGCGCGAAAGCGTCCTCGGTCATTACCAATTCTTCATCGGTCGGTATAACAAAAATGGGTATTTTAGAATCCGGCTTGCTGATAATGGTTTCGGTATTTCTTGTGCAGGAAAGTTTATTCTTTCTCGGATCAAAAGACATTCCGATGCTTTCAAGCCCGTCAAGATATTTCTCTCTCATAAACCACGCAAACTCGCCGACGCCTGCCGTAAAAACAAGCGCGTCTACCCTGCCCAATACGGCCTGAAACGCTCCTATATATTTTTTCACGCGGTGGGCTTCAATAAATTGTGTGAGTAACGCTTGCTTGTCTCCTTCGACAGCCGCCTTTTGAACATCGCGCCTGTCGGCATATTTGCCCGTCAGCCCCAAAAGACCTGATTTTTTATTAAGGGCGGTTTCAATTTCGGTGTCGCTCATTCCCGTCTTACGCATAATGTAGAAAGGAAGGGCGGCGTCAATATCTCCCGAACGTGTGCCCATAACAAGCCCCTCAAGCGGGGTAATACCCATTGATGTGTCAAAAGAACAGCCGTTTTTGACGGCGTTCACCGAAGCGCCGTTTCCGATGTGGCAGATTATCACGTTTGTTTTGAAAGGGTCCTGTCCCAATAACACGGCGGCGCGTTTTGCGGTATACAGGAAACTTGTCCCGTGAAAACCGTAACGGCGCACCTGATATTTTTCGTACCATTCTTTCGGCACCGCATACATAAAAGACTCAGGCGGCATTGTCTGATGCCAAGCGGTATCCATAACCGCGCAATGCGGCACATGCGGCAGAACTTTCTGCGCCGCCTCAATACCCATGATATTCGCCGGATTGTGAAGAGGTCCTAAATCCTTAACTTCGTTAAAAGCCGCCATTGCCGCGTCATCCACAATAACGCTTTTTGTAAATTTCATTCCGCCGTGCAGAACACGGTGTCCGACAGCCTTGATTATCGACATGTCGTTGATTACGCCCATGTCCTTGCTTGTAAGAGTTTTAATTATGAGGTCAACCGCGTCGGTATGAGTGGGACAATCATGGTTAATAATGACCTCTTCCTTGCCTTTTGCCTCGTGTTTGATAAAAGAACCGCCAATGGTTACTTTTTCCACAATGCCTACCGCCAGAATATCCTTGGTTTCCCAGTTATAAACCTGATATTTGGCCGATGAAGACCCGCAGTTCAATGTTAAAATAATCATATTTCCCGCCTTTAAAAAATAGAATTAAATGATTATACCATATTCTCATTTTTTTTGGAAGAGGCGTAACAGGTTTTTATTCTTCCAATCTTAATAAAACATTCAAGATAAATTCCGCTCTTTTGATTTGTTTTTTATTCCAAATAATAAGTAATTTAACACGGGTATTAACCGAATAATTTCACAAAATATTATTGTTACTCCAAACGCTAATACCAATAATAAAAAATAATTATAAATTATTGGCAGTTTTAAAAAAGAAGTCAAAATATACGCTATAAATACCATTATTGGATAATGGCATAAATACCAAAAGAAACTGCGGCTTTTAATATAATCCGTAAATTTATTTGTTTTGTTAAAATGTTTTTGAGAACAGCCCAATATCGCCATCATCATAATCCATGAATAAACGTTTGTTAACGGATGCTGTAAAAAATTGTTATCAGCAAAATTCTTTCCGTAAAAGTAATAAACTTCTACAACGCCAAGTATTATTCCGGTTATAAGTAGGGGAATACTGAATCTTGCCAATATTTCAATAATTTTTTCCTGTGAAAAAAAATAATATCCGGCCAGAAAAACAAATAAATAGATGCCGTTCCTGAATACCGTTACCAACGGCATATTTAATAAAAACGATGAACCCCAAAACGGCAGGAAAAGAAAAAGCAGTACAAAAATATTAGCTTTGCCGGCTAACGCCGTTATACGATCATTTTTATCGATTTTGTAAAATATCAATAAAACCAATGAAACAATTAATAATTCCATGTTAAACCACAATGGTCCCATTCCTATAAAACAAAAAATTAAATACTTTATAAAGGCAGGCACATAACTACCGGCAAAAATATCATTATATTGATTTGTTACCCACCCGGTTATCCAGCCAAGCAAAAAAATACCGCCAATAAAAGGTATCAATAATTTTTGCGTCCTTTCTTTTAAAAATTGTTTAACAGCGCGTTTTTGCAGCGCGTATCGGGCGCTTATGCCGGCTGCCAAAAACATAATTGTCATTAACCATGGATATACAAAATAACAAAGGGTGTCGAAAGCCGGAATGCCGGTTTTTCCGATATTGGACACAACACCTGCGCTGTTAAACAAATACGCAACGTGATATACAATAACAATAATCACCGTAACAGACCGTATATTGTCAATGAAATACTTACGGGAAACATTTTCATTCATATATTTTCTATATACTCCGCTTTCTTAAACAAAAAAATATTGATTAACCATGAAAAAGTTAACTTTTTTATTACCCATAGTACTTCGCAGTTTACCTCTCCCATAATTATTATAAGGATTGTTACTTATTTTAGAAACAGGAGTTAAACTAACACGCCCGAATTTACTACCAAGTTACAGTCCCGGCATATGCCGTATTTTCATCATATCTTCAGGAAATATTTTGTCGTTTTATAAACCTTATACGCAACAAGCGTTACGGCAGCAGCGCACGCTATTGTTATAGCGCAAGTAAATGAAGGATGATAATTAACCGCAACATAATCATTTGCAACAAATATTCCCGCCATAGCAAGTAAGTACGGTATACAGGCAAATGCTGCAGATTTTTCATCACTAAAAGGAAACGAAAAAATCATTACTACACATAAAGCTATCCAAAAATAAAACGGCGTATTTATTGCCAAAAAAATTGTATTAATGACGTTAATGCCATTTATCAGTAAATAAGCATAAAATATAAAAAATGGAACTATACCTAATATACTCATAGCGGAAAGTTTAGCCAACATAATATTTTTAATATTTCCTGAAACGAAATATCGTTCAAACGTCTGGTTGTTTTTATCGGATAAAATTGACTCCATTAATAAATTGCTCGGCGCAAAAGAACTGAAGAAAATTAAAATAAAATACCCTGCATTATTCCAATTAATGGGAACAATAGGATTAATTACGGTTATGGGATTAATTACCGAGTTTAAAGCATATATAGCAATCCCATAAAAACAGGCATACAAAATTAATTGTTTATACGAGTACCGTATTTCGATAAATTCCTTTTTAACAAGTCCCAAAAAATAACCCATATTATTTCCCCGCGTATTGAAAGTAAATTGTTTCGATATTGTTTATATCCTCGTTTTCGTCGGAAATATAAACAACTTTTCCGTTTTGTATAATAACAAAATTGTCGCAAATATTTTTTACCAGATTAAGGTCATGGGTTGTTATAACAGCGGTTGAATTATTTTCTTTGTATTCACGTATTAAGTCAATCATTATTTTTTGGCTTACGGGGTCAATCCCTAAAAACGGTTCGTCCATTAGCAATAACTCCGGCGTTGTTACCAATGCGCATGCCAAAGACAACCGCCGTTTCATTCCCGTTGAATAATAGCCTGTCAATTTTTTTACATGTTCGCCAAGATCAATTTTATTTAGAATTGACAATATCATTTCTTTATCGGGATTTTTATTTGCGCTTAAAAATTGCAATTTTAAATTTTCATAACCTGATAACCGGGAATAAAGCCCTAACCCTTCCGGCATATATCCGATTTTTTCATTTGGCAATAAGTTCCATTTTATAATGCCCGCGTTTGGCGTAACAAGTTTTCCAAGAAGCCGAAGCAAAGTTGTTTTCCCCGCTCCATTATGCCCAAGTATGGCGATTATGCCGCCGCGTTTGATATTCAGGGAAAAGTCATTTAATACTATATTTTTTCTGTCATAGGAGTATTGAATATTATTAATTTCTACGACATTTTCTTCCATATAAATTTTTTACTTTATTAATTATTTCAATAATTTTCAGATATTTTCTTATAACGCAAAGGACACCGCTTATGCAATGTCCTTTGCGCGCTGTCAGGATTAGAATCCCTTAAGCAAGCAGCCTAATGAAAGCAAAACGCCGCCGACAAAGGTGATCCAATAACTGTAATTGTGAATAAAATTAAGAATGTCGCCTTTTCCCGTTATAAGCGAACCGATTAATCCTACAATCATCAGAATTACACTGATAGTAAAGACTCCTTTTTTTGGTGCGGATAATCTCATAATATAATCCTCCTAATAAATTTTTATGCATTCTGCATATTATTTATATATTCCCATAAATTTCGCTTAAAGTCAAGAGGTAAAACTTAGCCTTCGGACAAGAACCCACTCTTCACCTTTGTGATCTTTGTTCCTTAGTGATCTTTGTGTGAGTTCGAATAAAATCCTTTAATTTGGAGTAACACGTCCCATTCCCAAAAAATACGTCTCAACAGACTCGCTTCTGCAAGCTTCAGGTTTATAACTTTTTGCAGTTGTAAAAAGAGTCTTCATGCGTTTTAAAACTGCATCTGTCCCGCCGCCCTGAAAAATTTTTACAACAAGATTGCCGCCGGGAGCAAGCGCGTCTTGCGCGTAACCAACGGCTGTTTCCGCAAGTTCCAAAGAACGCGAAGAGTCTACTATATGGTTACCTGTGGTGCCGGGAGCGGCGTCGCTGATAATTACGTTATAGGGGCTTTTTGATAAAAGAGTTTCGCGTACCTGCGCGGCGGTAACATCTCCTTGAATAAAGAAAAAATTTCCGCCGTCAAATAAACCTTTGTCAAATTCGCGGGAAAGAGGGGAAAGATCCGCTGCGGCAAGAAAGCCATTCCCGGCAAATTTACGCAGCACATAAAGACTCCAGCTTCCCGGGGCGGCGCCAATGTCCAATATACGCGGAACATCCGGACGGCCTGATTTAAGAATCTTAAAAAGACCGAATTTTTCATCGATCTCCTTTAATTTATATACTGAACGTGCCGGATACCCTTCTTTACGCGCTTTTTGCTGCCAATAGTCGGGTTTCTTGTAATCTGCCATTAAAATCCATTATAATAGTTTTATGGATCAAGAGTATACACAGCGGATAGAAAAAATAGAAACAGAGCTAAAACGCTGGCTGCCGGATACTGCGGATTCAACCTGGGTAAAAAAAATATTTCCCGATATTGAAAGAAAAATAAACGCGGATTCGATTCAATTTTTAACAGCGCCGCTTACCGATATTCTTTTTCGCGGAGGCAAACGCTGGCGGCCTTTGTTAATGACGTTAATATGCGAAACTCTGGGCGGCGGCGATTCAGCCATTCAGCTTTCCCCCCTTGTTGAATTCTGCCATAACGCAAGCCTGATTCATGATGACATAGAAGACGACTCCGATGAACGGCGCGGAAAACCGGCTATTCACAAAATCTACGGCACTGATACTGCGATAAATTCGGGTTCTTTTTTTTATTTTTTATCATTGAATTGTATTGATTCATGTAACTTAAAAAACAAGGAACTTTTTTACAGGCTTTGGGCGGATTGTATAAGAAAACTCCATCTTGGACAGGCGATAGACATATATTGGCATCGGAATATTTCCGTAGTGCCCCTTTTAGATGAATATTATTCAATGTGCAGAATGAAAACAGGAAGCCTTGCGCGTCTTGCCGTGGAACTAGGCGCATATGCGGCGGACGCCCCAAAGGAAGCGGCTCAGGTTTTAGGCGAAGCGGCGGAAATGATGGGAGTGGGGTTTCAGATACTGGATGATGTAAAAAATTTGACAACGGGAATTCCGGGGAAAAAGCGGGGAGACGATGTAGTAGAAGGGAAAAAAAGCCTCCCTGTTCTTTTATATCTTCATAAATACCCGGGAAAACGGGATTTAATTTTTTATTATTTTCATGAAGCAAAGATGAATGGCACGCGCGCCCCGGAAGTGGAAGATTTTATAGATACGCTTACCTCTTCAGGCGTTTTTACTGAAGCTGAGGAAAAAGGGCTGTCACTATTAAAGCAAACTCATGATATACTTATATCAAATGAATTTTCAGGCTGTACTATAAATAAAAACGGTCTGACCCTTCTTGACGGTTTTTTAAAATTAATTAGTTAGAGAAAAAAATTGAAAAGTATGTATTTAAGTGAAATTTGGTCTATTCTCAAAACAAGTCATGGAAATGCCATATTATTAAAGCCAAAAGACAAGGAAATAGCCGTTCCCATATTTATCGGTACTCTGGAAATGCAGTCAATTTTAATAGGCAAAGAAGGGGTCAGCCTGTCCAGACCGCATACCCATGATCTCTTCTTAAATATGCTTGCCCATGTAAATCTTTTAGTAAAAAAAGTCGAAGTTTACGAACTAAAAGACGATGTTTTTCACGCTCGTCTTATAATAACGGGCGGCGAGTACACCAAGGAAAACCCCCTTATTCTTGACAGCCGGCCTTCCGACGCTTTTGCCATTGCAGCCCGTAAAAAATGCCCTATTTACCTGGCTTCTTCCATTATTGAACAAACCGGCGTTCCTTTATCATTCTTTATTAACGATATTGAAGAAGAAACCGAAGATAAATATAGATCCTTAAAAGAACAATTGGAACAGGCTGTTGCCGAAGAAGAATACGAACAGGCGGCGGAAATACGGGATTTACTAAAAATGCTGGAAAATGACGCAGATGATTAATAAGTATATTGAATAAAGGAGACAATTATAGTAAAATTCAGGTATGATACAGCTTCAACAAACTAATCAAATAAATACATATATCTTCAGACTGGCAGCGGCCTTATGCCTGGTTTTGCTGATAAACCCCGGTCAATATTTTAATCACAAAAAACCTCATACCGAGGGGAGCGGAATTGGCGGAGGATATCTTGCCGAAGAATTAATTTCAGAAGAGGGCTCCGATGTTTTGTTAACCACGGCTTCTCTTGCAGTGTCTGAACCTGAAACTATCACAAAAACCCGTATCCTGCTCTGCGATTCCTACATGGTTCAAAGCGGCGACAATATAAGCACTCTTGCCACCAATTTTGGCTTAAATCAGGATACGCTTATCTCCGTAAATAAAATAACCTATTCTCGCGGTCTTCAGGCGGGGAAACCGCTAAAAATCCCGAATCAGGACGGTATTTTTCACACCGTTAAAAACGGAGAAAACCTAAGCGCCATAGCCGAAAAATACAAAGCAAACATTGAAATTATTAAAACTGTTAATGAACTTTTTTCTGACAAAGTAGTGACCGGAACGGAACTTTTTATTCCCGGAGCGCGGCTTGATTGGTCAAAACTCCAGGAAATCAACGGCGACTTATTTATATGGCCGGTTAACGGCGCCATTACATCATACTACGGATGGAGAAGAGACCCCTTTAACAGAGGTCATCGTCAATTTCACAGCGGTCTTGATATTAAAGGCAGCACCGGCACTCCTGTCAGGGCGGCGATGTCAGGCAGGGTAAGCGCGGTAGGATACGACAATGTTTTCGGCAATTATGTAATAATCAGCCACCACTCAGGTTATCGCACCCTATACGGTCACATGCATGTAATCAGGACAAGAACAGGCGCCTATGTCGCTCAGGGAGAACGCATCGGGGACGTTGGCAACACCGGTCAGAGTACGGGATCGCATCTTCACTTTACAGTTTATAAAAACGGGGCTACCGTTAACCCGCGAGCATTATTGAGGTAATAATATGGATATACAATCATTATCAATAAACATGAGTCAAGCTAATGTGCAGGAGCAAGCCGCAGTACAAGTTCAGGCAATGGGACTTAACATGATAAAACAACAAGCTGCCGCTTTAAATAAACTTCTTTCAACTGTTCAAGCGGTAATTGAACCAAATCTCGGAAAAAATGTCGATCTTTTAGTGTAAAGCAATATAAGAGGTACGCAATGGGAACTAAAGTAAAACCCGTCCAACCAACGGAAATAAAAGACAAAAAAATCGCCCGCGAAGTCATTGAACAAATCCATAAGCCCATACCAGCTTCGGTATACAAACGACATGAGAAACAAGCTGCCTATATTGATAAATTCTTCAAGTAGTGGTCATGCGTCAAGAATTTAACAAAAGTGGTCGTTCTGATGAATTTAAGATAGAACGCCTTGTTCCAACAAAATCCTGTATTGATTTTAACTGTTCCATTACTGAATATAAAAAATTATCTTGTCAATGATGCCTTGCGTTCCATGGATGACCATATCGCTCTTACATGGCTTCTTACTGAACGAGCTACAGGGAAAATAGCGGCGTATATGTCCCTCATTATGGACGCAATAAAACTGTCATTTAGCTAGAAGGAACTACATCATCTTAATTATCCCTTCCGTACCATACCCGCTATGAAAATCGCCAAGTTGGCGGTTGATCTTTCTTTTTCAGAAAAATACAAAGGCATAGGGTCTTTTATGATTTACAGCGCGGAATGTCTTGCCTGGGGTTGTAATACAAACTATTGCGCCTGCCGTTTTCTCACGGTAGATGCCGATTTGGAGCATGACGAAGGTATCATTGTTTTTTATGAAAAAAATGGATTTATTAAAAATAGCGAATTCTACAATAAAAACCGCAAAACGGTCAGCATGAGAAAAGACTTGTATAAATGAGAAGTGAATAAAATCGCCATACAACAAATGACCATACTGGTAGAAGTACAGGACAGGGTGGGTATGTGGAAAAGCAGAAAAAAGTCTTAATCAATTAACAAATAAATTTACCGCGAACCGGTGTTACCACAATGTAAACAGGTAAAAGCCCCGAAGGGGCGTACTTTTACCGTATGTTAGGCGACGTTTTTTGCCTCATAACTGTATTTATTGTTTCGTCCATTTTGAATCATCATTCACAGGTGCGGTTGTGGTATATGTTCCTATACCTCCGGCAAGATATTTTTCCTTCAAGTCGCCATAGAATGGTGAGGGTGGGAGAACATAGTCCACACCACTAGAAACAAGGTTATTCGCGGTAATCGTGCCTTGAAATGTTACGCTGGTAAGACTGGTGCAACCCCCAAAAGCTTCTGCCCAAATTTCTTGAACGCTGTTTGGTATTGTTACGCTGGCAAGACTGGTGCAATCGGAAAAAGCTCTCTCCCTAATACTGGTAACGCTGTTCGGTATGGTCACATTGGTAAGGTTTATACAATTTGAAAAAACACCTCCACCTGAAAACCCCCCAATCATGGTAACGCCGTTGGGTATGGTTACATTTCCGGTTAATCCTTGTGGAACTACAACAATTTCTGTTTTAGCTTTGTTGTATACTATGCCACCTTCAATTGCGTAAGCGGTATTACCGGAGTCTACTGTTATACTGGCAAGGCTGGTGCAACCGTGAAAAGCCCACATCTCAATGCTGGTAACGCTGTTTGGTATTGTTACGCTGGCAAGGCTGGTGCAATTTTCAAAAGCTCCATACCCAATGCTGGTAATGCTGTTGGGTATTATTACGCTGGTAAGGCTGGTGCAATTTTCAAAAGCTCTATCCCCAATACTGGTAACGCTGTCCGGTATGGTTATGTTTGTATTTGTTCCACTGTAACCAGTCAACACTGTTCCCGTCATCTTAAAGCCGTCTTTGGTGGTTGTTTCAGTATAATTATCCGGTATTGCTTCGGTATACGTTGTCGCTGTCGTTGCGGCTTCCTGCTTTTGTTCCATTTCTTGCATTTGTGCTTTTAATTCAGCGCTTGCCGGATCTTCCTTTTTTTTACAGCCTGCCAACATTCCGAATAAAAGCAATGTTGCAAGTGCTATAAAAAGCTTTCTATTCATTTTCATAAATATCTCCTTTATATTGTAATAATATTATATTTGAATAAATTATACAAGAGGGAATAAAAGCGAGCGCATATTGCGCTAGTAGGGCTTCCTTCGTACCAAAGGTACGCAGAAGCCCGAAAAGAATAAAAAGTAATAAAAAGCCACTCTTAAACCCTTATTTATTCTTTTCTTATTACATATATATCTTATTTGTATATTTTACGACCTAAAAATGTCGCATAACGCAGAGTATGCGCTAATTGATAAAAGATACTCAAAATAAACAGATGTTTATTCTATACAATTGTTCCTATTTGGCAAGCATATCAGCGAAACTCGCTATCATATAAATCGGAATAGAATACAGCCCATCGTTAACACCAAACCCTTTAAGAGTGGTGCGAACAGCATGAGACGGGCGGTATAACTCGCGATATATATCAAGGCTTTTCGATTTTGTGCGGATTCCTGACTTGACTTCTATGGGGACAACTTCGTTTCGCCATTGTACGACAAAATCTACCTCGCTCTTGCCTTCGTCCCGTCCCCAATAGAATACGGGCATATTGCCAAGAGTTTTCAATTCCTGCAATACGAATTGCTCGGTGATAGCGCCTTTGAATTCTTTGAAGACAAGCGGATCGGGATTGTAAAAGGTTGTTATATCAAGTCCCGATGCCGCGGTTAGCAGCCCCGTATCAAGCATATAAATCTTAAAAGCATCACGGTCGGCATACGCGGCGATGGGCAATTTTGCGGCGCTTGTTCTATCCACCTTATAGACGAGTCCCGTATTTATCAGCCAGTCCAGCGCGTTTTCATAGGCCGCCGCCCTCGCGCCTGTTTTAATTTCTTTATACATAAATTTCTTTTTCTCTTTGGCAAGGTGAAGCGGAATAGAATCCCAGATCATACGAACCTTTGGTATGTCCGTCCCCTTTATATGTTTGGAAAAATCCTCTTTATAGTTGTTCAGGATTTGCTCCTGCTCTTTGCGCGTTTCATGAAAATTGCCCGATTCAATAAAGGCCTTGACTGCCGTCGGCATACCCCCGACATACATATACTCTTTTAATTTTGGCTCGGCGGTGATTGAGTTCATATCAAACATGGCCTTGTTGAGGCCTTTAATATTTTTAAGCAGTATATCGTTGCCCGTTGCCTGTAAAAATTCGTAAAAAGACATGGGGCGCAATGTTATCTCATCAACCTGTCCCACCGGAAATTTGCCGCCCGCTATACCGAGGAAACTACCTGCCGCGGCAATATGGTATTGCGGCGCATCTTCGTTAAAGTATTTAAGTGAATCTTTTGCCCGCTGGCTCTCCTGTATTTCATCGAAGATTATAAGAGTTTCCCGGGGAACAATCTTTTTTTGGGAATAGTCCTCAAGCCCCGCGATTATATATTCAGGCGTTATATTTCCTTCAAAATATTTACGCGCATCAAGGTCTTTATCAAAGTTTATGTATATGGTCGTTTTATATTCGTTTTTGCCGAATTCGTTTAACAGCCATGTCTTGCCGACTTGCCGCGCCCCATACAAAATAAGAGGTTTGCGGTTTTTAGAGGCTTTCCAGGCCAAAAGCTCGTTGTACGCCGTGCGTTCCATTTTAATATCTTCTTCCTTATGTTATAGCATAACTTTATAACAAAATGACATTTTTAGCAAGCATTTTTTGTCAATAATGACACTTTTAGAAAGCTAAAAGGGAATAAAACGACAATCTTAGCAAGCTAAAAAGGGATGAAATGACATTTTTAGCAGGCATTTTTAGTCAAAAATGACACTTTTAGCAAGCTAAAAAAGATGGAAATGACATTTTTAGCAGGCATTTTTTATCAAAAATAACACTTTTAGAAAGTTAAAAAAAAACATTTTAGGGAACGAAGATGGTGTGCGTTAGTCTACTCGGTTGTTTGCCGCTGGCGGGCAATCGTGAACTGTACATATTTCGCCAGGGCGTTCTGAATCGGTATGCCGAATTTTTCCGGTAATTTCATTCTGCATCGAAACGCTTTTATCGCCGTCTCAGCCACTTCCCTAAGCCGCGGGTCGACGCATATAACGGTATCGTCATTCCATTTTATTGAGGGAGGCCGCCCTTTTTCTTCTATAAATTGCAAATAAATTTGAACGCGTTTCTTGCCTACCGTCTCACCTTCATAAGTAACGCCGTATGAGCACTTGTCTTCTCCGGCGGTCCTTACAGGATCGATTTTGGATGATTCTTTTATGATCTGGAAAATGCGATCTTCATAATGCGTCCAGTTCCTTTTTTGGGCCGCTTTCTTGAGGTCTTCTTTTGACAACGGTTTTCCATCCTTGATGTATTCATCCGTTGTTTTTATGAATTCTTCGGTCAGATCATCGAAAATATTCTTATATGTCCTGAATCCGGCGGCGGTCGGTTCCAGAAACGGCGCCTTTGTCTTGATTACCGAAAGCAGTACCGCAATTATACAGCCCATCTTAGGGTCATCGTCGCTGGAAAAGGAATAATCCCCGCCTATGTACTTAAAGGAAATTGTCTGCGAACCGTTCTTTTTTTCCGTAATGCCCATTGCAAGCGCGGACGGAATCGCCGCAGCCCAAAACACATTTCCGTCGGGCGTGCATTTAGGCGGCGTAATTATGGCTGAGGTATCGTTTATAAAGGCAACCAATCTTGGAGTATATTCGGTTAAAAAATCCTGATATCCTGTCATGTGTCCTAATATAATATTTTAATATAATTTGTCAAGATATGATAAAATCAGGAATTTTCTTCATTTCAGGATAAAGATGAAAACATAGATACAAACGGCGAAACTATATCCATATCTTCAATTAATTCTTGAACCTCATTATTATCAGTTTCAATTTCGCTGGCAAGAGTTAAAAGCCCTTTTCCCTGAATAGAAACCGGTTTTTCAATTTCGCCGGTAAGATTTAAAAGTCCCTTAACTTGATCAGGAGACGGCTTTTCAATTACGCTTGCATAAGCTAAAAGCCCCCTACCTTTAACGGGCTTTTCAATTTCACTCGCATGGGCAAGAAGCCCCTTGCCTTTAACAAGAGCCGGCTTTTCAATTGCGCTCGCATGAGCTAAAAGTCCCCTACCTTTAACAGGAGACGGCTTTTCAATTTCACTCGCATGAGCAAGAAGCCCCTTGCCTTTAATAGAAACCTGTTTTTTATGCTTGCCGGCATGAGCCAATAACCCCTTCTCTGAAACTGAAGACGGCTTCTCGTGTTCGCGGGCAGGAGCGGGAAGTCCCTTTCCGGCGGAAGCCGCTTTTTTACTTGCCAATTTAAGAAGACCTTTGTAAGCGGATGCTGCGGGTTTCTTCGCGGCAAATTTACTAGCAAGCCAAAAAAGTCCGCCGCGTTGAGACTTATCTGGTTCCATAGCGGCGCGAATAGCTATATCAATTACGTTCGTTTCTTTGGCTTCTGTAATCGTATCAACTTTATCAATGGGTTGGGCTTCTGCAATTTCTTTAAATTTTTCAATCTTCCCGACATCGCCAATCTCTTCAATTTTACCAAGTTCATCTGCTTTGCCGATTTCTTCAATCTCTTTAACTTCGCTGAATTCTTCGATAGCTTCGGCTTGACTGATTTCTTCAGTTTTGCCAATTACTTCCGCTTCGCCTATTTCCTCTATTTCTTTGATTTCATCTATCTCTTCAACTTTTCCAATATCTACGGCTTCTTTGATTTCACCTATTTCTTCTATTTCTTCAGCTTCGTCAATTTCTTCAATATCATAAGTTTTTGCAGATTTTTCCGCTTCCTGTACAAAAGATTCCCCCTTAACCTGTTGAACAACAACTAATTCCTGACCGCTGCCGACTTTAAGAACAGCAAGCAATTCATCCCACGATTTATCAATAATGCCGTTAATACTCTCTTCCGTATGTTTTTTTAATTTAAGGTTACTTTTTAACTGCGACCGAATTTCATCGCGGCGTTGTTCCAGCTCCAGTATCCATTTTGCCCTCTCCTGAGCGGATTTATTCGCGTATAATTGTTCAAAAAGACTGTCTCTTAAGCGCGTTATGCGATTTCGCACAACTGTCACTTGACTGGGCTTTAAATTTAACAGGAAAAAAAATACAAGAAAGAACGTTAAAAAGATTGAAACCTGTAAAATAAATTTCATGGATGCGGAGATTGAAAACAGAGAACTGTTAACAAGGCGACCAAAAAATAAATTCTGATTTGTTTTTATCGAAATAAGAGAAAAAACCGTTTCGGAGTCTTCAGCGTCAAGAGTTATATAACCTTGAATGCCTTTCTTCCAAACTTCCGCAACTCTGCTAAAAATAGCGCTCTTTGACGTTTCGGGACTTCCCAAAAGGATTCCCGACGGATCATTTATCAGAGAAATATTGTCGCTTGTTTTTAACCGCCCCGCTTCGATAAGTTTTTCGGCAAATGTTCTGATTGATACGGAAAAAAGCGCAGTCCCGCGGAATACGTCCATTGAATCCCTAAAAGGAAATGAAAAGATAATTCTGTCGTTTAGATCGTCCATTGTAAGTTTTACGTTGTTAGCGTCTTCAACGCATACAATTTCATAAGGCAGGGACGCAGGATTTTCGTTATAATTACGATAAGCCGTCGAATTTTGATTCTGGCTCATTATATCGCGCGCGGAAGTTGAATAATGAATCCTTATTCCGTTACTGTCCACAAACTGTACAGATTGAAGCCCCGCTATCGATTCCATTAATATTCCGTATATTTTTGAACGTTCAAAAATATCATTGGGGCTTTGGTTATATAAAAAACTACCGCGAATAGCGGGTACTGTCAGGGTAGCGTAAAACTTACTTTTAAGGTTATTAATTTGATTTTGAACAACCTGCGCATCTTCAGCGGTTTCCTTAACATAAGAATTGATAATCGAAGGGTTATAAAAATGAGCCTCTACATAGTCAAATAATTCAACGTTTACCAGATAGATAAATCCGGCAAAAAGGAGGATTGAGATAAATAATGCCACAAGCGGTTTTACAAAAGTTGACAATTTTCTACCTGAGGATTTTACAAAACTTCAGTTTTGGAAAATCTACTTTAGATTTAATGGAAAAACCGGCCTTTTGGACAGTTTTTCCAGAGCCTTTTTTAAAACTAACCGAATTTTGAAAAAGGCTCACCTGTTTCTTTTATTATCGGTTTTTTATTGTATCAAAAAAAATAATAAATTTTCGCCTCAGAAATTAAAAATCACCGCTTTTATTATTGTTTTCCTGATGCAGGCGGGGTTGGCGGAGCGGCCTGGGCTGCGCCGGGGAGAGGAACAGAAGCGGAATCGCCCGAGGGAACGACTCCAAGCCGTTTCATTTGTTCTTCCGCTTCTTTTTGAGCGCTGTATTCATACTTCATCTGGTTAGCTTTTATATAGGTATTCTTTAACGCGGATAATTCAGGCTTAATTCCTTTAATTTTTCCACGGTCTTCCTGCTGTACATTTGCCTTAAAAAAGTCATCCAGAGAACCTAATATTCTATGATAGGATTGTACGTCATTTATATTTTTCTCAAGATAACTGATTATTTGTTCTTCGTTCATTGCGGAAAGTTTATTATACGCAGGTCCGCGGACAAAACTGCTTAAAATTCTGATTTTTTTGTCTAACTCGTCCATTAATTTATGAAAATTTACCTTTTCCTTAACCGTAGTACCTTTGGTATTATCCATACAATCCACAGTATAGATAACTTCCTCCTTTTCGGCGTTTGTAATTTGCCTGATTAACTCCTTTATCATCTCAAAAAAAGTTTTTTTCCTGCTGTCCATTACCGCCTGGTTATCATTCAATTTTTGGCAGATTTCGGTAAGCTGAGTTGACGCGCCGCCAATAATAACAATCCCGTCAAGGAGGATATTTTTAAAATTGACGGTAGCTTTTGCCGCTTTTTGCTTGGTTTCCGCAACTTTTAAGGTGTTTAATACCGTTTCTCTAAGATCCGCGCCGCTATCGGTATAATCTTCCTTAATGATTTCATCCACTAACTCTTTGTAAAAGGGAGACCCCGGCATTCCGGAATGCATCTTTTTCTTGATGTTTTCCAGGGTAGCCTCACCGGCGGACATATCTTTGGTTATATTCAAACGAACACTAAGCTTATAATCTTCTCTGTAATAGACGTTAAGTTCCTTCAGGATGTTCATTGCGGTGGTAGTTTTTTTAGAAAGCTTAGAAAGACTTTCACCTATAATGCTGAGGGTAAGGGGATCAACGCCGGCTTTTGCGTTTGTGGTCATTTCTGCGACCGATTTTGTCATTAAGGATTGTGAATCAGGCGAAAAACTGACCCAGTCTACATAACGGACAAGCCCTACAATCCGTTTTATGCGCTCAAGGTTAAGATAATCCACGTTTAACTGGTAAAAATTGACTAAATAGTCAAGTTGATTGTCAAAATTCGAAAGTCTGATAGAACACTGCTCTATCCTCTTTGCTTCCTGAAAACTACTGGCATCCGGAACTACAATTTCACTAATTTTAGTATCTTGTTTATAAGGATCTTCATCTATTATCTTCTTTTTTATATATATGTTATACAACGAAGCAAATGAGATTTGAAAAATCCTAAGTTCTTCCTTAAGTTTTCCCATTTCAGACTTTTCCAGCCAATCTTTTCGGGCTAAAAGAGCCTGCTGGAGAGTATCAATATAATTAGGTTGTCCTGTTTCTGCCATTACTATTAATTATCGTGTATTTTGTTAAAAAACTCAAATATCTTAAAAAAGTTTATTTTTTTTTGCTTTTTCAGTCAAGCGCCATGCATGCTCACGCCATATATAGGCATGAAAAACTCAAATTTCAAACTGACAATTGTTTTCGTGCTGGCCCTTCAGCTTATCTGCTGCAGGGATCTGTGTCCTTCCAAATTTGTCCTGAATTTGCCAAAACCGCCCGAAATATGGGTTTCCCTGCTGGGAGAACCATGTTGGCGCATTGAATGGTTTGCCCCAAATGGCCAGAAACAGACGGCGGATCTCCAATCCACGGGTAATTTTGAAGTAGAATTACCTGTAACATGGACAAATCCGGTCATTGCCTGGCCTTATTGGCCTGTACACAACTTGAATCCGGGGCTTTTTATGCCTGCCGGCGCGTTTTTTCCCTTTAATATAGAAGAAAATACTCTACATCTTAGCTGGGAAACAGGACCGGACGTTGTTTTTTACATGGAACTTGCGCTTGCCTGTGTAAAAGAACAAAATCCCTCAAAAACACCCTCAAACTTTGACTGGCCAAGATTCAGGGAACTTTTTCATGATGAAACATTGAGTATGGAAGTCCGCGAAGACCCCTGGCTTGTTAATTGGCGCTCAGCGGCGGAAAAAACCGTCAGCGCAAACTTTGACAAACGCCGCCTTGTCCCTGAAAAAACCGAACCAATAAATATACCCGTTCCTCCCGGCACCTGGTACGGAACATCCCCATTCGCAAAACCGTTACTGTTTGAGGACGCAGTCGTAACTTTTCAAACGCGCCCGGGAATAAATTTATGGGTCAGCGCGGATGGGATATTACGGGTAAACGGTAAAACCTGGGTATTCAATAAAATAAAGGGTTAATTGCTACTATTGTAGAAAAAGCCTGTCTTCCTGTAAAATAAATTATGAAGCGGATTTTATTATCGCTATTATTACTATTTTTTACTTTCCCGCTTTTTGCGCAAAACCAGCCCATTTACGCCGGTCTTAACGTTGATGAACAGCTTTCCCTTGTCGGCATGATGATGGCAGATCTTCTGGAACGATTCGGTCCGCCAAGATCGGTTATTTCCGAAAGAGGAAACGAGCCCTGGCAGGACGACGTTGTTTTTCAATATAATGGCGCTGATTTTTATATTTACAGAGATCGGATTTGGCAGGTTAAATTGGCCTCGACGCACGGTATTTCAAACGGCGATAAAAAAGCGGCTGTTTTACTCACTTTGGGTAGCAACGCTGTAGACAAAGAGGATCATGCGCTTCTTGCGATAAACGGAAAGAGTTGGCCTTTAATGATGAGGGTTAATTTTAGTAATTCGGGGCTGGTAACGGCTATTTACATTTACCGTCCCGATTTTTAGGGGGATTTTTTGGCTAAAAATTGCTTATGCCTTACAGGTAAGACCATCAAACAGGATGTGGATTTATTGAACAAATACCGTAAATATGCCGATTTGGCTGAGTTACGGGCTGATTGTCTGGATTCCGACGAGCGCTTATTCATACGCCGTTTTCCGGAACTGGCGGGAGTTCCCGTTATTCTGACTGTCAGACGCGATGTTGACGGAGGATATTTTTCAAGCGGCGAGGGCGCAAGGTTAAAACTGCTCGCAAACGGACTTGCATACGCAAACGCGGACAGCAGGCTTAACTTTGCCTATGTTGACATCGAAGAAGACTTTAATGCTCCAAGTCTTGAAGAAGCGGCGCGTACATTCGGGACAAGAATTATTCGCTCATGTCATGATTTAAAGGGGAGTATTGACGATATTTCCGCAAAAATTAAATCAATGAAACGCGCGGGAGACGAAATAGTAAAAGTAGCGGTTTCAGTAAAATCTACCCATGACGTATTAAATGTTTTCAGGGCGTCCAATACTTTCATAAAACAGGATAAAATTCTTATTTGTATGGGCCATTACGGCATTTATTCAAGAATACTTGCCGAAAGATTCGGTTCATTTTTAACTTATTCAAGCGCGTTATCTGAAAACGTAATCCCCGGCGCTCCGGGGCAGATGGATGTCCGCGAGCTTTCCGAGCTGTACCATTTTAAGAAAATAACAAAAGATACAAAAATATACGGAGTTATAGGCAACCCGTTAAAATCCAGCGTAAGCCCCTGGTTTTTTAACACTATTTTTAATCTTGAAAACGCGGATTGCGTGTATGCCCCCTTCCCTGCTACGGATATAAATGATTTTCTGGATCTTGCGAATGGATTAAATATACAGGGACTTTCTATAACAGTGCCTTACAAGGAAATAATTCTTCCGTATATTGATGAAAAATCGGAAATTGTACAATCAATCGGCGCGTGCAATACCATATACCGCAAAGGGGACGTATGGTACGGCGATAATACCGATTACGCCGGTTTTAAAAGTTCACTATTGAATTTTTTAGACAGGAAAGATTTAAAACGGCAAAAAATTACAATAATAGGCGCCGGAGGCGTGTCACGCGCCGTAGCTGCGGAAATATATAAAATGGGCGGCAAAGCCCTTATCTTAAACCGCACCGTTCATAAAGCCTCAAGTATCGCATCACGGTATAATTTCCGCTGGGGGGGGCTGGATAATCATGGAATAGAACTTATGTCCAAATTCAACGACATAATAATCCAAACCACTTCCGTCGGCATGGAAGGTTATGATGAATCAGATCCGCTGGAAACTTATGTATTTTCAGGAAAAGAAGCGGTAATGGATTTGATTTATACTCCCGCCCAGACGCCTTTTTTAAAAAGAGCCGCGTTCGCAGGATGCAAAACGCTCAACGGTTACGATATGGTAATACGTCAGGCTTGTTTGCAATACGCAAACTTTTTTGACAGAGAAATACCAAAAACACATTTATCACAAATAAATTCATTAGGGGCAGGCGGATGGGACAGGATAGCGTGGGGTTGATGAAAGAAGCGGCGGGTAAAGCCGCCGTAGACGAAATGGTAAAAAGCGGCATGAAACTCGGTCTTGGAACCGGTTCTACCGCTATTCACGCGGTTCGCAGGGTAGGAGAACTTTTGTCGCAGGGAGCGTTACGGGACATTCACGCGTTTGCCACAAGTTTTCAAACGGAAATTGAGTGTGAAAAACTGCGGATTCCTTTTTTTACGTTAAATTCACGCGAACTTTCATCAGGACTGGATTTAACGATTGACGGCGCTGACGAAGTAGACCCGCAAAGCCGTCTTATTAAAGGAGGTGGCGGCGCTCATTTAATTGAAAAATTAGCAGCTTATGCTTCCGCGCAGTACGCTATTACAGTGGACGAATCAAAATTGACGGAGCGCCTGGGAGGCGGTTTCCCCGTTCCTGTGGAAGTTGTTCCGGAAGCGAGAGCGCAGGCGGCAAAAGCGCTTGAAAAATTAGGCGCTAATGTTATTATTAGGGAAGCAGTACGAAAAGCGGGACCTGTAATCACAGAGCACGGAAACCTGATTTTGGACATTCGCTTTAATTCTCCTATAGACCCGTCATTAATGGAAACGGAAATAAACAACATTCCGGGCGTTGTGGAGAACGGGTTTTTCACCCAAAAGCCGCCTGTAGTATATATTGCCCGTTCAAACGGAACGGTAGAAAAAAGAGGAATATGATAAAGACTATATTTTAAAGTATAGCGCGGCGCTTTAATAAATCATTCCTGCGTCCCAGCATAGATCAAGGAGTAAGCTATGATCGATTTAAAGGAACACTTAAAAGAAATATCCGGCAGCGATTATCTTGACGCTGAGTTATTCATAAAATACAGCGTAAAACGCGGTTTGCGAAACGATGACGGAACCGGCGTACTTGTCGGACTTACAAGAGTCGGGGACGTACGCGGTTACATTGTAGATGAGGAAGAAAAAGTCCCCACTACCGGCAAACTCTACTACAGGGGAATTGATATTGAAGACATTGCAAATGAAGCCGCAAAGCAGAACCGTTTTTGTTTTGAAGAGACAATTTATCTTCTTCTTTTCGGCAAACTGCCAAACCAAAAACAACTTGAAAATTTTAACAAATTGATAGGTGAAACCCGCATACTGCCGAAAAACTTTGTAGAAGACGTAATCATGAAAGTTCCATCACGTGACATAATGAACAAATTGGCTTTTTCTATACTTGCCCTGTATCCTTATGATAATGACCCGGAAAATCAGTCTCCCGAAAATGTTCTGCGCCAGTGCATAGAATTAATAGCGCGTTTCCCGGCGATTGCCGCATATTCCTATATGTCAAAGAAACACCACTTTGACCGCGAAAGTTTAATAATTCACCCCGCGGATCCGTCATTATCAAGCGCGGAAACTATTCTTTCGCTTATAAGGCCGGATAAAAAATACACCCCATACGAAGCTATGTTATTAGACCTTGCTTTGGTGCTTCACGCGGAACACGGCGGCGGAAACAACTCTACATTTACTGTACATGTTGTTTCGTCCTCGGAAACAGACACCTACTCCGCGATTGCCGCCGGTATCGGTTCGCTAAAAGGATATAAACACGGCGGGGCAAACGCGAAGGTAATCGGCATGATGGATGAAATCATGAAGAACGTTAAAAATTGGGAAAGCGAAGAAGAAGTGTCCGCCTACCTTGAAAAAATTCTTAAAGGCCAGGCTTATGACAGAACAAAAAAGATCTACGGTCAGGGACACGCGGTTTATACAATATCAGACCCGCGCGCGATCCTGTTACGCGATAAAGCAAGAACGCTGGCGGAAGAAAAAGGAATGTTAAAGGAATTTAATCTATATTGCCTGATTGAAAAACTTACTCCTATAGTGTTTAAAAAAGTTAAAGGCTCTGACAAGGACATTTGCAGCAATGTGGATTTTTATTCAGGCTTTGTTTATAAAATGCTTGGCATTCCCCAGGATTTAAACACTCCAATTTTCGCTATAAGCAGAATAGCGGGCTGGTGCGCGCATCGCTTAGAAGAAATTATTGCAGGCGGAAGAATTATCAGGCCTGCGTATAAGTGCGTACAACCTCGACTAAAGTACACCGATGTAAAGGGGCGATAGTAGAGATTTCATACTAAGATTACAAACCACAAAGAATAAATCTTCATTTAAATAAAATCCGGAATACGCAAAGCCCTTCCGGGGGCTAGACGGCTGTGGCATTTATCTCGCAATGCTTTAGCATTGCAGCACGCTTTGGCGTGGCATTATTGCGATCCACACCGTGCACCCCCGGCAGAGCTTTGCGTATTCCGGCTATTACCTAGTGGAAGATTTTTTATACTTTTAAACTTATCAATATTTTAAATAAGTTCGTCTTTATCAGCTTCGACAATATAGCCTAAAAGATCACGAAGGGGAATCATGGTGATAGCACGTTGTATGCCTAAAGAATTTATTTAGTACAGGCGCGCATTAACATTTTAACTACTAATTTTTTACATTATTATTAATAGCCAATAGATGATAAATTTTATATAACGCAAATTTAAGATGTTTATGAACTAAAGGTTCATATACAAGTAGTTATATGCCATTTTGCCTTAAAAATATTGACAAAATAAAATACTTGAGATAAAATGCTTTTGAAAAGGGGAATAGTATGTCTGAAGAAGTAAACATTAATGAAAAAATTGTATCGGCTGGTAAAATATTTACAGATAGAAAATTATGGCTTGGATCAATATTAGGTGGACCATTAATGGCTGGATATATAATTTATAAAAATTATAAAGTTTTTAAAGAATATGACAAAGCAAATAAAGTAATTATTATAACAATATTATTTACAGTGATTTTATTCATAATAATATTTTCTATGCCTGATAATATAAAAATACCAAAACAAATAATACCGATATTATATACCAGTATTGCTTGGGGTTTTTTGAAAAAGTATCAAGGAGATAAAATCGAAAGGTATAAGAATAATGGGGGAGAATTAATTGGATGGGGCAAGACACTATTAATTAGCATTTTAGTGTTAATTATTACTGTTATTTCAATTTTTGGAGTAATAATATTGTTAAAAATAATAAAATAATAGTGTACGGCAAAACGGCATATAACAGGCTGTTTACGCTCCGCCGCCATACGGCGGCTTCGGGCTGGCAAACAGTCGTAAACAGCCGGAACGTTATGCGAAAGCCCACCTAACATTATCATGAAATAAAGTTTTAAATATAGACAAAATAATTAAATTATGTTATAATAAATTATATGGAGAAATAATGTTAATAGATAGTATAAAAAATCAGACAAAACAAATATTCCAAAATATTGAAATATTATTGGAAGTAATTCCTGCAAATGAATTTGATATAGTAAAAGGTGGATTTAAAACTTGGAAACATTTTTATCATTTAATACATTCACTGGATAAAAATTTTATAGATCCAGGTAATTATGAAGAGCCGGAATTTCATAAAAAGAATTTAGACATAATATATTTGGATGATGGTAATAAATTAACAAAAAATGACATAGAGGTTTATTATAATAATGTAAAAAACAAAATACAAAAATATATAAATGAATTAAATGAAAAAACATTGGATGTAAAAATAATATTCAAAGAAATGAACTTGACAAAATTAGAATTAATTTTAGCACAATTAAGACATATTTTTTATCATATTGGTTATTTACATTGTTGCATAAAAATGGAAAAAGGAGAAACACCGGAATATATTGGACTATATAAAATAAAACCAGAAAAATAATAATTTAAAAATATACGGTGGGCCATCGCATAACAGGACGGTAAGTGCAATTGGAAAATTTTATTTTTATAATATTGACATAAAAAGAATTATGATATAAATTATATTTATTGGAGGGATTATGAAGTCAAAACTTCTGAGTGTTTTCTTTATTTTTTTTATCATTGAGCTGGCATTTTCGCAGAATGATCCTGATATTTATAGCAATAATCCAAATTTTAGATGGGTTTTAGTTAATAATTCATCTCATGAAGTTGTAATTACATTTAAGAATAATAAAGAATTTAAACTTGATCCATATGGTGGATACCGATGGTTTTCACCAATATGGTTGGTAAATACAATGGAATATAGAGCAGAATCTAGTAATACTTCCAGTTATTCTTTTGTTTGGACAAATTTTCCTACTGGAAGAAGATATTGGTCATATAATTTTTATGACCCGAATAGAGTGATTCAGGTTTGGAATGGACCAATAGCCATATTTTATAATAAAGAAAATAGACAAATAAACAGCAGACTCAATAGGATTCCTTTGGTTCAGCAGGCGGCAAATAGTAATTATTGCGGTATTGCATGTTTACAAATGGTAGAAAATTATTATTTTAGCAGATCCAACAGTCTTGATAATATCTGGAGGGAAATTTCTAGTACTTCATCTCTTGGTCGTATAGTAGGAAAAACATATTTAATGGGAAAATACGTAAAAAATAATAATTTATTTTCCAGTGTTGTTAGATTTTCTGATTTAAGTAGAATTCTCTATTATTGTGAAGCATTTCAAATACCAGCTATTATGAATGTTCGTTCATCTGCAAATAGTTCTCTTGGTCATTATATAGTATTTGCAGGATATGATCCAGAAACTGGTTTAGTAAGGGTAAAAGATCCTAATTATATAAATATAGTGACATATAATTATAGTGATTTAGAATATTTATTTACTAAATTGAATGCTAATGATGAAATCGGTGGCAATATTATTATTTTGCCTAGTGATAAAATGATTATTCAAAAGAATACACACTGTATATATTGTAATTATGTAAATACTGTTGATGAATTAATAATTGATGCAATCAGTGGTTTGATTTGTATTAATTGCGATAGTTTTTTCCAAGTGCAATAATGATAGATTTTTATTGACGTAATTTTATAAAAAAATCAACTTCGCTTAACAAACGTTAACTGCTCACCGCCCTGTTCGGGCGGTTCTGTTTGCACAAAATACGTTCGGGCTTCGCCCTCTGCGGTATTTTGCTCCACTACATTTTGGGCAGGGGTCAATACTTACGCATTGCCCTATTACCTGCTCCAAACGTCAATTATCTAGAACGTTAAGCGCAATAGGGACTAAATTGGTTCAAATAGTCAATATTTTGGTATTGGTGGTGAATTTCTTTTTGTTTCAAATTTTAATGATGCTTTTACATATAATATTATTATGAATGGTAAATTTTATCCAATACAAACAAAAATCGGTAATCTTTTTATTGATACAGGGTTGGGTTATAGAAGATGAAAATCTATTTTTGATGGTGCTAATGATGATATTCATTGTTTGGTAGGGGTAGCACATACTGGGTGGAAATTTATATTCCGGAAAGGTTTTGTTTTAGAGCCTGGATTTGGCGTAAGATATGATTTTATAACTTTTTCTGGTGATGAGGCTTTTAAATTTGGATTAAATATATTATTAAAATTTTGGTGGACATTTTAAATAATTATGATGAAAAAATATATAAAATATAAATTTATGGAATATAAATAAAGTACGCCCCTACAGTGCTTAACAGGACGGTAAGTATACGCCGCCTGACGGCGGCTAGGCTACGCAGCAGGACGTTATTCAAAAGTTTTTTTTAATTGGTTAGAAAAAGAGTTGAAATAAAATAATAAATGTTATAATATATTTTTATGGATTAATTGGAGAAAAACAATATGGAGATTATTTTTGGAAATAAAATATCTGTAGAAGATTTTATTAATTTAAGAAAATCAGTTGGGTGGGGTGAAATGGATTTGAAACTTGCATCTAAAACAATAGAAAATGCTTTATTTATAATAACAGCCATTTTTGAAGGTAAAATAATTGGATTAACAAGAGTAAGTGGGGATGGGGGTTATACTGTTTTAATTCAGGATGTAATTGTGTTGCCAGATTACCAGAATAGAGGGATTGGAAAAAAATGGAAAGAAAAAATATATTTCCATGTTTATTGATTTGCGTAGTATTCGGATACTTTGCAATATATTCTATTTCTGGGGCATTTAGATTAATTTATCTAAAAATGTCTCATGAAACAGTTAATGGTACTATTTATAAGGTTAATAGTTATTCAACTGGAAGGTATTTAAGTTATAGTATAACTTGTTCATTCACATATAAAGATAAATTTAATGAAATAGAATTACCGATTACAGACATTTTTCCATTTGTTGGATCAGTTTATAAAGAATATCCAACGGGAGATACAACATTTTTGATAAATTATGAAGCAGGTATTGTTTTTCCACAAAATAATATAAATATGGAAATACGGAGAAGATTGTTCCGTTTTATTTTTAACGTTATTGTAATAATTTTTACAATAAAAATGTATTCTAAAATAAATAAAAAAGAAGAAGAAGCAGAAATATCTAATAAAAAATGCAGAAAATGTGATACTGTTTATAACGGATACCACAAAAAATGTCCTAATTGTGGTTCGTCTTTATATGAAGAAACAAATGAAAGTGTAGTTACAGTACTTTCTCAAAATACTGCTAAAGATATATATAATGGTGAAACTTGGATATGTAAAAATTGTGAGGAGAAAAATCCTATTAACTCAACATTTTGTAAAGGTTGTGGAGAATATAAATAGTAAAAAGCAAAAAATACTATAAACGCACCGATGTCAGTCACCCGTTACACGATGTATGCCTAAAGAATTTATTGAGTACAGGCGGGCGGGCGCGCGTGCTGGAAAAACTCTGGGGGAGTCTGCCTCCGAGCCCACTTCGTGGTCTCTCCGGCAGGGAACCCACAGAAGATGTTTTTCCATCACGCGTGCCTGCCCGCCTGTACTCAAGTATTTTATTCGGCATACATCTTCAAGCGCATATTAGCATTTTAACTTTTAATCTTTTGCATTATTACCAATAGCCAGTAAATGATAAATTTCATATATAACGCAAATTTGAGATGTATATGAGCTTTTTGTTCGTATACAAATCGTTAGGCGAAATTAGGGCAAATTGTTGACAAAAATATATTTAAATAATATAATTTATATAAGGATAAATATAATGGATAATGAGAATATTTGTAGTATACATAATTGTACTATGGAAAAAGAGAAAGTAGGAATATATCTTCATGCACAATATTTAGGAGGTATATATGGTTATAAAATTGCAAAATCTAAATTGTTCATAAATTGTGATGATAGAATTGAAGAAGAAATATTTGAAGTTGGTAAAGGTTATGAATTAAAATACGTGTGTAAATTATGTAATAAAGCAAGAGAAGAATGGGTGAATGCACATCGCTCTCATATTTGTTTTCAATTAAATAAAAATATAAAAGAAAGAATAATTGTAATTCTAAATAATGAAATTAAATTATTATTGAAAAAAATATTTAAACCTTTTAAAAATTATTGGATAACAAATATTTCTCTACCTAATGGTTTATATAATATAATTTTACAAAATAAAAAATCAAGAGAAATTATAATAAATATTTCTTTAGAAATAAATAATGAAAGAATACATTTTTATATTGAAAATGAAGGAGATAATATTTATTATAAAACAGAAAATTTAGGAAAGGTGATATTTGATGTAGAATGTAATGAGAAGCCCTAACTTCGCCTAACAGGTCGGTAAACGCTTCGCCGCCTTCGGCGGCTCGGGCTACGCAAAACGCCAGTCGGGGCTTCGCCCCTTTGTGGCATTTTGCTCCGCCACATTTTTTTGCGCCCGTAAAAAC
>Ga0268262_10000842_pt1 | contig 39729 bp, 41 predicted proteins | sample TergutNc150P3_FD_190354 | JGI IMG/M metagenome (GOLD analysis project Ga0268262, IMG submission 190354) | Nasutitermes corniger P3 segment gut microbial community from laboratory colony in Florida, USA - Nc150 P3 (SPAdes) (version 2) | ecosystem: Host-associated > Arthropoda: Insects >...
ATAAAAATATCCCGAACGCGCTTTTTATCGCGTCCGCATACCCGTATTGTAAGTTGTAGCCTTCCCGCCGTTTGAAGGCCTCTTCTTTTTCCAGGCTGTCGCCTATCTCTTCAAATTCCCGCAGTTGTTCTGCTAATATTCCCCTTCCCATGCACTCTTTTTATCATGTTTTTTGCTAAATGTAAAACTGCTGGGGAAAACCGTTGTTTTTGGGCTGTTTTTACGGTATATTTAGGCAAGGAGGCTGTTGTATGGTAACAATGACTGAGGAAAAGAATCGTGTCCTCAATTATCGGGAAGTAAAAGCCGAATATGACGGGCATTGGGTTTTATTCGACCACAGGGACTTTCCGCCGGAAGATGACATGGGGTATGTAGTTGCCTACGGCGACGGAAGCGACGAAGATTGGGAAGCCCTACGGGAAATTCAATGCGGTAAGTATCACGGCAAAGTACTTCTAATAAAAGGATGGGTACCCAAAGATGACGACGTATTCGACAGTGGCATTATCGAGATGGTTTGAGCACCGCTACAAATTCGTTGCTAATGTTTATGACTTACGGATAAAAGAGTTTGTTGAAACCACCGTATTTTTAGATACAGGCTGTTACAACACATTAATCCCAAGACGCCTTGCGGAACAATCGGGGCGTTCTTTGGGGTTTAAGGTAAAATACAGTCTCGGAGCCAGTTCTATAGAAACAGAGGCGTTTTCCATAGATAAAATAATGATCGGCGGTTTTCTCATTGAGAGGGTCGTCGCGTTTGCGGGAAAATATAAGGGAGATCATGAAGACAACATCTTTCTTGGAACGAATGTAATTAACAACTGGGAAATGCTCATCAGCAGAAAAAAGCATACGTTTCAATTCCGCGAGGAGCCGCCTGACAGCCTTCCGAACAAGACTAATATCTATCAGAACTATTTTAACAAAGAGGGCAAATACATCTACGTTCAGGACAGCTAATCTTTCTTTATGCCTTTCCGCTTAATCTCCCTTGTCTATATTGTCCAGCGGGCTGGTGATTGTCAGGACTTTGCGCCTTGCCACATGGGTGTACCGTTCCGTTGTGAGGAGCGAGGCGTGGCCCAACAGCTCCTGAATATAGCGGATGTCCGTCCCCCCTTCCAGCAAATGGGTGGTGAAGGAGTGCCGCAGGCTGTGGAGCGTCGCGTCTTTTTCAATTTTGGCCTTTTTTAGCGCGTGCTCGAATATATGCTGGGCTGAACGTATGCTTAAATGTTTGCCCGGCTCGGCCCCGCTGAAAAGCCAGTCTGTAACAGTGTACCGTGAATAATATTCGGCAAGGGCGTTTTTTACGGTATCCGACACAAGGCTGTAGCGGTCTTTGCGCCCCTTGCCGGCCTTTATGTTGACTGTCTGCCTGTCGGTGTCCACGTCCCGCTTTTTAAGCCTTACCACCTCGCTGACCCTCAAGCCCGAGGCGTATACCATCATCATCAGCAGCCGGTGTTTATAATTATCTTCGGCCGTGAATATTTTTTTGATTTCGCCCTTTGACAGGACTACCGGAAGGCGTTTATCCTGGCGGGGCCGGTGCTGCTCTTTTATTATGTCTTTCGGCAAGATTCTCGTGTAAAAGAATTTTATCGCGCTTAAAGCCAGATTTAATGTCGCCGCAGAATAATCCCTTCCTTTTTCGACAGCGGCGAGAAACTGCTTGATGTCGTCCGATTGAATTTCCTCCGGCAGCTTTTGAAGGTTATGGCAGAGAAAACGGTTATAGTAGAGATAATTATATCTGGTTTGGCGGCTGTATTTTGCGGCCCGCATTTCGTTCTCAAGTTTTATTTCCCAGTGTTTGGGGAATTTGTCAGATTCAAGCGGCGGGATCGGGACGGACGGCGCGGCGGGTACGGCAGTACGGGGGCATTCCGCTCTCTTTTCGGCGGGACATGTCTCCGGTAATCCCTGCCATCGGCGTTCCCGAAGGCCGAACACCCGTACCGGATTGGGGTCATCTTCCAGCACATGAACATTGGGAATGAACGAGATTATCCGTTTAAAACGTATCCTGTCCCCGTTCCGTTTGAAAACAAACTCCTTGCGGACAGCGTCCCATGCGCCGCCGCCGGCCGATACGAACATATTGAACAAATGCTGGTCGAAATCGAAAAACGGAATCCTGATAACGCCGGATTCATAAAAAAAATAGACCACTTCCATAGCCGACCCCCCTAAAACAAAGAGCAAAGAGCAAGTAGCAAGTAGCAAAGGAAGATAAAGAGAGTTGCGTCTTAACTTTGCTCCTTGCTCATTGCTATTTGCTCTTTATATATATATGGCGCAAACGTGCGTTTTGCATGAGCGGCAAACGGATTTTTTTTCTTTCCTTTATTCCTAATTCCTCACTCCTAATTCCTAATTTTTTATCTTCCGCTTTGCAAGCAGCGCCGCAGTAACGCACAGAATGATTGTAAGGACAAAAAGCAGGCTGCACATGGCGTTGGTTTTGGGGGTTACCCCGGCCTTGATACGGGAATAAATAACCATCGGCATGGTGTTGGTGTCTACCCCGGCGACAAAAGAACTGACAATCACGTCGTCAAAACTCATGGCAAATGATATTAACATCCCTGAAATGACGGCGGGAAGCACCAGGGGCAGGGTAATGTCGCAAAACGCCCTTATATCCGATGCCCCCATGATCCTCGCCGCTTCCGCATAGCCCTTGTCCAGGCCGGAGAGCCTTGCCCGAACCAGCAGGTAGGGATAGGGGACGCAAAAAGCCGTGTGGGCTATTACCAGGCTGGTCATTCCCAGAGGCAGCGACAGGAGCGAAAAGAACGCCAGAAAAACCATGCCCATGATGATCTCGGGGGTCATTATCGGGAGAATCGAAAGGTATTCCATGATCTTGTGAACGCTCCCCCCCCTGCCCTGATCTTGCGCTCGGACTTTCGCCATTCCCGAAGCAGCCAGCGTTCCCAGGGCCGCAGACAGGCCGCTTGACAAGAAGCCCAGTATCAGGCTGGTTCTAAGGCCCTCGAACATGGCGCGATCATGGAGAAGCTCCGCGTACCAGGAGAGCGTAAAACCGCCCCACACCGAGGTAAGGCGGCTCTGGTTAAACGAATAGGCAATTACCAGAATAATCGGAACGTACATTACTACGAGGATAAAGCCCAAATACAGCGCGAACAGGGCCGGCCTTTTTCGCAGGATCATATCAGCCCCTCGATTTCGCCTGTGCGGGCGGCAAGGCGGTACATGTACAACAGCAGGCTGGTCAGCGCCATCAGCGTAACGCTGAGAGCAGCGGCGAACGGCAGGTCGTGCACGTTCATCACCTGTTCGCGGATCAGGTTTCCCACGAGAACCACCTTGTTGCCGCCGAGTATGTCGGCTATAAAGTACAGACCCATTGAGGGGATGAACGTGAGAATAACGCCCGAAAACAGGCCCGGCATGGTCAAAGGCAGGGTGACGGTGAGGAAGGCGCGCAAACGCCCCGCCCCCAAAATACGCGCCGCTTCCACAAGGGAACGGTCTATTTTCTCGGCGCTGGCGTACACCGAGTAGATCATAAACGGCAGCAGGGCGTAGATCATGCCGGTAACGACGGCGGGATAACTGTACAAAAGGCGCAGGGGATCATGCCGCAGATCAAGACGCGCCAGCAGGTACGCCAGCAGGCGGTCAAGGACGCCGTTTGACCTGAACATGATTATCCAGCCGTAAAGCCGCATAAGGGCGCTGGTCCAGAACGGGATTATCAAAAGGAACATCATCCTGCCCCGCCAGACAGGGCCAAGTCGCGCCATAAAATAGCCGAAAGGGTAGCCTGTCAGAGTGACAGCCAGGGTGCTTACAAGCGCCAGTTTTACCGACTGTTTGAATGTTTCAAGGTAGACAGGCTCAAAAATAAGGCGGTAGTTCCGCAGGGTGAATACCGCTTCTACATCCCAGACGCCCTGCCGCCGCATAAAACTCAAGGCAAGCAGGTACACAAGAGGCCCGAGGACAAAAATAATGGTAAAGAGGTACATGGGGATAAGTGAAGCGGGCGGGGGCGATGACTGCGTTTTGTTCATTCCTTCCTCACTGTTACAGCGCTGGCGGGCAGCCAGCTTAGTTCCACTTCGTCGCCCGTCTCAAAGGGGCTGTCAATGCCCTGCACGCTGGCGCATATTTCCTCGCCGAAAGAGGGGCCTTTGCTCTTTATCACAGCGGTTATGCGTAATAAGCCGCCTGAAAAACTTTTATCTTTCACCTCGGCTTTAAGCCCTCCATCGGAGGGCCGCACTCCATCGGAGGGCCGCGCTCCCCCATCCGCCTTTGTCAAGGAAATATTCTCGGCGCGCACGGCAAAACATTCTTTATCATTAATTGAGATGAGGTTGGAGTTTCCTACAAACCTGGCGACAAACGCCGTTTTGGGGTTCTTGTATACTTCGGCGGCGCCCGCCACCTGCTCGAAAACGCCGTTTCGCATAACGGCGACGCGGTCGGACATTGCCAGGGCTTCTTCCTGATCATGGGTTATATACACGAAACTGATGCCGAGCTGTTTTTGTATGCGCTTAAGCTCAACCTGCAATTGCCGCCTAAGCTGTAAATCCAGCGCCCCGAGCGGCTCGTCAAGCAACAGGACTTTGGGCCTGTTAATCAGCGCCCGTGCCACAGCCACGCGCTGCCGCTCCCCGCCGGAAAGCTCGTTCGGCCTCCGTTTTTCAAAACCCTCCAGCCGCACCATAGCCAGGGCGCCCTTTACCTGCTGTTTGATTTCCGTCCTGGGCATCCCTTTCAGCATGAGGCTGTAACCGATGTTCTGTTCTACGTTCATGTGGGGGAAAAGGGCGTAGTTCTGGAAAACCATGTTCACGCCGCGCTTGTCCGGGCTTACGCCGTTAACGTCGATCCCGTCCATCAGCACCCGCCCGGAATCCGAGGTTTCCAGACCGGCTATTATCCGCAGTATGGTTGTCTTTCCGCAGCCGGAAGGCCCCAGGAGGGTGATAAACTCCCCGTAGTCAACAGAAAGATCAAGCCCGCGAAGAACTGCAACATGCCCGAAACTTTTGGTTATTCTCTCAAGCCGCAGTAATTCCTGTTTTTCCACAATGGTTAAAGGGTACTATAACAAGGGGCAAAGAGCAAGGAGGCGAAAAAGAATTAGGAATGAGGAGTGAGGAATTAGGAATAAAGAATTTTCAAAACCCGCTTGACAGTATTTACAGAATTACGGTATACTTGATTCTGTAAATAGGAATTTTGTTTGGAAGCTTGTTTTAGATTGCCCGCTTCAAAGGAACCGGGCACTGGATTTAGTTCTAGGGGTCCTGCTTTTATCTTCTCGTCGCTTTTTATCTCCCTTACAAACTTGGTATCTTTTTCTCTCGGGTCAGTTTGACGGGAGGATTTGAGACGCCCGCGCAAGCGGGTGTAGATAAAAGTCCGCTTTTGCGGACGTGAAATTAGGACCTCAGGTCCAAGCATCCTGGTCAGCCCAGGAAAAGGATTTTTTTCAATGGCCAAGAAACTGTATGTCGGGAACCTTTCCTACAACACCACCGAGGACAGCTTGCGGAATCATTTTGCAAGCTTTGGCAACGTAGTCTCCTCCAAGATCATTGTTGATCGCGAGACCGGCAACTCCAAGGGATTCGGTTTTATCGAAATGGGTTCCGATCAAGAAGCGGCGGCGGCAATCGCCGGGACAAACGGGACTGAATTCGAAGGAAGGCAGATCCGCGTCAACGAGGCAATGGACAAGCCTCGCCGGGAACGCTCCGGCGGCAATAACTGGTAAACCAATGTCAAAGAGCAAATAGCAAGGAGCAAATAGCAAAGTAAGACAGGAAACTCTTCTTGTTATTTGAAACTATGCGTAGCACCAGGTTCAAAGAGTAAAGTTAGACAGTAAAATCTTCCTTTGCTCTTTGCTACCTGCTATTTGCTCTTTGGTATGCCTCAATCTCAGCAAAAGGAGTATGCCATGCATGCGGTTTTAGAAGAACTGGGAAAAATCGGCATAGTACCGGTAATCAAAATTGACGATGTCGAAAAGGCGGTTCCTTTAGCCAGGGCGCTGGCTGCCGGAGGTATCCCTTGCGCTGAAATAACTTTCCGCACGGCCCAGGGAGAGGAAGCCATACGGCGCGTATCCAAAGAAGCGCCCGATGTGCTGGCGGGCGCGGGCACGGTGCTGACGACCGAGCAGGTCGATAAGGCAATTGACGCCGGGGCGAAGTTCATTGTCAGCCCGGGACTCAACCCTAAGGTAGTATCGTACTGCATAAAGAAGGGTATCCCCGTAACTCCCGGCTGCGCCAATCCTTCGGACATTGAGCAGGCCCTGGAACTGGGCCTTGAAGCGGTGAAGTTCTTCCCCGCCGAACAAGCCGGGGGCCTTGAATATATCAAAGCAGTATCGGCCCCCTACCCCAATCTGAAATTCATGCCCACCGGCGGCATCAATGCGGCCAATATCGTCAAATATATCGCTTTTGACAAAATTCTCGCCTGCGGCGGCTCATGGATGGCAAGCGCCGAGCTTATCAACGCGGGCGATTTCGATAAAATAACCGCCCTTTCAAGGGAAGCGGTAATGGGAATGTTAGGTTTCAGCGTAGCCCACATCGGGATCAACTCCCCTAATGAACATGAGGCGATAAATGCGGCAAAACTTTTCAACGCCCTTTTCGGCTTCCCTCTAAAAGACGGAAACAGTTCCGTTTTTGCCGGAGACGGCGTTGAAATTATGAAAACGCCCGGCCTCGGCTCTCACGGGCATATCGCCATTAAAACCAACAGCCTGCCGAGGGCGGCGGCCTTTCTCGGGCGCGCCGGAATTGCGTTCGATTACGAAAACGCCAAAAAAGATCCGAAAGGCAATATCGCGGCGCTGTATTTAAAGGAAGAAATTCTGGGGTTTGCCTTGCACCTGCTACAGGCAAAATAGCAGTGAGCAATGAGCAATGAGCAAAGTTAAGAGGTAAATTATGGAAAGGGTAGTTACGTTTGGGGAAATAATGTTGCGGCTGGCCCCGCAGGGGTATAACAGGTTCGTGCAGGAGCAGGTCTTCGGCGCGGCTTACGGCGGCGGCGAGGCGAATGTGGCGGTGTCTTTGGCGAACTTCGGCATTGACGCCGCTTTTGTGACAAAACTGCCGAAGCACGAGATCGGGCAGGCGGCTGTCAACAGCTTGCGGCAGTTCGGCGTTGACACCTCGAAAATCGTAAGGGGCGGCAGCCGCGTGGGGATTTATTTCCTGGAAAAAGGCGCGTCGCAGAGGCCCTCCAAAGTAATTTACGACCGCGCCCATTCCTCAATAGCCGAGGCGGCAACTGCCGATTTTAACTGGGCCGCCATTTTTGAAGGGGTTTCCTGGTTCCACTTTACCGGAATCACCCCGGCAATTTCCGACAGCGCGGCGGCTGTCACCCTTGAAGCGCTGAAAGCGGCGAAGGCAAAAAATGTTACTGTTTCCTGCGATCTCAATTACCGCAAAAACCTCTGGTCAAAGGAAAAGGCCGGAGAAGTAATGGGAACTCTGATGCCCTTTGTTGACCTCTGCATCGCGAACGAGGAAGACGCCTCCGATGTTTTCGGCATCCACGCGAAGAACAGCGACGTAAAATCCGGCAGTATAAGCCACGAGGGGTATAAAGAAGTCGCAAAGGCCCTTATAGACCGTTTCAAGTTCAAAAAAGTCGCGATTACTTTAAGGGAATCGATCAGCGCGAACGACAATAACTGGGCGGCAATGTACTGCTGCGGCAATGATTTTTATTTTTCCAAAAAATACGCCGTGCATATAGTGGATCGCGTGGGCGGCGGCGACAGTTTCGGCGCGGGGCTTATCTACGCGAACCTCAAAGGCTTTAGCCCCCAGGAAAGCGTCGAATTCGCCGTTGCGGCAAGCTGTCTGAAACATTCAATCGAAGGCGACTTTAACCAGGTTTCGGTGGACGAAGTGCAGAAACTCGCAGGCGGCGACGCTTCGGGAAGAGTGCAGAGATAGCAGAGATAACGGAAAATGGATTACGCATCTGAATCGCTGAAGAAGCATTATGAATGGCGGGGCAAACTGGAAACAATTCCAAAGATGCCGGTAAACACGCGGGAGGATCTTTCGCTGGCTTATACGCCGGGAGTCGCCCAGCCCTGCCTTGAAATACAGAAGCACCCGGAAAAAAGCTGGGAGCTGACAGGTCGCTGGAACACGGTGGCTGTTGTCACAGACGGGACAGCGGTGCTTGGGTTAGGCGACATCGGGCCTGAGGCGGGGATGCCCGTAATGGAAGGAAAATGCGTCCTGTTCAAAGCCTTCGGCGGTATAGACGCGGTTCCCCTGTGCATACGCTCAAAAGAAGTTGACGTTATTGTCGAAACAACCGCCCTGCTTGCGGGGAGTTTCGGGGGGATCAACCTTGAGGACATCTCCGCCCCCCGCTGTTTTGAAATCGAACGCAGGCTAAAAGAACGCTGCGACATTCCCATTTTCCATGACGACCAGCACGGCACGGCGATTGTGACGACAGCGGCCCTGCTGAACGCCCTCAAGCTCGCCGGAAAAAAGCTTGAAAACATCAGCGCGGTCATACTGGGCGCGGGCGCTGCCGGAACGGCGGTCGCGCGGCTGCTTTTGGCCCTGGGCCTGGGCGACGTGGTGTTATGCGACAAGCAGGGGGCAATCTACAGGGGAATGCCGGGCCTGAACGACGAAAAGGCCAAGATGGCGGAAATATCGAACAAGGAAATGAAAAAGGGAAGCCTTGCCGACGTTATGCGGGGGGCCGACGTGTTCATCGGCGTTTCCGCGCCGAAAACGGTTACAGCCGAGATGGTGAAATCAATGTCGAAAAACGCGATACTGTTTCCCATGTCCAACCCCGTTCCTGAGATTATGCCCGACGAGGCTAAGGCCGCCGGGGCCGCTATAGTGGGGACAGGCCGCAGCGACTTTGCCAACCAGATCAACAATGTGCTTGCCTTTCCGGGCGTTTTCCGGGGGGCGCTGGATGTCCGCGCGAGCGACATCAACGAAGAGATGAAAATCGCCGCCTCATACGCCCTGGCAAACCTCATCAGCGAAAACGAGTTGCGCCCCGATTACATTATCCCCGCGGCCTTTGACCCGCGCGTAAGAGACGCGGTAGCGTCGGCGACGGCGGAAGCGGCAAGGAAAAGCGGAACAGCGAGAATCAAATAGCAAATAACAAATAGCAGGTAGCAAAGGAAGAGGGAACAGACAAATCAATCTATTTACTTGCATTGCTCACTACTAACTGTTCACTGTTCACTGTTCACTGTTATCTTCCTGTCGTCCAATTCCTGCGTTTCTGCGGCGAACATTTCCTTGCGGTGTTCTTTTTCGCGCCTCTCTTTCAGGTTTTCCATTACCTTAAGTTCGTGGGAAGCCTCAACGTAGAGTTGGCGCTTTTCTTCAACTACTATTTCCGCCTGCGCCGCTTCTTCCATGAGGCGTTCAGTTTCACGCTCCAGACGGTTTATGTATGCGTCCCAGGCAAGCATGGATTGAAGCCCGTCCGTATGACCCGAATTTATCCCGGTAAAACGCTCCCGGATCGCCTCGCTGTGAACAACCGCGTTCCGCTTGATTTGGTTTTCAATACCGGCAAGGATGCCCACGGCGCGGCCCAGTTCAACCCTGGCCTCATGCTCGTGATACTGCCTGAGTTTCAGGACTTTTTCAAGTCCGAACTTAAACCGTTTCACTGTTCCTAATCGCCTTCAGAAATCAAGCGGCTCGCGAAAAGAGCCGCGACGCTGTTCTCCTGCCTTTTAGACGCGCTTTCGCCGCCGGATGATCCGGCTTTGGCTTTGGGCCTCGCCCCGTCGAATTTTATTGCCACGTCTCCGCTGCCCGGAGTCTCCTCAAGAGGTATGGGAATACCTGAGATTTCTTCCATTGCCGAATATGTCTCTTCAAGCGGAGAACGCTCCGTGACTTCCTGTATCAAAAATTCCTCGATGGGACGGTACTTGGCAATCGACTCGTCAATGGCGGGATTGGAACCGGCGCGGTACGCGCCTACGTTGATCAGTTCCTCGGCCTCGGCGTACACCGCCATACTGCGGCGTATAGCCCCCGCCGCTTTTGTAGCCGAAGGCCCCGAAACCGTGGGGGCAAGACGGGAAATGCTTTGCAGCACGTCAATCGCCGGATAATGGTAGGCATGGGCAAGCTTGCGGGAAAGGGTTATATGCCCGTCAAGAATACCGCGCGCCGTATCCGACACTGGCTCGTCCATATCATCCCCGTCAACAAGGATCGTGTAAAAACCGGTGATGCTGCCGTTATCCGAAGTGCCCGACCTTTCCAGCAGTTTGGGCATGGTATCGAACATGCTCGGCGTATAACCCCTGGTGGCAGAGGGCTCGCCGGAGGCAAGTCCTATCTCGCGCAAGGCGCGGGCAAAGCGGGTCACCGAGTCAAAGAGCAGCATAACGTCAAGGCCCTGGTCTCGGAAAAATTCGGCGACGGCTGTCGCCACATAGGCCCCCCGCAGCCTTGCAAGGGGCGGCGAGTTTGAAGGGGTAACCACAACCACGCTGCGGGCAAGCCCCTCGGGGCCGAGATCGTTTTCAATAAAATCATTAACCTCGCGGCCGCGCTCGCCGACCAGGGCGACTACGTTCACGTCGGCGCTGGTGTTGCGGGCTATCATGCCCAGCAGGGTTGATTTTCCCACGCCTGCACCGGCGAATATGCCGAGCCGCTGGCCCTTGCCGACAGCCATAAGGCCGTCAATAGCCCTCACGCCAGTAACAATGCGCTCGGTAATACGCTTGCGTTTAAGCGGGTCCGGAGGGTTTGCAAGCGCGGGGTACATTACCGGGGATTCAATGTCGCCCTTGTCGTCGATGGGCCTGCCCATAGCGTTCAGAACCCGGCCGAGAAGCTTGGTTGACACGGGCACTTCAAGGCGGCTGCCCGTGGCGATGACATTGTTGCCCACTTCAAGCCCGTCGGTTTCCTCAAAGATCATTAACTGCACGATCTCGTTTCTTAAACCGACAACTTCCGCATAAATTGTCCCTTTGCCTTTGGGTACTTCAATTCTGCAAATTTCGCCGATAATTGCCTGCGGCCCCCTGCTTTCAACAAGGAGTCCCTGGACTTTACAGATCTTGCCTACGCATTTTATCGTATCAACGCGCTCAGCCGTTTCAAAGTATTTTGCGAATAACGCGGCTTCCATAAACTGTGCGGCCCCCCTCCCGAATCCAAGAATTTCTATCAACGAATGACACAAATGAACACGAATATTTCAACAGAAATTCATATTAATTCGTTTAATTCGTTGACTCCTCTTTTAGCGTATATTTCGCGGCAGGAGCTTTTGCTCTTGATTTTATCGGCGACACTTCCAGTATCTTCGCCTCAAGCTCGGCAAGCTGGCTTGCTATGCGGGCGTCTATTTCGCCAAAATCCGTTTCTATGACGCAGCCGCCAGAGTCCACGGAAGAGTCCTCCACCACCTGTACCGATTTTACCCCTTCCAGCGTTTGGATAAATTCTTTTGTATGTTCCGTTGTCAGTTTCAGATCGGCGAGATTAACGCGGATAATTATGTTGCCCCTGTCTTTTACCTTCCGCAATGCCTGAACGACATTGGAAACTACCACATCGCGCTGGTTATCTGAAATTACCTTAACAATTTTTCTGACCATGAGCAGAACCAGGTTGATGATTTCCTCTTCGGTCTGTACAAGGATTTCCCCCCGTTTGTCCTGCGCCCTTTCAAGGACTACATGCGTCCGTTCTATCAGGCGGTCAACTTCGGCCTTGCCTTCCGCATAGCCTTCTTTGATGCCGTCTTCCCTGGCCTGAGTCAGGGCGGCGTTTTTTTCTTCGTCAAGGGTCTGGCGCGTGTCTGTCTGAAGTTTCTCGACCAGTTGCTGCGTTTCGTTGATCAGCTTGTCCGCGTCTTCTTTCGCTCTGGCAAGAAGCTCGTCCGCTTCTTCGGTTTTCGCCTGCTTTTCCTTGGAAGCCGCCATATCCGCTTTCTGCACAATCTCATTGGCTTCAGCCTGGGCGGACTCGATCATCGACTTCCGTTCGATTTCCCACTCGGCTCTGAACGCTTCGGCTTCACGGCGGAGATCTTCGGCGGTCGGGCCTGTATACTCCTCCTCCGGCTGGTGATCTGTTTGTTCAGATTCTTCCTCAACGGCGACAGGTTCGTCATGCCCCTTCCCCGACGAAAAGCCCGTGGGGGCGCTGATCATAACCATTTCATCGACAACAATAAGCTCGCCTGGTCTGAATACTGCCTTGGCCATCCCTAACCTCTATTATACATCAATACAGCCGTTAAACAACCATTTCGTCTTCACCCGAGCGGGCAATAACAATTTCGCCGACATCTTCAAGGTGACGGATAATCGAAACTATCTTCTGCTGCGCTTCCTCAACGTCCTTCAACCGTACCGGCCCCATGTATTCCATGTCTTCCTTAAGCATGGTAGCCGCGCGTTTGGACATGTTCTTGAATATCTTGTCCTGTACTTCAGTATCCACACTCTTGAGGGCCTTGGCAAGTTCCTGGGAGTCCACTTCCCGCATAACCTTCTGGATTGAGCGGTCGTCCAGCATAACGATATCCTCGAACACGAACATCCTCTTCTTGATCTCTTCGGCAAGTTCCGGGTCTTCGTCTTCCAGGGCCTCGATAATCTGCTTCTCGGAGGCGCGGTCAACAAGGTTGAGTATTTCAACGATGCTTTCAACGCCGCCCGCCGTGGTGTAATCCTCGCTGGAGAGGGTTGAAAGTTTCTTTTCAAGCACCCGCTCTACCTCGCGGAGGACTTCCGGGCTTGTGCGGTCCATCGTGGCAATGCGGCGGGCAACGTCGCTCTGCACGTCGTGGTTCAGGTTTTGAAGGATAATCGACGCCTTGTTAGGCTCCAGATACGCCAGGATAAGGGCTATGGTCTGGGGGTGTTCCTGCTGGATGAAGTTCAAAAGGTGAGTCGGGTCAGTGCGGCGTATAAAGTCGAAGGGCCGCACCTGGAGGCTCGATGTCAGGCGGTTGATAATGTCAATCGCCTTCTGGCTTCCCAGGGATTTTTCCAGCAGTTCCCTCGCGTAGTCGATACCGCCCGTGGAGATAAACTGGTTCGCCATCATGAGTTCCTGGAACTCTTTCAGGATTGTATCCTTAACTTCGGCGTCTATTGTCTCAAGCCGGGCAATTTCAAAGGTAAGGGTTTCAATTTCATCTTCCCTGAGGTACTTGAAAATTTCGGCGGAAAGTTCCGAACCTATGGTAACGAGGAAGATTGCTGATTTTTGGCGTCCGGAATACTCCTTTCCGCCCTTTTTTTTCTTTGCGCCGCCCGCTGCCGGCGCGGCCCCGTCCGCCGCTGCTGCGTTTGTCTTTGACATTATCCCCTCCCTGGCGCGGCCTGCATGGTGTATACACCCGCGCTATATATCTGAACATGAATCGCCTTCATGCTATTCCTCCAAAAGCCAGGTTCTGATAAGCTTGGCGCAGTCTTCCGGATGCTCTTTGGCAAGGTTGACCACCGATTCCATAAGTTCCATGCGCGAACGTTCTTCCACCGAAATGGAAACTTCCATGCCTTCCTGTTCCGCCCTCATCATCTCGCTCTCGCGCAGGGACTGTTCGCGCATGGCGCGTTCTTTTTCCGCCTGCCGTTTTCTGCGCTCTATTTCGCGGGAAACCGCCCTGAATATTACAAAACCAAGCAGCAACAATGTCAAAACAGTAAAGAAAACTATTATTGTTGTCTGCATCTGTTTCTTTCTGAAATACTCGGCGTCCTCTTCCTGGAATTCTTTCCTTCTTTCAAATTGTATATTCCGCACCGTTACCGAGTCGCCGCGCCTCGCGTTATAAGCAATCGCGTCGCGGATCAGAGCCTCGGCATCACGAAGCTGATCCTGAGGAACGGGGATATATTCCCGCTCTATTGTGTTCTCGGCCGCCACAACCGGGTTCCCCTTCTCGTCGTATTTCTTCTTCCATGTGCCGTCTATGTTAACCGAAACCGTTACGCGGTCTATCTGGGGGCTGCGGTCTTCCTGTGTTTTCCTCTCGTTGATCTCGTTATTCTGGACATCGGTTTTCTGCTCCATCCTGCCGTAGAGGTTTGACATATCCTTAAATGCCGGAGGGGTCTGGCCTTCCACGCCGGCCGGGCCTTCGGGGTTATAACCGGTTCCCTGCCATTCGGTGGTCGATCTGCTGGTTGAGCGGGGAACGTTCGGAAGTATTTCCGAATCGTCATAGGCGAGTCCCGGGGTTCTGGGCCTGAGGATGAAAGGCAGGAATTCCTTTGTTTCCACGTTCTTTTTGGACATATCCATTTCGATCTTGATATTAAGGTCTCGGACGCGATCCATGCCAAAAGTGTTCTGCAGACTCCTTAAAATGTCGGCGCGGTATTTTTTTTCAAGCTCCTGTATCTGCTTTTGTTCCCTTTCAATGAGATTCAAGCGATCCATGGCGGCCCTGCCGGAAAAATCGTTTAACACGTTGCCGTTGTGGTCGGTAATAACGATGTTTTCATCTTTCAGCCCTTCAACGGCGTATTTAAGCAGTTTCTGTATGCCTTCTACTTTTTTGATGTTCGAGGTAATGTCGCTTCCCGGCTTGGGGGTTATGATCACGCTTGCCGATACCGGGTTCTGGTCGGAGCGGAACAGTTCTTTTTCGGGGACAACAATGGTGACATTGGCGTTATCAACATCGTCAAGGGCTTTGATGTGATCGGTGATCATCTGGGTCTGGGCGCGGCGGAAATTTACGTTGCGCTCAAAATCGGTCGCGGTCCAGCGTTCCTTGTCGAAAATCGCCCAGGGATCGGTACCCTTGGGTACAAGGTCTTCGCGGATCAGTATACCCCTCATGCGCCTTGCGGTGCTTTCATTGGCTACCTGTACCAGACCGGAAGGGCTGACAACGGATTTTACCCCTTCCTCGTCGATTCTCCGCACAATGCGGTCAAGCGCTTCCGGGTCTGTTATCTCCCTGCTAAAAACCGGCACTAAACTCGGCGAGGAAGAGACGCTGAACAGGGCGACGGCTCCGCCAATAAGCAGAACGGCAATCCCGATAAGGATAAGCCGCTGGAATATTGACCATTTGCCCCAAAGATTTTTTATATGCTCAAATATTTTTTTCAAGAAATCACCCATCTATCCCCTCCCCCTTTTAATTGTTATCTGGCGTTGATTAAATCTCTCCAGCCCTGTACCACGCGGCTAAGAATATTTCTTGTCGCATTTAACGACATACTCGCCTCTGCCTGGGCAATAGTGACGGTATGTATATCCACCGAATCAGGATTGACAATCGCTTCCTGCGAAAGGGCGGAAGCGTACTGCTGTTGTCCTGAAACCTTGTCCAGGGCCTGGAGCATGGCGTGTTCAAAAGTACCCGCCCGTGTAATCCCCTCCGCGCCAATCTTTTTTTCCAGCGCGATAATATTCTTCCCGCTGCCCGCGTAAGGGCTGTCAAGCGGCCCCATGTGTTTCGGATGCGTCTGAAACATAGAAATGCTATCTATCATCATAATTCCTCACTCCTCATTCCTCATTCCTAATTTTTTTACCTTCCGCCAATGTTCAGCGCCCGCTGGAACATAGATTTCGTGCCTTCAACTATCGCCGCGTTAGCCTCGTAGGAACGCGAAGCGGAAATCATGTCCACCATTTCGGTGACAATATCCACATTTGACAGTTCGACATACCCTTCCCTCGGGCCTGATTTTATGGCATCAGGATGCGTGGGGTCCCAGCGCAGGGGATTCTCCTTCGAGGTGTCCTTCTGAATCTCCGTCACGCGCACTCCCCGCCCTATGCCGTTGTCCATAGACTCGGGAAGAAACGGCGAGCGCCAGTACGGGCCTTCCACGCGGGGCCGCATAATAACACGGCTTCTGCGGAAGGGGCCGCCCTCGGCTGTCCGCGTTGTATTCACGTTAGCCATATTGTCCGCAATAACGTCCATCCGAACCCTATCGGCGCTCATTCCCGTAGCCGCAATGTTAATCGAACTAAACAATCCCATAATTATTCCTCACTCCTCATTCCTAATTCCTAATTTCTCAGCACCTGACTCACCTGGTCGAATTCAAATTCCACACACTTGGCATACAGCGTATATGACATCTGGTTTTCCAGAGAAGCCATGGTTTCCTGTTCCATGTCAACGTTGTTGCCGTTGTTGTTGTAGGTGCTGGTATAGTCCAGAACCCGCCGTATCTGCACGTCCCTGTAATCCCGCTCCTTGTAATTTGAAAAATGCATGGGATCGGTCTGTACCAGCTCAAGCGCGGGTTTCTGCTTCTCCGTATCCAGCGCCCGTTTAAGCTCGCTTTCAAAATTGACAAACGAACGCTTGAAGCCGTAGCTGGTGGCGTTAGACATGTTATTCGCAATGACTTCACGGCGAACCGCGCTGGCGCTCATGGCCCTGTGCAAAATGTCTACGGTTTTATTAAAAGTGTTCATACATACTTCCTTCTCCTAAGTATCGGCAGATTCCGTGATATTTTTAAGAAAAAAACCTAAAAATCCGGCAAATTTATAACATATACCGGCCCAGATCCTGATCTTTCACTATATCCGCCAGGTTTTTGTTCACATACTCGACCGTAATGGGGACTTTAGCCGGAGCAATGTCGGGAGCTTCAAATGAAAGCTCTTCAAGCAGGGCCTCCATTATGGTATGCAGCCGCCGCGCCCCGATGTTTTCCAGTTTGGAATTAACTTCGGCGGCAAGGGCGGCGAGCTGTTCAATGGCTTCGGGGGCGAATTTCAACTCTATGCCCTCCGTAGCGAGAAGTTCCGTATACTGCCTGGTCAGGGCGTTTTTCGGCTCGGTGAGAATCCGCAGGAAATCGTCCTTCCCAAGCGAATCCAGTTCCACGCGCAGCGGGAAACGCCCCTGCAATTCGGGTATCAGATCCGAAGGCTTGCTCACGGTAAAAGCCCCGGCGGCGATAAAAAGGATATGGTCGGTGTTGACCGGCCCCCATTTCGTGCTGACGGTCGCCCCCTCCACGATGGGGAGTATGTCGCGCTGCACCCCCTCGCGGGAAACGTCGGGGCCGCCGCTCCTTTCGCCCTTGACGGCAATTTTATCTATCTCGTCTATAAAAATAATGCCTGTTTCCTCAACACGCTGGCGGGCTTCGTCGCTAACCCTGTCGCGGTCGATCAGTTTTTCCAGTTCCTCGGCTTTGATTATTTCCCGCGCGCGGGCTATTGTTACGACTTTCTTTTTCTTGCCCCCGCCAAAAAAATTGGCAAAACCGGAAAGGCTCGATTCCATATCCTCCATGCTGACGCCCATCATCTCGAAAGGCGGGAACTGGGGGTTCTGGCTGACCAAAAGCTCGACGGTGCGCTCCTCGAGTTTGCCCTCGCGGAGCATGGCCCTGAATTTTTCCCTTGTCCCGGAAACGGGCGGATCGACTGACTCGGCGGCATCCGCCGGCTGGTGGTTTTCCGGTTTTTCTTCCTCCTCCGTCTCGGCCTTTTCTTCCTGGTTATTCTGGTCCGCAAAAGCGGGAATCCCGACCTGTATCGCCGTCCCTATAAGGCCGGCCCCCTGGCCGTTTTCCGGGCCGAATGTAAAAGACCCCATGGGCCTTACAACAGGCGCGGGAGCTGCTTTTTTCGGCCTGGCCTTTTTGCCCGTGCCGGGCAGGAGCAGATCCAGAAGTATCTCCTCGGTGCGTTTGTCGGCTTCGGCGACAAAGGCTTCCTGCATCTCCTGTTTTACCATCTGGAAACCGGAGGCCATAAGATCGCGCACCATGGATTCAACGTCCCGTCCCACATAGCCTACCTCGGTATATTTGGTCGCCTCGACCTTGATAAAAGGCGAACCGGCAAGTTTCGCGAGCCTTCTTGCAATCTCGGTTTTTCCTACGCCGGTAGGCCCAATCATGAGTATATTTTTCGGGGCGACATCGTCGCGCAATTCCGGGTCCAGCTTGAGCCGCCTCATCCTGTTCCGCAAAGCCACAGCGACGGCCCTCTTGGCTTTTTTTTGCCCGACTATGTATTTATCAAGTTCGGCGACTATTTCCTTCGGGGTAAGCCGGTTTACGTCTTCGATTTTGACCTGAATGTCGTTCATCCCAATTCCTCCAGAGTTATTTCCATGTTGGTATAGATACAGATATTCCCCGCAATCCTCAGGCTTTTTTCGGCGATTTCCCTGGCCGAAAACGCGCTTCCCTCAAGGTAGGCTAATGCTGCGGCGTATGCGTAATTGCCGCCCGAGCCTATCGCGATGGCGTTGTCGGCAGGTTCTATAACGTCGCCCGAGCCGGATACAAGAAGGGTCTTTGAAGTATCGGCGACAAGAATCATCGCCTCAAGCCGCCTGAGGCTGCGATCCATGCGCCAGTCCTTTGCCAGTTCCACGGCGGCGCGTAAAAGATCGCCCGAATACTCCTTGAGCTTCACCTCGAAGCGGTCAAAGAGGGTAAAAGCATCCGCCGTAGAACCGGCAAAGCCGATCAGCGCCTTGCCGTCCATCATGCGGCGAACCTTACGGGCGTTATTCTTCATAACCGTCTCTCCAAAGGTAACCTGCCCGTCCCCCGCCATCGCGATCTTGCCGTCCTTGCGCACCGCAATAATAGTAGTCGATCTAAATCTTTTTTTCGCCATACTCCTAATTCCTCACTCCTAATTCCTAATTTTTCTTCGCATGTGGGTGCGCCTTCGCGTACACCTTCTTCAGCCGTTCAACGCTGACATGGGAGTAGCGCTGAGTGGTGGAAAGGCTTGCATGCCCAAGCATTTCCTGCACAATGCGGACATCGCATCCGGCGTTCACCAGATGGGTCGCAAAACTGTGGCGGAAACTGTGGGGGTGTATATTCTTCCCCAGCCCGGAAACCGCCGCATATTGGCTGATAATCCAGCGCACGCCGGGGACGGAAAGCGGGCGGCCCCTGGCGCTTACAAACAACGCCCCTTTTAAATCAACACCCTTAAGTCCGGCCATTCTGATTCTGGCGTCCCGTTCCGGCAGATAATCACGAATTGCCGCTTTCGCCTCTTCGGAAAAGAACACCATCCGTTCCTTACCGCCCTTGCCTGTTATTTTCGCGCTCTCCATGTTAGCCGTCATCGCTTTCATAGTCAACGAAACCAGTTCTGAAATACGCACCCCTGCGGAATACATGGCTAAAATCAAAGCCTTGTCCCTGGCCGGCCACAGCATTTTTTTTTCGTCCGGCAGATCCGCAAAATCCGCCATCTCGTCTTCCCATAGCACTGACGGCAGTTTCTGCGGCGCTTTGACATTGCGGAGAAGTCCGCCCGGGCCGCCGTCGCAGGGGTTATCATGCCGCCCGCGAAATTTACTCAGCCAGCGGAAGAAGCCCCGGACAGAGGAAAGCCTGCGGTTCACGCTGGCGGCGGACGCATTTTCAAAACTCAAATCTGCGATAAACCCCCTCACCTCGTGCGAGTCCGCCTTTTCAGGCTCTATTCCGTGATTATCGCAGTAATTGGCAAATTTGCCCAGATCATCCCCGTAAGCCTCGAGCGTCCGCGCAGAAAGACAGCGCACCGCCCCCAAATAAGAGATATAATCCTGAACAACACCCGAACCCACGCTCATCCAAAATCCTTCTTTGATGTTACCTGTTAACTGTTCCCTGCTCCCTCTTCCTCATTCCTCACTCCTAATTCCTCATTTTCCTCCGCGCTATGCAAATAATCGCACTCAGGATTAATGCACGCCTTATGGCTGCCGTTTTTCTTGTCGTATTTTTCTACCATAAACTGTCCGCATTTGGGGCAGTTCTGGCTTATCGGCTTGTAGTGGCTGATAAAATCACATTCAGGGTATTTGTTACAGCCGTAGAATTCTTTCCCCCGGCCTTTTGTTTTCCGCGCGATGATGTCGCCGCCGCATTTGGGGCAGACGGCAAGGGGAACAGACCTTGTATTCCTGCATTCGGGGAAGCCCGTACATGCGAGGAAAAACCCGTTGCGTCCCAGTTTTTTTACAATGGGCTTGCCGCATTTTTCGCACGTATAATCTGTCGGCTCGTCCAGGGAACCCTTGAACGACTCCAGGGATTTGCCGACCTCGTCAACCTGGGCTTTAAAAGGCCCCCAAAACTCTTTAAGCATATCGGGCCATTTCAACTGGCTTTCTTCTACCTTGTCCAGCTTTGTTTCCATGGAGGCCGTAAAATCAACATCGACATAACCAGGGAAATATTCAACAAGCATTTCGCATATTTTCTTTCCCAGCAGGGTCGGGACAAGCTGCTTGTTTGATCGCGTAACATAATAACGGTCCAGCAGCACCGAAATGATAGGCGCGTAAGTCGAGGGCCTGCCGATCTCCTTTTCCCGCAATATGTCGATAATGGAAGCTTCGGTATAGCGGGGCGGCCCCTGGGTAAAATGCTGCTCTGGATGGAATTTGTCAATAGCGACCTTGTCGCCCGCTTTAAGGGGAGGATAGGGATTCCCCTTGTCTTCTTTTGACGAAAGCAGTTTGATAACTTTGTAAAAACCTTTTTCAACAAGTTTTGTCCCGGAAACCCTGAACAGACCCTCTTCCCCCTTGCCGTCAACGGCTTTTATCTCGACGCTGACGGTGCGGGTTTTGGCATTTGTCATCTGGCTTGAAACAAAGCGTTCCCAGATTATCGTGTACAGCCTGAGCTGATCCCTGTTCAGGTATTCGGCAACCGAATCCGGTGTATAGCTGACATAGGTCGGGCGTATCGCCTCGTGCGCGTCCTGGGCTTTTTTCCCGGAGGTATACTCAAGCGGCTTTTCGGGAAGCTCATTCGGGTAATGTTCGCCAAGCCATTCGCGCAGTTCCGTAAGGGCCGTCTCGGATACGCGCACCGAGTCCGTCCTCATGTAACTGATAAGGCCGATGCGCGTCGAGCCGATATTCACCCCTTCGTAAAGCTGCTGGGCAACCTGCATGGTCTTCCGCGACGTATAACCAAGCCTGTTTGCGGCGGCCTTTTGCAGTTCCGAGGTGATGAACGGAGGCTTGGGCTTGATTGTCTTGTCAACTTCCTTAATATCGCTTACAACGCAATCGGCCCCGCCAAGAGCGTCCATAATCGCTTTTGCCGCCGCTTCGTTGGGCAGTTCGGGTTTGGCCCCGTTCCATTTTACAAGCTGCGCGGTAAATGTCGATCTGCCGATCTTAAAATCCGCTTCCAGGCTCCAGTACTCTTCGGGGATAAAGGATTCCACTTCCTTTTCCCGTTCGCATATCAGGCGCAGGGCAACAGACTGCACCCTGCCTGCGGAAAGGCCGTTCTTCACTTTTTTCCACAACAGCGGCGAAAGGCTGTACCCGACCAGCCTGTCCAGCACCCTGCGGGCCTTCTGCGATTCAACAAGGGCCTCGTCAATGGGGCGGGGGTTTGCCACGGCTTCCCTTATGGCGACAGGGGTGACTTCGTTAAAGCTGATCCGCTGAACGGGCAGCGACGCCGCTTTTGACAGTATCGCGTTTTTCAAATGCCAGGCTATCGCCTCTCCCTCCCGATCAGGGTCGCTTGCCAGCAGCACCAGTTGGGACTTTTTTGCCTCGGAAATAAGCTCATTGAGTATTTTCGCGCGTCCCCGGACAGTTATATATTCGGGTTCAAAATTGTGCTCGGTGTCAACTCCGGTTCTTGATTTGGGCAGATCGATTAGATGCCCCATCGACGCCTTCACAACGTAATCAGAGCCAAGGTATTTTTCAAATGACGCCGCCTTGGTCGGAGATTCCACAATGACAAGTATCCTCTTGTCATCGGAGGCTTTCTTTGCCGTCTTTTTTGCGGGCGCTTTCTTTTCTGTTTTAGCTGCCATATTCAATCCTTATATTATCTATATCTATACCTTTATAGTAATTGCAATTTAATATCAAGCGAAGCGGCTAACGACGCCGCAAGGGCCGTTCCCGTGGACAGGGTCTCTCCACAGGACAGGGTCTGTCCTTCGGACAGACGTTCAGGGGGCTGGATATTCCAGGCTTCCAGAATGTCCGAGGCGCTTTTTATCACGGCCGCCCCGTCTTCCGCCAGTTTCGACGTTCCCCTTTTGTCATAGAACGCAAATCGTATCCCGTGTTTCGCGGGCAAAGCCTCGACCCCCGACGAAGCGACCCAGATATCCCTGTTATGCTCAAGCGCGAACCTCGCGGTTATAAGAGCGCCGGATTTCTGCGGGGCTTCGGCTATCAGCACGCCACGGGAAAGGCCGGAAATGATCCTGTTCCTCGCGGGGAAAGTCCATTTGCGGGGGCCTGTGCCGGGGGGATATTCGGAAAGCAGGACGCCGCCTGTTTCAAGTATCCTGAGGGCAAGGTTCCTGTTGGACGAAGGGTAAATTTCGTCAACCCCCGAGCCAAGCACCGCCACGGTCGGAGCGCCGCCCTCCAGGTTTCCCCTGTGGGCGAATGAGTCAATGCCGATTGCCAGGCCCGAAACAACCGAAATCCCCCCCCTGCCGAGTCCCTTCGCTATGTCAAACGCCTGCGCCGAGGAATCCGGGCTTGGCTTTCTTGTCCCGACAATCGCGGCGAGGGGGCTTTCCGGGTTAGGGAGTTTCCCCCTGAAAAACAGAAGCGCGGGAGGATCGTAAATTTCCCTTAACAGCGGCGGATACAAAGGGCTGTGCCACGAAACCATGTTGATCCCCCGCGCGCGCGCTTTTTCGGCTGCCTTTTCAGCCGCCCGCCTGGGCGCGTCTGTGTTCCAGGATTTTAATTTGCGCCCTATAAGAGCCTCAATGTCAGACACGGATTTTTGGAGCAAATCAGCCTCGTCGCCTAACGATTCACAGAGGGTTATCTTCTCCCGGTATGAGAGGTCGGGAAGGCATGAGATGATTAGCTCCAAAAGCCCGCGTTCCGCCATCAGTTCATATTCCTTATAAATTCCCTGTTATTTTGCGCTTCGGTTCTTACCTTAGGATCTTTGCTCCGGTAGATGATCCTGTCGTAAAGCTCAACGGCGCGATCGTTATCCCCCGTCATAAAATACGCCCTCGCCAGAATAAACATGCCGCTTATATCGCCGGGGACTATCTGCAAATATTTTTCCAAATGGGGTATCGCCTCAGCCGGCCTGTCCATGTCAAACGTATATAAGAGGCCGAGGCCGAGTTTCGGTTTCGCGTAAGTAGGATCGAGCTGTATCGCCCTGAGGTATGACGATTCGGCAAGGTTCTGATAATGAGTCCTTTCAACGGCAGCGTTCTCCTTAAAACCCACGGTAGAAGCCGCCGCCACCGAGGCGGATTCGCCTGTCAGATAAAACAGCGTCGGGTCGTCGGCGTTGAAATACAGCGCCCTATCAAATGCTTCAAGGGCGTCCTTGTGCATTCCCCTGTCCGCAAGACGGATCGCGAGTATCTTCCAATACGCGCCTGTCTGTGCGCCTGTCCTTACGTTAAACTCGATCTGCCTCTCGTAAAGGGCAATGGCCTCTTTTAAACCTTCGATGGTTTGAGGAGGCCCTCCTCTGGAGCTTAACCCGATAATGCGCTTTGCCAAATTCCTGTGCCCTTTTTCCGTTTCAAAATGATAAACCATAAAGATCAAAGCCCCAAAGCTAACGACCACAAACAGGCCGATAACCGCGTCTTTTATTCTTATCAGCATTGACCGCTCCTTTTTTCAAGCCGTGCTTTATCAAGCTTGGGCAGATACTTTCGGTGGCTTTCCTTAAGCAACCCCGCGTCTACATGGGTGTAGATCTGCGTAGTGCCAAGGTCGGCATGGCCCAACAGGGCCTGCACTGTCCTCAAATCGGCGCCGCCTTCCAGAAGCCCCGTCGCAAAACTGTGACGCAGCGTGTGGACTTTTGTGCCTGTCCCTGCCAGTGTGGCATACTTGGAATAGTTTTTCCATATCCCTTTGCGCGAAAGCCGCTTCCCGCCCCTTCCTATAAAAAGAGACTGGTCTCCTGAAGCGCCCTTCCCTTTTGCCAAAACCGGCCTTGATTCCTCAAGGTAGCGTTTAAGCCACACGGCCGCTTCGCCGCCAAAAACCGCAAGCCTCTGCTTGTCACCCTTTCCCTTTACCCAGGCAACTCCTTCCTTAAAATCTATGTCGCGCATATTCAATCCGACAGCTTCGGATATCCTCAACCCTGACGAATAGATCAATTCAAAAAGAGCCCTGTCCCGCAGGCCCAGAGCTGTTTCTGAATCAATCGTTTCAAGAAGCCTCTCTACCGTTTCCCTGTCCATCGTCTCGGGCAGCTTCAAACGCTGTTTGGGGCTTTCCAAAAGGGACGCGGGGTTGTCCGCGCGCATCCCTTCCCCCATCGCAAAACGAAAGAAAGAACGCAGGCATGAAACGGCCTTTGCCAAAGACCTGGAGTCAAGCCCCCCGCAGTCTTTACGCCAGCCCAGATAAGCGGCGATCTGGTCCGCATCTACGCTTTTCATATCCAGGCCGCCTCTTTCCGTATACTCAAAAAAACACCGCAGTTCCTGCTTATAAGTGGCAACGGTCAGGACGGAACGGCGTTCCACTGCGGCAAGCCAGGCGCAAAACCTGTCCAGTCCGGGCATTTTCATGCCGGGCATTTTCATTTGGATGCCGTGCGAGCCAAATCTTCATGGCTGTTTTTCCTGATATATGTCGGAACATCAAGATTTGCGTTAATATCTTTGGAGTGGTTGATAATCCCGCCATAGCTTTCATTGCTGTGGATATTCCCCCCTCCCTGCCGTAATTTATTAAAAAGCTCAACGCTGATCACGTCGCCGGGCAAGGTTTCCGTTTTCTTTCCGGAATCCGCGCCGTTCGCCTGTGGCGCAGGTTTGGCATTAAAACCTGTCGCTATAACGGTTACTTTTATATCCTCCCCCAATTCCGGATCAACGTACTGGCCATAAATTGTTTCAACATTGGGGTCTGCCTTTGCCTTGATAGTATCCATGATATCCTGAATCTCCAGCATGGTGACGTTTTCGGGACCGAAAATACTGACCAAAATCCGCGTCGCGCCCTCGATTCCGGTGTCTTCCAGAAGGGGATTGTCAATGGCGGCATCGGCGGCAGCTTTGGCGCGGTTGTCCCCCCTGCCAATCCCTATTCCCATGTGAGCGTCGCCCTGTCCCTTCATTGTAGTCTGGACGTCAGCGAAGTCAATATTTATCAAACCGGTCTTGGTAATCAGATCGGTTATGGCTTGCACCGCCTGACGAAGCACGTCGTCTGCCAGCGCGTATGCCTGAATCGCCGTCATTTTGCTGTCAGCCAGCTTAAAGAGATTCTGATTCGGAATTATTATAAGAGTGTCAACAACTTCGCGCAACTTTTTAATTCCTTCTTCGGCTTGCCGCATTTTTGCCCCGGCCTCAAACCCAAAAGGCTTCGTAACCACCCCGACAACCAGCGACTCGTGATCGCTGGCGATCTTGGCGATTACCGGGGCGGCTCCGGTGCCGGTGCCGCCGCCCATACCGGCAGTGACAAACACCATATCGGCGTTGCGCGAGGCGTCGCTGATCTTGTCCTGATCCTCTTTGGCGGCATCCTCCCCGACAGACGGTTTGCTTCCGGCGCCCCTTCCGCCCGTAAGCTTGGCTCCGATCTGAAGCTTGACCCCGGCTTTGCTTTTATTAACAAGGTCTTGCTTATCCGTATTTACGGCGATAAACTCAACGCCCGACAGCCCGCTTTCAATCATCCGGTTCACAGCGTTGCATCCGCCGCCGCCGACTCCGATTACCTTGATCCTTGCCGGCAACTGTTCACTTTGATTTTCAGAAATCATATTATCAAACTCCTTCACTGCAAAAATTTGCATTTGATTCATTACATGGTTTTCATCCATCATTTGATCGATCATTTCATCCATCTCGTTTCCGCCCTCCCCCATTATTTATTTTATTATAAAGCGATCCTAAAAAAGACCGTCCTTTATCCATTTAATGATTCTGCCAAATATTCCCTGATCATCCCTGTTTACCAGCGGTCCTGACCATTGCAGGGGTTCCCTGTCGCTTCTTTCATCTTTTTCGCGCCTGTCGCCTTCCAGCACAAGACCAATTGCGGTAGCGTATTCCGGAGACCGGTAATTGTCAATCAGCCCCCCCAAATTCGCGAAGCGTATGGGCACTCCGATACGGACCGGCATTTTGAAAATTTCACCGGCAAGTTCCACAACGCCGGCAAGGGCGGCGCCGCCGCCGGTTATTACCACCCCACCGCTTAACGGGCGGGACAGGCCGAGGCAGTCCAGTTTTTGTTTTACCATGTCGAAGATCTCTTCCATTCTTGACTTTACGATGGCGTAAATATGGGAACGGGGTATTTTCATCGGAGGCTGCCCCACGCGGGGGACAAGTATGTCATCGTCATTATCAAGCAACCCTTCCCAACAACACGCCGATTCCTGTTTAATCTGTTCGGCTACTTCAAAAGAAATACTTTTTATCGTAGAAATATCCTTTGTCACTTCAAATCCGCCGACAGGGATAGTAAAAGTGGAATACGGCGCGCCGTCGCAATAAACAAGAACGTCGGTAGTCCCGCCGCCAAGATCGATCAGGGCAATGCCAAGTTCCTGTTCTTCGGACGTAAGCACGGCTCTTCCCGCAGCCAGCACCTGGAGCAAAAGCCCTGATTTGGCCGCCTTAAACCCCGCGCGGTTGACGCATCTTAAAAGGTTCTCGGCGCTTGTTGCCGAACTTGTGATCATGTGGACCTCCGCCTCAAGGCGAACCCCAATCATGCCAAGGGGTTCTTTAATCCCCTTGTGGTCATCCACTATATACGACTGCGGTATCGTCTGAATAATCTGCCGGTCCAGAGGAATAACCACGGCGCGCGCCGCTTCAATTACGCGGTAAATATCGCCTTCTTCAATTTCACGGTTCGCCCGTTTCTGCCCGCTTATAGCCACAACCCCGCGTGAATTTATTCCTTCAATATGGCTGCCTCCGATACCTGTCCAGCATGCGCGCACTTCCCTTCCGCACATAAATTCGGCTTTTTCCACAGCTTCAATGATTGATTTAATAGCGCCGTCCATATTTACCGGAATCCCCTTCCTCATTCCGACAGAGGGACTCACCCCTACCCCGGTAATTTCAATAATTTCTTTATCATTGCGTTCGCCGATGACGACGCAAACTTTTGTTGTGCCGATGTCAAGCCCAACTACCAAATCCTCATTCGACAAAGCCTATCTCCTTTGCTCTATATACGCCCAGACCTGAACGCACGTCAAGCTCGGCAGGGAGCCTGTCCCCAAGCTGCCTGCACACCTCTACCATTAACAGCGCGTAATAAATAGTATCTTTGCTAATATCGCTGGCCATCCTGAGCCTGATTGGACTGTTAACCGGATACAGCAGCAGATCGTACAGATCGTTGCTTTTCCTCGCGATTCCTATTTCCGAGACCGCATGCCATATTTTCGGGTCTTCATCGCTGATTGCCGCTATCCGCGAAAACAAAGGCACGAAAATCGGACTAATCCGCATACCCAAACCCAGAGGCTGGCGCTCGTCCAAAACCCCGGAAACCACAGGCAGCCAGGCCGGAGGCGCTTCCCCGGCCTGATTTCCAATCCTGAACGCCACACCGTGCCTGTCAAAGTACACCGGCTGCAGCCTGCCGTTAACCCTGGCGATAACGGCGGCGACAGCATGGCGCGGTTCGAGAAAAATAGAAAGCCTGTCCGGGAAGCGTTTGATAACCTTTACGGATTCCACTACAGGAAGCCTGGAAAGAAGCGCTTCCGCCTCCTGCGCGTTAATTGAAATATAGGCGGAACCGATCTTTATGCCCGCATAATTCAGGACATCCGATTTGGGAAGACCCTGAAAAGTTTTTACGTCAATTTTTACAGGAACCATTATCGGACTAACGCAAAAGAGCCAGACAAGCCCGATGCTTATGAAAACAGCGGCCAGCGCCAAAAAACGTTTAACGTTTTTTTCTATTTTTTGGACCTTGTCATTATCTGCCGGGACATCATATTTATATGACTTATCAGTATCATACTGATAAGCCGCGTCCTCTACTTCGCCTGAATAGATGAAATCACCCAGCATACTTCACCTCCATACGCACATAACGCCTTGTAACGTTCAGGAGCAGCGCGGCGCTGATAAGAGTCACCAGAAGAGAGGAACCCCCGGACGAAACAAAAGGCAGGGGGACGCCGGTCGTCGGGACAATTTTCGCTACCACGGCTATATTCAATAAAGTCTGGGTAACAATGGGCATCACAAGCCCGAAGGCGAGAAGCTGGTAGTAACGGTCATCGCTGCGCCACGCTACCGTAAACCCGATCCATGTAAAAAAACCTACAAGGACAATATAAAAAAACACGCCCATGAAACCGGATTCTTCCACAAAAGAGGCGAAGACAAAATCTCCGTGAACCTCCGGCATCCTTACTTTCAAAGATCCCTGCCCTATGCCTTTTCCCCAGAATCCCCCGGATTTGATCGCTTCAAGGCTAAGGTCGCTCTGGTATTTTTCTCCGTGCTGATCCGGCGCATTGCTGAGAAAGCTCTGTATCCGCTGGTACCATCTCCCTTCCGGATCTCCGACTGTGAGTTGATACGTTATAGGGGCCAAAAGCAAAAGAGCCAAAACAAACCAGCGCAAACGTATACCGGCGATGAAGCAAATTGCCAGGCCGATCATGATAATAAGAGCCGCTTCGGAAAAATTACTCTGGCGCAGAACCAGAAGGCAGAAAAATCCGGTTATAACTACCGGCGGCAGGGGGCCGTAGACAAATTTGTCCAGCCTGTCCCTGTTTTTATTGAGGATGTAGGAAAGGTAAAGCGGCAGCGTCACTTTGATCAATTCAGAAGGCTGGAAGCTCATGGCTCTCTGTCCGGGAATTTTAAAAAATATCCAGCGCATTGCGTCAATGCCCGGCCTGTGGTTCTCTTTCTGAAAAAACGGCAAAAACGGCAGCAGGTTAACAAGTATAGTAAAGAGGACAATTAAAGAAATCACCCATCCTTTCTTAAACCATTCCAGGTTGATAAGGGAAAGTATAGGGAAAAGGAGAAGCATAATCAGGACGGCGGACAGGTTGCTGGAAATGGGGCCCCACCCGTTCCCAAAACGGGACGGCTGATTCGACGCGAATAAAAATGACGCGGAATAGAGAATCACAAGGCCGAGCATCAACAGCAGCAGGATCGCCGCCGCCATGAGAAAGTCATATCTTAATGTTTTTTCTCTTGTCATTTACCGTTACCCTCCCTTATTGGATTTTGAGGCTGCTCAATGCGATTATGGAAAATAATCCGCCCAATATCCAAAAACGGACAACGACCACGCTCTCCGCCCATCCGACTTGTTCAAAATGATGATGTAAAGGTGCCATTTTGAACACTCTCTTTTTTCGCAGTTTATACGACACTACCTGTATTATTACCGACGCGATCTCCAGAACGAATACGCCGCCTATAACAAGAACCAGTATTTCCTTCTTTATGATAAGGGAAATAACTGCGACCGCCCCGCCCAGCGAAAGGCTGCCCACGTCGCCCATGAAGACCTCCGCCGGATGTGCGTTATACCACAAAAATCCAATAAGTGCGCCGACTATCGCCAGGCAGACAACAGTCAGTTCCCCCGCCCCCTTGATATACGGTATGCCCAGGTATGATGCGTAATCGGTACGTCCGGAAATATAAGTTAAAATAGCCAGGGCGATAAATACCAGGATCAGCAGGCCGGCCAAAAGCCCGTCGAGGCCGTCACTAAAGTTAACCGCGTTACTCTCGCCCATTATGAGCAGCACCCCGAAAGGTATCCAGAGCGGGCCAAGATCAACCACCGGATTTTTAAAGAAAGGTATATACAACGCGGTCACGTCGCTGCCGCCCGAAAAATACAGGTACAGCACAATTCCAAGGGCCGCGACAAACTGCCCGGCAAGCTTCCCCCAGGCGGGGAGGCCGTCCGAATTATGATATTTTATTTTCAAAAAATCATCCGCGAAACCTATTATTCCAAAGGCGACAAAAGAGACAAGGACAAGCCAGACCATTTTATTGTCAGGATCACCCCAGAGAAGCATGGAAACAATCACCGAACCTATGATAAAGATTCCCCCCATGGTCGGTGTCCCTGATTTTACAAGATGGGTCGCGGGGCCGTCGCTCCGCACGGATTGCCCGATTTTTAATTTTCTTAATGCTTCTATAATCTTTCCGCCGAAAAGAAAACATATTAATAACGTTGTCAAAGCGGCGTAAGCGCCCCGGAAAGTCAAATATGAAAACACGTTTAAGGGGGTAAAATATCTGTAAAGCGGGTAAATAAAATCCTTAAACATCAGATGCCTCCCTCAGAATCATGGCCTTTGCCGCAAGAACCGCCGAAAACCCTTTCCAGGGCGCAGCCCCGTGAGCCTTTCAGAAGCACCAGATCCCCTTCCTGTATGTAACCGTCAACGGCGGCCGTCAGATCGCTTATACTGCATGTATGAAAAAACCGCCTGCCTCCAAGCGTTTTAACGGCAGCCTCAGTTTCTTTCCCGTAGAGGAAAATCATGTCCGCCCTGCTGCCGGATAAAAGGTGGCCAATCTCTTCATGGGCCTTTTCGGAATCTGCGCCTAACTCCAGCATATCGCCGATTATGTAAGCGCGGCGGCCCGGCCAGTCCAGGCTTTCGCAGAATTCCAGCGCGACGGCAAGGGATTCCGGATTGGAATTATAACAATCCTGTATAACAGTCGCTTTGCCCCGGATTATTTCGCCGCGCCCGAACAAAGGCTTGACCGACTCAAGTCCCAGCCTGACCGCGTTCGAGCCGACGGGTATCTCCCGCGCAATGGCAATGGCGGCAAACGCATTGGCAAGGTTGTGCTTGCCGGGCAGGGCAAAGCGGACCTGTTTCCCGTCCCAGATGATTTCGCTCCCGTCAATGCCAAGCTCCCTTACGCCGCCGAATTCCGCAAAAGATCCCGCCCCGTAAAAAGAAACCCTGCCCCGCACCCCTTGCGCGAGGTAATCGCGGTAGGGGGAATCCGCCGGGATCAGCGCGACACCATTCCCGTTGAATTCTGAAAAAATATTTTTTTTCTCTTTAGCAATAGCGTCCATACTGCCGAGAATCCCAATATGCGAAGAGCCGATATTTGTAATCAGCGCGATATCAGGATTAAGCACGGAAGCAAGTTCGGCGATTTCCCCCGCGCGGTTCATGCCCATCTCAAATACGCCGACTTCATCGCCGGGTCTCAAATTAAAAACGGAAAGGGGCAGGCCGATTTCGGAATTAAAATTTCCCGGGTTCATTTTCACGCGTTTCTCAATCCCGATAATTTTTGCGGTTATTTCCTTCGTGGTGGTTTTTCCCGACGAACCTGTAATGGCGATTTTCAAAAGGCCGGGGAATTTTTTAAGGTACGCGCCGGCGGCTTTCTGCAAACCCTCAAGCGAATTATCAACGGCGATAAGCGTTTTCCCCAGGCGCCCGGCAATCTCAGGCAGCTTAAAAATTTCAAGCTTTTGGCGTTCCACTATGGCGGCGGCGGCCCCGTTTTTGAATGCCGCTTCCACGAAGGAATGCCCGTCGCAGTTTGAACCGGAAAGCGCGACAAAGAGAGACCCTTCCGGCGCTGCCCTGGAATCGACGGTTACAGAGGAAAAACCTGCTTCCCTTTGATTTTTTCCGAAGGAAAGGAGCTGCCCTCCAAGACAGAGTGACAGCTCTGAAAGACCCATAAGAGTATCGTTAGACCCGCTGTCAGAAACCACGCCCCTTCCCCCCCATTATAATCAATAAAACATTTTCAGGGCGTATCTTTTTAAGCCCGAGCCTGTTCCGCGCGTCTTTTTCCAGTTTATCAACGGCAAGCAAATCGGCTATCTCCGCGACAGCCGTTTTATTTTCTTCTACGGCGTTTTCCTGGGTTTTTTCCAATCTTTTAATTTCATTCCTCAGCACGCCGCACTCGTTGGACTGCCAGGCATTGGCACAAAGAAAAACAGGAATCGTAATAACCATTAAAAAAAACAGCGCGTAAAAACCTTTCATCTACTTTTTTCTCCAATTATTTTTTCCGCAACCCTCAGCCTTGCGCTCCGCGAAGGAGGGTTCCGTCTAATTTCTTCTTCATCTGCGGTCACGCCTTTAGGGGTCAGTATGTTTACCGACCTCGATCCGGCGCAGTCGCAGACCGCCCGTTCCGGAGGGCAGGTACAATCCCTGTTCTTCATTTTGAAGAAGTTCTTGACTACCCTATCCTCCAGGGAGTGAAAACTGATGACCCCCAGCCTTCCCCCCGGCTTTAAAACCTTGAGCGCAAGCTCAAGAAGTTCGGGCAGTCTTTCCAACTCCCGATTGACAGCGACACGCAGCGCCATGAAAGTCCTGGTCGCCGGGTGTATGGGGCCGTGCCTGTACGAAGCCGGCACCGCCCGTTTTACCAGTTCCGAAAGGGCTGCGGCAGTGGAAATCCCCCCCTTCTGCCGTTCCTGCACAATCGCCCTGGCGATACGCCGGGAATAACGTTCTCCGGCGCTGTTATATAGAGTATCGGCAATTTCCTTCTCAGGTCTTTGCGCCAAAAACTCCGCCGCCGAAAATCCTTCGTCAGGATTAACCCTCATGTCAAGTTTCTCCTCTCCTGAGAAACTGAACCCCCTCCCGCTCTTTTCATAGTGGAAATTGCTGATGCCCAGGTCGCATAAAATCGCGTCCGGGCGGTTCAATTCGCAGGGGTAAGCGGCAAAAAAATCCTGGGCCCAGCCGGTAAAAAACCGCACCCGTTCCCCGAATTCCGCCAGCCGCTCCCTTGCGACCGCCTGTATCACCGGGTCCGCATCCACGCCGACCACGGAAAGGTCCCGAAAACGGGACAGAAACGCATAGCTGTGACCGCCCTCTCCCACGGTCGCATCTATCAAAAGCTCATTTCTACCCCTGGGCGCCAGGTAGTGCAGAACCTGCTCCGGCAGCACCGGAACGTGGGCTATCATAATCACTTTCCCTCTTTAACCTGTCGGCAAGTTTCCTGCGCGCAGCCTTAAAGGCTTCCTCGCTTTCTTCCAGATGCGCGCGGTAGCTGTCCTCAGCCCAAATCTCTATATAGTTATATTGCCCAAGCACTATACACTCCCTGTTCAGTCCGGCAAAAATACGCAACGGCGGAGGGACTAAAATCCTTCCGTGCCGGTCAATGTCAATTTCATGATTGGGGCCGATTATCCTCTGCGTCAAAGCGCGATCCTCGTCATCAAAAGGACTGGTCGATCTGACGATCTGTTTCTCCAGCTTTTCCCATTCATCGGTCGGATACAGCCAGAGGCATTTATCAAGCCCCTTGGTTATTACGACCTTGTCATTCTCCAGCAAATCCCTCAAGCGTCGGGGAAGGGCAATCCTGCCGGTGTCTTCAAGCGTAATACTAAACTCCCCGCCAAACATCCCATTTTTCTCCAACGCATCCCAATTAACTCCAGCAGTCACCATAAGCTAGCCTAGATTCATGTTCCAGTCAAGCATTTAAATTGAAAAAGCAAGCTGTTCTTTGAAAAAAAAACAGAGGTTTTACTATACACTTATGTAGCGGTATGCAAAAGAAAAGGGAAAAAAGAAGAGATAAAAAAGGAAGATTACCTTTCTTTTTTCATTTTTCTCTTTTCTCTTTTCTTTTGTATACAAGCGCGTTGCCTTGTTTGCCAGTTTTCTTAACAATACCGAGTTTGAGAAGCACGTACAGGGTTTTTCTTGCCAGATCGGCGCGGATGCCCGCCTTTTGCGCGAGCAACGCGGAAGTAAATTTTTCATTTTTGTTAAAAGGAATAAAGCGTACATAATCAGAAGGTTTTTCAAGCGTTATGCGATCATGCAGCGCCGTTATTTTCCGGTCACGGATGCTTACGCCATTGCGCCGCCATGAGCCTTTGCCGTCCTGTACGCGCTGTTCCGCAACGTCCAGCAGGGCAAGCTCGATAACCAGTCCGGGGATAAGGGGCAGATCGGGCGCGTGAACCAGCACGTAAAAAAGGTCCCAGGGCTGCCCCTTGCGCGGGCTTTTCCGCCGGTACTGGAGTTTGCCTTTCTTGTTGAAAACTTCGATATATTTTGAAATTATTACGGGGTGGATCACCCTCATCCTGCCGGGCAGCGCAAGGGCTTTTTTCATCAGCGGGGCAAAACTGCCGGTCTGGACTTCAATGTATTCGCCCTCGGCGTTTATGCCGTCGGCGACAAAGCCCGCAACTTCCGCCTCGGTCTGTCCGTCCTCCCCCGCGTACCGGAATTTCAAATCCCGGTGGAGGCTGGATTCGTTATTTGTTCCGATCATACAAAAGAGCAATGAGCAAATAGCAATGAGCAAAGGAAGAAAAAGAAAAAACCTCTAAAAACCCTTGCGGATTTTTAGAGGTATTACTTTGCTATTTGCTACCTGCTCTTTGCTATTTGATTCTACCAGCCGTCGGCCATGTCGTCAGGGTCGCGGTTATTCTCGGCAAAGAGGTCTGTTACGGCCCTCAAATCGTCAAGGTATATATAGTAGGTTCCATAAGCTTCCAGAGGATCACAGTCAATGCGGAAACCGGTAATCTGAATTCCCATCTGGTTATTGTAATGGTAATTCCGCTGTATAACCCCGTTTCGCCCGTCGGTAGGCTGCGGGGGGATGGCTACCGTCAGCCTTTTCCAGCCCTGGAAATTAAGCTTCCCCATGAAAATCTCATAGTCCGTGCCGAAAAAGTCCCTGATTAAGAGGGTAAGGGTATGGTTGAAATTCCTTCCGACAACCCATACGGAAACCGTCTTGGTGATCCCTTCAATAGGGATAGGCCGCATCGGGCGGATGGTAAAGCTGTTGTAGCCCCTGCGAAGGTAATCAACCCTGGTGCCAAGCACATGCTCGTCGGGGATACCCATGTCCGATTCGTCGGCTATTTTTTCTTTACCGGCCGGGCCGCCTACAAACAGCCTTGACGCGGTATAACCTTCATCGGTTGACATATGCGAACGCCAGAAGCCTTCCATCTCGAATTTGTCCACAGACACTTCTTTGAGCTGCTGCTGAGCGGAAGCAATTCCCAATTCATAGGGATCCGGATCGCCGATCTCGTTCTGGGCGTAAACCATGCCGACAGCGACAAATAAAATCAACGCAATTAATACACACCGTTTCATTTGATTCTCCTTAATTATTGTCTACCGGTTGAACCGCTAAGACCGTCACCGCCTGACCAGAGATCGGGTATAATATCCGGGTCGGCCAATTGATCTCCGTCAAACAGGGTTTCAAAAGTATCTGTTAATACTTTAAACTGCTTAAAGTAAACGTAAAAATCGTGCACTTTCTCAGTCGGCTTTGTCCATATGCGGAATTTTACAAATTTAAGGTTGGCATGATTGGGCATTGTCCTTTTTTCCTGGCGCACGTGATTGGGGACAAATCCGCGCAAATTTCTCCAGCCTGCAAACGCCAGGTTGCCGAACTGGATAGCATGAACTATACCCTCGTGATCCCGTATGTAGCCTTCAACCCAAAGATCCATATTCCCGCTCCATACCCATAAATCAAAGTACCTCACCCTTCCCGGCAAAGGTATCTCAAAGGGCACGTCCTCTTCGCCGCTGCCTTCAACAGGATATATGTCTATCCAGTTAAAGCCCTGGCGGTCAAACTTGCCGCGGATGCCAAAGCTTTTGACATCGTCGCGCTGGAAACCGAAAACAGCAACCGGCCATGCCTTGACATAGGTTGACTGGGGGAAGACCATTTCGTTTCCGTCTTCATCCGTGCCCCTTGCGGTAAATTTACTGCCCCTCAGCGCCCAGGAAAATTCGTAAATTCTCTGCCGCCGCCCGTCGTTCCATTCATGGAATGTGTCGCCGTTAAAGCCTTCCAGCACTATGGAATTCAGATCAGCGGTCTGCCTGTCGCCAATTGCCGGCATAACAAACACGCAAGCCAAGACAACAAAGCAAAAAGCTTTTATACTGCCGTATTTCATACTTTTCTCCTTTCCGAATTCTGTTTATTCATATACTATAATTATATTTTTTCAACTACCCTTTGTCAATGCTTCCCGATGAATCTTGTGTATTTTTTATGGCATTTTTTTTGCCAACTGTTTCAAGATTCTGTACAACTTATTATCGGACATTTTTCCGGAAAAAAACAGCGGTTTTGAAGGTATCTTCCCTTCGGCCTGGCTGTTAATCGCCATAAGCGCCGCCGGGACAGCAAGCGCCCATGTTGAATCGTCAAATACCGCCGCAGTTTCCGTCGGGAGCATGTAGGGGTCCAGCCAGGTAAAGAGAACCAGCGGCGCTTTGTAGTTTCTGTCCAGGTATTCCGCCCCGGAGCGGGTTAGAACCGCGCAGGATATATCTTCGGGCTTGGGTATGTCCGATGCGGAGTTGGCAAAGCGAACGACAACGTCAGGGTCGGTCTCCCTTACCCCTTTGGAAAAAGTCTCCCTTTCCGGCCCCAGGATATAGCGGTCCTGCCAGAAAAAACAGGTTTTTTTGGCCTCCTCCTCAGAGATTTTTTTTAAACCGAGCGCCCCGGCGAAAAGCCCTGCCCTGTACAGGTCTGTTTCGAGGTCGGTGCGGTAAACGCATAAGCCCCCGTCAGGGAGCGGCAAATCCGAGGGCGGGCTGTACCCGCTTAGAATGACAGCCGGTATTTCGGGAAATTGCAGATGGTAGCTTTCAGCCGCCGGCGAAAGGTACCGGGGGAACAGCACGCAGAAAGGCTGCGGGGAAGCCCCGGCTATTGCCTCAGTCACGATATCGGGGCTTACGCCGTCGGCGACTATCACAGGCTTTACCCTGCGTAACAGGGCGAAGGAAGCCTCAAGCCCCTGCCTTCGGAGCCGGTTTTTCCCGTACAGTTCGATAAAGGGCGCGTCGGTAACGATCAGCACCGGCGGCCGTCTGTAAAAAACCAGGGTCCCTATAGCCAGGGCAATAAGGATTACCAGAGGAACAGCCAGCAATTTCAGGTATTTCAATACGAGAGCCAGAGCGAACTTTAATATAGGTTTCCATGAGATAGATTTCATTATACCAAATATAAAGGAAGTAGGAATATAAAGAAAGTAGGAAGTAGGAGTTAGGAAGTAGGAATATAAAGGAATTAAGAAAACTATTCCTCATTCCTCATTCCTACTTCCTACTTCCTCATTCCTAATTGTTTTGCTTGTTTTGCTTGACCAACGCCCTCATATAGAATAGGATGTGTTATTATAGAAGAAAATCTATTTTAAGAAGGAGCGTTTTATGACCAGTTATACCGAACTAGGCTTGGTGAACACCAAGGAACTGTTTAAAAAGGCAGTAAGCGGCGGTTACGCTATCCCGGCGTACAATTTCAACAATATGGAGCAGCTACAGTCCATCATCCAGGCATGCGTGGAAACCAAATCCCCGGTTATCCTGCAAGTGTCTAACGGGGCGCGCAAATACGCCAACCAGAACATACTCAAGAACATGGCGAAAGGCGCGACGGAATACGCCCACGAACTGGGCTATGACATCCCCGTCGTCCTGCACCTGGATCACGGCAGCAGTTTCGAGCTGTGCAAGGACTGCATCGAATCCGGGTTTTCCTCGGTTATGATCGACGGCTCCCATCTGCCCTACGACGAGAATGTGGCTTTGACCAAAAAGGTCTGCGAATTCGCCCATTCCCAGAAAGACTATGTAACGGTCGAAGGCGAGCTTGGACAGCTTGCCGGTGTGGAAGACGACGTGTCGTCCGAGCACAGCCATTATACACAGCCGAGCGAAGTAGTTGATTTTGTCAGCAAGACCAAGGTCGACTCGCTTGCCATATCCATCGGCACAAGCCACGGCCGCATGAAATTCAAGCCGGATCAATGCACAAAAACCCCCGACGGCATTCTGATCCCCCCCCCTCTGCGTTTCGACATTCTTGAAGAAATCGAAAAGAAGCTCCCCGGCTTCCCCATCGTGCTTCACGGCTCTTCCTCGGTGCCGATTGAATACGTGCATATGATAGAGAAATACGGCGGCAAGCTGAGCGACTCCGTGGGCATTCCCGAAGAGCAGCTTCGCAAGGCCGCAAAGAGCGCCGTCTGCAAGATCAACATCGACTCCGACGGCCGCCTTGCAATGACCGCCATTATGCGTAAAGTGCTGGTCGAAAAACCCGAAGAGTTCGATCCCCGCAATATCCTGGGCCCGGCCCGCGACGAGCTTAAAAAACTCTACGCCCACAAGAACCAGAACGTCCTCGGTTCCGCAGGACAAGCCTAAAAAAAATTAGGAATGAGGAATGAGGAGTTAGGAATATAAGACAAAGGCAGCTTTGTTCCCCTAACTTCTCTTTATTCCTAATTCCTCACTCCTCATTCCTAATTCTTAATTGTCTTTGCCTTTTTTTGAAATTGTTCCCCCCATTTCCACATTGCGTCATGTATCGGTTTCAGGCTCTGCCCTAACGGTGTCAGAGAATATTCCACTTTTGGAGGAACTTCCGCATATATCTTGCGGTTTACCAATCCGTTTTCTTCCATAATACGGAGATGATCGGTTAGAACTTTCTGTGAAATTCCGTCCAGCCCCTTTTTTAATTCGCCAAAGCGCTTAGTGCCGGTTAATAAGTTACGCACAATTAAAACCTTCCACCTGTCGCCCATCATCATTAAAGCGGTTTCAACAGGGCAGGCTGGCAAATTAAACCGTTTCAGCATATTAAAACTCCTATGGTTACTAAAAGTAACTATAGCACTTATTACATACTACCAACTATATTGAATATTGGTTGACATTTCATGCTTACCCTTTTATTCTACTCTTAAAGGCTGAATTAAAGCAAGCCTAAACAAATTTTTTGGAGGCGAATATGATTAACTATGCGGAAATTCTAAAGGCGAACCCGAACGGGGTATTGGCGACGCAGGACGGAAACAAAGTCAAGACAAGGGTATTTCAATATCTTTTTACGGACGGGAAAAAAGTTTATTTCTGTACCAATTCCGAAAAGCCTGTTTATAAACAATTACAGGCTAATCCGTATGTATCGTTTTGCACATATCCGCAAAACTTTACTCCTGTGCTGTCAATAAACGGCAAAGCTGTTTTTGTGGAAGACAAGGCTCTTAAAGCCCGCGCGCTTGACGAAAATCCGCCAATTAAGGGTATTTACCAGACAGCGGATAATCCGATTTTCAAAATCTTTTACATTGAAGCAGAAGAAGTGGAAACTTTTAGCTTTGCCGAAGGCCCGAAATCGTACAAGGAATAAAACAGGAGTCAGAAAATTAGCAGTCTGTAAAGACTACTAATTTTCTCGCTATTTATCTCACGCAAAGGATGCGGAGGCGCAGGAAAAAATTAGGAATGAGGAATGAGGAATGAGGAATAAAGAAAATTAAGAATTACTGCCTTCTTCCCTATTCCTCATTCCTCATTCCTCTTGTCATCGGTTTGGGCTTGCCGCTTGTTCACTAAACTGTAGTTCCGGTTGTATTTATTGAACCCATTTTTCACCCCATATATACATCTCCATAATAATTTTTTTCAAATCTTCTCCCTTTTCAGTTAAGGAATATTCAACCGTTGCGGGGACAGTAGCAAAGACTTTTCTATTAATAAGGTTGTTTTCTTCTAACAGCCTTAAACTAACGGTAAGTGATTTGGCATTTATGTTATGGAGAAGCCGCCTTAACTCGCCAAACCTCTTTTTCCCTGAAAAAAGATTTTTGAGAATAAGAAATCCCCACTTTCCCCCAATTACGTTTAGCGTTTTCTCA